>Ga0209067_10001898_pt1 | contig 12599 bp, 10 predicted proteins | sample ColStrG_CSR_2013_FD_187199 | JGI IMG/M metagenome (GOLD analysis project Ga0209067, IMG submission 187199) | Freshwater sediment microbial communities in response to fracking from Pennsylvania, USA - Cold Stream Run_MetaG_CSR_2013 (SPAdes)... | ecosystem: Environmental > Aquatic > Freshwater >... | reverse complement strand
CAACAACGGCGCTGGCGCACATCGGATAGAACCGGTAATTGCCGCGTACGCGCACTGATGCGCAGCGCGGCACCACAGCATTCCTCGGGGGAGGAGTTTGGCGTGAATCGTATGGCAGCACGCAAGGAGGCGCCGGTCGCGCGCGGCCGGTCCCAGCCGGTGGTGGTACCCACGCGCGAATCTGGTCCCGAGACCCGCAAGGGTGCGGCCAATAATGGCGCGGTCGTCAACGGTAACGGGCACGCGCCCGAAGCCAGTACCGCCGCGGCCGGGGAGTCGCTCGAGCAGTGCGTATTTCGCAGCCTCGACGAGTATTTCGCGAACCTCGATGGGGCCAAGCCCCACGCCCTGCACGACATGGTGCTGGGCGCCATAGAAAAGCCCCTCCTGCAGTTTGCGCTGCAGCGTTGCGAGGGCAACCAGTCCGCCGCAGCGGACCTGCTGGGCATCAACCGCAACACCCTGCGCCGCAAGCTCGTCGACTACGGCCTGCAGTAGGTCGGCGCCTGTTTCTAATCGCTGGATTCAATCGCCGGATTTCATAGCCCAAGCACCCGCGCATGCCAACCTCTCCCGCACGTTCCGCCCACCGCACTGCACTCATCAGCCTGTCCGACAAATCCGGCGCGGTGGAATTCGCGCGTGCCCTTGCGCAGCTGGGCTTTTCCCTGGTCTCCACCGGCGGCACCGCGCGCCTGCTGGCCGAGGCTGGGCTTGCGGTTACCGAAGTGGCACAGGTAACGGGCTTTCCGGAAATGCTCGACGGGCGGGTCAAGACCCTGCACCCCAACATCCACGGTGGCCTGCTCGCACGGCGCGATGACCCGGCCCACATGGCCACCATTGCTGCGCACGGCATTGCGCCCATAGAGATCGTTGCCATCAATCTGTATCCCTTCGAGGCCACGATCGCGCGGCCCGACTGCAGCCTGGCCGACGCCATTGAGAACATCGACATCGGTGGCCCCGCCATGCTGCGTTCGGCCGCCAAGAATCACGCGTCAGTCACCGTGCTGGTGGACCCTGCTGATTACCCGAGCGTCCTGGAAGAATTGCGTAGTACCGGCAGCGTGAGCGCGGCACGCCGCTTCGCGCTGGCCACCAAGGTCTTTGCGCACACGGCCGCCTACGATGGCGCCATCAGCGGCTATCTCTCCAGCATTGCCGAAGACGGCTCGCGTCTGCCCTTCCCGCGCATCCTCACGCGCCAGTGGCACCAGCTGCAGGACATGCGCTACGGCGAAAACCCGCACCAGCACGCGGCTTTTTACCGTGACGCCACCGTGGGCGCGGGCCTGCTGGCGGGTTACACGCAGATCCAGGGCAAGGAGCTGTCCTTCAACAATGTGGTGGATGCCGATGCCGCCTGGGAATGCGTGCGCGGCTTTGCGCAACCCGCCTGCGTCATCGTCAAGCACGCCAATCCCTGCGGGGTCGCCGTGGCACCCGACACCCACCAGGCGTACCGGCGCGCGTTCGCCACAGACCCCACCTCGGCCTTCGGCGGCATCATCGCCTTTAACCGCCCCATTGACGGCCCCACGGCGCAAGCCGTCAACGAGAAATTCGCCGAGGTCGTCATTGCGCCGGGCTTTGATGCAGCGGCCCGCGCGGCGTTCGCCGGCAAGGCCAACCTGCGCGTGCTGGAACTGGCGCCCGGCCAGGCCAGCAATGACCTGGACCTCAAGCGCGTAGGCGGTGGCCTGCTGGCCCAGACACCGGATATTGCCGAACTGCCAGCCAGCGCGCTCAAGGTCGTGACGCGCCTTGCGCCCACGGCGCAGCAGATGGCGGACCTGCTCTTTGCCTGGAAGCTGGTGCGGTACGTCAAGTCCAATGCCATCGTGTTCGCGCGCGAGGGCGCCAGCCTGGCCATAGGGGCCGGCCAGATGAGCCGCCTGGATTCGGCCCGAATCGCGGCCATCAAGGCGGGCGCTGCCGGCCTGGAGCTCAAGGGATCGTGCGCCGCCTCGGACGCGTTCTTTCCCTTCCGAGACGGGCTCGACGCCATCGTCGATGCCGGCGCCACCTGCGTGATCCAGCCCGGCGGCAGCCTGCGCGATGCCGAAGTCATCGCTGCGGCAGACGAGCGCGGTGTGGCCATGGTGTTTACGGGGATGCGGCATTTCCGGCACTGAGCGCGTGGCGGCTGGCACGACCCTGCCCCGCGCGCGCCGCATCCTGGGCATAGACCCCGGCCTCAACCGGACGGGCTACGGCATCGTCGACGTTCAGGGGGCGCAGCTGCGCTGGGTGTGTGCGGGCGTGGTGCGGGTGCCTGCCGGGGAATTGCCCGAGCGGCTGCTGTGCATACTCCAGTCCCTGGGAGAGGTCATTTCCCAGCACGCACCCGATGAAGCCTGCGTGGAAAAGGTCTTCGTGAACGTCAATCCCCAGTCCACCCTGCTGCTGGGCCAGGCGCGCGGCGCTGCCATCTGCGCGGCGGTAAGCGCCGGCCTGCCGGTGCACGAGTACACCGCCCTGCAGGTGAAAAAAGCCATGACCGGCTACGGGCACGCCGACAAGCTGCAAATGCAAAAAATGGTGCAGCGGGTACTGGCGCTCGACGAGGCCCCGGCAACGGACGCGGCCGATGCCCTGGCCTGCGCCATCTGCCACGCGCACGCCAGCGGTCGCCCCCGCAGCGTTGCCCTGCAACTGGCGGCGGCGGGCAAGGCCGTGTCGGCCGGTACCCGCAGCGCCGGGCGCGGACGCAGCGCCTGGCGTGCGCTTTCCGAAAAGACACTGGCCGCCAGCGGAGGCAAGACACGATGATCGGGCGCCTGGTAGGCACAATCGTTGAAAAACGCCCCCCCTCCCTGCTGCTCGACGTGGGTGGTGTGGGGTATGAAATTGACGCTCCCATGAGCACCTTCTACGGCCTGCCGGCGGTGGGCGAGCGGGTAAGCCTGCTCACGCATCTGGCCATACGCGAAGACGCACACCAGCTCTTTGGTTTTGCCTCTGCGTCCGAGCGCAACGCCTTCCGTGCCCTGATCCGCATCTCCGGCGTGGGAGCCCGCACCGCGCTCTCCGTGCTCTCGGGCATGAGCGTCGAGGAACTCGCGCAGGCGGTATCGCTGCAGCAGACGGCGCCGCTCACCCGGGTACCCGGCATCGGTGCCAAGACGGCGGCTCGCCTGCTGCTGGAACTCAAGGGCAAGCTGGGCGCGGCGCTGGAGGGCGTGGGGGGTAACGCAGCCGCGGGCGCCGAACCGGATGCCCAAACCGACATCCTGCGCGCACTGCTAGCGCTGGGTTATTCCGAGCGCGAGGCCGGCGCGGCTGCCCGCCTCGTGCCTCCCGGTACGGGCGTCTCGGACGGTATACGCCTGGCCTTACAATCGCTGGCCAAGGGCTGAACATAAAGGACTGCCGTGCAGGAGGATCGTGATGCGGATCGCTCGGGTTCCGATCGCCTGGTTGCGGCGGCACCGGCTTCGCCCAATGAAGAGGCGGTAGAGCGCGCCCTGCGGCCGCAAAGGCTGGCCGATTACGTCGGCCAGGCCAAGATCCGCGAGCAGCTGGAGATTTTTATAACGGCTGCCCGCAACCGCGGCGAATCCCTGGACCATGTGTTGCTCTTTGGCCCGCCGGGCCTGGGCAAGACCACCCTGGCGCACATTGTGGCCCATGAAATGGGCGTGAACCTGCGCCAGACCAGCGGCCCCGTGCTGGAGCGCCCGGGCGACCTTGCCGCCCTGCTCACCAATCTGGAACGCAACGACGTCCTCTTCATAGACGAGATCCACCGTCTGAGCCCGGTGGTGGAGGAAATCCTCTACCCCGCGCTCGAGGACTACCAGATCGACATCATGATCGGCGAGGGGCCTGCGGCGCGCTCCATCAAGATCGACCTGCAGCCCTTCACCCTGGTGGGAGCCACCACGCGGGCGGGCATGCTCACCAATCCGCTGCGCGACCGTTTTGGCATCGTGGCGCGGCTGGAGTTCTACACCGAAGACGAACTCACCTCCATCGTGGCCCGCTCCGGGCGCCTGCTGCAGGCGCAACTGGAAGCCGCAGGTGCGCGTGAAATCGCCCGGCGCGCGCGCGGCACGCCGCGTATTGCCAACCGCCTGCTGCGGCGCGTGCGCGACTTTGCCGAGGTGCGCGAGCAGGGCCAGATCTCCCAGTCCGTGGCGGACCGTGCCCTGGGCATGCTTGAAGTGGATGGCCTGGGCCTGGACGTTATGGACCGCAAGCTGCTGCGCGCGGTGATAGACCGCTTTTCGGGCGGGCCGGTGGGTATCGACAACCTGGCCGCCGCCATAGGGGAAGAGCGTGACACCCTGGAAGACGTGGTGGAACCCTTCCTTATCCAGCAGGGGCTGCTGCAACGCACGCCGCGCGGCCGGATCGCCTCACCCGAGGCGTACCGGCACTTTGGCGTGATTGCACCGGCGGCGGGGCAGACCGGCTCCTTGCTCTAGCCGGGCCGGTGGAGCAGCGCTAAGCCGCTCCACCGCGCTTTGTTCGGCAATCAGAACTGGTAGGAAGCCCGCAACTCCACGGCGCGCCCGCGCGCGTCGTACAGGGTCACGTCAAACGGTGCCGCCTGCCAGTCCCACGGCGGTGGGGTATTGAACACGTTGTTGATCGCGCCCGTAAAACGCCAGTTCTTCACCCCGCGGTACTCGGCGTAAAGATCGAGGGTGGTAAGCGAGGGCACATTAGCCGATTCCGGTGTGGGGCAACTACCCTGAACGTAGTAGCAATAGTTCTGGTAGTTATCGGTGTAATGGACCGTCGCTTGCGTCACCCACGAAGGCGTTTCCCAGCCCGCAAAGAATGAACCACGTATGCGCGGTGCGGGGCCTCCTCCGCCGATAGGCGAGTTCCAGTACCAGTTGTTGCTTCCCACATATTCGTTCCATTGCGTACCGTCGTTGACCTTGATACTCGCGACATAGGAAGCGTTGAAACCCATATGGAACTGCGCGCCCTGGGCAAGAGGCACCGTCAGGCTGCCCTCAACGTCCATGCCGCTGGTCATGAGCTGGAATTTGTTTGCATACGGGTCCAGGATGTATTCCAGCACCCCGCCACCGGTACGGAATATCTGTCCGGGATACGACGAGGGGTTATTGACAATGTCTTGGGCTGTGGCGGTCGTGGCGATAACGTGATCAATGAAGATCTTGTAATAGTCGATGGAGAGGCTGGTATTCGCAGTGGGTGAAAGTACGACGCCAAAGTCCAGGTTCTTCGACGTTTCGGGGCGCAGATTGGGATTGCCTTCCGTAACTACGGCCGCAGATACCTGTTTGCCGCCAGCAACAGGGTCGGCAACGGTTGAAAAGGATACCGAGGAGGAAGTGCTGATTTCCGGCAGCGACGGAGCACGGAAACCATGTGAACCAACAGCGCGGAAGGTAAGCGCGCTAGAGGGCTGCCAACGCAGGCTGACCTGTGGCGAAAAATTATTGCCAACGTCACCATAGTGTTCTTCTCTTGCGGCAAGGTCCGCCTCCAGCGACTTGACGATAGGAATCGTCAATTCTCCAAAGAGCGAGGCAACCGAACGACTTCCCAGAACATTTTGAATTCCGTAATTGAGGATCTGACCGGAAGTTAGGGCCGCGTCCGTCAGATTGGACATGGTTTCGTGACGAAACTCGGTTCCAACGGCAGCGTTGGCCGCTCCAGCGGGAAGCGCAAAAACCTCTCCCGAAGCCTTTATGCCGATTGTATCGAGCTTGGTTTTGGCTGCGTAGGAGAATTGGGTATCAAGCGCTTGGCCCGCGGCAGGCGTGGACAACGGGTCCAGAAAATTGAAGGACCCGCTGGCGATCGCTGCTTCGAGGGCAGGCGCGTTGACCCCGTTGTAATAGGTTTGCACAACGTGGTTTTCGGAGTGGCCATAGGCGCCTTCCCAGTCCCATTTCATCCAGGTGCCCTTGACACCGCCGCTCACGCGGTAGGTGTTCGAGATGACTTTGTAGTCGAGTCCCCCCAGGCTCTGGAAGACATAATTGATGCCCTGCGGTGTGCCGTTCGGGTTGCTCGGATTACCGACCGGCAGCAGGTTGGACACACTGTTTACACCGCCATTACTCGGGTTGTACACCACCGAGTTGGGACCCAGATTCATGGGTGTTTCGCTTACCGTGGTTTTGACGTTCGAATAGAAGATGTCGCCAAAGGCCGTCCAGGTGGGGGAGAGACGCAAAGTTCCGTTAGTGATGAGGTTGGCGCGTTCCGTGCCGGGAATCAGGGATATCTGGCTGGCCGCGTTATAGGCGCAGGTGGTACCGGTTGCACTGCTGATGGCCTGGTAGGCCGTCATGTTCACGACGGTGCCGGGCAAGCCATTTTGCCCGCAGGTGGGAAACGCCGTTTGAACGGGCGAGGAGGTGTTGTCCGTGTAATTTCCGGACTGTTGCCAAGCAAGGTAGCCGTCTGCTTTGTTACGGTAATCCTGTGCCGAGGTGTAGGACCGTTGCGAAGCCAGCAGTTCGTCTCGCTTGAGCAGGCTGGCCGCCACAAACACCGTGTAGTTGTCGGTAGACAGGTTGCCGAACCCTGCACTGATCGCTGCATCACGCTGCAGGCCGCCGCCTTCCGTGGTGGCCGAAAAACCCGCCTCGGCAATGCGCTCCGTCGTGTTCTGCTTGAGGATGATGTTGACCACCCCTGCAGTGGCGTCGGATCCGTAAATGGCCGCGGCCCCACTCTTAAGAATTTCAATGCGATCCACGGCGTTGGCGGGAATCACGTTGAGGTCAACAAAAGTGTCTTCCAGGTTCTGCGCAAAACCAAAGTTCGTAATGCGCCGACCATTGAGCAGGACCAGCGTGTTTTTCTGGCTGAGGCCGCGCAGCGCAATACCGCTGCTGGCGGGCGCAAAACTGTTTGTCGAGGTCTCGTTATAAGAAGCGAAATTTGCCGAAACCGTACGCAAATAATCGGCCACGGTAGGCTGGCCGCTGCGCTTGATGTCTTCAGCTGAGATGACCTGCACGTTTTCCGTCGTGACCACGTCGGCGCGCTTGATGTTCGAGCCCGTGATCTCGATTTTCTCTAGCGCAACTTCGGGTGCCTGTTGCGCAAACGCAGCTGCACTCACGATACCCAGGGCCATCAACGGCATGCGCAATGCGCTCCGGCGAATGCTTACAGTCATAGTTTGCCTTTCATGTTCGCTAATAGACATGCAGAAACGCGAAGTGCGTCTGGAATGAATTCTCGACTGCCACCTCACACCGTGACAAGAGGAAATTGTGGTGTCACTGGCAAATTGACGAGATAAACTTTTCCGACAAGCGTGCCCTTCGCGCGGCGACTTCAAGCCTTACCCAATGCCAGGAAAAAAAATGGCCCCGGAAGGGGCCATTTCTCATGCGGCGAGAGCTTAGAAGTCGTAGGCTGCACCCACCAAGTAGGACCGGCCGATGGCACCGGACAGGTGATAAGCCGTGTTCAGATTCGGGCTGGCATACGTCTGCGCATCCGTGGGGGCTTCGCGATCGAACACATTGCCGATCGAACCGTGGATCCTCCAGTGCTTGTCCACCGTGTAGGAAACGTACAGGTCGACGTCCGTAAAGGACGGGATCTTGCACAGGTTCGTGGGCGGGTTGCCGGCCGGGAAGAAGGTTCCACCGTGGTATTCAGAGGCAAAGGCAAACGCGCCCTGGCAAGTGCTCAACGAAGGACCATAAGGGTTCTGATCCCACGACGGGTCATTGGTGCCAAAGCTCGACGTGTAGTTGATCGTCGTCGAAACTTCAAGCGGACCCTTGTCCCAGGTAATGTTGAATTTCGCGCGATTACGCGGTGTACCCGTGTCTGCGGAAATCTGGTTCGGTCCGTGCGTTCCAACCAGCTGATACGTTCCCAGCGCGGGCACACCCAGTTGCGGGTAGGCTGGCACCGACAGGACGTAGTCAGAAATCAGCGTCCAGTCGAGGTCCGTGCGGATCTTGCCCGCAGCGCCAAGGTCAAAATGGTTCGCCAGGTTGAACTCGAAGCCCTTGGTCTCGACATAACCCAGGTTGATGTACGGCACCTGGTAATAGGCGAGATTGCCGACCGACGGTGTGCGCGTGATGACGGTTCCCGCAGGGGTTCCGGCCGGGCAAAGCGGATCATTCGCCGTGCAGCGATAGGACTGGGCAACCGGCGTGCCACGTACCGGAGCAGCGCCGTAGGCTCCCAGCAGCGGATCCTGGCTACCGGCGATGATCATGTTGTCGATCTTGATATCGTAGTAGTCAGCCGAGAAGCTTATCCACTTGAGCGGCTCGAGAATCAAGCCAACGGTCTTGGAGGTCGACTTTTCCGGTTGCAACTGCGGGTTGGCTGCGGTGACATTGACCAGGGGCACGGCGCACTGGTTGATGTAATTGCCGTTAAGCGTCGCGGGGTTTACACCCGTGACCTGGTTGGGACACAACACGTTGTCCGGCGGGCTGCCGGCATAACCACCCGCCGCCGAGCTGTTGGCCTCGACCGGGTTCGGCGCACGGAATCCCTTGGAGAACGTTCCACGCAGGGTGGCAGCCTGGATCGGCGTGAACTTGAAGCCGATCTTCGGTGTCGTGTCCGAGCCGTAGGTGTTGACGTGGTCATAGCGCAGGGCCGCGTCGATTTCCAGTGTCTTCAGGACGGGTGCATAGCCCTCGGCGTATACCGACCAGTCGGACTGCGTGCCCTGTGAGAACAGGAAGTTACCGATCTGTTGCGCGGTCTGGCCCAAGGGCGGCGGCAGGTAGTTCACCGAGTGATAGTAGAAGTCCGCGCCAGTAGCAACCGCTGCCTTGCCGCCGGGAAGGGTGAACAGTTCGCGGGTTCCATGCACGCCAGCAAAAGTCAGCAGCGAATCAAATTCGCCGACCTGGGCAGGAGCGATGGCGTTCCTGACGGCCGCGCTGTTGTTGCCACCCAGCACATACGCGCCGGAAGCCAGATCCGCTGAAAGCACGCTGTAGATGGGGCTGCCCACCTGCGTATTTTCCTGGGCGTCCTTGGTCCAGCCATAGGTTGCGTCAAGATCCCAACCGCCCAGCGTGCCCTTGAGGTCACCGACGAAGCGATATGCGTCGTTCTGGACGTAGGTGTTTTGCTGGCCAAGGTCCATTGTGTAGCCACGCAGCGGGTACAGCGCACCCGTATGTGCGGCTGTGTCCCCAAGAGAGTTGAAGAGCGCGGCAATACTGGCAGGCAGCGGCGCAAGCATGGGCTGCACGGTGTTGACCGTACCGATGACCGTGTGGTTCGGCCCGGGGGCAAGCCCGGTGTAAGTATTACCCTGATAGGGCAGGCTATAAGGAGCGCCGGGGATCATATCCGAGCTTCGGAACCACGATGCAGTAAGGGATCCCGTCCAGCCATTGCCCAGATTTTGCGACCACTTGCTGATCACGTTGATGTTCTGGGTTGCCGGCTCGATGATGTCCCAGGGATGCGCGAACGTGCACTGGTTGTTGAATTGCGCCGTCGCGTTACACCCCGGGAGGTAACCGTAAATGGCGTACGGATTGCCGGTGGAGGGTATGGAAATGTTCGGACTGACAAAATAACCCGTCGTCGATGCAGGGTGGTAACCGCCACCGGCAATATTGTTGCCGCCAGGAGTCAGGTTGACGCCCCCGACCGCACTGTAGTCCAGATGATTAATGTAAGGACGCTGTTCCAGAAAGATGGGGTCCTGATGCCGATATTCGAGGCTGACGTAGGCGTTGTGGCCGTCGTCAACGAGGTCTCCGAAACCGATTGTGCCGGTCACGTGCGAGGTTTCACCACCGCCACGATGTGTCCAGCCCTGCTCGGCGGCGATGCTGACGCCCTTGATCGACTTCTTCAGGATGACGTTTACCACGCCGGCCATGGCATCCGAGCCGTAGGTGGCAGACGCGCCATCCTTAAGAACTTCGATGCGCTCGACAGCGTCAAAAGGAATCGAAGAAATGTCGACGAACTGGCGCTGGCCGTCGTCGGCCACCGGATACGGCGCCATGCGATGGCCATCAATCAGCACGAGGGTTGCACCGACGGTCAGGCCACGCAGGGCGACGCCCGACGCACCCTGGGCGAAAGCCCCGGTAAAGCTTTGGGTCAGCGCGCCATTGTTGTTCGCCGTTATGGAGGTCAGGACTTCAGCCACCGTTGTAAAACCCGAAGCCTTCATTTGCTCAGCCGTAATGACCTGAACCGGGCTGGGAGTCTCGACGTCAGCGCGACGGATGAAGGAACCCGTGATCTCGATCTTTTCCATTACTGCATCGGGCGCCTGCTGCGCGACGGCGAAAGGCGCTGCCGCTGCTAGGCCCAGTCCGAGCGCCACCGCGCCGGACGTCTTGCCATATTTCTTCATTTTTCCCCCACCCTGTTGAGATCCATTGACGTTGACCGTTTCGGTTCACTTTGCCCTGTGACAAAGGGCCAGATGTGGCCCTTTGCAAAGCGGGCCCTTCATGTGGACCCGTTCCAGGTTCGTCGCCGGAAATGTTTAAGTCATCATTTTGGTAAACATTGGTAAGGTTTAGCAAGCCTAGGTTGTTGCAGAATTGCCAAATCCGCATAAGGCAATACGCGATTTCGTCTTTTTTGACGTGCGTGCGGTCATGGGGCCCGTGCCCTTCGGCCTAACGCTCTGTGGCGCGTCCTGCGGCTGCCCGCGTCGGCGGACCCATTACACTGCCTGCCAGAATCCTGGCCCGATGAACAATTCCGCCCCCTTCAGCTCGACCTCCCCTGCGCCGGAACGTGTTTCCGAAGGTGGTTTTTCGTGGCCGGTACGCATCTACTACGAAGATACCGACGCCGGTGGCGTGGTGTACTACGCCAACTACCTGCGCTTCTTTGAGCGCTGCCGCTCCGAATGGATGCGTGCCCTGGGCTTCGGGCAGCAGCAACTCGCGCAGGAGCACGGCGTGCTGTTTGTGGTGGCTGAGGCGCAGACACGCTACCTGCGTCCGGCCCGCCTGGATGACGAACTGCGGGTGGAGGCCCTGATCGCCGAGCGCTTTGCCAGTTACGTGATCTTCTCCCAGCGCGCCCTGCGCGGCACCGAGTTGCTGGCCACGGCGCGCGTCAAGGTGGCCTGCGTGGACGCCCGCACCATGCGCCCTACGCGTCTGCCTGCCATACTGGCCGAGCGCCTCCCTGCTTCGCCCGGTCCGGCTGCGCAGACCGGTGACCCGGCTCCTTCGTCCGGACCGGCGCAGTGATCCGGGCAACGCCACCGACTAAGCTCACTTCCCTGACACCTACCTGCCGACCCTACGCATGAACGTTTCTGCCGATCTATCCATACTCTCCCTCGTTGCCCAGGCCACGCTCGTGGTGCAGCTCGTCATGGCGCTGCTCCTGATGATCTCGCTGGCCTCCTGGACCTCCATTTTCAGCAAGTGGACCGCCATCGGGCGCACGCGCCGGGAAACCGAGGCCTTTGAACGCAAATTCTGGTCGGGCGGGGACCTGCAGGAGCTTTTCCAGCGTGCTTCCAATCCCAACCATCCCACCGTGGCGCTGGAACGCATCTTCGAGGCCGGCATGGCCGAATTCCTGAAGGGGCGCAGCCGCGGCGGCGATACCGACCGGCAGGCGCTGCTTGAAGGGGCGCAGCGCGCCATGCGCGCGAGTTACCAGCGCGAGATGGACGTGCTCGAATCGCGGCTGGCCTTTTTGGCCTCGGCCGGTTCCGTGAGCCCTTATATCGGCCTCTTTGGCACGGTCTGGGGCATCATGCATGCCTTCACCAACCTCTCCAGCCTCACGCAGGCCACGCTGGCCACGGTGGCCCCCGGCATTGCCGAGTCCCTCATCGCCACGGCCATAGGGCTGTTCGCAGCCATTCCCGCCGTGGTCGCCTACAACCGCTTTGCGCACGACATCGACCGCCTCGCCAACCGTTTCGAGACCTTCATGGAAGAGTTCTCCAATATCCTGCAGCGCCAGCGCTAGGGGTGGACGAGCATGGCCATCATCCTTCGCCGCACACCCCGCCGCCGCATGATGGCGGACATCAATGTCGTGCCCTACATCGACGTGATGCTGGTGCTCGTCGTGATTCTCATGGTCTCGGCGCCCTTCGTGAACCCCAGCCTGGTTGAACTACCCACTATCGGCAAATCGGCGCGGGCCCCCGACGCGCCCCTGGAAATCGTGGTCAAGGCCGATGGTCGCCTGCTGCTGCGTGACCGCTCGCCCGGCAGCGACAGCGGCGCCCAGCCACGCGAACTGCGCATGGACGAGCTCTCCGCCGTGGTGAGCGAGCGCCTGGCGCGGGCGCCCGAGACCCCCGTGGTCATCTCGGGGGACCGGAGCGCGCGCTATGAGTCGGTTACCAAGGTCATGGATGCGCTCTACAAGCTCCACGTGCACCACGTGGGCCTGGCGGTGAAACCCGCGGCATGACCAGCGCCACCCTGGCGGACCCCCACCTGCCGCGCCACCTGCGCGCGCAGGAGCACCGCGCCTCGGCACCTTCCTTCCTGGCGGCCGTGCTCATGCATGGCGCGCTGGTGGCGTCCATGTGGATTGCGGTGCAGTGGCACACCAGTGCCAGCGCACCGGCCAGCGCGGAATTGTGGGAACTGCCGCCCGTGATGGATGTCAGCCCGGCCCCCACTGCGCCGCAGCCGGTACCCCCC
>Ga0209067_10001895_pt1 | contig 12607 bp, 13 predicted proteins | sample ColStrG_CSR_2013_FD_187199 | JGI IMG/M metagenome (GOLD analysis project Ga0209067, IMG submission 187199) | Freshwater sediment microbial communities in response to fracking from Pennsylvania, USA - Cold Stream Run_MetaG_CSR_2013 (SPAdes)... | ecosystem: Environmental > Aquatic > Freshwater >... | reverse complement strand
ATGTAATATGTAACTCTATATTTTTATGTAGATATGATCTTCCCGCTGAGGACTCTCCGCATATCAAATCATTTGCATTCCAAATTCGCACTCTCCCGCCGCAATTTCGGCAAGTTCGCGGCCGGGGCGGGGCTTGCCACGGCGCTTGGCGTGCCGACTGCTTCCTTGGCCGATACGACACTGTTGAACGTCTCCTACGACCCGACCTGCGAGCTTTACTAGGCGATCAATGCCGCCTTCGCCGCAGACTGGAAGGCCAAGACCGGCGAGGCTCTGACCATTCGGGCCTCGCATGGCGGCTTCGGCGCACAAGCCCGCTCGGTGATCGACGGCCTCAATGCCGATGTGGTGACTTTGGCACTCGCTGCCTTCGCTGCCGCCGCGCTTCTCGCGCTTTGCGGCCAAGCAGGCAGGTCATCAAAGAGCGCGTGCTCTCCTTGCTAAAACTGGTGCAGCTTGAAGGGCGTGAGGCGCGTTATCCGGCGCAACTTTCCGGCGGGCAAAGGCAGCGCGTGGCGCTGGCGCTCTCGCCATCGAACCGCAAGTGCTCTTGCTCGACGAGCCGTTCGGCGCGCTGGATGCCAAGGTGCGTAAAGAACTGCGCGTCTGGCTGCGGCACATCCACGAAACCACCGGCCTGACCACTATTTTCGTGACCCATGATCAGGACGAGGCGATGGAGCTGGCCGACCGCGTCGCCATACTCAATCAGGGCAAGATCGAGCAACGGCACACCGGACGAGATCAAAGCCAATCCGGTCTCCGAATTCGTCAAAGAGTTTCTGGGGTAGGGGCGGGCACTGGCTGAGGCTATTATAGCGTGGATAAGATTTTTAATCGCACCAACAGATATTTTATGCCATAGCAGCGCCAGATAATCTTCAGGCTTAGACAAATGAACTCCATCGGGGCCGCCCCTACACGCGCCAAAACCTTCGCTGTCGCGCCCATGATGGATTGGACAGACCGTCATTGCCGGATGTTCCACCGGCTGCTGACCAAACGCGCCCGTCTCTACACGGAAATGGTCACCACCGGCGCGATCATCCATGGCCCGCGTGCCCGCCTTTTGGATTACAATGCGCCAGAACACCCCGTAGCGCTGCAATTGGGCGGCTCGAACCCGTCAGATTTGGTCTTTTGTGCCAAAATCGCCGAAGATTATGGCTATATGGAAGTCAATCTGAACTGCGGCTGCCCCTCGGACCGCGTCCAGAACGGCGCTTTCGGCGCTTGCCTGATGGCCGAACCCGAACTGGTGGCGCAAGGCGTTAGCGCCATGAAAGCCGCTGTCAAAATTCGAGTCACCGTCAAATGCCGGATCGGCATTGACGAGCAGGACCCCGAAATTGCCCTGCGCGACATGGTGAAAGCCTGTATGGGCGCGGGCGTCGATGAACTCACCATTCATGCGCGCAAGGCTTGGCTGAAGGGGCTTTCGCCCAAGGAAAACCGCGATATTCCCCCTCTCGATTATGATCTTGTTCATCGGATTAAGGCGGAAAATCCGGGTCTGCCAATCCTGCTCAATGGCGGCCTGAACAATCTGGCTGAAAGTCTGCCGCATCTCGCCGACCTTGAGGGCGTAATGCTGGGCCGCGCCGCCTATCACAACCCCGAACTTCTGCTTGGTGTCGATCCGGAAATATATGGCGAACCCGCGCCTTTTAGTGACGCATTTGCGGCGCTGGAGGCCTATGAGCCCTATATGGCCGACCAGATGAGCAAAGGCGTGCGTTTTTCTGATATGGCGCGCCACCTGCTCGGGCTGTTTCCCGGACGGCCCGGCGCGCGCGCCTTCCGGCGACACCTGTCGGAATTCGGCCCCCGCATCGGTGCAGATGCACTGGCGGGCTTGCAATGCCTGCGCGAAGCGGTGTCAAAAGTGGAGCGCGAAAGCGTCGTGGCTTAATTTTCGCGAGGCCGCCGCCGCTCGCTCGGCAATACCCGCCCGGATTTGCGCGTTGACAGATTTTTCATCCGCTCCGGCAGTTTCGCCATAATGCTCAAGCGCTCGGCGTCCCACATGCGGCCCCATTGCGCGATTTCGTCCAATGTGCGCCCGCACCCGATGCACAGACCAAGCGTCGGCTCCATTACACAAACTTTGATGCATGGCGTTGTTGACATTTATACCCCCGGCGCGATCAACAGCGCGCAATAAAATGCAATTTCAGCCACCTGCTGCGCCGCGCCCGCCACATCGCCGGTCTGCCCCTTGATCTGTGACCTAGCCAGTTCGGTCAGGCCCAGCGCCGCAACAAAGCTGATGATCAGGCCGAAAATTGCCCGTTTGACCCCGATCGGCCCTAAGCCAATCGACAACATAACAATAGCAAAACACAGCCCCGCAACAAAAGCCATCGTCTCGTCGGAAGGGCGGGCAGCGGCAAAAGCCGCGCCATCCTGCCGCGCTGCGGGCAATAGCCACAGCGGCACCAGACAGGCCCCGCGTGACACCGCCGCTGCCGCAACCAGCCCCCAGAAGGCCGCGCCAGGCCCGTAAGTTTCCAGTAATCCGGCCAGCGCGGCCAGCCGCGCCAACGCTGAGAACACCAGCGCCAGCACACCATAAGATCCAACGCGGCTGTCTTTCATAATCTCCAGCTTGCGGGCAATGTCCTTGCCACCGCCAAAACCATCGGCTACGTCCGCCAGCCCGTCCTCATGCAGCCCCCCGGTGAGCATCGCCAGCATCGCCAGCACCAAAACCGCCACCAGCGGCGCGGGCAAGCGCAGCGCTGTCAGGCCGAGCAGCAAAAGCCCGCCCAAAGCCCCGATCAACGTGCCTGCCAGCGGCAACATCCGCACCGCGCGGGCAAAATCCGGCATGGCGTGAATATCGCTCTCGAACGCCAGCGCCGGAATCGGCAACCGCGTGAAAAACCGCAGGCAACCCATCAGATCACGGGCATATGCGGTAATTTTTTCAGTCAAAGCAGGTATATTCAGCAAATTGACTCCTTTTCACTATCTATTCCAGTCCTAATCGACTTTTCGGCGCGTTCAAGGCATAATCTGCCGAAGCGGGCTGAAATTTCCTCGCTGCTTGTGTTTGCTTTTGCCGGAAATTCAATGGCCACCGATATCGCTACCCGCGTTTACGATCACACTTTCCGCATTGATCCTATCGTGCGAACCCTGCTCGATACGGATTTTTATAAGCTGCTGATGCTGCAAATGATCTGGAAAATGCATCCGGGCAAGCGCGTCACTTATCAGGTTATCAACCGCACCAGCCATGTTCGTCTTGCTGACATTATTGATGAATCCGAACTGATCGACCAGCTTGACCATGCCCGCACCCTGCGCTTTGCCCGCAACGAATTGATCTGGCTGGCGGGCAATACTTTTTATGGCACCAAGCAGATTTTCGAGCCCGCCTTCATCGAATGGCTCGCGACTTTCCAGTTGCCCGAATATGAGCTGCACAAGCGCGATGGCCAATATGAGCTTCGCTTTGAGGGGCTGTGGGCATCTTCCACAATGTGGGAAATTCCGGCGCTGTCCATTCTCAATGAATTGCGCGCCCGCGCGGCCTTGCGTCATATGAGCCGGTTTGAACTTGACGTGCTTTATGCAAGAGCCAAGGCCAAGCTCTGGCTCAAGGTGGAACGCCTGCGCGCGTTGCAAAAGGAAGGACCCCTGCGCCTGTCGGATTTCGGCACCCGCCGCCGCCACGGCTTTTTGTGGCAGCGCTGGTGCGTGGAGGCCATGCACGAGGGCATAGGCGAGAGCTTTTTGGGCACGTCAAATGTAAAATTCGCAATGGATTTGGGCCTTGAGGCCATCGGCACCAATGGCCATGAATTGCCGATGGTCTATGCCGCCTGCGCCCAAAACGACGAACGCCTGCGCGAGGCCCCCTATGCGGTATTGCGGGACTGGGCCAAAATGTATGGCGGTAATCTGCTGGTGATCCTGCCGGACGCTTTCGGCACCACGGCCTTCCTCAAATCCGCACCGGACTGGGTGGCGGACTGGAAAGGCGCACGTCCCGATTCAAAACCGCCGATCGAAGGCGCGGAGGAAATGCTGGCCTGGTGGCGCAACCGTGGTCGCGACCCGCGCGAAAAACTGATCGTCCTTTCAGACGGTATGGATATTGACTCCATTGAAACCGCCGTGCGCCGCTTCCGCGATGAGGTCAATCTGTCGATTGGTTGGGGCACAAATTTAACCAATGATTTCAAGGGTTGCGTTCCCAATGGCGCGGACGATGCCCTCAAAGCCATCTCGCTGGTGTGCAAGGTGGTTGAGGCCGATGGCCGCCCGGCGGTGAAACTTTCCGACAATCCGCAAAAGGTCACCGGCCCCGAAGCCGAACTGGCGCGCTACCGCCATATTTCGGCATGGCGGGCATGAAGGAACTGGCGGTTTTAGTGTGAGGGCGCGCAAATGAACATTCTCATTGACGTTGATGCACTTGTACTCGACGGCACGCTGAGCGCCGAACTGGCGCAAAAACTTCGCGCCTCGGCTGTGCGAAGCACCGGTTCAACCGCGATCAACATTCTGCTGGCTTTTGGCGCGGTAGCTATTGCGGCAGGAATATTGGTTCTGTGGAAATCGACGGCGCTGATCGGTCTGTTCGGGCTTGTTTTCACAGGTCTGGGCTATTTTCTGCACCGCTCTTCGCCGCAATGGAGCAAACTTGGCTCAATCTGGATGGTGATTGGCGGGCTTATCCTTTCCGCCTACGCCGGATATTATACGCCGTGGCCCGCGTTGTCGCCGCTGGTTTCCGCCGCCATTCTGCTCGGCGTCGGCGTGCTTGGCTCAAGCCACTTGTTGATCGCGCTGGTGCCATTGGCGCTGTGCGCCGTGCTGGGCGGCCGAACAGATTATATGCACGCCATGTATATGATCGCCATTCAGGAACCGACCCTGACCATCATCACATTCACGGCGCTGGGCAGCCTTGCTTGGACTGCGGCACAACGCGGGTTTTACGCCGCTTTGAGCATCACCTTCGCCCGCACTTGTGTTCTTCTGGTCAATTTCGGCTTTTGGATCGGCTCGCTGTGGGGCGATACGCCGGGCCGGTTCTTTGCCAGGGCATCAGATGGGCAGAATTATGTCTGGGCGGCGCAGCAGACGATCAGTGCGCCCATTTACAGCATTCTATGGGCGGTGGCGCTGGTGGCGGCGGGCTACTGGGGGGCGGTCAATGGTCGCCGTTTTCTCGTCAATACGGTGGCGGTGTTCGGCGCGATCCATTTTTACACGCAATGGTTTGAGCGCATGGGCGCAGAGCCTGTTGCAGTGATTGTCGCCGGTGCCATCACCATCGTCATCGGTCTGGCCTTCTGGAAGTTTAACCAGAGGGCGCTCGCCAACTATTAGGTCGCGGGCCGCGACGCGCATTCACACTCCGTCGCCCTTTCCAAACTCGGCCCGACTCATTATGACAGCTCCAACCAGGGAGTCTCCCATGACCGCCAACCTTTTGCCATTCAATGATATTCGCGCCCTGCTGCCGTTGATGCCGGAGGCGGATGCCGTTTCCGTTGCCGAAGTCAAGGCCCGTGACGCACACCTCACCAAGCCGGTTGGCGCTCTGGGCAAGCTCGAAACCCTGGTCGAATGGCTTGCCGCATGGCAGGGCAAGCCCAAACCCACAATGTTACGCCCGCTGGTGGCGGTGTTTGCCGCCAATCACGGCGTTGTGGCGCAGGGCGTCTCGCCATATCCGGCCTCGGTCACCGCTGGAATGATGGCCAATTTCAAACATGGCGGCGCGGCGATCAACCAGATTTGCGCCACCTATGACATTGGCCTCAAAGTCTTTGATCTTGCTCTCGATATTCCGACCAAGGACATTACCGTTGAAGCGGCGATGGATGAAAAATCCTGCGCCGCCACCATGGCCTTTGGCATGGAAGCACTTGCAGGCGGCACCGATGTGCTGTGTTTTGGCGAAATGGGCATCGGCAACACCACCGTCGCCGCCGCGATCTATCACGCGCTTTACGGCGGCAAGCCGGAAGACTGGGTGGGGCGCGGCACCGGCGTCGATGATGCGGGCCTGAAGCGCAAGGTGGATGCAGTCGCTCGTGCTGTGGCTTTGCATAAGGACCATCTGAGTGATCCGCTTGAAGTGCTGCGCCGTCTGGGCGGGCGCGAAATCGCGGGGATGGCGGGCGGAATTCTCGCGGCGCGCTTGCAACGTGTGCCCGTGGTGCTCGACGGTTTTGTGGTGTGTTCGGCCGCCGCAATTCTGCACGCGCTCGACCCCGCCAGCATCGACCATTGCATCGCCGGGCATGTCTCCAACGAGAGCGCTCACCGTATCGTATTGGAAAGGCTTGGCAAAGCGCCGTTGCTCGATTTGGGCATGCGTCTTGGGGAGGGCTCCGGCGGGGCGATGGCGATGGGCATCATCCGCGCTGCGCTCAATTGCCATACCGGCATGGCCACCTTTGAAGAAGCAGGGGTGGCGGGAAAAGACGCCTAAAATTTCTCACGTCTGAAACCTTCGCATTTGGCCCGCGTATCTCCCTCGAACCCGCAAGAAAACCAGCGGGTCAAACGTGGAGAGATCACATGAAAACCAGTTTTGCGGCCAAAACCCTCGCTCTTGCCCTCGGTGCCAGCCTGCTCGGCGGCCTGAGCTTCGCCCCCGTTGCCATCGCCGAAATGACCGTGATGGTCGGCGGTGCGGCGATGTATCCCTCGAAAACCATTGTTGAAAACGCTGTCAATTCAAAGGATCACACCACTCTGGTCGCGGCAGTCAAGGCCGCTGGTCTGGTGGACACTTTGTCGAGCGCTGGCCCGTTCACCGTGTTTGCGCCGGTCAACAAGGCCTTCGCCAAGCTGCCTAAGGGCACGGTTGACACGCTTTTGAAGCCTGAAAACAAGGGCATGTTGACCGGTATCCTCACCTATCATGTGGTGGCGGGTCGCCTTTCGGCGCAGGATTTGGCCGACAAGGTCGATGCAATGGGTGGCAAGGCCGAACTGAAAACCGTTGCCGGCGGCACATTGATCATCAAGCGTGCGGGCAAGTCGCATCTGACCGTGACCGATGAAAAGGGCGATGTCGCGCATATCACCATTTCTAACGTGTTTCAGTCGAATGGCGTCATCCACGTCATTGATAAGGTGATGTTGCCTGCCGCATAAGGCTTGCCGATACCCCTAAAGCGCTCTAGTTCTGTTGTGAAACAGCGGGACGCACAATATGGCAATCACGGCGGAGGACTTGTCAAAACTGCTGGCCCGCACCGGGCAGGGAGATCGACAGGCCTTCGCCGAATTTTATTCAGCCACCAGCGCCAAATTGTTCGGCGTCTGCCTGACATTGTTACGGCGGCGGGAAGTCGCAGAAGATGTTTTGCAGGAGGTTTATGCCAAAATCTGGGTCAAAGCGTCGGATTTTGAACCCGGCCGCGCCTCGCCTATCACCTGGGCCGTGACGATTGCGCGTAACCGTGCGCTGGATGAATTGCGTAAAAAGACGCCTGCATCCCTCGATGAAATGCAGGAAACACAGGAATTTGCGGCTGAGGAGATCAATCCGCTCGCCACAATGGAACACGGGCAGGACATGGCCGCCTTGATGCGCTGCCTCAACTTGCTTGAGGATGAAAAACGTCAGATGATCCTTCTGGCCTATTACCGCGGCCTGTCGCGTGAGGCGCTGGCGCAAAAATTTGCAAAGCCGGTCGCCACCATCAAGACATGGTTGCATCGCGGCCTGGCCCAATTGCGGACGTGTCTGACACCATGAGCGACTTCAGCCCCTTCAATTCTTCGCCGGACGACGCGCTTGCCGCCGAATTTGTGCTGGGCACGCTGGACGCCACCGAGCGCGCTCAGATCGAAGATCGCCGTCTTGTCGAGCCTCAACTCGAAGCGTTGATTCGCGGATGGGAAGCGAGACTTGGTCCGCTGGACGCCGCTTTTCCTGAAATTGAACCGCCAAGCGGTCTTTTTCAGTCAATTGAAGCGCAAATAAAAGACCGGAAGCTCAAAATTTCGCCCGCAAATGACAATTTGGTCGCGCTCAAGCGCCAGTTGGCGCGCTGGCGCGCTGCGGCCATGGGGGCGGGCGCTTTAGCGGCTTCGCTGTTTGTCGGGCTGGCGGTCGAAAATGTGAACATGGCTTCCGCGCCGAAAAACTTTGTCGCCGTGCTGCAAAAGGACGCGGTCTCGCCCGCCTTCATTGTGGCGGTGGATGTGGACGCGCGCACCCTCACTGTGCGTCCGGTTTCGGAAACTGCGCCTCTGGGCAAGAGCTACGAACTCTGGATGATCAACGATAAAGTTGGTGCCCCCAAATCACTGGGTGTGGTTCAAAAGGCCGGCTTCACCAAAGCTGACCAGTTGAAACAATATAGCCCGGACGTGGTCGAAAATGCGGTCTATGCGGTGACGCTGGAGCCGGAGGGCGGTTCGCCCAATGGCAAGCCGTCCGGCGCGCCTTTGTTTACCGGCAGGCTGATTCAGGCCGCACCCTGATTTTGATAGGGACGGCGGTGGGTGCGCTTTTCCTGCGGCTGCGGATCCTCGTCACTCATCTGCGGCAGGGCGTTCATCACACGCTCGGGCGGGAACACCACCAGCACCTCGGTGCCCTCGCGCACCTTTGATTTGAGCGTAAACGTCCCGCCGTGCAATTCCACCAGTCCCTTGACGATCGGCAGGCCAAGGCCGGTGCCTTCCTCGGCATTTTTTTGCGCCAGAGAGCCGCGCCCGAACGACGACATCACCACCGGAATTTCGTTTTCCGGGATACCGGGGCCGGTGTCCTTGATCGAGAGATATTGACCGCCTGCCGCCGTCCAGCCCACCTTGATGGTGATCTGGCCTCCTTTGGGCGTAAATTTGATCGCATTCGACAACAGGTTCAGTGTCACCTGACGCACGGCGCGCTCGTCGGCCCAGATGCGCGGCAACGTATCCTCGATGGCGTCAACGACAATAAGGCCCTTGTTTTTCGCGCGCAAAGACAACAGATGGCGGCAATCTTCGACGGCGGAGGGAAGCGAAACCGCCTCTTCCTTCAGATCATAGCGTCCCGCTTCGACACGCGACAGATCGAGAATTTCATTGATCAGCATCAGCAGATGATGGCCGGAGGAATGCACATCGGCCGAATATTCGCGGTAAGCATCGACCGAATGAGGCCCAAACAATTCGTTTTTCATCACTTCCGAAAAACCTAAGATCGCGTTCAGCGGTGTTCGCAACTCATGGCTCATCGTGGCCAGAAACCGCGATTTGGCCAGATTGGCTTCTTCAGAGCGACGGCGCGCCTCATCCGAATTGGCTTTGGCTTGTTCAAGCTCGGCGATCAGCGCGTCTTTTTCGGCGCGGAACGCCACACTGTTCAGCGTGCTGGAATGCAACTTGCGCGCCACAAACACGAAATAGATCAGGGCCGTCACCACCATGGTCGGTTGCAACAAGGACGCCACATCAACACCGTGCGGCATCAGCGCAATAATCACGATGAGCGAGGGCATCAGTGACGCAAACACCGCAAAGGGCATACCGGCTGAAGTCATGCCGGTAATTGCGGCCAGGGTGATCATCAGGATCAGGATGAATGAACTGGAATAGGACTGGTTGATCTGCAGCAGCTGCGCCACCAGCCCGGCCCAGCCGATGCCCTGCACGGCTTCTGCCAGAAGGAAACGATGCTGCCATTTGGCGGCATGGGTGACCTTGTCGCTGTCGCGCAGGAAAAGCCGCGCAAAACCGTAAATCACCGCCAGAATGGCAAATTCAAACCCCAGCCACAGACCGAGTGTTGCCAGCGGCAGCCAGGAAATTGTGATACAGGCGGCGGCGAGCACCACCAGCGCCAGCCCCGGCGCGGTCTCGCGGCGGCTCTCTGCAAAAAGCCTCAATAATTCAATGTCATGCGCGAGACTTTCGCCATTGTGCGAGGCGAGCTTGTCACGTGTTGCGTTCAATTTAAACTGCATCTTGCGCCGATGCGCGACCACGTTCGGATCGGCTCCGCGACCGCGTTCAATCATTTCAGCAGTGACTTGTTTCATTGCAGATACGCTACTTTGCAAAAACTCAGGTGAGCTACGGTGACAGACAAACGTTAACGAGCCGCTCACAGGCCGGACATTGCTGTGGATAAACCGCTCTTCCGGTGATTGTCACAGATGATTTAGATGGCGACCAAAAATGTCGTTTCATGCGGTAATATGTTCATTTTGAGTGAAATTGAACAGAAAATCGCACGAATTTCTGATGGCAAGTGTCGCTAAAATTCACGCATTGACCGGAAGCGCTTTGTTAACCATCCTTACACTCTGACGCGGCGCAGTTAGCCCGTCTAGGGAGGCCAGAATGAAACTTTATGACGCCGGACGCGCACCAAACCCGCGCCGCGTACGCATATTCCTCGCTGAGAAGGGTATTCAGATTCCGCTCGTTCCGGTTGACATCAGTAAACTGGAGCACAAGCGGCCGGAATTTGCCGCCATCAATCCGGTGCGCCTGACGCCGGTTCTTGAACTTGATGACGGCACGCGCATCTCGGAATCGATCGCCATCTGCCGCTATTTTGAGGAAATCCAGCCCCAACCGCCGCTGTTCGGGCGCACATCTTTGGAAAAGGCGCTGGTCGAAATGTGGCAAAGGCGCATAGAACTCGGACTTTTCGCGCAGGTGGCGCATGTGTTTCGCCATTCCCACCCCGCAATGGCCGAAATGGAAGTGCCGCAGGTGCCCGACTTTGCCGAGGCCAATCGCCCGCGTGTGTTCGCTTCGCTGCGTATTCTCGAAGAAGCGCTGGAGGGCCGCCCCTACATTACCGGCGAAACCTTCACCGTGGCCGACATTACCGGCCTTGTGGCGCTGGACTTTATGAAACCGGCCAAACTCACCTTGCCACCGGATTTGCCCAATGTTCTGGCCTGGTATGTGCGCCTGAAAGCACGGCCCAGCGCCAATGCCTGAACTGTTGGACGGGCTGCTCCGAGATATTCGTGCCTGCCGGATATGCCGCGAAACTCCGCAGGGCGGGGCGCTGCCACATGAGCCGCGCCCCGTTTTGCAGGCGGGCAGGGCCGCGCCCATTCTGCTGGCGGGCCAAGCCCCCGGTGCACGCGTCCATGCCAGCGGCAAGCCCTTCACCGACCCCTCCGGCGAGCGGTTGCGGGCCTGGCTCGGCGTCAGCCAAGAAGAATTTTACGACGAAAGCCTGTTTTCCATTGTGCCAATGGGCTTTTGTTATCCCGGCACGGACGCAAGGGGGGCGGACTATCCGCCGCGCCCTGAGTGCCGCGCGCATTGGCACGACCGTTTGTTTGCGACTTTGCCGCCACCTCAATTGACCTTGCTGATCGGTCAATACGCACAAGATTATCATTTTGCCCGGCTGGGTCTGGCAGCGTTCAAAAGCAACAATCTCGGCACAACCATTCTTCGCTGGCGCGAAATCCTGGCCGCCGCCCCGCACCCCGTTGTGGTGCTGCCGCATCCAAGTTGGCGCAACAACGGCTGGATACGCAAGAATCCGACCTTTGAGAACGAAATCCTGCCTTATCTTCGCCCGAAAATAAGAACGATTCTGGCACCGCGCGGTGCTGACGCCACGCTTTAATCTGGCCGCAATTCGTTCAGTTCCCATTCAGGCCGCAGGGACTGAACTGAAAAGGCTAAATTTACCAGTGGAGGCTTCATGTCGAGGCTCGTTAAATTCCTGAAATTTCTGCTCGCCGGTCTGGTGTTTGGCTTGTTCCAGCCCGCCTATGCCGTCGAAACCCAGCACAGGCTGGCGCTCGTGGTCGGCAATGCCGACTACAAGAGCGGCCCGCTGGCCACCCCCGCCAATGACGCCGGACTTATCGCACAAACGCTGCAAATCGCCGGTTTCGAGGTTGTGGGCGCGCGTGATCTTGATCAGGACACCTTGCGGAAAACCCTGCGCGATTTTGTCGACAAGGTTGCCGCCGCCGGACCGGACACCGTGGCTTTTGTCTATCTTGCCGGATACGGGCTGCAATTTGAGGGCGAGAATTATTATGCCCCGGTTGATGCGCGCATCGCCCGCGATTCCGACATTCCCATCGACGCCATACGCATCAGCGATTTTGCCCGCTCGCTCGGCGCATTGCCGCTGAAAGCGCGCTTTGTCGTTGTGGACGGCGCCCGCAACACGCCCTTTGCCAAGGACGGGCAACTGGCTGGCGGCCTCGCCTATATCGAGCCGGAAGCCGGAACTCTGGTCGCATTCAACGCCGCACCGGGCACGGTTGCGCCTGAGTCCACAGAGGCCTACGGCCCTTACGCGAAAGCCCTGTCCGAACTGATCCGTCAGGGTGGCTTGCAACCCGATGACCTGTTTTCGCAGGCGCGTTTGCGCGTCAACGAACTGACCAAGGGCGCGCAAGTGCCGTGGCATCTGTCGAAAATCACCACGCCGTTCCTCTTCCTTGAACGCGCGCCCGATGCGCCGCCGCTGAAAGTCTCGGCTGCCGATGCCCAGACGCAGGCCGCCAGGCCAATGCGCGATGTCAATGCCGCTGCCGCCTATGAATTGGCGCTGCGCCGTGACACGCTGCCCGGCTATGAGGAGTTTCTGGCCGCCTATCCGAATGACCCGCAGGCCAAGCGCGTTCGTGCGCTCGCCGCT
>Ga0209067_10001892_pt1 | contig 12628 bp, 11 predicted proteins | sample ColStrG_CSR_2013_FD_187199 | JGI IMG/M metagenome (GOLD analysis project Ga0209067, IMG submission 187199) | Freshwater sediment microbial communities in response to fracking from Pennsylvania, USA - Cold Stream Run_MetaG_CSR_2013 (SPAdes)... | ecosystem: Environmental > Aquatic > Freshwater >... | reverse complement strand
ACACGACACCGATCATGATGCCCGCAAAAATTTTCAAACTTACGCCGCCGGAACGGAAGTGCAAGAAGGCGAACGGCAATGCCAACGCCATCATGACAAATACCGCAAAGGGATAAATAATTTTTTTCCAAAACGCGATTTCGAATTTCTCAGCGCTTTGTTTGTTGTCGAGCAGATGTTTGGAATACAGCGCCAAATCATAAGCTGACATCCGATCGGTATCATTGTCCGCAGAAGACGCTAATAAAATGGCTGGAGTAATTTCAGAAATCAAATCTAGCGTAGGTAATTCTTTGACGACCACCGGAGTCATTTCAGAGTCGTTTAACGATTCGGGGAAATAGGTTTCCTCAACATGGTTTAAACGCCAAACTGAGCCGCCCTGATAGGACGCGGATTCGGCCTTAACCTGTTTGGTTAAGCGGAACTGTAAATCTAAATCGTAGTAAGTAATTCCAACGAGCTTGCCACCCAGATCAACCACATTCACATTCAAAAAACGTGAACCAATAACTTCACCAGTCAGTCCTTGCGAACGAATCAAATCTTTGGTCCATAACCCAGACTGAAAATCTTGCTTATGGGCGCTCGGCATGACACTGATTTTATATTTCTCCGCCATTTTAAAGGTGTACGGTGCGAAAATTTCGCCGAAGATAAAGGTAAAAACGACAAAGATAGCGCCGATTTTTAACAACATCGCGATCGCTTGTTGAGTCGAAAAACCCGAGACGCGCATGATGGTAAATTCAGAGCGCTGCGCAAATTGGGCCATCACAAATATCGTACCGATGAGCGCCGCCAAAGGCATGTATTCATAGACATTACCCGGGGTACCTAATGCCACGTAATACAACGCATTAAAAATAGTGTAGCCGCCGATGCCAACGCTTTTGACTTCATTGACGATATCAAAAAACGCCAACAAAGCGACGAAGGCCAACAAGACGAACAATACAGAGCGGATAATTTCGCGAGCAAAATATTTTTCTAATGTGTTCATCATTGCTCTGCTCCTGCAACTGTTTTGCAAGCAGACTCCGATTTCTTCCTAATCAAGGCCGACCAAATACGAAGTGGATGGAACCGATTATTGACATTGAGACGCCAAGCGAATAACACGACAATCAAGACGATACAAACCAAATGCACCGGCCACCAAGCCATCAACAATGACGCTTTGGATTGTTTGACCCAAGCTTGCGATACCAGCACCATGTTGTAATAGAACACGCATAGAAAGAGTGCTAACAAGAAGTTAGCCGAGCGCCCCGAACGCGGATTTACATAACCCAAGGGCACAGCTAATAACATCAATAAAATACCCATAATCGGCAGCGAAATACGCCATAAAAATTCACCTAAATTAATGGGATTTGGATCTGCTAACAATTCTAGAGTACTTAATGATTCCGATTTTCTTTCCACAATTAATGCTCGGTTTTCTTCGTCCACCAAAACGCCATATCGGTCAAATTGCATCATTTGAAAATCAGTCTGGTTTGGCGCGCCATCGTAGCGCCGCCCTTGATGCATGATCAAAAATTTATCACCAAATTTATCGACCACCATTTCACCTTCTTTGGCAATCACCACGCTGTGACGATTGTTTTGGATGGTATTGACGAAAATATTTTGCACTCGGGATAAGTCGCCCGCTACGCCTTCAACGAAAAACACCCGCTCACGTGAGGACGACTCTTGAAATTTGCCGGGCGACACGCGCGCGATGTCCGAGCGTTGCTCAAATCGATCGGTATATTCTTGACTATGCTGGTTAGCCCACGGCGTCACCACGCACGACATCAGTGCGGTCAAAATAAATAAGGGCGTGGCAAAGCGCACAATCGGCCCGACCCAATCGGCCAAGCTCACACCAGACGCAAACCAAACCACCATTTCTGAATCTTGATACGTGCGCGTGATCACCATGAGAACGGCAATGAATCCGGTCAGCACAATAATAATTGGCAATAAATTAAGCGCAGCGAAACCAATTAAGGTGAACACATCATCGGAGTTGACCTTGCCGTTAGCCGCCATACCCAAAATTTTGATTGGTCTAACCGTGATGGCAATGGTGAAGAGAATCGTGAAGACAGCACTAGCTGTACTTGCCAACTCACGTTGAAGAGCGCGCTTAAAAATCATGGGAGGGGCTATAATTGCGAGTTAGTACGAATTAACCAAATATTAAAGAGGAGAAACACGTGGACTTTAGCACAAAACCCATTGACGCAAAAAGTAACTTCACAAGCAGCAAAACTGCTTGCATCGTGGTTGGTATCTACGAAAATAAGAAATTGACACCAGAAGCAGAAGCTCTTAATGCGCAAGGCGCGATCGCTGCAGTCTTAAAATCCGGTGACATTACTGGCAAGGTTGGCAGCACCTTGGTTTTGCGCCAAGTTGCCGGAGTCGCCGCAGAACGTGTTGTTTTGGTTGGTTTGGGCGCCGCACCTGCCGCCAAATCATCTGGCAAAATTAGCAATGCCACTTTTACCAAAGTCGCCCAATCCATCGCCAATGTGCTCGCCGGCTTGTCCGCCGCTGATGCAATCATCACAGTCACTTTGCACGCCGAACATCTCAACGCGGCGATTCGCAGTGTTGTATTAGCGATTCGCGCCAGCGCCTATCGCGCCGATGGCTTAAAAAGCAAGCCTGAAGTCATCACCACTGGCGTGAGCAAAATCGCCTTATCAATCCACAGCGCTGACCAAGCGGCTGCCAAACTGAGTTTGGCGCAAAGCATCGCTCTGGCTAACGGAATTGATTTGACCAAAAATTTAGCCGACTTACCGGGCAACTTCTGTACTCCTACTTATTTGGCGAGCGCAGCTAAAAAGATTGCTAGCGAATTCAATGCTGCGACATCCAAAATCAGCGCGGAAATTTTAGATCGCAAACAGTGCCAAGCCTTAAAAATGGGCAGCTTTTTGTCGGTCACTAACGGCAGCGATGAACCACCTAAATTTATCGTTCTCAAACACATGGGCGGCAAGACCAAAGATGCTCCAGTGGTATTGGTTGGTAAAGGCATTACTTTTGACTCCGGCGGGATTTCCTTAAAAGCTGGCGCTGGTATGGATGAGATGAAATACGACATGGGCGGCGCTGCCTCTGTGTTGGGAACCATGCGCGCGATTGCTGAGTTAAAACTCAAGCTCAACGTGATCGCTATTATCCCTTCCTGCGAAAACATGCCAAATGGCCGCGCAACCAAACCGGGTGATATCGTAACATCGATGTCTGGTCAAACCATTGAAATTTTGAACACGGATGCTGAGGGCCGTTTGATCTTGTGCGACGCATTAACCTACGCTGAACGCTTTAACCCAGCCGCCGTGGTCGATGTGGCGACATTGACTGGTGCTTGCATCACGTCCTTGGGTCACCATAATTCTGGCTTGTTCACTCGCCACGATGCCGCCCATGATGAATTGGCCAATGAATTGTTAGCCGCGGGTATCGATACCGGTGACACTGCTTGGCGTATGCCAATTGGCGAAGCATATAACGAACAACTCAAATCCAATTTTGCTGATATGGCAAATATTGGCGGTTCTGCAGCCGGCAGTATCACTGCAGCATGTTTCTTGGAACGCTTCACTAAGAAATATACTTGGGCGCATTTGGATATTGCGGGTACAGCGTGGAAATCCGGTTCGGCCAAAGGTGCGACAGGCCGCCCGGTTTCACTCTTAACAACATTCTTAATTAACCGCGCAGCAAATTGAATTTGATGCCGTAATTTAAAATTTGCACCCACCGAGCAAAACTTCTTTCTTTGCTCACAATGTAAAACCACCGCTGTCATTTCTGATCGCGGTGGTTTTTTACTTTCTGATGTCCACTTTCAAGCACGCTTGCTCTGCATTTTCATTAATAAAGAAGAAATTAATTTCACTTTTTGCCGAAGATAGTCATTTCTTTATTGAAATTAAAATTTTGCGTTCTAAGATGAAATCTCGTAGTCATGATCGTAAAAAACTATTTTTCGCTTAACAACATTTCTTATTTGTTAGAACAGCGAAATTAACGCAATACGCAACACGAACTTGTCATTCAGTCTTCTTATCGTTAATGCCAAGTAATTTGCTCAGATAAGATTTTTTTAATTCTTTGGACACAAATAAAAATATGAATCTCTCAAAAATAAAAGTGGGGAAACGCTTAGGCCTAGGATTTGCTCTTGTGCTTGCATTTTTGATTGTCGTGACATTGCTCGGCATTACGCGAATGTCACAGATTCAGGACCGACTTGATAAAGTGGTCTCTGTCAGCAATGTCGAAGTTCGGTTAATCATCGAAATGCGCGCTATTGTGTACGACCGAATGGTGTCGCTACGTAACCTGACGCTACTGACCGACCCCGATGACATGGCTCCCGAAATCGCCAAAATCAAAGAGCAATCCGACAAATACGGCGCAGCCCGGGATAAGCTGGCCAAAATGCTCGACAGCGACAGTGGCACCACAGCAGAAGAAAAAACGCTGCTCGCTAAATTAAAAGAACAAGAAACCGCCGCAGCCCAATTGCCGGAGAAAGCCCAAGCGTTAGGATTAGCCAATAATCCCGAAGTGGCGACGGTCACGTTAATCAAAAAACTGCGGCCAGTACAGAAAAAATGGTTGGATGCACTCGATGAGATGACCGCGTTAGAAGACAAGCTCAACGAAGGTGCCGCGAAAGACGCCAGCGCAGCGTTTGGCACAGCACGCACGTTAATGTTGGTGTTAGGTGCCTTAGCCGTGGTCGCCGGAGCTGTGGCTGCCTCGCTGATTACCCGCAGTATCTTGGTGCAATTAGGTGGCGAGCCAGAATATGCCAGCCAAATTGCGAGCCAAATTGCCGCTGGTGACCTAGCCGCCAAAATTGAAACCAAGCCGGGCGATACCACCAGCTTGATTGCCGAAATGAGCACAATGCGCGACAGCTTGGTCAACATCGTCGGCCAAGTACGGGTGCGCACCGATACGATCGCGACCGCTTCGAGCGAGATCGCTATGGGTAACTTGGATCTTTCTTCGCGCACTGAACAACAAGCTAGCTCGTTAGAAAAAACCTCGTCCGCGATGAAAGAGTTGACCAAGACCGTCAAACTCAACGCCGACAATGCACGTGAGGCGAATCAATTGGCTTTGTCTGCCTCTGAAGTAGCGCGCCACGGCGGCACGGTGGTTGCCCAAGTGGTCGATACGATGAGCTCGATTAACGAGTCGGCCAAAAAGATTGAAGACATTATTAGCGTCATCGATGGTATCGCTTTCCAAACCAATATCTTGGCTTTAAACGCCGCCGTTGAAGCAGCCCGTGCCGGTGAACAAGGCCGTGGCTTTGCGGTGGTGGCGTCCGAAGTGCGTAATCTGGCACAACGCAGCGCCGTGGCCGCCAAAGAGATCAAAGGCTTGATTACCACGTCGGTCGAAAAAGTCGAAATCGGTAGCAAATTGGTCGGCCAAGCCGGTGTGACAATTAATCAAATTGTCTCCAGCGTTAAGCATGTGACCGAAATCATTTCTGAAATCAGCCATGCCAGCCAAGACCAAAGCTCTGATATTGAAGGCATTAACCATTCTGTGATCGATATGGATGGCATGACCCAGCAAAACGCCGCCTTGGTTGAAGAAGCCGCCGCCGCTGCCCAAAGCTTGCAAGATCAGGCTTCCGAATTAGCCAAAGTGGTCAGCATCTTCAAATTGAGTTCCAGCAGCACGGTCAACATCGGCAAAAAGCCAGCGACGAGCGCTACCGTCGTTGCAGCGCAACCCGCCGCTAAAGGCCGACCAAACGTTAAGCCAATGCAAGTTAAGGCCAAGGCAACCAGCTCGGTAAAATCGCTGCCGCCAGCGCCAAAACCAGCGCCCAAGAAAAGCGCGGCGGTAGATAACAACGATTGGGAAGAGTTCTGACCAATCCGCAACGAAGATGCAATACCAAAACAAAAACAACTAAATTTATCAAACTTAGATAGGAATGTACGTATGAAAACCCCGTTATCGATCCTTAGTTTCACATGCTTATTTTGCTTGTGTGCCAGTGCGTTTAGCGCCGAAGTCGCGCCAGTTCTGGACGGCAAGTCTTGTGAACCACCCAAATATCCTAAGGCAGCCTTAATGAATGAAGAACAAGGAACGGTGGCATTGCTGTTCTTGGTTTCGCCAGATGGCAAAGTCACTGATTCCAAAGTCGATAAATCGAGTGGCAGCAAAAGTTTAGATAAAGCGGCGTTGCAGGCTTTTAGCCTATGCAAATTCAAACCGGGCACCAAAGATGGCAAACCGGATCAACTTTGGGCCAAAGTCGAATTTGTTTGGAAACTTGAATAAACAGAGTTAAGTGTGACCAATCGGACGTAGGATGCACAGTTGTTAGTCCTTTAGCTCCATGCAAGTCAAATCGACAAAGACGCCAGCTTCACAGCGGCGTCTTTTTTTATTTCGCGCGCTGAGTATAATGCCGTGTTGATCTGGCTATATACTCGACGCGCGGCACGCTCAACGGCGCTTGCGATGCCTAACCACCTGATCATCGCCCATCCAATCAACTTAACTGCTATCGAAAAATCATGAAATTAGCCTGCTGGAATGTCAACTCACTCAAAGTCCGTTTGCCACAGGTTCTGCAATGGTTGCAAGATAATCCGGTCGATGTGTTGTGCTTACAAGAAACCAAACTAACCGACGATAAATTCCCCGTCGCGGAGATCGAAGCGGCCGGTTTTCACGTGGTTTTTAGCGGTCAAAAAACGTATAACGGAGTGGCGGTTTTATCGCGCTTTCCGATCTCCGATATAGTCAAAAACAATCCCTTATTTGAGGATGAGCAGCAGCGATTATTAACCGTGACTATCGAAGGCGTGCGGATTGTTTGTGCCTATATTCCAAACGGACAAGCGCCAGACTCCGACAAATTTCAATACAAACTGGCTTGGTTGGCTGCCCTGCAAAAATGGCTAGAAGAGCAAAAAGCTAGCTACCCAAAATTGGCCTTGCTAGGTGACTTCAATATCGCGCCGGAAGATCGTGATGTGCACGATCCCGCCGCTTGGGTGGGGCAAAATTTGGTGTCCGAGCCTGAACGGGCGGCTTTTCAAACAATGCTCAATCTTCCTTTGGTCGACGCGTATCGCCAGTTTGAGCAAGCCGATAAAAGCTTCAGTTGGTGGGATTATCGGGCTTTGGGTTTCCGCTTAAATAAAGGCATGCGGATTGATCATATTTTGCTCTCGCCTGCACTAGCCGCCCGCTGCACCAGTTGCGTGATTGATCGGGTTCCGCGCAAATGGGAACAGCCGTCCGATCATGCGCCAGTCATTGCCACACTGAGTTGAAACAAAGTGCAGGCCAAATTTGAAGCAAACCACATCTTAGCCGCCACTAAACCAACATCGAACCAACAGGAAAAATGAAGTTTTCACCGCTTTCCTTTTGCGCCACGCTGCTACTCCATGTCGCCCTATTTCTTGGTGCGATGGTTTCGTTTCAGCATCGGGATAGCCGCGCCACAAGTAAGCAGTTCATTCACGTTGTCTTGCCCATTACGCCACCAACACGACCGGATGTCACTCTGCCTGACTTAAGTGACAATGTAGTCACGCCGGAAGAACTCACGAGCGCGCTAGACCAAGATCAACCGGTTGATCCCGATCATTACTACTTGCCCGCTGAATTAAGTCAGCAAGTTGCCGTGATCAGAAGCGATGCGGCCAACGAAAGTATTCCGATCGAAAGAATCGTCATCTTGGCGATCTATATTAATGAAGCGGGATTAGTTGATAAGGTCGAAATAGAAGAAAAAGGCAACCTGAGTGAAGAGAATCAGCAAAAATTGATTTCGGCATTTAAAGAAATCGTTTTCCTGCCTGGAATGCGCGGAACCAGGGTAGTGAAATCTCTGTACCGCATTCAACTAAAGATAAATCGCAGATTGGTCATTCATTATTAAGTATAACAATGACCAATCTGCTGAGTACCACTGATATTGTTTGAACTAACTTGGTTAATTAATTACGGCGCAAGCAATACGCGCACCGCCACCACCTAATTTGGCTGGATGATCACTATGATTGTCACCACCGGCATGCACCATCAAAGCAATACCATGTAATTGATTTGCGTCTTTGATCCGTGGCGCCAAAACCGGCATGGTTGCTGTGCCATCAGCGGCGACATACAAACCCGGTAAATCACCTAAATGACCCGCACCGTAAGGACCTTCATGCTTGCCGCTATGCTCAGGGTCCCAATGCCCGCCAGCCGCGCCTGCCACGGTAACCACGCCATCCACAGTTGTATTGCCGCAGTTAGGCTTTTCATGCAAATGGAAGCCGTGCATGCCAGGTGGCAAGCCAGTTAAGTTTGGAGTCACCAACATGCCATAGGGTGTTGTCGTGAATGATACTGTTCCAATCGCCACCGACTTACCGCTCGCGTCGAGCTCGTTTACAGTCACTTCAGCAGCAAAACTCGCAGAAACCGTCAGCGCGGCACAAGCTGCAATCAGCACCGCACTCAACTTATATTTCGTTAATTTCATCTCAACCTCCAAATTTAGGAACCATATCCCGACCGCAATTCTAATGCAGCTGCCGACTTCCCGCATGGAGGTTAATTACACTGACTGGTCGCTGCTGCTCTTGCGACCAAATCATGTCTTCAATACCGCATTGCGGCTGGTATTCCGCCACAGCTTGCAGCAACAAAGCGCGAATCTCTTCAAATTCAAATTGTTGGCAAGCCTGTTCGAGCTTGGTCAACAGTTGCTGTAACACTGGCCAAGGTAATTTCATTTCTTCGGCGCGCATGATCAAAGGATGTTCCGTGCCATGCACGTTGTCACCAATGAGCAATTCTTCGAATAACTTTTCGCCCGGACGCAAACCCACATGTTCGATAGCGATTGCTTTGTCATCGTTACTTTCCGACTGCAACAACAAACCGCTTAAATGCACCATGCGTTTTGCCAAATCGAGAATTTTTACCGGTTCGCCCATATCCAGTACAAACACATCGCCGCCTTCTGCCATCGAGCCAGCCTGCAAAACTAATTGAGCTGCCTCAGGAATGGTCATGAAATAACGGGTGATATCAGGATGGGTTAAGGTAATGGGGCCGCCCGCTTTGATCTGTTCGCGGAACAACGGAACGACGGAGCCAGATGAACCCAATACGTTACCAAAACGGACCATACAAAAACAGGTAGATGATTTTTGCTCGGATAAGGCTTGCAGAATTAATTCCGCCATCCGTTTGGTTGAACCCATGACATTGGTTGGGCGCACTGCTTTATCGGTTGAGATTAAGACGAAATTAGCCACCTGCGCTTTGATCGCGGCTTGCGCGATGCTGAGCGTTCCAAAGACATTGTTACGTATGCCTTCAATGGGGTTTTGCTCCACCAAGGGCACGTGTTTATAGGCTGCCGCGTGGTACACAGTTTGCACAGAAAAGGTTGTTAAGATTTTTAAGCATTTGTCAGAATCGAGTGCTGAACCTAAAAATGGCTTGATATCCACTTCGTGGTTCAAGCTTTCGCTCAGCGCGAGTAATTCCTTTTCAATCGAATACAACGCAAATTCAGACATCTCCAACAAGATTAATCGGGTTGGACGTTGCCGTAAAATTTGGCGGCATAACTCAGAACCAATCGACCCACCTGCGCCTGTTACCAACACTGTTTTGTCTTTAACGCAGGCTGAAATCAACGCGACATTGGGCTCGACCGAATCGCGACCAAGCAAATCTTCAATCTCGATTTCACGGATATCTTTAACCGACAATTCACCATTGAACAAATCGCGAATCGGCGGCGTGACGCGCACTTTTACACGCAAAGATTCCAGTCTGTTTAATATTAACTTTTGCGTCTTTTTGGGGATAGAAGGCATCACCAAATGGATTTCTTGCACGCCGTACTTTGGAATTAATTCCGGTAAATTTTCGGAGGAAAATACCTGCATCCCAGAAATGATGGCGCCGCGCAGTTCTGGCTTGTCGTCGATCAAAAACATCGGTGCGTATTCATGGCTGCTACGAAAAGCTGCCGCAACTTGCATTCCCGTGCGCCCTGCCCCATAAATTGCGACCCGAATCGCATTATTATTAATGCTGAGTCGAATCAAGTAGGCTCGCGCCACGAAGCGACTGGCTAACATATACATCACCGCGGCAATCCAAAAGATCCCGAACACAGCCCGCGACAACACGCCAACCTGCAAAAACACGGCCAAGGCCAGCAACGCAAACACCGTTAGCGAAACACCGTAGACCACCACATAAACAATTTTTTGATCCACGAAACGGATCACGGCGCGGTATAAGCCGAGTCGGATAAAGATCGGGATAGCGATCAGCGGGACGGCGGCAAATAACACGCCAAATTGGCTAATAATGCCGTTGCCCAAGGAGTCAAAGCGCAACCAGATTGCCACTAGCAACATTAATGGTAAAAAGATCAAGTCGGTAATGACCGCAATAACTTGTTTTTGTAGGCGGGATAACGATAAAAATAACTTCATCATTGAGTTTTCTCTGTTGTCCGTTTTAATTCAAGTAGGCGAGATCGCTTGTTAATTAAGAAATATCGACAAGTTTCGCTGCACGGCAGCATTTTAGCAACTAGTATGAATAAATCTTACTTTGCTTACACAAAACAACAAGAGATTTCGAAATCTTTTTAAATTCCGTACGGAAACATATAGAATGTCGCCCGCAATCATCAACATGTCACATTTTGGACTTAACATTCTAAAATGTTGCCATATGGCACTTTTCGCTTAATTCATCAACAAGGTTTTACATGGCTCTGTTCAACATCAAACATATCGTGGTCGGATTGGCGGTTTGCAGCCTAGTCTCACTAGCATGTGCCGAACCCGTCAATGGCGCAGGTTCTTCGGCGGCTAAACCTTTGTATGAAAAATGGGCAGAAGGCTACGTCAAGAAAAATAGCGTCGTAGTCCAATACGAGCCTAGCGGTTCGTCGGCCGGTATCAAGAAAATCAAAGAAAAAGCCGTCGATTTTGGCGCCAGCGACGTTGCCCTGAGCGCTGAGGATTTACAAAAATTTCAGTTGATTCAATTCCCTAGTGCAATTTCTGGGGTGGTTCCGATCATCAATGTGCCCGGCGTGCGCTCCGGCGAAATCAAGCTCACCAGCGAAGTTCTGGTGGGAATTTTTTCCCGTCAAATTACCAAATGGAATGATCCAGCCATCGCCGCATTAAATCCTAACGTTGCGCTACCTAAAGCCCCGATCGCGGTTATTGCGCGGGTGGATGGATCGGGTACGACCTACAATTTCAGTGATTATTTAAGCAAAGTTAGCGCAGCGTGGAAAACTACTTTTGGCACCAATTTCATCATCAAATGGCCTAGCGATGTGCAGTTGGTCAAGGGAAGCAGCGGGATTGTAGCGACCCTCAAGCAAACTCCCAACTCGATTTCGTATGTGGATTACAACTATGTGGTGCAAGACAAACTTACGTCAGTGCAATTAAAAAATGCGGATGGCGTCTTTGTTGCGCCTAAGCCCGCCAGCTTTGAAGCTGCGCTCAATCATAGTACTTGGAAAACCCAATCCAACTTTAACGAGACCTTGACCGAAAAGCCAGGCGCTGAGAGCTGGCCGATCACGATGGGCACATTTATCATCATGCCGAAAATGGCCGCCAATAACGAAAAAACGATTGCAGCCTTAAAGTTCTTTTCGTGGGGTTTTATGCAGGGCGACAGCGTAGTCAATAGCTTGGATTTCGTGCATTTGCCGGATGCGATTCAAGCCAAAATCTTCAAACAAATGACTTCCATCACCGACAACAAAGGCAACCGACTGAATTGGTCGCCGATGTAATTGGTCAGTTTGTTGGCTTAATGTCCTGCAAACTCGCACACAGTAAATAAAGGCAAGCCGCTATTCTTGAGCACATTGGAGCCGCCCAGGTCGTTCAAATCGACAATCGCGGCTCCTTCTACAATAATCGCTCCATTGCGCTCCAGCAATTTCTTACCGGCGAGCATCGTTCCGCCAGTGGCGATCAAATCATCAATCAGCACCACTCTATCCCCTTCTTTGCAAGCGTCGGTATGCATTTCGACCGTCGCGCAACCGTACTCCAAGGTGTATTCCTCTGACATGGTGGTAAATGGCAATTTACCTTTTTTGCGGATAGGCACAAACCCCAAATTCAATTCATAGGCCACCACCGAACCGATAATGAAACCGCGCGCATCCATGCCGGCAATTAGGTCCAGATTAGCATCCATGTAGCGGTGCACAAATAAATCGATCAGCACGCGAAATGTTTTGGGGTTTTGCAGCAGCGGGGTGATATCACGAAACATCACGCCTTCTTGCGGCCAATTGGGAACGGTGCGGATGTGATCTTTAATATATTCGGCGGGGTTGTACATAGGAAATTCCAGTAAAGTGTCTAAGTAAATGCAATACAGTTAGGTATAGATTACGCGGTGCAACATTACCATATTCTCCCAGCAAAAATAGGATTATTGCTTAGGAATAATAGATAACTAGACGACAGAGTAGCTTTGTCACGGAATCTCGCAGAACCGTGGCACAGAGGAATAAGTTGGCGGGTGGGGCAAAGCGGGCTTAATGAAATTG
>Ga0209067_10001891_pt1 | contig 12633 bp, 7 predicted proteins | sample ColStrG_CSR_2013_FD_187199 | JGI IMG/M metagenome (GOLD analysis project Ga0209067, IMG submission 187199) | Freshwater sediment microbial communities in response to fracking from Pennsylvania, USA - Cold Stream Run_MetaG_CSR_2013 (SPAdes)... | ecosystem: Environmental > Aquatic > Freshwater >... | reverse complement strand
CTTCAAGCTTATCACGGGGCAGGAAAAGCCCGATAGCGGCAGCGTCGACATCGGCCCCACGGTGAAGCTGGGCTTTGTCGATCAGTCGCGCGATGATCTCGACCCCAATCACAATGTGTGGGAGGAAGTTTCGGGCGGCAACGAGCGCTTCTACTTCGGCAAGCATGAAGTGAACACGCGCGCCTATGTTGGCGCGTTTAACTTCAAAGGTTCGGATCAACAGAAGAAGGTTGGGCAGCTTTCCGGCGGTGAACGCAACCGCGTGCATATGGCGAAGATGCTCGCGGCGGGCGGCAACGTGCTGTTGCTCGACGAACCGACCAACGATCTTGACGTCGAAACGCTGCGCGCGCTTGAAGAGGCGCTGGAGAATTTTGCCGGATGCGCGGTCGTCATCAGCCATGACCGCTTCTTTCTGGATCGGCTGGCGACGCATATCCTTGCATTCGAAGGTGATTCTCACGTTGAGTGGTTCGAAGGGAACTTTGAGAGCTATGAAGCCGATAAGCGCCGCCGATTGGGCGACGCGGCGGATCGACCGACAAGGCTGGCGTATAAGAAACTGACGCGCTAGGTTCAGTCGACAACAGCGGAGAACGTGATGCGTGGTTACCAAAAATGGGGATTGGGTACCGCGCTTCTCGTCATGCTGGTCGCGATAGGGTTGATGAGTTGGGAGGGGCTTGTCAGCAGCGCTCCCGCGGCAGATCCTGTTTCCCGGCATGATGTCCGCATCCTGCGAGACAGTTATGGCGTGCCACACATCTATGGCAAGACCGACGCCGATGTTGCCTATGGTCTCGCCTACGCCCACGCCGAAGACGACCTATTGCATATCGAAGATACGCTCGCTGCCGTGCGCGGGCGCAATGGCGCGATCAATGGGGCGGAGGGTGCAAAAATCGATTTTGTCTCGGCGCTGCTTGATGCGCGTGGCGTGGCGGATCGGGGTTATAACGCGCAACTCTCGCCCGAGACGCGCGCACTGGTCGAGGCCTATGCGGCGGGGCTCAACCGCTATGTCGAGACGCACCCGACCGAGCCTCGGCTCGCGAATCTTTTTCCGGTGACCGGGCACGACATTGTCGCGGGCTTTGCATTGCGCTCACCGTTCTTCTTCGGGCTGGACTCGACGTTGGGCGCATTGGGAGAGGACAAACTGCCGCCGCGCGACGCAGGTCCTGCCAATGAACGGGGTTCGAACGCGCTTGCTGTCGCGGGGACGCGGTCAAGCGATGGCGTGACGCGCCTCATCTCAAACTCGCATCAGCCTTGGACGAGCGCAGAAAGCTGGTATGAGGTCACCGTGCACAGCGAGCAGGGATGGGATTTCGCCGGAGCGCTCTTCCCGGGTGCGCCTTTTCCTCTGCTCGGGCATAACAAAAACCTCGGTTGGACGAACACCGTCAATCGACCTGACCTGATCGACGTCTATAAACTCACACTCGATGCCGACCACACGCACTATCTGTATGACGGCAAATGGCTGCCGCTGGAGGCGCACAGAGTGTGGCTGAGAGTTAGATTCGGGCCGTTTGTGCTGCCCGTCCCCAAGACCGTGTATCACGCAGTTCAAGGCCCGGTGTTCATGAATAAGCTCGGAGCATTCGCGGTCCGTTACGCGGGTTTTGGTGATATCCGGCAGGTCGAACAATATTATAAGCTTAACAAGGCGCAAGACTTCGCGACATGGCGCAGCGTGATGGATATGGGCGGCGTACCGGCAACCAATTTTGTTTATGCAGACGCCAAGGGCAATATCGCCTACCTCTATAACGCGCATTTCCCACACCGTGCGCCGGGCTTTGACTATAAGGGCGTGTTGCCAGGTGATACCGCGCGCGATGTTTGGACAGGATACGAACCCGCAAGTGTCGAGCCGCAATATATCAATCCGGTGACCGGCTATCTGTTCAATGCCAACAACACGCCCTTTCTGGCGACGGGCGCTCCCGCGAACTTGAAGCGCGAGGCATTCGCGCCGCTGCTTGGGGTCGAGACCTATATGACTAACCGTGCGCAGCGGCTGAGCGAAATGTTCGCGGCGACCGTCTCGCGCGATTCAAAGATCAGTCGTGAAGCGCTGCTTACAATCAAGTTTGACAAGGGCTATAGCAAGGTCGCTTGGGCTGGGCCGTGGATCGAAAAGCTGCTGGCCGTGCGCACCCAAGACGCGCCAGATTTGGCCAAAGCACAGGCACTGATCAGGAGCTGGGACTGGAAGCTCGACGGTGCCAACCCGGCCGACACACTCGTCGCGCTAGTGCTGCGCAATGCCTCACGCCCCGCCTATCTTGGCGGACAGATGCCCGATCCTAAGGCGACACTCGCCGATACTGTGACGTTGATGCTGAAATTCTATGGTCGCCTCGATCCTCCGCTCGGCGACGCGATGCGTATCCAGCGTGGCGCGGTGGATGTGCCGGTGCTCGGAGGGCCGGACGCCGTGCGCGCGATCTACTGGGATACTGATAAAACCAACGCAACCGGCAAGCTCGTCGGCTATAATGGCGACGGCTTTGTGATGCTCATCGAGTGGAGCCGCGACGGGCAGGTAAATTCACAGAGCATCATGCCATTCGGGGATGCCACGTCGCGTCCAGATTCAAAGCATTATGCCGATCAATCGGCGCTGTTCGCGAAGCAGCAGTTCAAACCGGTCTGGTTTTCAGAGACCGACGTGCGCGCCCATTTGGAGCGTGAATATCGGCCATGAGCTTCGAATCTGCTGTTCGTCGGGATCAAGCTGCGGCATAGTCAGCGAATGAAGCTTCGATTCGTTTGCCACCTGCCGCTGGCCTTTTTTGCTGCGATTGCGACGGCAGCGCTTCCACAAACTGTTGCTCGAGCAAATAGCGCGCGGGCTGAGACTGTCCGAGTTGCGATGACGACGGAAATGGGGACGATTATCGCCGATCTAGATGCGAAACATGCGCCGATCACAACAGCAAATTTTCTGCGCTACGTTGATCAAAAACGCTTTGATGGTATCGTGTTTTACCGTGTCATGCGGCTTGAGTGGGGCACACCACCCAACGGTTTGATTCAAGCGGGAACGCGCGGCGATCCCAAGCGCGTGCTCAAACCAATTGCGCATGAGCCGACGAGTGCCACCGGAGTACTGCATAAAGCGGGAACCTTGTCGATGGCGCGCAATGCCCCCGGAACCGCGACCGGAGACTTCTCGATCCTGTTGTCTGACCTGACTGGACTTGATGCCGACCCCAAAGCGAGCGATCCCGAACAAGTGGCCGGTTATGCCGCATTTGGCCATGTCTTCACCGGGATGGATGTTGTTCGTAAAATATATGATGCACCGCTTTCGCCCACGCTGGGTTCTGGAGCGATGAAAGGGCAGCTGCTTGCGCACCCCGTGCACATTATCCGAGTGCGCCGAGTTCCGATTGTCGAGCGCGAACCGAAGTAGTCTTTGCCCGCTCACAGCGTGGTCTCGGACAGCTAAAATGTCGAAAATGCAGTCGCATGATGAACCTAACTTCGCTGAGTCTCGGCGTTCCGTTTTTGGTTCGTGCCACACGAAATCATGCGAAGTGATAAAAGCAGAACTATCATTAAGTTTTGCTGGCGATCATAGTTATTTGCCGATATACGTAAGTGGTTAATGCAATAAGTTTGCGTTGCCAAAATTTGGGCGACCACGATAGTGTTTGAGTTGTAACCGAGCGCACCCAAGGAATTTCGTTATGAAACCAGCATTTACAGTGACCGAAGCGACACAAACTCTGGAGCGAGGAGCGGTCGATGAGTCGAACGAAGCGCTGAATTTGGCGAGATCGAAGTTATTTGATCTTGGAGAAATTGAAGTTAGCTTCGATGATACGACAAAAACGATCTGGAGTTATATGACTCCTTTAGGTTCTCCTAATTTTAGTACAAATATGCTCCGTGATATTGTAATGATGCAGAACGAAATTCAGAAATTGTTTTCTAGTGTAGAAAATTCGCTTAAATATTTTGTGTTTGCATCAAAATTTCCGAACGTTTTTAATTTAGGCGGTGATCTTTCACTTTTTTCTGAACTTATTACACGTAAAGATCGTGCTAGCTTAACAAATTATGGCTTACAATGTGTTCGCTCTTTCTATAAAAATTATATATCTCTCGATTTACCTATTGTTACAATTTCTCTCGTGCAGGGTGATGCACTTGGCGGGGGCTTTGAATCAGCACTGTCATTTAATGTAATCATCGCTGAGCGAAGCGCGAAGCTCGGTCTTCCGGAAGCCAATTTCGGTATGTTCCCAGGGATGGGGGCGCATGCAAAGCTTCGCCGGTTGCTAGGGGAGGCGCAGGCAGAGCGCATGATCCTCTCCGGAAAAATCTATACGGCAGAAGAGCTATATGATATGGGGATTGTGCACGTGTTGGCCGATGACGGACAGGGCCTTGAGGTTGCTAACCATTATATCAAAAGGACGTCGTCCAAGCACGATGGACTGCGTCGTACCTTTAGCGCCATGCGCGAGGTCAACGCTATTACGCTCGACGAACTTGAGCGCGTCGTTCGAATTTGGGTTGACGCCGCGCTGAATATCGAGCCGCACAATCTACGGATGATGCAGCGGCTCAGCGCCGCTCAGCACAAGCTACGGTTAAGCTATGTTAACGCACCAGCTTTAGCCGCTGCGGCGTTGCGCTAGACGTCTGCGCCGCGCCGAAGTCTAGGTGATAGACCCGTTCAGCGGGCTCTGGGCGGCCAAACAGATAGCCCTGAGCATAGCGGCACCCTGCAGCTTCGACATCCGCACAGCTTTCTTCTGTTTCGATCCCTTCAGCGACAATGCCCAAATCCAGCGCGAGTCCGAGACCGATTACTGCGTCGATCACCGCCCTAGATTCTGAACTGCGTTTGAGATCGCAAATGAATGAGCGGTCAATCTTCAGACTGTTGAATGAATACTTGCATACGTAACTCAGTGAGGAATATCCGGTTCCAAAATCATCGAGCGAGAGCGTAATGCCCATCTTTTGAAATTCTTTGAGCATGATCAGTGCATTGACATTATCTTCCAGCAAAACAGATTCGGTGATTTCGAGGCACAATCGATGGGGTGGCAAGCCCGAGTTGAGCAATGCAGCGTGAACGATTCGCGCGAGCATCCGGTTGCCCAACATGCTGGGCGATATGTTGACGTTTAACTTAATGCTGTCCGGCCAATCATGCGCAACGGCGCAGGCGGTTTCGATAACGAACTGCGTCAGCGGTTCAATCATCTTTATCTGCTCGGCGATGGGGATGAAAATTGTTGGCGAAATTTCTCCATAAAGCGGGTGGTGCCAACGCAACAGCGCCTCATATGCCACCACCTCACGCGTCGCAATATTGACGATCGGCTGATACAGAATCGCGAATTGGTTGTCTTGAAAGGCGCGCTTGAGGTCTGATTGCATTTCGCGTTGCTTGACCAGATGTTCCACCATCGTTCGGTCGAAGACGGCATAACCTTGGCGTCCAGCGGCCTTTGCTTCATATAGCGCGATGTCAGCGTTTTGGATGAGTGTGGCGTCATCGATGCTGCCATCAGGTTCGACGGCGACCCCAACAGAGCCACTGATGTCGAGGTTGAATTGTTCGTCTGTGTACGGGACGCCGAGCAAATTAACGATGCAGTCAGCGGTATGGGCGGCGGCGTTTTCATCGAGGACGGGCATGACAAGGACAAACTCATCGCCGCCAAAGCGAGAGGCCTGACCCTCACAACCGACGACAGCCTTAAGTCGCTTAGCGACTTCTCGCAATACGCGGTCGCCGACCGCGTGTCCAAGCGTGTCGTTAATTTCTTTGAAATGATCCATGTCGATCCAAAAGACGCCCAGTTTGCGCTTGTCGTCTGGGGCCTTGGTCAAAAGCGCTGATTTAAGATAGCGCGCGAGCATGACCCGATTTTCGAGTCCCGTCAGCGGATCAATGCTTGCCAGTTGTTGATACTGGGCGGCCAATTCAGCCTTTTCGTGCTTTTCGACAAATGCTGTTCTTACCCCCTGATGCGTTTGGAGCGTGATGTTGATGGTTGACGCAATCATTCCGACCGTCGACAGGCCGAGTACGACGTAGATTGGGTGGCCGAAAGCGAACAACGCGATCGCCGTGGGGACTCCCGAAAGCAGAATTTGAGCGATGGCAATGTTTGGACGTCCTGCATTCCGGCCTGCAATTCCCGACCCATAGCCGACAGTAAGTGAAAATGCGATGAGGTGCAGCATCACATTTGACGTCAGCAAAATCGTCAGAAGCGCATTTATACCGAGCAACCCTGAATAGACCCACGCACCAATTTCGTACAGGCGTTCCCAATAATAACTATTTATATTTTCATGCTGTCGATATTTTCGAAACATATGCAAGCTAATCGTACGAAAAAATCCAGTAAAAGTGATAAATATAGATGATATATAGATAAATATGTTTTGCGAATAAATTGCGATGGTTCCACTCATCACTGCGCCTGCAACTGCACCGATCACCAACGACAGTGTCGAGGCGTACAAGGTTTCAACGAGCGCGCGACGAACATCGGCTTCCAGTGCGTCCGGTCGTTGTTCAGTTGGATTCTTGTTCATACCTATCCGGTCGCCTCGCGCTGCGTTTCCGTGACGGGGCGTGTGCCTCCCCAAAAAACACCACGCGCAAAACGCATTGGATTGAGGAGTAAGCTGGTACCGCCATTCGATGTTGGTATCGCAGAATGGTTTCGATAACCTAAATATTTGCTCGCGCTTCGTCGCGACGCCGACGCCGACGGTATATTTTACAAACACTTACAAAAGATAAATCGAGCTGATTGCCCAGAACAAGGTATAATCCGGCTGCTCGTGCAGGGGGAAGTTGCGCGTATCGCCGTCCCGTTCGCACGTGTTGAGCGGAGCGGGGGCACGTGTTAACGTCGATGCTCGGAGTGCCAACACTATGAACCCCATTCTATATGCAATCCCGGTATTTTTCCTGAGCATTGCGATTGAAGCACTGCTCGGGTGGCGGCGCGGACAGAAAATATACGATCTCTCAGACGCAATAACGAGCCTACAATTTGGTGTGCTTAGTCAGGTCAGCGGCGTGTTTTATAAACTGATATCGTTGGGAATTTATAGCTTCATATCCAGCCATGCTGCGCTCCAGCGTTGGCCGTCTAACAGTGTCGGTGCATGGATCGCCGCGCTCATCCTTTATGATTTCTGTTATTATTGGCTGCATCGGTGCAGCCATGAAATAGGGGTGCTTTGGGCCGCACATGTGGTGCACCACTCGTCCGAATATTATAATTTGAGCACCGCGCTGCGTCAGACCTCAACTGGGACTCTGTTTGGATGGATTTTCTATATCCCGATGGCGCTGCTCGGCGTGTCGCCGGTGATGTTCGTGACGGTTGGGCTGATCGATCTGTTGTATCAATATTGGGTGCATACCGAGTTGATTGGTAGGCTCGGCTGGTTTGATCGGGTGTTTGTTTCGCCGTCAAATCATCGCGTGCATCACGGGCAGAATGATTATTGCATTGATCGCAATTACGGCGGTATTCTCATTGTTTGGGATCGGCTCTTCGGCAGCTTTGTGGAGGAGCGCGAGGGCGAGCCGATTTGCTTCGGCATTCGCAAGGCGCTTCACAGTTTCAACCCGATATGGGGCAATGTTCACCATTATGTCGATATGTGGCACGCGATGTGCGGTGCGAAGGGAGTCGGCGCCAAATTGAGCGCCTGGATCGCGCCGCCGGGGGGGTGGCGTGAAGGCCCGGTTGAGCATTTCGAAACCGCCAATTTTGTGCGTTATCGTTCCGCCACCGCTGCAAGCCTAAAATATGTGGCTGTCGGCGGCTATATTTTTCTGAACGTGGCCGCCACGGTTTTCCTGATAAAATTCGAGGTGCTGAACCAAACAAATTACGTCTTTGCCGTCGTTAGTGCTCTGGGACTCGCGGTCTTGGCGTGGTTGATTGGTGCGGCACTTATGCGTCGACCGCCGCAACCGTCACGGGAACGCCATTGACCGCGGCATTGCCCGAAACGGCGTCGAGCATCGTTTCATCTGTCAAATCATTGCACGAAGCGCCCGCATGCGCGGCTGCGGTTAGCCAACCGACGCCGTCACGTCCATGACCAAAACCGTGCGGGATTGAGACTACGCCGGGCAGCACGTCGGCAGTAAGTTCAACCGGTAGCTTAATCGATCCGACGCGACTGGTCACCGTCGCAAGCGAGCCGTCACCCAAATTGCGCGCGCGGGCATCGTCGGGGTGGATCATCAACGTGCAGCGTTCCGCCCCTTTTACCAGTCGCTGCACATTGTGGAGCCACGAATTATTTGACCGGATGTGCCGCCGCCCTATCAGGTGCAGTCCGTTGGGGGCGGGGCGCGCGAGTTCAGATTTCAGCCGTTCCATGTCGTTGAGCAGCGCATCGGGCGCGCAATTGATCAGTTTGTCGGGGGTGCGCAACCGCTCGGGCAAGCATGGCGACATCGGCCCGAGATCGATGCCGTGCGGCGTCGCCTGCACTTGTGCCCAACTGGCCTTGCCGCCAGCCTCAAGCATCAGCGGGAGCATGTCCTCCGGAGCCACAACGGGATTGAGCGAGACCGCGTTGCGCATGGCAACCGCTTGCGCCAATTGTGTGACAATCTCCCAATCATCGCGAGTGCCAGCTTCGCGTGGCAAAACGGGTGGCGAGAATTTGGCGATCTGATGCACCGCGAGTTGATAGAAGGGGGTTGGATAGTGCGCTTTCTCCAACGGACCGCACGGGGGGAGAATGTAATGCGCGTGCCGCGACGTTTCTGTAACGTAAGGATCAATCGAGACCACGCAATCGAGCGTGCCGAGCGCCCTATCAAGCTGCGCTCCGTTTGGCGTGGACAGCACTGGATTCCCGGCGATACAGATCAACGCTTTGATTTGACCATCGCCGGGTGTCAGCATTTCCTCGGCCATCGCGCTTGCGGGGAGTTCACTGAGGACTTCGGCCCGGCCTGAAACGCGTGAGGCAAAGCGGCCGTAGCTCCCCGGTGATGTGAGCGCGACGTTGTCCACTGCCGGCTGGTTGAACATCACCCCGCCTTCGCGATCAACGCTGCCGAGCGCGATGTTGATCAACTGGATGAGCCAGTTGCACATCGTGCCGAAGCGTGTGGTGCTGATCCCCATCCGCCCATAAACGGCAGCGACGGGCGCGGTGCCGAGCCGATGCGCGAGGGTGTTGATCTCATCAGCGCTTATTCCGGCTGCGTCCGCCAGAGTTTCTACATCGAGCCCGGCAAACGCCCCCCACGCCGAGGGCCAATTTTTGAGCATCGGCTCCAAGCGACCGGGTTTCAACAGCTTCTGCTCGCGCAGGCTGAGAAGCAGCCCAATGAGCAGAAAAACGTCACGCCCCGGCTGGATGGGCAAAAATGCGCTGGCGATTTTTGCTGTTTCGGTGCGGCGCGGATCCACAACAGTCAAGTGTCCGCCACGCTTGATCATCGCTTCGAGCCGCGTTTTTGCACCAGGGACTGTCCACAAACTCCCGTTTGACGCGGCCGGATTCGCGCCGAGCATCAGCACGGTATGCGCGCGGTCGATATCAATCACGGGGATCAGGAAATTATGTCCATACATCCACATACAGGCCAATTGCAGCGGAATTTGATCGACAGTCGACGCCGAAAAATTGACCTTGGTCTTGAGCGCTCGGGAGAGACTGCCGCCGTGCAGCATCAACCCAAGATTATGGACGTTGGGATTGCCGCGATACACTGCAACGGCATTGTGGCCGTGCTCCGCCTGAATGGCCGTGAGCCGCTCCGCAATCTCGGCGAAGGCCTGTTCCCAGCCAATGGGCTGCCACGCGTCGCCCACGCGTTTCACGGGGTGCCGAAGCCGATCTTTGTCCTCCTGCATATCCTTCAACGCATAGGCTTTGGGGCAGATATGACCCTTGGAGAGCGGGTCACCAGCGTCACCGACGATTCGCTTTGCAATGCCGTCCTCAACCGTGATCAGCAGCCCGCAAGCGGCCTCGCAGATTGAGCAGGTGCGCGTGTGAACCTTGGTCATTTGGCCTCTCCGGAATCGTTGCGCAGTCAAGCTGCGCCGCAATTTACATCAATGCAAGCATCAACCACGCAGCACATCCTGATAGCGGTCGCGAAGCACTTTCTTATCATATTTGGCAGTGGCGGTGAGCGGAATGGGTGCAAAAATGAACGCATCTGGCATCCACCATTTGACAATCCGCGTGCTGAGAAAGGAGCGCATATCGGCCTCGGTTACAGTCGCCCCGTCCTGTCGCTCGATAATCATAATCGGCCGTTCTTCCCATTTGGGATGGAAGACACCGACGACTGCGGCAAGTTTAACGCCGGGACACGCGATGGCAATATTCTCAATGTCGATCGAACTGACCCATTCGCCGCCCGATTTGATAACATCCTTCTTTCGATCAGTGAGACGGAGATAGCCATGGGTATCGATCGTTGCGACATCGCCGGTGTCGAGCCAGCCCTCGCTGTCTACCGCGCTGTTTTCCGCTTTGTAATAGCGTTCGACCACCCAAGGGCCGCGCACCATCACGGAGCCCGCCGCTTCGCCATCTTCGGGCAGCGTATGGCCGTGCTCGTCGACGATCTTGACCTCGATACCATAGACGCGATGGCCTTGGCGGGTGAGGAGGATGTCGGTCATGACCTCCTCGCCCAAGGCGGCGATGGCGGGAAGCGGGCTGGCGCTTACGCCCGTTGGGCTGGTTTCAGTCATGCCCCAAAGCTGGCGCACCTCTACGCCATATTTGTCGCGGAATTCTTCAAACATCGCGCGTGGCACGGCAGATCCACCGATGGCGATGCGCTTGAGCGCACCTACGCCACAGCCCATTTTGGCGATATGGGCTAGGTAGAGCGTCCAGATCGTTGGCACACCCGACGCGGCGGTGACGCCCTCACTGAGGATCAACTCGGAAAGGCTGGCGGGGTCCATCTTGTCACCAACCAGCACCAGCTTGGCACCATTCATCGGACAAGTATACGGCGCGCCCCAGCCGCCAGCATGAAACAGCGTCGCGCCGGGCATCACGGTATCGAATGCCGAAGTGCCATTGGCACTATTCAAGCTCGCGCCCATCGCGTGCAGGATAATTGAACGGTGTGAATAGAGCACGCCCTTGGGATCGCCCGTTGTGCCTGACGTGTAACACAGCAGTGCGCCGCCGTTCTCATCGAGCACCGGCCAATCATACTGCTCGGGGTGTGCGGCGAGCCTTGCGTCATAATCCTCAGCCGAGAGGATGATATAATGTGCGACATTGGGCAGATGTGGCCGCAGTTGGGCGACCAGTGGGGCCATATTTGCATCGTGCAACAAGATCGTGCTGCCCGCATGGTTGATGGTGAAAGCCAGTTGCTCGATGCTGAGGCGCGGATTGGCCGTGTGCAACACAGCACCCAGATTCGGCACCGCGTGCATCAGTTCTAAATGGCGGTGGGTGCTCCATGCCAGCGAGGAAACAATACCATCCTCGCCGATGCCTAACGCCTCAAGCATATGCGCGCCCTGCGCCACGCGCTTTGCCATAGCCGCGTAAGTGTAGCGCCAAATTGTCCCGTCGATCTGGCGCGAAACCACCTCGCGCGTGGGGGTGGTGTTCACCGCATGGGCGAGCAGGCTGCTAATGTTGAGCGGTGTGTGTTGCATCAATCCGGGGATCATATCGGCCTCTCATCTTGTTTTATGAGAGAATAGAGCAACTCACCCGCGTTGCAACAGCCCCGCCGCATAGGCCGCGTGATAGGTCAGAATTCCCGCACAGCCGGCCCGCCGGAAGCACATCAGCGTTTCCAGCACCAGCGCCTCGCGCTCGCCCGCGCCCGCCGCTACTGCCGCCTCAATCATCGCATATTCGCCGCTCACTTGATAAGCAAATACAGGAACTTGGAAGCCTTCCTTCACACGCCGTACAATATCGAGATAGGGCAGGCCGGGCTTGACCATGACGCTGTCGGCGCCCTCGGCAATGTCCATCGCCACCTCGCGCAGCGCCTCTTCGGCATTGGCGGGGTCCATCTGATAGGTGCGCTTATCGCCTTTGAGCAGGCCGCGCGAACCCCCCGCATCGCGGAACGGACCGTAGAACGCGCTCGCATAGTTCGCGGCATAAGACATGATCTGCACATTCACAAAGCCCTCGGCCTCCAGCGCCGCGCGGATGACGCCAATGCGCCCATCCATCATGTCGGAAGGGGCGATAATGTCCGCCCCGGCGCGCACCTGATTGAGCGCCTGTTCCACCAGCACCGCACTCGTCGCATCGTTCAGCACATAGCCCGCGCGATCCACCAGCCCGTCATGCCCATGCGCGGTGTAGGGGTCGAGCGCGACATCGGTCAGCACGCCGATATCGGGCACCGCCGCCTTGATCGCGCGCGTGGCGCGGCACATGAGGTTCTCAGGATTGAGCGCCTCGCGCCCATCCTCGGTGCGAAGGCCAAGTGGCGTGTTCGGGAAGAGCGCAATCACGTTGATGCCGAGGGCCGCGGCCTCTTTGGCGCGCGCGACAATGCCATCCACTGACCAGCGCGACACACCGGGGAGCGCGGCAATCGGCTCCTCGACGCCTGCGCCCTCGGTCACAAAAAGCGGCCAGATC
>Ga0209067_10001890_pt1 | contig 12638 bp, 19 predicted proteins | sample ColStrG_CSR_2013_FD_187199 | JGI IMG/M metagenome (GOLD analysis project Ga0209067, IMG submission 187199) | Freshwater sediment microbial communities in response to fracking from Pennsylvania, USA - Cold Stream Run_MetaG_CSR_2013 (SPAdes)... | ecosystem: Environmental > Aquatic > Freshwater >... | reverse complement strand
CGCGAAGTTTCTCGTCGTTATCCGTTGCAGAGTCGAAAACTTCAGCTGCGCGTTTATATCGGTCGGCTTGTTTAACCTGCCATTCGAGCATGACATAAGCCGGGTTCGCGAATGACATCGCGAGAGCATGGACCATATCATTCCACAGCTGGTCAGGCGCGTCCTTTGGGAGAACTGAGAGTCTAGCCTCATGCAGGGATTTTCCCCCGCTAATCGAAGCCCTGAGCGATCCCATACGGCGCAAAAAATCCGGGTCGTCATATCTTTTTTTAAGCCGCTCAGTAATGCGAATCGCATCGTTCATACTGCGCAGCGGCGTAAAAGCCTTTATATTGTTACCCAACGATACACCGTACCGCGTTATTAATTTTAGTCACCCGAAACAAATACAGTCATTTCCATTTCATCGTAACCCATGATACATAGCGTTAACAAATAGGAGGATCCAGTGGAAACAGGTTTAGTCATAAAAGAATTAGCCGAGAGAAAAATTGATTTAGAAGCCGCGATTCAGCAGCTTGAAATCATTTTTTTAAACACAAAAATTGAGGATTTTGAAATGTTTCGGGCTGAAGTTTTGAGTTCGCTCGCCGGCCTAACATGGGCTTTAGAACAAGATCCATGGAAAAATCCGTAAAAAATCAGGCTTTTTTTTCCAAAAGGTGACGGAGGTGACGCAAAGGTGACGCAGTTTTTTTTCCGTCACCTTAGTTAACTATATGATATTACTATTCTATTATTAAAAAGGTGACGCAGGTGACGACAATATACATAAAGAGTATAAGAGTATTAAAAAAGAGGAATATTGATTTTGTAGTTTAATATAAACATAGGAAAACGACGTCACCATCGTCACCTTCGTCACCTTTTTTATTTTAATTTATAGATATTAGATACTTAATGAGGGTGACGCAAAAAAATGCTCCGTCACCCGTTTTTTTTAATTCGAATATAATTGAACTGGCGAAATGCGATGCGAAGAGTCAGCGTAAATGGGCATCAAATATTTGAGACCTATTTTGGTTTTTTTCCATTCAAAGGTTCTTTTTAAGCACGATGACGCGTCTCGGAAATCACTTTTTGTCGGAAAATGCAGGCCGATTTCGTGACAAACGTCGTTTGTCGTCATCCAAGCCCCAGTTTTTCGACCTAAAGAATCGGTTCTAAACTCCAAATTTCCAAAAGTTTGAATGATTCGCTCGCTGATCGAGGTTTTTTCCTCGAATCCTTCGTTACTCAAATTTAACGCAGCCTGTAAATCGTCGTTCAAATAATAAGGCGTTTTTGTATCATAATACTTGGTTTTTACCTCAGCCCAGACCTGCTGCATATCGAGGCCGTGATCGTAAATCACGTTATCGCAGGCAATGACCCAAAACCTGCGGTTCCCTGTAGGATCGCGCAGGAACTGTTCCTCGTTCACAGAGCCGCAGAATATCGTTCTGCGCGGATACTGCGAAGCCTTGGGCGCATAAGGCGGTCTCACGATGTCATATGACGACGTGATAAATGATTTTAACTGCTCAATGTCGGATTTTTTAAACGTCGCATTGAGCTCGCCGAGCTCGACGATCAATTTTGACGTTGATTCGAGGACGGAGTCCTTGTTATCCGGTTTTAGGATTTGTCCGCCTTTTGTAATATTGAGTTCTTTTGGAATCAGGTTCATAAACCAGCTGGTTTTTCCTAATCCTTGATCGCCCTGTAAAACCAGGACGCCGTGAGATGAAACGCCGGAATCTGAATACGCGGCTGCACAGACGGAAATGAGCCAGGTTTTAATGAGCGTTTCCTTCATACAAAGGATCTCTCCGTTTTTGATCTCATCTTTTGCGACAATGGTTCGATATAAAAGTTCGAGTCGGTCTCGACCGTCCCACGGTTTTGATTCGACCCAGGTCGCAAATGGGTTAAATGGGTTTTCGCTGGCGAGATATAAAATGTACGGAATAATGTTCCCTCTGGGGATTTTCGCCATAGCGCACCAGGATTTTAAAAACGCGATGGAATTATTTAACTGATTATCCACGGGGAGACTCAGTCCGGGGATTAGGATTTCCTCTTCTTTACGGATGACGTTATATCGAACGATGATCCCAAGCCTGCGAATGAGTTCGCGCAAATTATCGATCGTGTCGATCGGGATCCCTTTATCGGTGACGTTCGGGTAATCGCCGTAAATTGCAGCTTTTTTATCGACGATCATCTCGACGGCTTTTTCGTTTGTTTCGAAATACTCGCGGACTGCGTCCAGACCTGATTCTAAATGAACGTCGTTAAAGTCTGATCCCTTTTTAGGATGAGCTAAAACAATTCTAAATTTATCTGATAATTCGGCTGCTTTTTCGGCGTATTTTAATCCTGTTTCAGAGACGTCGTTATCGGCGGCGATTGTAACGGACTGTCCGACAAAGTGTCTGGCGACTTCGGGTAGATTATGCGCCGAAAATGCGCAGATAACTGTCGCGCCAGTCGCCATATGAATGGAAATTCCGGTTCCAATTCCTTCGCAAATAATAATTGATGAATCACCTTCGATTCTGAAATAATTTCCTTTGACTCGTGATCCAAGACCAAAACTTTTGCTTCCTGGAATGACTCTCTGTATCGCCCATAATTTTCCAGAGTGATCGCTGAGTGGGACTGCCAAGTAATCCGCATGATATTTAATGCCAGGAACATGTCTGAGTCCTTTTTCTGTGAGATATGCGCTTGTCCCAGTATCGGCAAGTTTTGCGAATTCCTCTTCGGCGTCAACGGCGGCCTCTTCCTGTTTTTGAGTTAATTCTTTTTGTAATTTTTCAGACGCTTGTCGAATTTGTTTTTCGACCTTTTTTTTCTCTTCTGGCGTGGATGAATGACCAGACACGAAAGTATGTTTTTCGCCTTCGCGCCAGTCGCAGTATACACAGACGTAATACTCTTCGCCGGAATTTGAATGATTCCTAAAACAGATATACCAGCCGCATTTTTTTCGATCTTTAGAGTCTCGGTTAAACCTGTGAATCGTTTTATCTGGAATAATCTCAGTCGGATAAAATAAATTCATCTCCAATGAAGACTTCACGGCGCTTAAGCTCATTTACTAGATCCCCCTCGACCTGTTCTGCGGATCTCCCTAGTAAATATATCCCGCCTAATGACTCAACCATTTTCTGAAAATTCTTTTGCGCGACCGCTTGTGTCGCACTGCCCGTTTTGACCTCGATCCCTATATAGTACCCGCCGAGTGTGAGGCCCACTATATCTGGGGACCCGACAAGGCCATACTTGAACGGCTCGCCTGTACGGACGTTGAGCCCCATTCCGGTCTCGTTTCGCCAGACGCGAGCCCACGGTTTTGATCCGATTCGCAGAATGATTTCTTTTATTAGTCTTGTGTGTTCAGCGCTTGATCCAGTGGGGAACGATTCTTTTTTTGACATATTTTTTCGCCGTTTCCTCGCCGTATTTGTTTACGACTTGATAATAGAGCCAGCCAGATTTGTACCCTTTTTCTCGCCTCTCTTGTTTTTTTAGCTCGATAAATCGTAAAATTTCCTGCTCCTCTGTCAGTTCCTGGATGAGTGACAGGCGTCCTGATTCGTCGACGATATACTCGCGAGGTTTTTTAGCTTGTGGTCCGCAGGACGGACACGATGCGGATTGAAAGGCCATAAAACAAGTCTGACATAATTTTACGGGTTTTCCTGTGTCGATTGTTTTTTTGGTTCCCTCAAGTTTAACCTCGCGCTCCTCGGTAATAAATCCATGACGAAGGACATTTCCAGCATGATCAAGGACGATAAAATCGTTTTTTCCTGGAGCCAGGCGTGTTCCCCGCCCCATCTGCTGCATATATAAATTATAAGACCTTGTGGGCCTAGCGAGTACGAGACATGAAATTTCCGGGAAGTCGAAGCCAGTAGAGAGGACTCCAACTGACGACAAAATTTTTGCCTCTCCTGATCGTATTGATTCAAAAGCCGCTTGTCGTATGACGTCAGGCGTTTTTGCGTCGATATGAATTGCTCCGATACCGCGCTCATTAAATGCTCGAGTGACTGCGTGAGAGTGTTCGACTGTGACGGCAAAGACGATTGTGGGTCGGTTAAAGGCATGACGTGTCCATTCTGAAATAATATCGCCCATGATAACAGATTCCTGCATGATGGAGGCGAGGTCTTTTTGATTATAATCACCAGTTTTTGAATCGATCGCGACGGTTTTGATTTTTTCAGGTTCCCCCCATGAGTAATATTTTGGGGGGACCAAAAATCCAAGGTCGATGAGCTCCTGCATCCCGATGGGATTTACGAGGCGCTCGCCAACGTGCAAGAGTGACTCCCTGGTGTATGGTGTAGCGGTAACGCCTAAAATATAGGCCTCAGGATACTGCGCGAGAAATTCCTTATAAGATTTCGATACAGCCATGTGAGCCTCATCGATCACGATCAGGTCAGCTGGCGGCCGCAGGTTCCTGGCTCTAAGCGTATCGATTGAGCAAATCTGGATCGCGGCTTTTTCTTTTTTGAGCCAGTGGTTTCCCATGAGGACGCCGTGATCGACGCCCTCGCGCAAAAGTCTTTTATGCGCCTGCTCGACAAGTTCTCGTCCGTGGACGACCATGATCGCCCGTTTCCCACGCTGCACGGTCTGTTTTAGAATGTACGAGAAACAAACGGTTTTTCCTGAACCCGTAGGCATCTGCAGTAAAACGCGTTTTACGCCAGACGCAAAATGCGTCCTGACAAAATGAATCGCGTTTTCCTGATACGGGCGAAGGCTCATTTATTTTTTTACCTATTTAATATGGGGATGTTTCTAAATTTATAGGTTCAACTTGCTCAACTCTTGCAATAAAATTTTCGCTTTTTCCAAATTTTTTCGCTCGATCATTAAGTATTTTTTTGGCCTCTTCTCTTGATTTAGCCTCAATGTATCCTTCGAGATAAGTATCAAACCCACATCTATTATAAGATAAAAATATTTTTAAGCTCTGGTTTTCTGCCTCAGTCTTGGAAATCATAAATCACCCACATAAATCCAATGACCTTCATCACGAAGAAAGGGAAAGAAAGATTCTTCCATTTCGTTGTTACACCAGAACTTTATAAAATCACCCCTGACTATTCCAAAAATGTTTTGCTCTGGCGCATACCAAACTTCAGATTTCACTTCCCACCGCCTCTTTCTGCCTCAGTCTTGGGGGTCATAGCTCACCAATCACTTCCCAACCATATTTCAGTGCAAATTCTAAAACCCGCCATTCGCCTCCTGGATTACAAGGCCAAGTTTCATAAATGTAGTTTGACCCGTCATAGAGACAAATTTCATCTTTTTCAGCGTTATACAAAACCAAAATCATTTGATTTCCTCTGTTAACATGCGGCGGACTTCGGATTGAAGGTCTTTAATAATATCTCTTGGTGTAAGCCATCTTGCGCCAATAGCAGGCTTTCCTAGATTTGGATGCTCCTCAGAGTAATCAAACCCTTTGATGTTTCTATGACAAAGACAATGGTCACTTGCGTCTTTTGTTTTAATTTCCATTCTCTCAATTACTTTTTCCAATAGATCGACGTAGGCGAGGAGTGCTTGGTCATCAAAATAATCTAGTGGCTTACCCATCGCCTTCGCCCGTCGCTCTGCTAAGAGAGATTTTAGATCGGTCATTTTTTTGTTTTCTGTGCTCATTGGCTTTTCCCTCGATATTTTTCAACAAACTCTTTTGCAAGAATCAGTTCTGCAAGAGTGCATTGCTCAAGCCAAGCTAAAAGCTCTTGAACTTCAAGATGATCAACCCAATGGAATTTTTTATGCTCGTCAACTCCTTCGCTCATTCTTTTCTCCAGCGACTTGCGCGGTATTTTTCAAGAACGTCTCTGCACGTTTGCCATGCTGTAAAAATTTTGTAATTACTTTTTGAAACCGCTTCCCATTCGCTTTTATTAAACTCCAATGCCTCCGCCATTTCCCGCATAAGCTGAAGGGCCTTGGTGAGTTCTTGCGCAGGACGGTCGACAGGAAGCTCATGATTTCCGTCATGCACAATTTCAGGAACTTGATAACCAGAATTTTTCTTTGCATCAATCCAATCTCTATAATCCATGTGTTCGCCATCATTCCACTGTGCGAATGATTTCTGTATGGATTTAAAAATGCTGTCAGCACAACGAACCAATCCCCTCAACTGAGTTAACTCCTTCGTCTCTTGTGCGCGTGAGGCTTGCCATTTGGCCCCGGTGATAAATGTTTTGATGTCAGTGACGTAAGCTGTAATTTCACCACAGGCCGGACAAGCGTGTTTTGAATCGGGTTCTTTTAAAATATAAGCTGTTGCGGCAACTTCCAGTTCGGCGTCTGTGCTCATTTTATTTTTACCATGTAATAACTTGTATCGGGTTTTCGGTATTTATCGAAATCAATATCCTTGATCTGCAAATAATCCACAGCGCCTTTACGAACCGAGCGCGTGATCGACACGGGTCCCACCGTCACTCGTGGATGCAAAGCCTTGTCGATCAGGGCTTTTTTTAACATTTCCTGCTCAACTTCGAGCGATTTAATTTTATTCGTGATCTCGACGTAAAGTTTTGCGGCGTCCACTGCGACCGGGTCGGTGATCTCAATCGCGTCACGATCGGTTAATTCTGGCGGAATTTTACTCGTGACCTGAGCCCAGAACTTGTTTTCTTTTACGATCAGCTGCTCAATATATTCGACGTCTGGCTTTACGTTTACGGTAACGCCTGTCCCCGTCTCGATGTCGTATGAATAATAAAACCCATGCAGTTTTCCAGTAACCAAAAACTGATGCTGAATTTGAGGCCAGTATTTTTCAGGAACGATCCCGATACTTGCAAGGTCGTGATCTTTTTTACCAGGACACTTGATTTCTAAAATTGAGTCCTCGTTCATTCCGTCCAAAGATGCTCGTAAATGAGGCATTGTCGGATGTTCCACAAGCGCCGGAGGCATATCGAGGCCCGTTGCAAGTTCAAATGACGCACGGGCTGCGGGTTCAAATTCGTTTCCCCTGCGCGTCGCCCAGTTTGAATTGTCAACTTGAATAAGTCCCGTTTTTTCCTCCCAAAGTTGATACGGCGTCCGCCAAGGACTCACGCCCATAATAACGGGCGCATCCGACGCACCTATTCCTTTTTTACGCCATTCGAGCCACTGAGTATTTTCCAATTGATTTTCCTTTTTTTATTAGTAATAAATCAAACCCCACGAAAGGAAGTAAACAAAGTGATCTCACAAGTCAAACGGTGGCTACAAAAGCCCGGAAATTCAAAAGTCGTTCTCGCTTATCATTTAGGATACAAATCCAGCAACTCAATCGAGAACTGGTTTAATGCTGGCGAGGTCCCTCCCCGCGTTCGAACAAAGGTAAAGAGGATTATCAATGCTAAAAATAACTAGGGGTCGGATAAAGCAAAATCACCTTGTGATTTTATACGGTCCAGACGGCGTCGGTAAAACCACGTTCGCAGCGAAAGCGCCGAACCCGGTATTTTTAGGCGCTGAAAATGGCACGGCGTCTTTAGACGTTGCCAGGTTTCAGGCCCCGCAGTCGTGGTCGGATATTACGACGACGGTCTCAGGACTAATTGAGGATCAGCAGGGATTTAAAACGCTCGCGATTGATTCCCTCGACTGGATTGAGCCGCTGCTCCACGCGCACGTATGCAAAAAACACGACGTTAAATCCATCGAGGATTTTGGTTACGGCAAGGGATACGTGCTCGCGCTGCAGGAGTGGCAATATTTTAAAGGTCTGCTCGCGACGTTACGCGAGAAAATGAATATTATCATGATCGCCCACAGTCAGGTAAAGGTCGCAAATGATCCGCAGCAAATGGTTTCATACGATCGTTATCAGCTGAAAATTCACGAGAAGGCTGCGGCCCTCATGCGTGAATTTGTCGACGCTGTTTTATTTGCGAATTTTGAGACCTTTGTAAAAGGTAAAGAGGGAGCAAAAGGTAAAGCGATCGGCGACGGTGCGCGGGTCGTATACACTGAGAGGCGTCCTGCATTTGACGCGAAAAACCGTTTTGGATTACCGTTTTCGATTCCGCTGTCGTGGGACGAATACGAGGCTGCGGTTTCGGTCGATAAAAATCCGGGCGCTGTTTACTTGTCGTGTTTAAATTTACTCGCACAGGTAACGGACGAGACGAAACGAAAACAAGCTGAAACATATTTAGAAACTAATAAACTTGATTTTGACAAGCTGCTGGCGACTCAAAATCGACTCAACATTTTAATCGAGGCGCAAAATGCTTAAATCTGGAACGTATTTAGCAAAACCCAAGGCCGCTGCAATCGGATCGGTCGGGGCCGAGGGAAAACCTGTCGTGAAGGTATTATTTGAAACAGAGGACGGCGAGGTCTCGTGGACGGGATGGCTCACGCCAAAAACCGTCGAGCGCACGATGGGCGCGCTTATTTTGTTAGGGTTTAAAGGAACCGAGGACGATTTTGCCTCGCTCTCTTTAGAAATGCTCGACACAGAATCTCAGGTCGAAATCGTGGTCCAGGTTCAAGTTTACCAGAATAAAGTCCCTCGAACGGATAAAAACGGCGTCCCGTATATGGAGGTCGAATTTATTAACCGGCCTGGCGGCGCGCAGTTTCGTAACACGATGGCCCCGGCTGAAGTAAAAAATAAATTGTCCGGACTTGGGATCGGTGCAATCCTAGCGTCTAAGAGAACGTCAGGGCCGACGTTACCAAAAGAGGATTTGCCATTCTAATGAATTACTTTTTTGCCGGATCATTCATTTTTTTGGGCGCTGTCGTCTTTTACTGGCTGTGGACGCTCGACGTTCAGCTGAACTCCCTGCTCACCGAAATTCAGACCCTCCGTCGTGATAACTTGCAATTGTTAAATGACCTGGACAATGTTCAGGAGCATTTTGCAAAACTGCGAGAACAGACGCAGCTTCATAATCGGCGAATTCAGGTGCTCAAAAAAATGGTGATTCCGGCGAAATTATCCCGCGAGCAAAAGGACAAAATCCGTGCGATGGGGGAACAGGTCCAGCGGTTCGATCAATGAGTTTACCGGACTGGCTGAAACGGTTTATGATCTCGAAGGGGATCATTCAAGACGTGGTTCGCGTCAGCACTGAAGAGGATGAGTCTGGCGATTTAATCACGTATACAATTTCCGACGAGGAACAGACTTGGAGGCTTCGTGTTGAGCGATTTTTTGACGAACACTCTAACCGACATTAGCTTATGGTTCGTCGTCATGGGAACAGTGATCGTTATTTTTGCCTCTGAGAAACAAAATATCCCAAGAGACCGCCAGCGATAAAGGCGGCGACGCCAGTAAAAACGATCTCGTCGTTTTTAATTTGATCGTCTGACAGGTGTTTTTCATAATCTTTTTTGAGTTCCAGACACTGCAGGACTTTTTCAGACTCATTCCGGTTTAGACAAATCGGCGTGGATGCGACGACTAAGTTCATCGTCAGATAAAGACTTCGTTTCATTGACAATGTCCTTCTCTTTTAGAACTTGGTTTTGTTTTTCCAGTGAACTGATCCGGTATTTGAGGGCTGCAAAAGCGGCCGCGATAATGGTCACGATCGCCAGGATCTCGTTCATTTTAAAGAACTCTGCATCTGTACATCTATTTTCGCCTGACCAGTCAGATACGTAACGCATACGACAGAGATCCCCACGATCAGAATGGGCGCGACAATAATAACGCCAGGCTCGCCGAGTCCAGAGTGAACGACTCGCATCGTGCCCTCGATCATACCGATAATCGCCAGCAGTGATAAAGTCAGTTTTCGACTAAAAAATTTAGTAATCCAGGGTAAATTTTGCACCAGAACCCACCACGTCAACGGTTATCGGACCCGTCAAATAAGGAAATGCGTTTTCGTTTCCGCCTGTGATTCCAGAAATGTTTCCCATCGCTCCAGCTGGTGCGGCGAGGTAATAAAGGGGGACGCCGTTGCCGTAAATCGTGGCTGTGGCTGGCGCTGACGGACCTGCGGTGAGGACGGCCATTTTAATAAACCCATCGACGGGAGATACAGCTTGTCCGGTTCCTGCAGATGCGACAAAATGAGCCATTGATTACCTCTTGAGCCTCATTGAATAACGCCTATTCTGCGTCGTCAAGAGGCTTGGTCTCCCGAGTCCAGTATAAATAATGACCACATTTAGGACACGTCTCGTCATTTCGTTTCGTGGTTCTAAACGCGCAGGCCTTGAGCCCGTTACCGCGACAGATCCCCACGGCGCGGGTCGAGCGGCTGATAATTTCCTGCGGCGAGATCCCGGTCGATAAATTCGTGAGGCCAGATGCCACAAGGTTTCTAAAATGGCTCACAAGTTTTCGTCCTCGACATATTGACCGATGCTCTCGGAAATAAATAAGGCGTATTTGCTTTCCTCTTTAATTATCCGCTCAGTCACGTCCCACCATTCATCAAAAAATGGCACGTACACAAGAGCCGAAATAATTGATCCGTCGCGGTTTACAGAGAGCTCTAAGTCTTTTTCGTAGATAAATTCCATGATCGACTGATTAACGGATCACTCGACAAGTTTCAAGGTTTTCCACGCTCGATATTCAAAATGGGGCCTCTCATAAAACGCAGCGCCGGGCGCGCCATACCATTGAATAAAATCCGGGATTTCCGGGGCGATTTGAGCATAAAGGGATTCGTCCAGGGAATACGATCCAGAGACCAGCCAAAACGTATCAATTGCGGCGTTATAATTATGACTAGAATGTCCCCAGTGGGCGCGGCTCGCGCCGCGATGGAAATATAATTCCTGGTCTATTTTTCCGCGACCAGCGTCGGCGATATGAAAATTTGAAAACCTGGATTGAATCAGTTTAAACCACATTTTAAGCGGCTGATAAAATCCAGGATATTTATTAAATATCTGCTCGCAGTGCTGACAGTTCCCAGAATTGTCGTGACTCATGGGTTCTGCATGAGGATACCGGAAACGTAACAGTTATAAAACGTCAGTCCGCCGATAACTGAAGTCGCTCCGTTGAAAGTATATCCGGGTCCGATAATGACAGGACCAGCCGACATTTTGGTCAAATCTGTTCCGCCTGCTCCTGAGCTATTCGGCGTTATGTATCCGCCAGCGTCTCCCGTAATTTGTCCGACGAATACCTGACCAGCAGGAACGGTCAAACTTGGGGTCGGAGCGACCGCCGAAACAAAAATCATTCCTGAACCAAGAGACGCCATAAATTACCTCGGATAAAAAAAGATTTGCAGGCCCCCGTTTTGCGGAGATCCTGACTGCATTGATAACACGTCCATTTTAATCTGATCAAACTGATTCACTAGGATCGGACTCGAAGTCAGTACGGGCGCTGTCGTATTTGCGACACTTGATCCGACGTAAATCGACGTGCTCGCCGCCGCCGTATATTGAATCGAGGGCGCAGTCGTAAAGATCGACGTATATGTATTTGTCCCAAAGGGCGAAACTTTTAGATCGAGCGTCATCGTCCCACTAGATCCGGGCGTCTCCAAATAGGCAAAAACTTGATAAATTGCAGCGTTAAATGGAAACGTAAAAATCCCATCGACTCCGGTATGAGATACAAAACCAGAGATCCCGCCGTTCATTTTAAACAGATGGCTCGTCATCGCATTTGAATAAAGCGTGTTTAAATTCGCAGCGATCCGGTTTTGAGTGTACTCGCTAACAGCTGCTTTAAAAGTACTTTCAGCCGTTTGAATTAATCCCTGAAACACTGAAGGAACAGCAGCCATAAAATCCCCTTGTTAAAGCAGGCGGTATCCAGCGCCGCCGTCCTTGAACCCGCCTAGCTGGACAATATCACCATTTTGCGCGACAAATCCAAGCGGAGTCACGAAAGTCAGAACGTCTCCGATGACAGATTGAATTTGCGTGTCTGGACTAAACCGGGTCGTCCCGTCTGGACTCATCACGTAAACTGTCATCCCGGCCTGATACCGCGTCGAATATCCAGAATTTAAAACTAAAACCGACTGAGACGACGCCGAAAACACTGTCGACGACGGATCAAGAGATACAAACGACGCTTTTTCCAGCGAGTTAATCGTTGCGTTCGTGTCGTCATAGGCCTCAAATTCGACCACGTATCCAGCGCCAGGCGTAAACGGTAACGCAGATCCAAGGTGCATAATATACGGATTTGCCACGTCGAGCGTAAAAGTCGCAGTCGCATCGTTTGAATAATCAAAATTATGAATTCTGACTCGAGCGCCTTGATAATCAGTCCATTTTTTATATTCAGCGCCAGGAAACGGAACGGCAAAAGAGTCCTCAATCGTGATCGACGTCGTGGTTCCTGACACGATCATACTTGCAGGACCGACCACGGCATACCTGTCTGTCAGCGCGTATCCGTTATTCGACAGCAGAGTCATTTTGGTCACGCCGCGAGTAATGTCGATCGATCGTTCCTGGACCTCCATAATGCGGTTATAAATACCGCGCTGGCCTGTCGTGGTGTCTGCAATTTGCAGAGACGGAGTCGAAAAATCCGTTAAAATAATTGAATCGCCTGCGTCTATCTTATTACCCACGCCAAAAAACGTGCTTAAGGTAATCGTCTCGGCGGAATATTTATATCGCTGCAAAATCCTAGCGGCCCTCTGAGCTAAAAA
>Ga0209067_10001889_pt1 | contig 12639 bp, 8 predicted proteins | sample ColStrG_CSR_2013_FD_187199 | JGI IMG/M metagenome (GOLD analysis project Ga0209067, IMG submission 187199) | Freshwater sediment microbial communities in response to fracking from Pennsylvania, USA - Cold Stream Run_MetaG_CSR_2013 (SPAdes)... | ecosystem: Environmental > Aquatic > Freshwater >... | reverse complement strand
CTGCTGGCCCATCGCGCCAGCCACTGGCGAGGCGACATCAATCGCCACCTTGTCGGTTTCGAGGCTCGCAATCGGTTCATCGGCTTTCACCGCCTCACCCGGAGCTTTGAGCCATTTACCCAAGGTGGCCTCGGTGATAGATTCGCCGAGTGTCGGAACTTTAACTTCGGTCGTCATGTCTAGCCCTTCCGCTGACGTCTGATTTCTTTGCGCACGCTGTGCCCGAGTGCATCGGCGACGAGTGCCGCTTGTTCTGCCACATGCCGCTTAGCGAGGCCGGTGGCGGGAGAGGCGCTTGCCTTGCGCCCAGCATAACGCGCACGCTTTGGCTTGCACTTCGCTTCTTTGAGGCAGTCTTCGATGAAGGGTTCAACAAAGAAGTACGCCCCATTGTTGCGCGGCTCCTCTTGCGCCCACACCACCTCTTCGAGCGCGGTCATGCGCTTCAAACGCACAACGAGCGGCTCGCCGGGGAACGGGTAAAGTTGTTCGATGCGGACAATCGCCGTGGTCTTGTCACCCGCGGCATCGCGCGCATCCATCAGGTCATACGCCACCTTGCCGGTGCATAGCACGAGCCGCTTCACGTCCGCATCCGCAGGTGCGTTGGGATCGGACAGGATGCGCATGAAGTGCGACGCCCCCATGAAGTCCTCCGCCCTGCTCACCGCGCGCTTGTGCCGCAACAGCGATTTCGGTGTCATGATGATGAGCGGCTTGCGGAATGAGCGGTGCATCTGACGCCGCAGAATGTGGAAGTAATTCGCCGGAGTCGTGCAGTTTGCGACCTGGATATTGTCCTCTGCGCAAAGCTGAAGATAGCGCTCCAGTCGCGCCGAACTGTGCTCTGGCCCTTGGCCTTCATAGCCGTGCGGCAGCAGCATCACGAGGCCGTTGGCGCGGAGCCATTTGCTCTCCCCGCTCGCGATGAACTGATCAATCATCACCTGCGCGCCATTCGCGAAATCGCCGAACTGGCCTTCCCACAGCACGAGCGCCTTGGGATCAGCGCCCGCATAGCCATATTCAAAGCCCAGCACGCCGAACTCGGACAGTGTGCTGTCGAGCACCTCAAAACTGCCGTGGGGGAGCATGGAGAGCGGGATATACTTGTGCTCGTCAGTCTGATCAACCCAGACCGAGTGCCGCTGGCTGAACGTTCCGCGCCCCGAGTCCTGCCCGGAAAGCCGCACGCCATAGCCTTCGGAGAGCAGCGATCCGAATGCCAGCGCCTCGCCCGTTGCCCAATCAAAGCCCTCGCCCGATTTGAACATGTTGCGCTTCGCGTCGAGAATGCGGCGGAGCGTCGGGTGGATGTGGAGGTCGTCCGGAATGGTGGTGAGCGTGCGCCCGAGCGCCTCAACCAATTTGGGCGCAATACCCGTTTCGACATTGCGTCGTGCTGTTTCGGGATCGGCGGGTTTGTTGAGCCCAGCCCAGCGCCCACCAAACCAATCGGCCTTGTTCGCCTTGTAATTGGGTGCTGCCGCAAATTCGCCTTCGAGCATCGTCGTGAAGTCGGCAATATGGCCATCAATCCAGTCCTGAGTCACCACGCCTTGGCTGATCAGTCGTGCTCCATAAACTTCAGCCACGCCGGGATGCGTCTTGATGTTGGCATACATCAGCGGCTGGGTGAAACTGGGCTCATCGCCCTCGTTATGACCGAAGCGGCGATAGCACCACATGTCGATGACAATATCGCGATGGAATTTCTGGCGGAACTCAATCGCCATCTTGCAGGCAAAGGTGACGGCCTCGGGATCATCGCCATTTACGTGGAAGATGGGGGCCTGCACACCCTTGCTTACATCGGTGGGGTAGGGCGAGGAGCGCGCAAATTGCGGACTGGTCGTGAAGCCGATCTGATTGTTCACGATAAAATGGATGCAGCCGCCGGTGTTATATCCGCGCACGCCGGAGAAACCGAAACATTCCCAGACCAATCCCTGGCCCGCGAACGCCGCATCGCCATGCAGAAGCACGGGGAGCACCTGCACATGCTCTTCCAAATCGCCCTTGTCGGTCTGAATCGCGCGCACCTTGCCGAGTACCACAGGGTCTACGGCTTCGAGATGCGAGGGGTTGGGCGCGAGCGAGAGATGCACGTTGATGCCATCAAATTCGCGGTCTGTGCTGGTGCCGAGGTGATATTTCACATCACCCGATCCGCCCACATCGTCAGGATTGGCCGAGCCACCCGAAAACTCATGGAAAATGACTTTGAACGGCTTGGCCATCACATTGGCGAGCATGTTGAGCCGCCCGCGGTGTGGCATGCCGAACGCGATTTCGCGGACGCCGAGCGCACCGCCATACTTGATGATGCTTTCCAGAGCCGGGATCATCGATTCGCCGCCATCGAGTCCGAAACGCTTGGTGCCGACATATTTTTTGCCGAGGAAATGCTCGTATTGTTCGGCTTCGATCACCTTGGCAAGGATCGCCTTTTTGCCTTCCGGCGAGAAGCTGATCGCCTTATCCTTGCCCTCCATCCGCTCTTGTAGGAAGCGGCGCTCCTCAAGGTCATTGATGTGCATATATTCGAGGCCGACGGGGCCGCAATAATTGGTGCGCAGCGTGGCGACGATCTCACGCACTGTCATCGTTTGCTCACCAAGCGCGCCGCCGATGAACACCGGGCGGTCAAGATCGCTCGCGCCAAAACCATGATATTCGGGGGTAAGGTCGGCCGGCAATTCCCGCTGTGTCAGCCCCAGCGGGTCAAGATTAGCGGCCAGATGCCCACGCACACGGTAGGTGCGGATGAGCATCATGGCGCGGATCGAGTCATCTGCCGCGCGGCGAATATCAACGTCGGAGAGCGACGCACCCTTGCTGGCGGACGCCCTTTTTAGCGCGACTTGCATCTGCGTGGGATCAAGCGCTGCGGTCAGCTCATCCGTATCGCTCAGCGGCCAGTTGGCACGCGCCCAAGACGGGCCAGCCTCGTGCTCAGCGGTTAGGTCGATGTTTTCAAGTCCCATCTTCAACTCCTCGTCATACCGGCGCAAGCCGGTATCTCAGGTGACGCGAGACTCCGGCGTTCGCCGGAGTGGCGCGCCAATCAACCCTTCAACACCTCAAGCATCGTCTCACCCAACAGCGAAGGCGATGGCGACACGCGGATACCCGCCGCTTCCATCGCCGCGATCTTGTCTTCCGCGGCGCCCTTGCCGCCCGAAACGATGGCACCGGCATGACCCATGCGACGTCCCGGAGGTGCGGTGCGGCCCGCGATGAAACCGACCATCGGCTTTTTGCGGCCCTTCTTCGCTTCGTCGATGAGGAATTGTGCGGCCTCTTCTTCAGCCGAGCCGCCGATTTCGCCGATCATGATGATGCTCTTGGTCGCTTCGTCGGCGAGGAAAAGCTCAAGCACATCAATGAAGTTGGTGCCATTGACCGGATCGCCGCCGATGCCAACCGCCGTTGTTTGGCCGAGGCCAACCGCCGTCGTCTGATGCACCGCCTCATAGGTGAGCGTGCCCGAGCGCGACACGACGCCGACGCTGCCCGCCTTGAAGATGCTGCCCGGCATAATGCCGATCTTGCACTCGTTGGGCGTCAGCACGCCGGGGCAGTTTGGCCCGATGAGCCTTGAGCGGGAACCGCACAGCGCGCGCTTCACCTTCACCATATCGAGCACCGGAATACCCTCGGTTATGCAGACGATCAGCGGCACTTGCGCATCAATCGCTTCCAAAATCGAGTCGGCCGCGAAGGGCGGCGGCACATAAATGCAGCTCGCATCCGCACCCGTCGCGGCGACCGCTTCGGAGACGGTGTTGAACACCGGCAGGTCGATATGCGTGGTGCCGCCCTTGCCCGGCGTGACGCCACCGACCATCTTGGTGCCATAGGCCAGCGCCTGCTGCGTATGGAAAGTCCCCGTTTCGCCGGTCATCCCTTGCGTGATGACCTTGGTGTTTTTGTTGATTAATATGCTCATTTATTGCTCCGCTATGTGCTCCTGCGGAGGCAGGAGCCTAGAAATTTATACAATGCCCTCAAACAAATCGTCCCAATGACGATTGTTCATTTCAATCTCTTTCAGTTTCCAATCTCGCTTCCATTTCTTCATTTGCAGCTCGCGCTGCCGGGCCGATTGGATGTCATCATAATGCTCATACCATACCAAAGTGTGGCACTTATGGCGCTTGGTGAACTCTGACCCGACGTCATTTTTGTGTTCCCAAACCCGCTTTCCTAAGTCACTCGTCACACCAAGGTATAATGTTCCGTTACGTTGGCTGGCCATGATGTAAACAAAGCCAGCCCGCATCATTCTAGGCTCCTGCCTTCGCAGGAGCACATATCCGCATTAAGCCAAAGACCCATCAATCGCTTTACACGCCACCAGCAGCTCCTTCACGGCATCGACTGACACCTGAAGGTTCGCCTTGGCCTCATCGCTCAGCGCGATTTCAACAACGCGCTCAACGCCACCTGCACCGATCACGCAGGGCGCGCCAACGTAGAGCCCATCCACGCCATATTGGCCGCTGAGGTGCACGGCGGCAGGCAGCACGCGCTTCTTGTCCTTGAGGAAGGCTTCCGCCATCTCGATGCCGCTGGTCGCGGGCGCATAATAGGCTGAGCCGGTCTTGAGCAGCGCCACGATCTCGCCGCCGCCACTGCGGGTGCGCTGCACAATCGCGTCGATGCGCTCCTTGGTCGACCAACCCATTTTGATGAGATCGGGAATGGGGATGCCTGCGACAGTCGAATACTCAACCACCGGCACCATCGTATCACCGTGCCCGCCGAGCACGAACGCGGTGACATCTTGCACGGAAACCTTGAACTCTTCGGCGAGGAAGGTGCGGAAGCGCGCGCTATCGAGCACGCCCGCCATGCCAACGACCATGTTGTGCGGAAGGCCAGAGAATTCGCGCAGTGCCCAGACCATCGCATCCAATGGGTTGGTGATGCAGATCACGAACGCGCCGGGTGCGTTGGCCTTGATGCCTTCGCCCACGGCCTTCATGACCTTGAGGTTGATGCCGAGCAAATCATCGCGGCTCATGCCGGGCTTGCGCGCGACACCGGCGGTGACGATGATGACATCAGCGCCCGCGATGTCCGCATAATCATTGCTGCCCTTCAATGCCGAGTCGAAACCTTCAACAGGGCCGCACTGCGACAGGTCAAGCGCCTTGCCCTGCGGCACGCCTTCAACGACATCGAACAGGACGACATCGCCCAATTCCTTGGAAGCTGCGAGATGGGCGAGTGTGCCGCCAATATTGCCAGCGCCGATGAGCGCGATCTTCTTACGTGCCATTTATTAAGTCCTTCCCTTGGCCTTCGATGCGGAATTGCCGAGTCGCATAGGCGCATCACGGTGTCACCGCAACCGCATAAATGGTGTAGGTTAAGACTTTATTTGATAATGATTTGCATGAGCAATTATTTTGTCGTGAGCGCCTTCACCATATACTCCCAATGCGCCACATCATCATCAAGCGCGGCCACCGGCAGCCGCTCATCGCGGCCATGCGCGCGCAAATCATCGGGGATGACGACATATGCACCGTTGGTGCCATAAACCGGAATGCCGGCCACGCGAAAATCGCGGGCATCGCTCGCCCCCGTGCTCATTTCGGGAATAATGGGCGCGTTTGGCCAGCGCGCATGCACCGCATCACTATAGGCCTTCACCACATCGGGACGCAGCGGCGAAGAGAGCGACGCGACATAATCATCCAGCCGCGTCACCCCCACATTGGGATCGTCGACGATCTTTTTCAGCTCGGCCAATATGGCGTTGGGGTCAACTTCGGGCATGATGCGGCAGTTGATGTTTGCAGTGGCGAGCTGCGGCAGCGCATTTTGTGCGTGACCAGCCTTCAGCAAGGTAGCGACACACCGCGTGCGGGTGAGGCCGACTTCGCCCTCATCGGCCTCAATAAAGTCGGCGGCTTTGCCATCATTGGGGTTTTTCAGCCAGGCGCGCATCGCATCGCCGAGCGGCCCTTTCTCCCCCTTTTCGCGCGCGGCGAAATAGGCGCGCGTGGTTTCATTGAGCATCGGCGCAAAGCGATACGCCTCAAGCTTTTTGAGCGCCCCAGCGAGTTGATAAATCGCATTGTCAGGGCGTGGCTTGGACGAATGCCCGCCGCGATTGCGCACGGTGAATTCATAGTTGGCAAACGTCTTTTCCGCCGAATTGAGCAGGAAGCCGATCATGCTGCCATCTTTGCGAAAGCCGCCATCGCCAGCATCGGCGTTGAGTCCATATTCGACATCGATCAAGTCGTGCCATTTGGTCGCCCCCAAATGCGCGCCTTCGCCGTTGGTTTCCTCATCGCCGGTCAAAAACACGACAATGTCGCGCTTGGGCTTGAAGCCGCTCGCCTTGAGCTTGAGCAGTGCGGTGATGATCGAAACATCGCCATTTTTCATGTCGATCGTGCCACGGCCATAATAATAGCCGTCCTTCTCGGTGAAGGTGAAGGGATCGGATGTTTTCCAATCCTCGGGCTTGGCCTCGACCACGTCCATATGCCCCAGCAGCATGATCGGTTTCTGCTTGGGGTGCCCCTCGGCCCGCCAGCGCACGATCAGCCCGGCGGTTTTGTCTACACCGGTTCCGAGCGGCGTTTCATAGGGCATCACATGGATATCGGCCTCGGGCCAGCCCGCCTGACTGAACTGGTCAGCAAAATACGCCGCCAGCTCGGGCACTTTGCCGCGCCCGATCACCGTCGGGGTGTTGACGGCGTGTTCGAGCATAGCGCGCGCTTTGTCATGCCAGGCATCGGCACGTGCGGAAGCGTTTATCATGGTCGCAGCGCAAAGCGCAGCGGTGGCGAGCAATTTAAGGCGCATAACGACTCCCTATCGGTTGTCGCTACAGGCTGGGCGCTCGCGCCACGGGCGTCAAGAGTGCGCTGGGCGCTATTTGATGCAGGGTGCGACGGTGCTCAGGCATTTGCCGTCAACGTCGCCGTCAGCCAGTTTGAGGCCGACCATCGACGCCAGAGTCGGCATGATGTCAACCGTTTCGATCTGGTCAGCTTTGTTCGACGCTGCCAGCCCCTTGCCGTAAAAAACAATAGGCACGCGGCGGTCATAATTCCACACGCTGCCATGCGCCATGACTGATCCTGAAGTGTCTGACAGCGGCATCACGCGCTCTTTGGGGACAATATACAGATCACCCGAGCGCACCGGATCGTAGCTCGCGGCGATGCGCTGGATGATCGTCCAATCGGACAGCGCGCCACTCGGCTTGGGTGCCGCGAGGATTTCGTCGCGCGCGTAGACCGCATAGACGAACGGCGAGGCGAGCGCTTCTCTCTTTACCACCTCGGCCACTTTGGTACGCGTCGCCTCAGGTAGATCGTGCGCGATATAGATATTGCCCGCACCGTCGCTATTGTCGCCGTAAACGGCTTTCGATTGAATGTTGAGCTGGTTGCCGACCGCAATGTCAAGCCGCACCGGGCGGATACTGTCATCAAGCCGCACGGCATTCGCTGGATGGTTGGCGCGCTCGGGAATGTCCGAGCCACCATGGTCAGCGGTGAGCGCGATCACATAATTGACGCCCGTGGCATCGAGCTTGTCGAGAAATGCCCCGAGGGCGGTGTCGAGCGTGTAAAGCTGGCCGCACATCTCAGGCCCTTCGGTGCCGAACGCATGGCCGACTGGGTCAGTCACCGACAGGCCGATTGCGAGCACATCGGGCGCACTGCCTTGCCCGAGTTTCATATCGGTGATCAAACCCAAGGCTGCATCGAGCGTGGCTTGATCAAGTGCGGGGTGGGTATACAGTCCGGCACCATCTCCGGGCAGCGCGTCGGGCCGTGCTATGCCGATTGTGCGGTCGCCAAATTGGATCGGCGCAATGCGCGCTTTGCAAGCTTCGGGCAGCGGGTAGCTATAACCCGCTTTGACCATCGCAACCAGCCGGGAGTTGGCTGCGGCGACAGCAGCGGGTGCGGATTTGCCATCGAAGCTGGTGAACTGGAACAGATTGTTGCGGCTCGTCCACCACCATGCCTCATCGATGCTATGCCCGCCCATCATCACCGCTGCGCGATCTTTGCCCGAAACCGCGACGACCCGCGTGGCGGGGTTCGCCGCTTTCATCCGCTCACCGAGCGTTGGCACTTTGAGGTGGAGCGCGGAGACGGTATAGTTCTTCGAATCCGACCCGGCGACGGTTTCGTCTTCCGAGCAATACACCCCCTTGTCGGCGCGCTTGGCGTCAAGGTCGACCCAATTGTTCGCGATGATTCCGGTGCGCGTCGGGTGGTCGCCGGTCAGGATGGTTGAGTGGCCGGGGCAGGTCTCGGTTGCGGCGTGGCTCTGATAACCGTTGCTGAAGGTAATGCCCTTGTCAGCGAGCCGCTTCAATCCGCCGGTAAAGACCGGGCGATACTCATCGAACAGATCGGCCGAGAATTGGTCAACCGAAATCGCAATCACCAGCTTGGGCGCGGCAGATGCTGCCGTGGCGGCGGGAGCCGCTGCCTCCTCATGGTGCTTGGCAAGCGCGGCGGTGGTGGAGAGCAAAGCGAGAGCGGCAATCAGCGGGCGACAGATCATGAGACTTCCTTCTGTTGATTGAGGATAGCCTATGCCGCGAATGTTGCAATTGGGTGACGATGTCAGCTTGCCCGTGAACAACATGCGCCGCCCGCACAATCTGCTTTCCACGCGCGCTCCAGATCAGTAATACGCCGCCATGAGCACGCGCACAGAGTCGGGCAAGGCCGATCCCGTTATCGAAACCACATCCGATCTGCTGGAGGTGTTCGTCAAGGGCGAGAAACCCAAAGAGCATTGGCGCATCGGCACCGAGCATGAGAAGTTCGTCTACCGCACTGCTGATCATCGCGCGCCATCTTACGATGAACCAGGCGGTATCCGTGCGCTGCTGATGGGGCTGGAACGCTTTGGCTGGGAGCCTGTGTTCGAGGGCGGCCCCAAAGGAGTCGGAAACGTCATCGCGATGCAGGGCAAAGATGGCGGCATCTCGCTGGAACCCGCTGGCCAGTTTGAACTCTCTGGCGCGCCGCTCGAGAACCTGCACGAGACCTGCGCCGAAACCGGGCGGCATCTGACGCAGGTGAAGGCCGTGGGCGATGAGCTTGGCCTCGGCTTCCTTGGCCTCGGCATGTGGCCCGATAAGACGCGCGCCGAACTCCCTGTAATGCCCAAAGGGCGCTACGCGATCATGCTCAACCATATGCCGCGCGTCGGCAGCATGGGGCTGGATATGATGCTGCGCACCTGCACCATTCAGACCAATCTCGACTATTCGAGCGAGGCAGACATGGTGAAGAAGTTCCGTGTCTCGCTTGCACTCCAACCGCTCGCCACCGCGCTGTTCGCCAATTCCCCCTTCACCGAGGGCAAGCCCAACGGCTTCCTCAGCTATCGCAGCCATATCTGGACGGATACCGATCCGCACCGCACCGGCATGTTGCCGTTCGTGTTTGACGCGGGCTTCGGCTATGAGCGCTACCGCGACTATATGCTCGATGTGCCGATGTACTTCGTCTATCGCAACGGGCGCTATATCGATGCCGCAGGCCTGAGCTTCCGCGACTTTCTGGCGGGCAAGCTGAGCGTGCTGCCGGGTGAGACACCGACTCAGGGCGATTGGGTCGATCATCTCTCCACCGCCTTTCCCGAGGTGCGGCTCAAGTCCTTCCTTGAGATGCGCGGGGCTGATGGCGGGCCATGGAGCCGCATCTGCGCGCTGCCCGCCTTTTGGGTCGGTCTGCTCTATGATGAGGGCGCGCTCGACGCGGCGTGGCAGGTCGTCAAGGGCTGGAGCCTGCCCGAGCAGCAGCGCATCCGTGATGAGGTGCCGCGCATGGGGCTGCGCACCACCGCGCCAGATGGCCGCAGCTTTCAGGAACTGGGCAAGCAGGTGCTTGAGATCGCCTCATCAGGCCTCAAAGCGCGCGCTCGCCTGAACGCGGCGGGCGATGACGAGAGCGGCTATCTGGAACCGCTGCGGCAGATCGTGGCTTCGGGCGAGACGCTGGCGGACTGCCTGCTGGCGCGCTTCAATGGCGCGTGGGGTGGCGATATTGCGCGGGTCTACGATGAGTTGAGTTATTGAAGGGTATCAGGATACCTGAGTGTTATGACCGGTGATGCGGCCGATAATGGCTGAAATCCGTCTAAAGTGACATAAGTGACACGACCACACAAAAAAATGCCGAGGTTGCGCGTGTAAGCATTTTGTGGGTGCAGGAACTGGGTAGACATATCAGGCATAAACATCAATATAACCTATTCGGTTATATTTGTCAAACCTCAAGGCCTCGCTGCCGAAACGCGGCGCAAGGTCGAGTCGATTGATACGCGCGCTTGAAGCCGCCAATGTCGCGGCGTTGTTGCCGCTCAACCCCGCCTCAGATGCGTTTCACGCCAAGCTCGGGTTTGCGCCAGTGGGGCAAGCGGCGCTTGAATGCCGAGGAAAAACGGTGCGCTACTTGGCGGCCAAGGTTTGATAATGTGTGATCGCCACACCGCCGTAGCCCTAAGCCTGTCGAACGGCTGTCCTGCTCTGTCGGCTGCAAGACGTGCAACCCTTCGGCAGGCTCTGGGCTACGGTTAAACACAATGTGATCATCGGCTTAAAACCCCAGCATCCGCTTCACCCTTGCCGTGATTAGGCCATGCTCCGCCATCCACGCCTCATAGGCGATATAGCGTTCGTCGTTGCGCAGGTGCCATTCCTCGGTCCGTGCGCGCCAATAATAAACGCCGCTCACGCAGCCGAGGATCACCGTGTTGCGCAGGGCATCGTGCCAGTCGCTTGTCGCGAGGAAGGGGAGGGTGGAGAGCCACCAGAACAGGTTCTTGCTCAGATAGGCAGGATGCTTCGTCCACGCATAGGGCCCGTGGGTGAGGATGCCGCGATCGGTGAGGTTTGAAAAGCGGATGCCGAACGCCATCGTCGCCCAAGCATAGATCGCGGTGAGGCTGACGAGCAGCACGGCCCAGAGCGACATCAGCAACATGCTTGGCGTGATCGGCAGCAGCATATGCGGCAGCGGCAGCGTGACGAAGGGCTTGGTGAATCCCGCCAGCCAAAAATCCCAGTCGCGCGTGCCTGGGTGATAATCGAGCGGGCCGCCGCCGCCCATCAACACGAATGGCGGATAGCAAATGAGCGCCGAAACCCAGCCAGCGGCATAGGGCGTGGCCGAGCGGATGTGCGCATCGAGCGGCTTGGCAGTGAGCAGATAGCCGGTGGTCGCGAGCGACACATCAATCACAAACATGAAGCTGATCAGCCACCATGTGAGCAGCGCAATGTTGCTGGTGAGATAGGCCCAAGGCTCCACCACCACCTGATGATAGCCGCCGGGGACGATGCTGATCATGAATGCGAGGAAAAAGCCTTTGACCGCCCAACTGCGCAGGTGCGCGTTGATCGCGTCCCAATCGGCGGCTTTTTCGCCCATCAGCCACGCGCCAAGCGCATAGGCCCCATCGCGCGGCTCGACAAAGCGGCGATCAATCCACATGACATAGGGCACACTCAGGATGAACACCCAGCCGATGACGGGGATGAAGCCGATGCGCGCCTCCATCACATCGATGGTGAAGGCATAGGCTCCGGTGTGATACCAACGCGCGACCCAATAGATGGCAAGCCCGAGCCCCCATGTCGCCCAAAGCCCAGAGAGTTTGGTGAGCGAGATTTCGCGTGTTTCGGCGAAGCGCTTGGGCGGTGTGTTCCAATTTACGCCCGTTGTCGGGTTGCGGTGCACTTTGTCGATGAAGATGGACCAGAGCGTCATTGGCACGCCAGCGGCAGCGACCGCGCCCAAGGCATACCATTTCTCACCCACGCCCAACTCGGGGTGGAGCGCATTCACCCAACGCGCGCCCGCGATCCAGATCAACAAGCCGACAAGGCCAATCAGCCCGACTCCGTGCGATACGGCGCTCTTGGGGCGGGGCGGCTTGGGCGTAATCGCGGCAAGGGTTTCAGGTGACGTGCGCATATCCATCGTGCCCGCCTAGCATGAAATGGTGAGCGGGTGGTTAAGAGTGAACAGACTGGCATAACGCGTCATTCCAAACTTGATTTGGAATCCAGCACATATTGGACGCGATAGCGTCCTGCTCTGCGATTGTAGGCGCTGCCGCGCCTGTCGTTGGCTGGATCCCAAATCAAGTTTGGGATGACGGTATAACTGGCTCAAATCCCCGCGTCGGTCGGCTCGCGACCCTCGGCGGTGAGCGCATCAAGCAATGCCGCCGCGCAGGCATCGAGCGCATCGTGCTCGGTTGAGCGGATGACGAAGTTGGCACCCGTGCGCCCCTCGCGGAAGAAGGGATAACTGCCAATCTGCGTGAGCGGGTGCGCCTTTTCGGTGGCGCGCAAGAGGTCTGACACCTCGCTCTCCGCCACCCAGCAGCCGATGGTGCGACTGAGCAAGGGCTTGCCGCCTTCGAGCGTGCCCGAGAGGGCATCGAGCATCCCCGCCGTGATGTGTGGCACGCCGGCCATGATGAAGATGTTGCCATGGCGGATTCCCGGCGCGCCCGACATGCGGTTCTCGATCAAGGTTGCGCCCTCGGGCACGCGCGCCATGCGCAGCCGCGCCTCGGTGATGCCACCGCGCTTCTCATAATAGGCATGGAGCACTGCTG
>Ga0209067_10001888_pt1 | contig 12642 bp, 11 predicted proteins | sample ColStrG_CSR_2013_FD_187199 | JGI IMG/M metagenome (GOLD analysis project Ga0209067, IMG submission 187199) | Freshwater sediment microbial communities in response to fracking from Pennsylvania, USA - Cold Stream Run_MetaG_CSR_2013 (SPAdes)... | ecosystem: Environmental > Aquatic > Freshwater >... | reverse complement strand
GTCCAATTTCTTTGTTCAATAGCTTCGCGAATTCCAGGTAAAGTTTTTACTCCATAACCTGTATAAAATCCTGGGGCATAGAGTACGTGTTTATACCATCCTCGACGAGGTAATCCATCCGAACTCAATAAATTTTGCTCGGCCAAAAATAATTTCTTATTAAAGCTATCGTGATCCCCATTCATTTTTAGGTTCTTTACCCAGCTTTCAGCTAATGCATTGGTACTTTTTTCCAAACTAATCAAAGCGTTTTGAAGAGGGGAAAAATCCAAATAGGGTACCTCCGATTTAGGAGCAGGGGCTTTTAAATGCAAATTAGGATCATTCGATAAAGCATAATACCCTGATTTAATAAATTGATTTTCCAAACTGGTGCTTTCTCTTAAACTACTCATAAGCTCCATTAATTCACCGGAATAGGTTTTAATGGTTTTGGTTAAAATGCGGTAATCAAAGGGCAAAACATCGGCATCAGCCATACGTAAAACCGATCGGCCCGCTGTCGAAGCCAGGGCGACCCCATAACGGAAACCGGGATCTTTAAATCGGGTATAATCGTCGTAAGAATCATAAATCGAATGATATTCCCCTCCCGGATCTTCCCCGCCAAAACCAAAATTTAAGGTAGGTATACCCAAATGTTGTAAAAACACCGAAAAATCCGAGCCGGACCCCAGGGCTCCTAATTTTTCAACCTTGGATTCCAATAAGTCTCTTTTAGCTTTGGTTGAACCGGCCGTTAAAAGTTCATGAGCACGCTTTCGTTCATAAACTGTTGCCTGGGTTTGAGGGTCTATAACGTCCTGAGTAATTTCGGTTACAAAACTTTCCAAGGCATGGGATCCCTCGGCGCCTAAAAATCCTCTTCCATTCCCATCCGAGTTTACATATAAAACCGTTTTATCCTGAAGTTCCTTTCCATGATCCTCACCCCATTCGGTTGATCCCAATAAACTAGGCTCTTCTCCGTCCCAGGCACAATACACCAAGGTTCTTTTAGGTTTCCATCCGGATTTTAAAAGATCCCCGATAGCCTTGGTTTCTTCAATCATGGCCGCCTGTCCACTTAAGGGATCATTGGCGCCATTTACCCAGGCATCATGATGGTTTCCACGCACAACCCATTCATCCGGAAAGGTACTACCCTTAACCATACCGATGACATCATAGCAGGGTACCTGTTTCCAATCAAATTCCAATTTTAAATGAACCACCGATTTTCCGGGTCCAATATGATAGGTCATAGGCAATCCCCCTCGCCAATCCTCCTCGGGAACCACGGGGCCTTCCAAACCGGCTAATAAGGGTTGGGCATCATGATACGAAATCGGCAGTACTGGTATTTTTAACAAATTGGTTGCCTCTTTTCGGTCGATTCTTTTGGCCGTTTTTGTGGCACCAATACCGGGTGTTAATGGATCCCCCGGATAAATGGGCATATCCAAAACCGAACCTCTTTGAACCCCAAATTCATTTTTAAAAGCACCCTTCGGATAAACATCCCCACTCATATATCCATCATCCTTGGGATCTGAATAGATTATACAGCCTATGGCACCATGCTCCTGGGCCACTTTGGGTTTAATTCCCCTCCATGAACGGCCATAGCGAGCTATTACGATTTTCCCTTTTACCGAAATACCCATAGCATCTAATTTATCATAGTCACCGGGCAAACCATAATTGACATAAACCAATTCTCCGCTTACATCCCCATCGGCACTCCAGGCATTATAGGTCGGTAATTGACCATCCTGTCCGGAGGTAGCATCCTCAGGAATTCCTGGCTCCTTTAATAATGCCGTATAGGGATTAGGCCCGGTCATTTCCAAAACCCTCGTTTTAGGGGTGGGAAATAAAACATAATAGGTTTCCAATTTCGCATCCAAACCATTTTCCTTAAATTTCTTCAGGATATAATCTGCCACCTCCTTACCACCGGGCGAGCTGATATGGTGGGGTTTAGAGGACATGATTTTTAAGGACTGACCAATTTCCTCAGCACTTAGGCTTCGGTCGAATTGTTTTTCGATGGCTATTTGGCTGGCAGAACTACTATCAGTAAAGCCAATAAGGGTTTTTTTCTGAGAAAACCCGGAATGTATTCCTATAAAAATAAGAAGAAGGGAGAGTATTCGTTTTTTCATCTTTAATTATAGGAATTAATTATGAAAAAAACGGCTATATCTTGATTTTTTTACGGATTTGAAGGCAAACTATCCGATTTTTTTACATTTTCCTTGGCTTTGGCTTTAAAAAAACCTCTTAAAAGAAAATTATGTTGGGCTGCCTCCAAATCCTGGTTCAATAGTACGGTGCTTTGATGTAAATTGGATAAGGTGCTTTTTAATTGGCGACCTTCCTTCTCATCATTGATTAACACCCCTAGAGTGGATTTATCAGAATTTAATTTCTCCCCTACCTGATTCAGGCTTTTTACCAAGGAATTAGCCCCTTGTGTAATCCGATTTAATTCTTTTGCCGACCGACTAATTTCATTAAATACCGCTGTATCGTTTAAAAGCTTACCAGCCAAACCGGATTTATTATTGAGTTGAGCCGAAAAACGGTTTGCATTTTTGCTAAGCTCAAGGGTTTGGCGGCTGGTTAATTCTAAATTTTTTAAAATAGCCCTGAATTCCCGAACCATGCCCGAATCCGTTACCATAGAGCCCAATAAACCCTGGCCCCCTGCCATTTGACCGCTAACTTTTTTAAAATCATGGGTTATGGACATCAGGTTTTCATTATTGGTTTCGAGGTTCTTCATCATTTGGTCGGTCGATACCCCATCAATAACCTGTAAAATATCCCCATCTTCAACAATCGGGGATTTCGAGCTTCCGCCCTCAATTTCTATTATTTTATTGCCAATAAGTCCATCCGAACTGAGCTTAACCCCAGCATCCTTATGAATATATTGCTGAACGGATTGTTCAACATTCATTTTTACTTCCACTTTAGAAATTCCGGCAAATTGGATACTGCTAATTGAACCTACTTTCACCCCAGAAAACCATATACTATTTCCCTTTTTAAGGCCTCCAACATCCTTAAATTCAGACTGAAGATGAATCGTTTTAACAAAGCTTTTTTGGAAACTGCCCAGGGTTAGGATACCCGTTACCAAAATGATTAATCCGATGGCTATAAAAATCCCAACCCGTATAGCCTTTCTTAATTCTTTAGGTTCCATTATTTAATAAAATTATAGTCAAAAAAGGGTTGGATACGAATATCGCCCGATTCAAAAACGTCTTCAAAACTACCCTCTCTTTCAAATTTTCCATCCAATATTACGGCCATTCGATCCCCTGTATTCTTGGCACAGGTTAAATCATGGGTAATAATAATGGAGGAAGTATTAAAACGGGTTTGCACTTCCCGAATCAGGTGGTTAATTTCAATACAGGTTATGGGATCCAAACCCGCTGTAGGCTCATCATACAGCATAATTTCTGGATTTAAAATCAAGGTTCTTGCAATCCCAATTCGTTTCTTCTGCCCTCCCGATAATTCAGATGGCATTTGCTTCTTGGTTTGGGATAATCCAACATCCTCCAATACCTTATCCACTGCTTTATTAATTTCCTTTCGGGTTAAATTCTTTTGATTTCGAACCAATGGGAATTCCAGATTTTGGCTTACCGTCATAGAATCATATAAAGCCGAATTTTGGAAAGAAAATCCAATTCTTCTTCTTAATAAATATAAATCCTCTTCGGGAATATGGGCTAAATTTTCACCCAAAACCACAACCTCACCCAAATCGGCTTTCAATAAGCCCGAAATAATCTTAATTAATACGGATTTCCCCGAACCGGATCTTCCCAGTACCACTAAGTTTTCGCCTTTATATAAATCCAGGTTGATCCCCCGTAAAACGGTATTGGTTCCGAAAGTCTTTTCCAGATTCCGGATATGAATGACAGAATTTTTAAAATCGATGGGGCTGGAGGCATTCATAGGCTATTTAAAAAATCCGGTTATTTGAACCACAAGAATTTCTTCAATAAAAACCATAAACATTCCCACCACCACCGAGGCATTGGCGGCCTTACCCACTCCTTCTGTGCCCTTGGTGGCATTAAAGCCCTGGTAGCAACTCACCATTCCCACCGTAAAACCAAAAATAACGGCTTTTGAAAGAGAAGAAATAATATCAACAAAGCTAATCGGCTCAAAAACCTGTTCTATAAACGTGGTATAACTGGTTCCTTCATTGGTCACTATATTCAAATAACCACCTAATAGGGCCACTAATGCGGTATAGCCCGCTAAAATGGGCATAGTAAGGGTAGTGGCTAGAACCCGAACACAAACCAGGTATTTAAACGGCCGGGTACCGGAAACCTCCATAGCATCAATTTGCTCAGTTACCTTCATGGAGCTAAGCTCAGCACCAATGCTGGATCCAACCTTACCGGCAACAATGAGGGCCGTTAATAAGGGCGCTAAGGTTCGATTAATGGCTATTGAAATTAAGGATGGCAGCCAGGATGTGGCTCCAAATTCGGATAATGAAGGCCTGGATTGCTTGGTAAAAATAATTCCAACAATTAGGCCGGTTAAAGATACAAGGGTAAGAGATTGAAGACCAACTTGATAGCATTGGCGAATAAACTCCCGAAATTCGAAAGGAGGACGAAATGCCTCCTTGAAAAAACGGCCCAGAAATTGAAAGATTTTATATAGTTCAATAAAAAACGCATCCAATCTAGAAATTTCCCTCGTTTCCTTCTCGGGCGATTCAGAAAAATCAGATAAACTTTTCGACATTCTAGGTTTTTTGGGTAGGCCTATAGGACCTTAATTATCATCAAACATAAAAAATTAGGGGCAATAAAGCCCTTTTTGCCCACTCATTTTAAGAAATTCCCAGGATTTAGGGCTTTAGGACTGGGCCAAAAAAACCTTACTATATTTGAAATCAAAAAATATGGAAAAAAGTATTTGGTTTAAAAACGAGAATACGATTTCAGAGCTCCCTCAGAATGAACACTCTAATCATATTAGCGCCTTTTTGGGGATTGAATTTACTGAAATTGGACCTAATTATATCAAAGCCACCATGCCCGTTAATGAAAGGACCCGGCAGCCTTATGGAATATTGCATGGAGGCTCATCTGTAGTATTGGCCGAATCCCTGGGTTCGATTGCCTCCACATTAGTTATCAATCGGGATGAATTTTTGGCGGTAGGGCTCGAAATAAATGCCAATCATTTAAGGCCGGTGAAGGAGGGGCATATAACCGGAATATGTAGCCCCATCCATATTGGAAAAACGGTACATGTTTGGGACATAAAAATGTATAATGATGAGGGTAAAATGAATTGTATTAGCCGGCTTACCGTTACGATTGTTCCTAAAACAAAAATTCCAGTTTAGTCTTTACTAGTTTCCTGGCTGAAGGAAATTTCAGCCTAATTCTGGCAAAAAATGTATAATCTTGAATATGTTAATTGATCCCTTCAACCGGGTACATTCCTATCTGCGAATTTCCCTTACCGATCGTTGCAATTTGAGATGCTTTTATTGCATGCCGAATGAGGATCATCCATTTGCCCCTTCTTCACAACTTATGAAACCCCTGGAGATTGAAACTCTGGCTAAAATATTTGTGGATATGGGTATTCGAAAAATCCGACTAACCGGAGGGGAGCCCCTGGTTCGGAATGATGCCTATGAAATTATCGAAAGAATGGCGGCTTTGCCCGTTGAACTCAGCCTTACCACCAATGGAAGCCGAATCCATGAATTCAGAGATTTGATCCAAAAGGCAGACATCCGGTCCATTAATATTAGCCTGGACACGCTTAAACCGGATCGATTCAAGGAAATAACCCGTAGAAATACTTTTGATCAGGTACGAACCAATATAGATATGCTCCTGGAGATGGGGATTCGGGTAAAATTGAATATGGTGGTAATGAAGGGAATCAATGATGATGAAATCTTGGATTTTGTGGATTTAACCCAAAATCAGGATATGGAAATTCGATTTATCGAATTCATGCCCTTTACCGGAAATCATTGGAAAAGTGATAAGGTTTTCACCCTAAAAAATATGGTGGATCGAATTGAATCCCATCATTCGTTCATTCGGAAAGAGGATGGCCCAAATGATACGGCCAAACATTTTAAAATTCCGGGTTATAGGGGTCAATTTGCCGTGATTAGCACCATGTCATCGCCTTTTTGTGGTACTTGCAATCGATTAAGGCTTACGGCCGATGGCAAAATGAAAAACTGCCTGTTTTCCAAAACGGAAATGGATTTATTAGGCGCCTTAAGGCAGGGGAAGGATGTTAAAAACCTGATTTTGGATTCCTTACGAACAAAAGCCAGAGAAAGAGGCGGGCAGATGGTGGAGGATTTTGAAAAACTGGAGTCGGAGAGAATTGAAAACCGAAGTATGATCGGTATAGGTGGATAAAATCAAAGATTCATGGATCCAGGAAATATTCAATATTTGATTTCGGTAGAGGAAGCCCGGAAAATAATTCTTGAAAATACGGAGGTTCCAGAACCGATCCATCAGACTTTGGAGGATTCCTTTTATCATGTTCTGGCCTCCGATATTTATGCTCCTTATCCGATTCCCAGTTTTCGCCAATCCTCGGTAGACGGATATGCCCTTCGTTTTGAGGATTATCAACAGAAAAATGAATTTTTTGTGGAAGGAGAATCCCCGGCCGGATATTCAAAGATTTATACCTTGAAGCCCAATCAAGCCCTTAGGGTTTTTACCGGAGGACTTATCCCCGAGGGAGCCGATACTATGGTTATGCAGGAAAAGGTGGGGTTTATAGGAGAGAATCTGATTATTCAGGATCCAGATTTAAAATTAGGGAATCAGGTTCGTCAAATTGGCTCAGAAATTCAGGAAGGATCCCTGGCCATGAAGGCCGGAAAAGTATTAGGTTCTTCATCCTTGGGATACCTTGCTAATATAGGCATATCGGAGCTTGCGGTTTACCCAAAACCTCGAATCAGCATCCTCATTACGGGTAATGAATTAGAAAGCCCTGGGAAAAAATTAAAGCCCGGTAAGGTTTTTGAATCGAATTCCTATTCCTTGAATTCCGCCCTGGAATCCTTCCATTTCCCAAAAGCCCAGGTATTTTATGTACCCGATAACCTGGACACCCTATCGGAAACCCTGGAGAATTGCCTTTGGATTTCAGATATTATAATTTTTACCGGAGGCGTTAGTGTGGGAGATTATGATTTCACCCCCAGAGCCTTGGATAGACTGGGCTTTAAAACCCTATTTCATAAGGTAAAACAAAGACCCGGCAAACCCTTTCTATTTGCCAAAAAAGGCAGGGTTCTGGTATTTGGCCTTCCGGGTAATCCCGGTTCTGTACTCACCGGTTTTTATCAATATATCATTCCATGCCTGGAAAAAATCACAGGTTTAAAAAACCTTATTCCCAGGAAAAAGGCCATTCTGAATAATGATTTTAAGAAAATAAAAGGATTAACTTTTTTTGTTCGGGCTTGGTTTGAGGAGGGTAAGGTACATTCACTGGGTGGACAGGAATCCTATAAAATGGGCTCTTATTCAGAAGCCAATTGCCTTATTGAATTCGAAGAGGATAAAGAAGAAATTATTCGGGGGGAGGAGGTGAATATTTTCCTTATTCCATAAAGAATTCATTTCTCCGCTGGGTATCTTAGCCCTTTTAAAATCAAATTCTTAGCCCTATGCAAATTAAAATCATGGTCTTTGGACAATTACAGGATATAACCGGATGGCATGAGCAGGTATATGATAGTATTCCAGATTCGGAATCCCTAATGATAGAACTTGAAAACCAATTTCCTGATTTTAGAAATATGGAATTTAGAATAGCGGTAAATCGGGAACTAATCGACCAAAAAACGAATTTTCAGGATCAGGATGAAATAGCCTTATTACCCCCCTTTTCCGGTGGATAAACAATAATTTGGACCCTATGCTTTCCAATCGATATAATCGGCAAATCCTATTAAAAGGCTTCGGGAAAAAAGGCCAGGATCAACTCCATCAATCCAAAGTTCTGGTAATAGGTGCCGGAGGTTTGGGTTGCCCTGTATTACAAATATTGGCAGCTTCCGGAATAGGTCATATTGGAATCGTAGATAATGACCGGGTAAGCCCGGATAATCTCAGCCGGCAAATTCTCTATTCCCCCGAAAATATGGGTCATTTAAAAACTCAATCGGCGGCTCGGTATTTACAAAAATTAAACCCCGAAATTCAAATCGAAGAATTTCCAGTTCGTTTATCGAATAAAAATGCCTTAGAAATTTTAAAAAACTTCGATATCCTGGTCGATGGGACCGATAATTTTGAGTCCAGATATATGATCAATGATGCCGCCTGCTTATTGGGAAAACCCTTGGTTTATGGGGCTGTTTCCGAATTTGAGGGTCAAATGGCCGTTTGGAATCTTTTTAAAAATGGAAATCAAAGTATAAACTACCGAGATGCTTTTCCTACACCTCCCCATCCGGGCGCTTTTAAAAATTGCAACGAATTAGGGGTATTGGGTGTTTTAACTTCCATCATTGGGAGTATGATGGCAGCTGAAACCATAAAAATTGCCTCCGGGGTGGGTGAACCCTTTATCAATAGAATCTGGACCTATACTCTTCTAAATCATAGAACCTATGAATTTAAAATAAAGCCCAATCCTGATTCGGTTAAGCTGATTCCCAAAAACGAAGAAGCCTATCTCGCCATGGACTACGATTCATTTTGTTCCGTAAATCCGAATAAATGGATGGAGATTAGCCCGGACCTGGTGAAAGAATATATGATGGAGGGAAATACCCTGCTCCTCGATGTTCGTGAACCCGGAGAATTACCCCAGTTTAAAGATTTTGAGCATAAAAATATACCCCTTTCCGAAATAGAAATCCGCTCGAATGAAATTCAGGCCGACCGAATCATCACCTTTTGCTATTCAGGAAAACGAAGCCTTATGGCTGCCCAAATTCTAAATAAAATATTGGATACCGATAAAACGATCTATAGTCTGGAAGGGGGCTTATTGAATTGGCCCCAAAATGATTAAACCATGAAAAAAACCCTAAAAAACATCTTTCAGGAAGGGCCGATACCTGCCGAATTTATTGGCCAGGAGATAGCCAAGCATTCCACAAAAACTAATATAGGAGCTCATAATATATTCATGGGTCAGGTAAGAGCCGATTCGATTGGGGATAAAAGAGTAGTGGCTATTCGATATACCGCCTATGAGCCAATGGCTATGGAAAAAATGGGGATTATTCGGGAAGATATCTTTAATCGGTATTCAATTACCTGTATGCATGTTTACCATAGTTTGGGTATAGTTGAATCAGGAAATATTTGTCTATTTGTTTTTGCCTCCTCCAAGCACCGAAAAGATGCCCAGGAAGCTTGTCGGGAAATGGTGGAAAAAATAAAATTTGAATTACCCATTTGGGGAGAAGAAATTTTGGAGAATGAGGAAACCCTTTGGAAACATAACCCATAATCATGGTCGATATTACCCATAAAACCCTATCCCTTAGAAAGGCCATTGCCTCAGCGAGAATAAAACTTTCCTCTGAAAACACCTTAAAACTGATCCAAAACAATCAAATTCCCAAAGGAAATATTTTTGAATTTGGAAGGGCTGCCGGACTATTAGCGATAAAAAAAACCTCGGATATTATACCCGATTGCCATCCTATCCCCATTGAAATGGCCCAAATTCGGTATGAAATGCAGGATTTAAGTATTTATATAGAAGTAGAAGTTCATACGATTTATAAAACCGGTGTAGAGGTAGAAGCCATGCATGGGGCTTCGGTGGTGGCTTTAACCCTATATGATATGCTAAAGCCGGTGGATAAAGGTTTAGAAATTCAATCTATAAAGCTGGAATTAAAAAAAGGGGGAAAGACCGATTTTAGAGATCAAAAAGCCGAGGGATTAGAGGTAGCCGTAATTGTTTGTTCAGATAGTATTTCACAGGGTAAGAATGAGGATTTGGCTGGTAAGGCGGTGATTCAGAAATTATTCCAATATGGAATTCATACGCCTTATTACCAAATTGTACCCGATGAAGTCGATTCTATCCAAAATATAGCCAAAAAATTGAGCCAAAACGGTACCCGATTAATCTTGTTTATAGGTGGCACCGGATTATCCCCCCGGGATATCACCCCGGAAGCTATAAGCCCTCTTTTGGAAAAAACCATACCCGGTATTATGGAGGTTTCGCGAGCCTATGGACAGGAAAGAATGCCCTATGCTATGCTTTCAAGGGGAGTTGCTGGATTTATGGGTGAAACTCTGGTATTAACCCTTCCGGGATCCACCAAAGGCGCTACCGAAAGTATGGACGCATTATTTCCTTATCTTCTCCATGTGTTTAAGGTGGCTGAGGGGAAACGACATGATGAATAAAGCCCTGAAGGAATTAATTCTATTTTTACATTAAATCTGCATGAAGACTTATTTCCGATTATTATCCTTTGCCAGGCCCATTGAAAAATTCGCCATCCCCTATATTCTGGTAACGGCCCTTTCTATTATTCTGAATACCCTCAATATTACCCTAATCGGCCCCTTCTTAAATACTTTGTTTGATAAGGACAGCCCTTTAACGGTGGCCAGCTTAGGGGCCCCACATTTCCATTCGATTTTCGATATCATGGTCATTTTTAAATATTATACCCAATATTCGATCGTGCATTATGGGAAGCTTGAGGCCATGGAAATCGTTTTAGGCATAATTGTTTTATGCAATATCCTAAGCAATTTATTTCGATACCTATCCCAGATGATTATGGAAAATCTGCGGGTTCATACGCTATTAAATCTAAGAAAAGCGGTTTTTTTCAACGTAATGGATCTTCATATGGGCTTTTTTAGCAGCGAACGAAAAGGCGATATTATGGCCAAGATTTCCACCGATGTTCAAACCGTTCAGTTTACGGTAACAGCCACCTTACAAGTGATTTTTAAGGAGCCCCTCCAGCTCATTGCCTATCTAATAATGCTTTTTGTTATTTCGGCCAAGCTGACCCTTTTTGCTTTATTATTTATTCCCATATCCGGGTTTATAATTGGGCGAATTGTTAAAAACCTAAAACAACAAGCCAAGGCTTCACAAAGTTCATTCGGATTAATGATTTCCTATTTAGATGAGGCTCTTTCGGGCATTAAAATCATTAAAGCCTTTAATGCCGTGGATTCCATTAAGAACAAATTTCAACGGGAGAATAAAAACTATTCAGGAATTTTGAGATCCATGGCCAAACGACAACAATTAGCCAGCCCGGTTTCCGAATCTATGGGGGTGATTATGATTGCCACGGTGATTTTATATGGAGGAACCCTGATTATAAAAAAAGAATCCTTTATTGATCAAGGAGCCTTCATCGCGTATTTAGCTTTGTTTTCGCAAATTACCCGTCCGGCAAAAGCTCTTACCGATGCCTTTGGGAATATCCACCAAGGGCTTGCCTCCGGTGATCGGGTTCTAGCCTTAATCGATGAGAAACCCCAAATCAATGATGCCGAAAATGCGATTGAAATAAAAACCTTTGAAAACAGTCTTCGATTCGAAAAAGTCAGTTTTGCCTATGCTGAAAAGCCCGTATTAAAAACCATCAGCTTTAGTATACCCAAGGGGAAATCCATTGCCTTGGTAGGACCTTCCGGAGGTGGAAAATCCACCCTGATGGACTTAATACCCCGTTTTATTGAACCAAACTCCGGTACTATCTTTATCGACGATCAACCCCTGGGTAGTTTGAAAATTGCTTCGGTTAGAAATTTAATGGGGATTATCAATCAGGAAAGTATCCTGTTTAATGATACCATATTCAATAATATTGCCTTTGGTAAACCCGATGCCAGTCAGGAGGAAGTAGAGGCGGCGGCCAAAATTGCTAATGCCCATGAATTTATTCTTCAAACCGAAAACGGATACCAAACCAATATTGGCGACCGGGGAATGAAACTTTCCGGAGGACAAAAACAACGAATTAGTATAGCCCGTTCGGTACTTCATAATCCTGAAATCCTGCTCATGGATGAGGCAACCTCCTCACTCGATACGGAATCCGAAAAACTGGTTCAAGATGCCCTAAATAACCTGATGAAAAACCGAACCACACTTATCATCGCTCATCGTCTTAGCACAATCCAAAATGCCGATACCATTATGGTATTGGACCATGGAGAGATTCAGGAATCAGGAAGCCATTCGGAGCTGATCGCAAAAAACGGATTATACAAACGCTTGATTGATCTACAGAAATTCGAGGATTAAACCTATATGAAAAAACTGTTTGTTCTCCTCCTTTTTTTGATTACCGGCTCCTATTCTTTTTCCAATGCCATTGACCGGATCAAAACACTAAAGGAAGTCAAGGAGTTTTTGGTTCAAAAGGTTTCCAAAAATTATTCGGATGCCCAATTTATCCCGGTCTTTTCTTTCGATTATCCGGGAAATTCAAAAAATCGATTCTTAAAATTGGATCTTGATAAAAATGGAATGACAGATCTAATCATCCATATTGAGTCCAATTCCGTTTCATTTTATGGAAAATATGAATTGTTGGCCATTATCGATATGGGAAAAGGTCAATACAAACCCTGTTTTCTAAATACC
>Ga0209067_10001887_pt1 | contig 12643 bp, 7 predicted proteins | sample ColStrG_CSR_2013_FD_187199 | JGI IMG/M metagenome (GOLD analysis project Ga0209067, IMG submission 187199) | Freshwater sediment microbial communities in response to fracking from Pennsylvania, USA - Cold Stream Run_MetaG_CSR_2013 (SPAdes)... | ecosystem: Environmental > Aquatic > Freshwater >... | reverse complement strand
TTGCTTCCTTATTTTTCTTTGATCCGCAAGCTTGCACAACCAGAATGCCGGCCGCCAACAGTAAAACCTTCAGCGTATTTTTCATGGTACAATTCTATTATTCTTATTTAGAGCGCAAATGAAATTTTATTTATGCGGGGAAGAATTGCATACCGACGTTTCGTTTTTCTGTGATTTCTATAACTAATAAAGTTGCTGGTGTAACATTTCGGCGGAAGAATACTCCAATCTTCACGTCTTAACAACTAATTATGTCAGCACCTGCAGCACCCAAAAAACTATTGTGGATTATCGGCCTGGCTTGTGGTATTGGGGGTATTATCGGCCACTACGCGCAAGTTCAAATTCTGAGTGAATACAATTACTTGCTCTTACTAATTGGATTTATGTTACTTGCCGTCGGCACAAGCTTCAGGCTATAGGAGATCGGTGCCTCAAGGGCTCTTGAACAAATGTTCAAATTCATTTTATCAAACATGAACTTGTCACGTTCGCTCAATACAAATTTTTGAAAGTTATTTGAGTGTTTGGTCAGATCATAACCGCTAATCCTTTTTCGTCTTCAACGTAGTCGAATGAAGCAGCTTTACTTTCCACACTTTCCTCTCTTTTAATAGCACCGCGCTTTCAAGCCACCGCCGATGAACCTCTACACCATTGATGATCATGTCGGCGGAGTTATAATAAACGGTCCAGGCCGTTTTTCCTTTTATTTCCGTTTGCAAAAAGCTCAAGTGATTAGTTCGGCTAAAGCTTACTGCTCTCAATTGATCTACCTTGTGAAACAGGGTATCAAGGTTCCAGGTTACACCACTTTCAAGGATCGTTAAATCATTTGTAGAGAATTCTTTGATACCATTCATATCCAGGATAGCGAGCGCATCAAAAAGCCTGATGAGTGATTGATTCACTTTCGATTGCTCCGAGCTTTGCGCATTTGTACAAACCTCAGTAAGAATCAGAAAAACGACAAAAAGAATTTTTTTCATAAGCAAATTCAGGTGTCATCAATAGTCACATCCTGACGATAAAGATAATCTTTCGATAGGATAAAAGTCGTGAGATCCATATAAGTGTTTGACCTTGTGGTGACCGTCATATCGGTTAACGCAAGTGCTGAAACTTGTTTAACGACCCGGCTGCAAGCAGAAAGCGTATTTGCCTTTATTTATAACATACTATTGCACAGCATTTTATGAAAAAATTGAAGACCAAAGTTTTTCAAATCGCCTTAGCTTCAGATTTTCGCAAACTCGATAGAGATCATGATTTCAAAAGAACGACAGTATAGAATATCAAGACACTAGTGTCCCTCAATAAGGAGGGTGCATTCCCGCTTTTTTTTATTTACCTTCAACACCTTAACCAAACAAACTTCCGATCATGAAAAAAATAGTTCAGCTGGTATTTATTTGCTTTCTGAGCTGCGTTGCTGTAGCGCAGTCAAACCTTGTTAATCCAAGTAATATTGATATCTCGTTCAAGAAATTTGTACTCAACAATGGGCTCACGCTGGTTGTTCATGAGGATCACAAGGCGCCTATTGTTGCGGTAAATATCTGGTATCACGTGGGATCGAAAAACGAAAAGCCTGGCAAAAGCGGGTTCGCCCATTTGTTTGAACACTTGATGTTTAACGGAAGTGAACATTTTAACAATGATTATTTCAAGGCCCTTGAAAGTATTGGTGCCACCGATATGAACGGGACCACCAACAGTGACCGCACCAATTATTTTCAAAACGTTCCGTTAGCTGCTTTCGATCAGGTACTTTGGCTTGAGTCGGACAGAATGGGGCATTTGCTTGGAGTGATCGATCAAGCGCGATTGGATGAGCAGCGTGGTGTGGTGCAAAACGAGAAACGACAAGGGGAGAATCAACCTTACGGAAAGGAATATGAAATGGCAACGAAGGCAAGTTACCCCGCCGGGCATCCTTATTCCTGGACGGTGATTGGGTCGATGGAGGATTTGAATGCCGCGTCCCTCGAAGATGTGAAGGAGTGGTTCAAAACATATTATGGTCCAGCCAACGCTGTACTTGTGATTGCCGGTGATGTGAAGACAGACGAAGTTTATGAAAGAGTGAAAAAATATTTTGGCAGCATTCCATCGGGGCCAACACTTGCCCGCCACACGGTAAATATCGCTAAAAGAAATGAAGAAACACGCCAGGCCTACCAGGACCGGGTTACGGAACCTCGCATTAGCATGATGTGGAATGTACCACAATGGGGCACCCCCGAATCGGCTTATCTCTCCCTGGCCTCTTCCATTCTTACTCGCGGAAAGAATTCCCGGCTTTATAAGAAATTAGTGTACGAAGATCAATCAGCCAGCTCTGTTTTTTCTTATCTGGACGACCAAGAAATCAGCGGAAATTTTTATATCGGCATTAACGTCAAGCCATCGGTGGAATATGAAAAGGTAGAGATGACTGCCAATCAGGTGCTGCAGGAGTTTATCAGCAAAGGCCCGACGGATCAGGAGTTGGTTCGTGCCAAGTCAGAGTATTTTGCCGGTTTTATCAAAGGGATGGAGCGCATCGGTGGCTTTGGTGGTACCTCAGATATCCTCGCTGAATCACAAGCCTTTGGGGGAACGCCGGATTACTATAAGAAGCGGCTTCAATGGATCGCCAACGCAACACCTGCTGACCTTTTGAACGCGGTAAAAACCTGGCTCGCCAATGGAAAACATACTATTATCTGCACGCCTTTTCCAAATTACCAGACCGAGAGTGAAGATGCCGATCGCAGTAAACTTCCGGCCCTCACTGTGCAACCGGCGTCCAGTTTTCCCGACGTACAAAAAACCACGCTTAAAAACGGACTAAAAATCGTCCTCGCGCAGCGAAAAGGCAATCCTGTTGTATCTATGAATATGATGTTTGACGCAGGTTACGCGGCCGATCAATTTGCCAAACCCGGTGTTTCGAAACTCGCCCTTAACTTGATGGACGAAGGAACGAAGACAATGAACGCTTTACAAATCAGCGATAAACTTCAAACGATTGGAACTTCGATCAATGCTTTTTCAGACCTTGACGTCTCGTATGTGCAAATGGATGCGCTGCTTGTGTCGCTGGATGAATCGTTAGATATTTATGCTGATGTTGTCTTAAATCCTTCCTTCCCGCAGAGTGAATTTAACCGCTTGCAACAAGAACAAATTAACAGCATCCGCAGGGAGCGGACAGAGCCTTTTTCTATGGCGCTTAGGGTCTTCCCTAAATTTTTATACGGTCAAGGTCATGCCTACAGCCAACCACTGACGGGATCGGGCTATGAAAAAGATGTAGTCAACTTCACACGCGAAGAAGTTGTTAAGTTTTATACGACCTGGATCAAACCCAACAATGCCACCCTTGTGGCGGTAGGCGATATTGACATGAAAGACCTGGTTGCTAAAATTGAAAAGCGTTTTGACCAATGGAAGCCCGGCGAGCAGCCTAAAAAGAATTTAGCGGCCGTGGCACCAAAAAAATCCAACATCTTATACTTGATGGACAGGCCCGAATCAGAACAATCTGTAATTATAGCAGGCTACCTGGTGGAGCCCTACGGAAAGGTCCAGGAAATTTCGCGCGAAGCATTGATTAATGTTTTCGGTGGCGACTTCATGTCGCGCCTGAACATGAACTTGCGCGAAGACAAGCACTGGTCGTATGGGGCTGGTGCATTTGTTTGGGGTGCAAAAGGGCAACGGCCTTTGTTGACCTTTGCTGGGGTGCAAACCGATAAGTCAAAAGAATCGCTTCAGGAGGTACGAAAGGAATTTACGGCCGTAGTCAGTGACAAGCCGATTACCACGGAAGAATTTGACAGGAATAAAAGCAACATGCTCATGCAATTGCCTGGGCAATGGGAAACCAACCGCTCCGTGCGGCAATCCCTGGAGACAATAAGTAAATACGGTCTAACCGATGATTATTACAAGACTTTCGATAGCAAAGTACGCACCCTTACGTTGGAGGATGTGCGCAAAACGAGCAAACAATTGATCGATCCATCCAGGCTTGAGTGGTTTGTGGTCGGTGACAAAGAAAAAATTATCAAGGGATTGAACGAGATCGGCTTTGATGAAATTATCTTAATTGATGCGGATGGAAATCCTTTGCAGCCCACCGGAGAAATTAAGAAGCTAGAAAAGAAGTAATTCTTTAGACTTGGACAGGGTTAACCAACACAGGTCATCTTGTCCGTTGGATTGTCGCGATCAACCGGAATTTTCCTAATCGGGCAAAGTGATTGTTGTTTGAATGTTTTGAGAATTCGCCAGCAACAAGCATCTATATTTTCTATTTTTGCGATCTTTGCAACAACTATGTCTGACGAGAAGAGTCTAAATTTCATTGAAGAGATTATCGAGGCCGACCTGGCCGCGGGCAAACACAAAACGATTGCCACGCGCTTCCCACCGGAGCCCAACGGCTACCTGCATTTAGGCCACGCCAAAAGTATTTGCCTGAACTTCGGGCTTGCACTGAAGTATGGCGGTAAAACTAATCTACGTTTCGATGATACCAATCCGGTTACCGAAGACACCGAATACGTGGAAAACATCAAGCACGATGTGCGGTGGCTGGGCTTCCAATGGGCCGAGGAACTCTACGCATCTGATTATTTTCCACAGCTCTATCAGTTTGCTGTGAAATTGATTGAGAAAGGCCTCGCCTATGTAGACGACAGTACCAGTGAAGAAATGGCGCTACAAAAAGGAACACCCACCCAGCCAGGCACCAATAGCCAATACCGCGATCGCTCGGTCGAAGAAAACCTTCGCTTGTTTAAGGAGATGAAAGATGGCAAGCACCCCGACGGTAGCAAAGTACTACGCGCCAAGATCGACATGGCGCATATCAACATGCTTATGCGCGACCCGGTGATCTATCGCATCAAGCACGCACAGCATCACCGCACGGGCGACACGTGGTGCATCTACCCGATGTATGACTTCGCCCACGGCCAAAGCGATGCCATCGAGCAGATTACTCACAGCATCTGCACCCTGGAGTTTGTGCCGCACCGCGAACTCTACAACTGGTGCATCGAAAAATTAGAGATCTATCCAAGCAAGCAATATGAGTTTGCACGGTTAAACATGACCTATACCATGATGAGTAAGCGCAAGCTGCTGCAACTGGTAGAAGAAAATCTGGTGAACGGTTGGGAAGACCCACGTATGCCGACCATTAGCGGAATGAGGCGTCGGGGTTATCCAGCCGAAAGCCTGCGCGAGTTTTGCGACAAGATCGGCGTGGCCAAACGCGACAACCTGATCGATATCAGTCTGCTGGAGTTTTGCGTTCGTGATCAACTGAATAAATCTGCCTTGCGCAGGATGGTGGTGTTCGATCCTTTGAAAGTGGTGATCACCAACTACCCCAAAGAAAAATCGGAGTTAATGCCCAGTGAGAACAACACCGAAGCCGAAAACGCCGGCGTGCGCGAAATGCCGTTCAGTCGCGAGTTGTGGATTGAAAAAGACGATTTCATGGAGAACCCTCCTAAAAAATATTTTCGGCTTGCCCCCGGACAGATGGTGCGGCTGAAAAGCGGATTTATCATTAGATGTGATGAAGCTATCAAAGATGCAAATGATACGGTGACGGAATTGCGTTGTACGTATTTTCCTGAAAGTCGGAGTGGGCACGATACGTCCGGCCTTCATGTGAAGGGGGTTATCCATTGGGTAAGTGCACCCCACGCCGTGCCTGCCGAGGTTCGTTTATATGATAAGTTATTTGTCACCGAAGACATGAACGCCATTGAGGATGATTTTAGAAATCATCTGAACTTGAACTCCTTGCAAGTGTTGCCGACAGCGTATGCCGAACCTGAAATGAAGAACGCCAAGTTGGGTGAGCACTATCAGTTTTTGCGGATGGGCTATTTTGTTTTGGATAGGGATTCGACAAACGAAAAATTAGTTTTCAACCGAACGGTCACGTTGAGGGATAGCAAATAGATGTACGTTGAAAGGTGAACGGTGCAAGTTATTTCAAGTCAGGATACTCCTGTTGAAGGGTGCGGAGCAGGCGGTTGGCATTGACATCAAGCCTTTCTAAAAAATTTCGTTTGTAGACGCATAGTGCCGCTATATAATGTACGGAAATGGCAAACTGATTAATCAGTTCTTTATTGGCAGTGATTAAGAGCGCCTCGCCTGTGGGAGGTGAGAAGACCAACGTTTCTTTGTTTACCATTTCATCGTAGACAAAGGCGCTTAAAACCTGCGACTCCACTTCCGCCTTTCGCTGTGTGCGATCCAGCACTAGGCTATTAAGCCATAATAGTTCTTTAGATGCAAAGTAGTATTTGGAAATACTGTCGGCTATATTTTTATGATGGATCAGCCGCAGGGCCCCGGAACTTCTCATTTCATCAAAAGCCCTGTCGTTGACGAAGTGAGGGAGGACGCGCGGCATCATACGCCGGGAAATAAAATAAAGTCGCTGTCGGTCATGAGTCGTCATTTCCGTTTTTCGTAAGAGCGTAACTACCGAATCGCACATGACAATGACCTGCTTCATGTTCTGAACCTGCTTTCGAAACATCGCCGTATCCTGTTTCAAATCAGAAAGAAGCGACTGCATGTGCTGCGACTCTAGGTTTCTTTCGCCAACCTCCTCCCTGTAGTTGTCGACAAAAAAGCCCAACGTCACAGCAAAAAAAAGCATAAGAAATTCAAAAAAATAGTTCTTCCACCCTTTTCGGATTGAATTTTTAGGTGCGGGTGACGTTACCTGGTCGAAGTCCTGTTGATCAATCATGTACCTTAACTTAGTAGCCCAGAAAATCATTTAAAAATAATAAATAAACAGATCATCCTTTTCCGCGTGCAATTGGCCACCCAAAAGATTTAAGTTCTACCTTTAGTGAAACTTCCAATCCCCAGCCCCATGAACCGCTTTATGTTAGCTTGCCTCCTCCTTTTTTATGGTGAGAGCTTTTGCCAGTCTATTCTATCGCCCGACAAAAGACTTGCTCTGTCACTGCGTATGTCAACCCAAGGTGAACCGACCTATCAACTTGTCTTCAACAAGAAAACTGTTGTAAAACCGGGCCTGCTTGGCCTGGAATTAAAAGATCACCAACTTCTGTCCGGATTTTCTATAATCAAAGTGGATTCATCATTGGTTGATGACTCCTGGAACCCCGTGTGGGGCGAGGTGAAAACGATCCGCAATCATTACCACGAACTCAGCGTTACAATGCTTCAAAAAGAAACCGCTCGCACCCTGCGGTTGCGGTTCAGGTTATTTAATGATGGACTTGGATTTCGTTATGAATTTCCCAGTCAGCCCAAGCTCAACCACTTTGTGGTGACGAACGAAAAAACGGAGTTCAACATGGTCGGTGATCACAAAACATTTTGGATACCGGGAGATTATGACACGAACGAATACAGCTACTACCTCACCAAGCTCAGCGAAACTATTCCCGATAAAGCTAAAACATTTGACGAAATCGCTGTAAAATTTCCCATTGCCAACACCGTACAAACACCGTTGATGATGAAATCGTCAGAAGGGCTCTACATCAATATTCACGAAGCCGCACTAATCAACTACCCCGCCATGATGTTAGAAGTTAACCGAACAACACTCGGCCTCACTTCTCATTTGGTCAGCGATGGTGTAGGGAACAAGGCTTATCTTCAAACTCCCTTCAACACACCCTGGAGAACAATTCTTGTAAGCGACAAAGCTGCGGACATTCTTGCCTCCAAAACAATTTTAAATTTGAATGAGCCTTCCACCATCGAGGATGTAAGCTGGATTCAACCGATGAAGTTTGTCGGCGTCTGGTGGCAAATGCAATTGGGTACCGGAACGTGGAGTTATGCTGACTCGTCCAATTTGACGTTAAGAAATACCGACTGGCAAAAACTCAAACCAAATGGCCGGCATGCCGCCACCACAGAAAACACCAAACGCTATATCGACTTCGCCGCTGCCCATGGCATCCAGGGGGTTTTGGTGGAAGGGTGGAATATTGGTTGGGAAGATTGGTTTGGCCAATGGAAAGAAGAAGTTTTTGATTTTATAACGCCCTATCCTGATTATGATTTGAAAGAATTGCAGCGTTATGCGTCATCCAAGGGCGTTAAACTTATCATGCATCACGAGACATCAGGATCCGTTACCAATTATGAACGCAGAATGGACGAAGCGTTTCAGTTTATGAAAGTAAATGGTTATGATGCCGTGAAGACCGGTTATGTGGGTCGAATCATACCTCGGGGCGAGCATCACGATAGTCAATGGACAATCAATCATTTTAATCGTGTGGCTGAGAAAACAGCACACTTTAAGATTATGCTTGATGCCCACGAGCCAGTTCGTCCGACAGGGTTGCACCGCACTTACCCCAACTGGCTGGCCAGTGAAGCCGCGCGGGGAAATGAGTTCAACGCGTTTAGTTCGGCCGGCAATCCACCCGAACATGAAACCATATTGCCGTTCACAAGGTTGCTGGGCGGGCCCATGGATTACACTCCAGGAATTTTTGAAACGAGGGTAAGTCACTATAAGCCAGGGAGCCCCAATAGGGTGCACACCACGCTGGCGAAACAGTTGGCCTTATACGTGACGATATTCAGTCCAGTACAAATGGCGGCGGATCTTATTGAAAATTATGAAAAACATTTAGACGCGTTTCAATTCATTCAGGACGTGGCCGTAGATTGGGATGATACTAAAATTCTAGAAGCTGAACCGGGCGATTACATCACCGAAGCCCGCAAGGCAAAAGGAAAAGAAGAATGGTTTATCGGAGCAATCACCGATGAAAATGCGCGCACAGCCACGGCCTCTTTGAATTTTCTGGAGGCAGGAAAAAATTACGTGGCCACTCTTTATCTCGATAGTGATAAGGCGCATTGGAAAGACAACCCCATGGAATACCAGATTCAAAGATTCATTGTGTCAAATAAAACAAGTTTGAAATTGAAATTGGCTCCTGGTGGTGGTGCCGCCGTAAGCATCAGGCTGGCTTCATCAGAGGAGATGAAGAAAATAAGAAAACTATAGTGGATTAATTATTGCCTGACCTGCTGCAATTTAGACCAAGTTGGTTTCTTCGGCTCACTTTCTGTCTTGATAACGGGCAGTATCAATATCTAAAAATTTATTTAACATTCTTCCAAAAAGTCTCCACTTCTAGATTGAATTGTTTTGGCTGCTCAATGAATGGGAAATGCCCGCTACTGGAGATGACCACAACTTTTGAGTTGGCAATGCCACTTTTATAAACTGGCGCTGAAATCTCATTGGCGGGCTCCTGATCACCATAGATGATAAGGGTTGGCGCAATGATTTTTTCCAACTGCGTTGTGAGGTCGAAGGCAAACAATTCGGGACCAATATGCTCGAAAATTTTTGAACGCCTGAAATAATCCGGGGGTAGCTTTATTTTCAATAGGGCCAGTTTAGAAGTATCTTCAAATTGACTTCTGAAGGAAATTTTCATCAAAGAGTCCACCCACTTTACCTCTCTGTTTTTAAACCCTTCTTGTGACTTTATCTTCTCTTCCAGCATGCTATCATAGGCTGACGTTCGTTGGGCTAGGATCTGCTCCTCTTCATTCCACAAGCGAAAAGAGGGAGCCATGGCATCACACAACACCAGGCTTTTCACTTTCAAAGGATACTCAATAGCATATTTTGCAGCAAGCATACCGCCCCAGGAGTGCCCAAGGATATGAACCTGATCCAACCCCAGTTTTTGTCTTACCTGATCAATATCATCCACCATATTTTTCATCGTCATCGATGAAGTATCAACCTCTGCCGTGGATTTTCCGCTAGCCCGTTGATCGTAAAAGATAAGGCGATGATTTTTTGCCAGTTCTTTGAAGTGATCAATCAAATACGACTGGTCGAGAACCGGGCCGCCGTGAATGACAATTACAGGCTCTCCCTTGCCAATGGCGTGGTAATATAAACTCGTGCCATTAACCGAAATCATTCCTTCCTCATCTTTCTGTGGAGAGGTGCAGGAGAACAGGAGCACAAGGGCTAGTAATTTTTTCATGGTAGGTCCTTAAATCGACTGCTGTTTATAAAATCCTTAATAAAGATAATCGTTATTTGGTATTCGTGTTCAAACGATGACCATTAAGATTCATGAACAAAAGTATTTCTTCCACCACCATTGAAAAACAACCAACCCCCAGAGGCGGGCATGAACATCTCCTGGATTGGATGAAACTAACTGATTTTTAAGTTGGGCAACAGCCGGATAATCAAAAATATTTTGTTCACGGACAAATTTTTCAGAAAGTAAATCATCCTCGATTAAGGATTTCATTTCTTTTTGTAGCCACGTTAACAATGGAACTTCAAACCCCTTCTTTGGGCGATTGTATAACTCCGGTGGCAGAAAATCTCGGAACGCGTCCTGTAGGATTCGTTTGCGAATTTTAGAATTGATCTTGAACTCCTCGGGCAAGGTGCACGCAAAATTTACCAGTTCAAAATCTAAAAAGGGGGTGCGCACCTCCAATCCATTGGCCATGCTCATCAAATCTACTTTCGCGAGCATGTCGTTGGGCAACACCAAATTCAAGTCCGTCAGCAAAATGTCATTGATGGTTTCTTCGTCGGGAATTGTGCTTAACAAATCATCTTTGAATTGATTGAATTCATGACGATTAAGGCTGTCTCGCGAATTCTCTGAAAACAGTTGAAAGGCTTTCTCTCGTGAGGCGAACCCGGCCCAATGCCAATACCTTTCTTTGGAAGAAAGCTTCATTCCTTCGGCGAAGCGTTGAAACTGGCGTACTTTGTTACTGATGGGATTATTTCTGGACTGGGGAAAATTCTTCCACAACGGCAACAATGAGGTAGCCAATGATTCTTTCCAGCCAGAATGAATGGCACGGTAAGAAGCTGCATGCTTGTTGTAACCCGCCAACAGTTCGTCTGCACCGTCACCTGAAAGTGCTACGGTGGCGTACTTGCGTGTCTGCTTGCTTAGGATGTAGACGTTGATGGCCGATGAATCAGCAAAAGGCTCATCAATATAATCAAGGATGGAATTTACGTGTTCGTAGAGATCGTTGTTCGTTAATGAGAATACCGTGTGTTCTGTTTTAAAATGCTTGGCAACCAGTCGCGCGTAACTGGTCTCGTCAAAAAATTTTTCGTCGCGGAAGCCGATGGAAAAAGTATGGAGAACGGGCTTATGTCTGGCAGCAAGGCCCGTAATAATTGACGAATCAATTCCTCCACTCAAAAATGTTCCCAAAGGAACGTCCGAAATCAACCGGCGTTGAACAGCGGCCTCCAGGAGTTGCTTGAATTTTTCTTTTGCCTCTACGTAGTTGTTGGATATGGATTGTTGGATGTTGGAATAGGGTATCGCGTAATAACTTCTAACCTCTAACCTCCTGCTTTTAACTTCCAAAAAGTGTCCTGGCAAAAGTTTCTTTACATTTTGAAAAATAGTGCGAGGACCAGGGATATAATTTAATTGTAAATAGGTATGTAAGGAAGTGTAGTCCAATTCCTTCTCAATGCCGTAGGCCAGGATGGATTTCATCTCGGAAGCAAATAGAAACTTATCCTCGTCAAACTGATAAAGCAAAGGCTTCACTCCATAGCGATCACGAGCAAGAAAGAAGGATTGCTCTTCCTTATCGTAGATACAAAAACCAAAGAAGCCATTGAGTTTGTTGAGACACTTTTCCCGTTCCAAGATAAAAAGCTTGAGAAGTATTTCGGTGTCGGAGTGGGAGGAGAAGGAAGTCATTCCATTTTGCTCCAATTCTTTTCTCAACTCTGAAAAATTAAAAATCTCTCCATTGTAGACAATGCAGTATCGTTTCGTCTCGTCCCACATGGGTTGATGGGCAACCGCACTGGTATCGATGATCGAAAGCCGGCGATGGCCAAGGCCAACATATTCATCGTGGTAAATACCCTGGTTATCGGGTCCGCGTTTCTCCAACGCCTTAGTCGCTGCGGTAACATTGACAAGATTAAACTTGCCAACAAGGTTAAATGCAAAAATTCCGGTGATGCCGCACATTGAATCCGTTATTCGTTATTCGAAAATCGTTACTAGCTCTACGGATGCAAGAACAGTTGAGGAATAGAAATCAAAGTGTCTTTATCATCACATTCCTAAACCATACTTCATGGCCATGGTCTTGAAGATCAATATGGCCCTTGGCGGCCATACCATACCCTTTGGCATCCTTCCACTTGCTGGCATCTTTCCGTTTGATCCAATCAGGGGAACCAAATTCATACTCGACAATTTTCTGCCCATTAAGCCAATGTTCCACGTGTTTTCCGTTCACCACAATTTTGGTGGCGTTCCATTCACCAACCGGTTTTAATGTTTTTGGTGCTGGAGCGTACATGTCATAATCGGCACCTGTTAAATTAACATCCTTTTGCTTTGGTTTATACCCTGCATCATCGATCAACTGATACTCAGGGCCTGAGTAGTACGGTTGATCGAATTCTTCGGTAGCACGATAGATGATCCCGCTATTCCCTTCCGGTGAAATTTTCCAATCGCAAGCAAACTCAAAGTTTTCAAATTCTTCCGAGGTCATCAGATCTGACCGTTCATCTCCATCTCCTTTCGCTTTTTCATTCAAGGGCTTGCAATGCAACATGCCATCT
>Ga0209067_10001886_pt1 | contig 12645 bp, 10 predicted proteins | sample ColStrG_CSR_2013_FD_187199 | JGI IMG/M metagenome (GOLD analysis project Ga0209067, IMG submission 187199) | Freshwater sediment microbial communities in response to fracking from Pennsylvania, USA - Cold Stream Run_MetaG_CSR_2013 (SPAdes)... | ecosystem: Environmental > Aquatic > Freshwater >... | reverse complement strand
ATTGAAGGCCAGTGACAGGTGCACCGGACCACCGCGTGTGGAAATATCGGAAGAGAAACCCTGATGGTATTTCACATCGCCGGCCGGCAGGTCATCACCATGTTTGCCTTCAAATTCGGCAAACAGGTCCTGCGGCATTTTTCCCAGGGTATTGACCAGCACGTTCAGACGACCGCGATGCGCCATCCCGATGACGATTTCCTGCACGCCGAATTCACCTGCACGCTGAATCGCTTCATCCATGGAAGCGATGAAACTCTCACCGCCTTCCAGCGAGAAGCGTTTCTGACCGACATAACGCGTATGTAAATAACGTTCCAATCCTTCAGATGCAGTCAGGCGTTCAAGAATGTGTTTCTTCTGCTCGACCGTAAAGGTCGGTGTTGAGCGAATTGATTCCAGCTTTTGCTGCAACCAGCGCTTTTCTATCGGGTTGCTGATGTACATGAACTCGGCACCGATCGAGCGGCAATAGGTGTCACGCAGCGAATTCATCAGATCGCGCAGCGAGGATGTGTCGGTACCGAAGTAGGTATTGCTGATATTGAATTTGACATCCATGTCCGCATCGGTCAATCCGTAGAATGCCGGCTGGAGCTCGGGAATTTCAGGACGTTCCTGACGTTGCAGCGGGTCGAGGTTGGCCCAGCGGCTGCCAAGGAAACGGTAAGCGGCAATAATCTGCTGGACTGCGGTGCGCTTTCTGCCCATTTCGACATCCGGTGTTGCATTGACAACACGGATCGGGCCGCTTTTGGCCCGTTCAGCAAACGAGGCAATCACCGGCGCATGCGCCACGTCAGGCTTGGCCGAACCGTCTACTGCGGGAACGTTTTGCATCGCGTCAAAATACGCGCGCCAGTTGTCAGGAACCGACCCGGGATTATTCAGGTAGGCCTCGTACAGCTCTTCTACGTAGGGGGCATTGCCTCCAAACAGATAGGAGTTGGCGCGGTATGCGCTAAAATCGTCTTGCATCATCTTGCTCACCTTTCTTCGCGTTTCGCGAGATTAGCGGGTTAATCTAACCTTCCGCGACACGGCCTGACCGGTTAGCGGATTGCACATCAAGTTGTGGGGAAGGGCTTTAGGTCTGTTTTTTTGTAATTGTGGTTGCGGCACTGAGAAACCTGATCTCGAATGAACTTTACACCATATCTTACGAATTACCAGACAATTCCATTTTTTAAAAAACGAAGGATACCATCTTTATAAATCAGACGGGCCAAATAACTAGGTTATCCGGCCCGTATTTCACACCTCACTGCGCATTATCTGTTTTCTATCGGTTTCACCGTGCGGGTAGGCTCACCCACAAACAGCTGACGCGGACGACCGATTTTCTGTTCCGGATCCGAAATCATTTCCTTCCACTGCGCGACCCAGCCCACGGTTCTGGCCATGGCGAAAATACCGGTAAACAATGCGGTCGGAATACCCAGGGCGCGCTGCACAATGCCGGAGTAGAAGTCGACGTTCGGATACAGTTTGCGGGTCACGAAGTATTCGTCTTCCAGTGCGATTTTTTCCAGCGCCATGGCCAGTTTGAACAACGGATCGTTTTCCAGACCCAATTCAGCCAGCACTTCATAACAGGTTTCACGCATCAGTTTGGCGCGCGGATCGTAATTTTTGTAGACCCGGTGACCGAAGCCCATCAGTTTCACGCCGGAATTCTTGTCTTTCACCTGACGGATGAATTCAGGGATATTGTCCACGCTGCCGATCTGTTCCAGCATTGACAGGGCCGCTTCATTGGCACCGCCGTGGGCAGGACCCCACAGACAGGCGATACCCGCTGCGATACAGGCAAACGGATTGGCGCCCGACGAACCGGCCAGACGTACTGTTGAAGTCGAGGCATTCTGTTCGTGGTCGGCATGCAGAATCAGGATACGGTCCAATGCGCGTACCAGCACATCGTTGACAACATATTCTTCACACGGAGTCGAGAACATCATGCGCATGAAATTGGCCGAGAACGACAGGTCGTTCTTCGGATACACGAACGGTTGTCCGATCGAATATTTGTAGGCCATAGCAACCAGAGTCGGCATTTTGGCAACCAGACGGATTGCCGACACTTCACGGTGATGCGGGTCATTGATATCGAGTGAATCATGGTAGAACGACGCCAGCGCGCCGACCGTACCGACCAGCACCGACATCGGATGCGCGTCGCGACGGAAGCCGCGGAAGAAGAACTGCATCTGTTCGTGCACCATGGTGTGACGTGAAACCAGATAATCAAAATCTTTTTTCTGCTGCAGGTTCGGCAATTCACCATTCAGCAACAGGTGACAGGTTTCCAGAAAGTCGCCTTTGGCAGCGAGTTGTTCTATCGGATAACCGCGATACAGCAGTTCACCCTTGTCGCCGTCAATATACGTGATGGCCGAATTACAGGCAGCCGTCGACATGAAACCAGGGTCATAAGTAAATTTCCCGGTGGTGGCGTACAGTTTGCGAATATCGATCACATCGGGACCAATCGACCCTTTGTAGATCGGCATTTCCAGCGACGGAGAATCGTCGGAAAAGGAAAGGGTTGCTTTTGCGTCAGAGGTATTCATGGCTCTTCCTTCAGTTCAGGGGTGAGTCGTTTGTTAATCAATTGCTTCAATTTACAGTTATGCAGTACGAATTCGTTGGACCAGAGCATGCACGGCGGGTGTATCGATCTCCCCTGCCGGTTCGCTGCGTCCCAATAACAAACCCATCAAATCGTTATCGGCCAATTCCAGCAGTTTGGTCAGGGCTTCCACTTCCGTATCGGTCAGTTCAGCTTCACTGGCATCCAGAAACCGGGTCAGGATCAAATCATTTTCCAGCAAACCGCGCCGCGCTCTCCAGCGCAGTCTGGCGCGTTTGACCGGATCGGCCTGATGTTCAACGATAGCCATTCCTATACCGTACGCCGAACCATCAGTTCCTTGATCTTGCCGATTGCCTTGGTCGGATTCAGACCCTTCGGACAGACGTCCACGCAATTCATAATAGTATGGCAGCGGAACAAACGATAGGGATCTTCCAGATTATCCAGACGCTCACCGGTGGCTTCATCACGCGAATCGGCAATGAAGCGGTAGGCTTGCAGCAGACCGGCAGGTCCGACAAACTTATCGGGGTTCCACCAGAAGGACGGGCAAGAGGTGGAGCAGCAGGCACACAGAATGCACTCATACAGGCCGTCGAGTTCTTCACGTTGCGCAGGTGACTGCAGACGTTCTTTTTCCGGCGCGATCGAATCGTTGATCAGGAACGGTTTGATAGAGTGATACTGTTTGAAGAACTGGGTCATGTCCACGATCAGATCGCGGATCACCGGCAGACCGGGCAGCGGGCGCAGGCGGATCGGCTGGGTCAGTTCGTTCAGATTGGTGGTACAGGCCAAACCATTTTTGCCGTTGATGTTCATCGCATCGGAACCGCACACGCCTTCGCGGCAGGAACGACGCAGCGACAGCGAGTCATCGACATCGGACTTAATGCGTTGCAACGCATCGAGCAGCATTTTGTCGGTATCCTGCAGTTCGACCGTCAAATCCTGCATGTAAGGCTTGGCATCCTTGTCCGGATCGTAGCGATAAATTTGAAATTGTAAGGTACGTGGCATGGTTCGCTCTTCTTAAAATGTACGTGGTTTTGGTTTAAAGGTATCAACGGTCAGCGGCTGGGTTTTCACCGGCTTATAATCCAGACGGTTGCCTTCGGAATACCACAAGGTATGTTTCATCCAGTTTTCATCATCGCGGTGTTCGAAATCGCGATGGGCATGCGCGCCGCGTGATTCCTTGCGCGCCGCGGCTGACGTGATAGTGGCTTTGGCCGTTTCGATCAGGTTATCCAGTTCCAGTGCTTCAACCCGGGCGGTATTGAAGACCTTGGATTTATCCTTGAACGAGACATTTTTGCAGCGTTCTGCCAGCGCCATGATTTCCTTGTAACCCTGCTGCAGCAATTCATCAGTCCGGAACACACCGCAGTAACGCTGCATGGTGGCGCGAATGGCATTGGCCAGATCCTGCACTTTTTCCGTGCCGGTACTGTTTTCCAAAGCATTCAGACGGTTCATTGCCTTTTCAGCCGCATTGGCCGGCAGTGGCTTGTGCTCTTTGGCTTTCAGGTCCGCAGCGATAATGTGATTACCTGCAGCACGGCCAAACACCAGCAGATCAAGCAGTGAGTTGGTACCGAGCCGGTTGGCACCGTGCACCGAAACGCAGGCACATTCGCCGATGGCGTACATACCGTTGACGATTGCATCCGGTTTGCCGTCTTTGGGAACAACGACCTGGCCGTGGATATTGGTTGGGATACCGCCCATCTGATAATGAATGGTGGGAACCACAGGGATCGGTTCCTTGGTTGCATCCACATTGGCAAACTTGTGCGCGATTTCCAGAATCGACGGCAGGCGTTTTTCAATGGTTTCCGCACCAATGTGACGCAGATCGAGCATGACGTGATCCTTGTTCGGACCGCAACCGCGACCTTCCTTGATTTCCTGATCCATCGAACGCGAAACGAAATCGCGCGGTGCCAGATCTTTCAGGGTTGGCGCATACCGTTCCATGAAACGTTCGCCTTCCGAGTTGACAAGAATACCGCCCTCGCCGCGTACACCTTCCGTGATCAGCACACCGGCACCGGCCACGCCGGTCGGATGAAACTGCCAGAATTCCATATCTTCGAGCGGCAGGCCGGCACGTGCGGCCATACCCATACCGTCACCGGTATTGATAAACGCATTGGTCGACGCCGCCCAGATCCGCCCTGCTCCGCCGGTTGCGAAAATGGTGGCTTTACCCTGCAAAATCATCAGTTCGCCGGTTTCCATTTCGAGCGCAACGACGCCGAGTACGTCGCCGTCTGCATCGCGAATGATGTCCAACGCCATCCATTCAACAAAAAACTGGGTACGGGCACTGACGTTGCGCTGGTACAGGGTATGCAACAGCGCATGACCGGTCCGATCCGCTGCGGCACAGGCACGCTGTACCGGTTTCTCACCGAAGTTGGCGGTGTGTCCGCCAAACGGACGCTGATAAATGGTGCCATCGTTGTTGCGGTCAAACGGCATGCCGAAGTGTTCCAGTTCGTAGACCACTTTCGGTGCTTCACGACACATGAATTCAATCGCATCCTGGTCACCCAGATAATCCGAGCCCTTGACGGTATCAAACATGTGCCAGTACCAGTTATCTTCCGACATATTGCCGAGCGACGCACCGATACCGCCTTGCGCTGCCACGGTATGGGAACGGGTTGGAAAAACCTTCGACAGCACGGCAACGTTCAGGCCTGCTTCGGCCAGTTGCAATGAAGCGCGCATGCCGGAACCGCCGGCGCCTACGATGACAGCATCAAAACGACGGGTCGGGATCGAAGACAGTGTTTTGGTATTTGAATTAGCCTCGGCCACGATTACGCTCTCCACAAAATTTGTACTGCCCAAAACGCACAGCCAACCAGCCAGACGATGGTGGCGACCTGTAAAAACAGGCGCAGGGCAACGGGTTTTATATAATCCATCCAGATATCACGCACGCCTACCCAGGCGTGATAGAACAGCGACAGGAGCACCACCAGCGTCGCCAGTCTGAACCACTGCGCGGCAAACACACCGGCCCAGCCTTCGTAGCTGAATTCTTTGGCGGTCAAAAATTTAAACAGCAAAATCAGGGTATAGACAGCCATGATGATGGCGGTCACGCGCTGCGCCAGCCAGTCTCTTAAACCGTAATGCGCACCGACCACCAGACGTTTGGGTCCAATATTGTTATCAGCCATTTAAAATACTCCGAATAATTTCAGGGCAACCAGCGCCGCCAGAGGAATGCTCACGGCAAACACACCCAACGCCGAATTCTTGGCGCTTTCTTTGTCCAGTCCAACATGCACATCCATCAGCAAATGACGCAGTCCGGCGCAAAAATGATGCAGATAAGCCCAGGACAAAGCCAGAATGATCAGTTTAACGAAGGGGTATTGGGCAAATCCTTTGAGGTACGCGAAGGTGTCTTCGGAAGTGAGGCTGTTATCAAGCAGATACAGAATGAATGGCAACAGCACGAACATCAATAAGCCGCTGATACGGTGCAGGATGGATACGAAACCTGCTAAAGGTAAGCGGTAGCGGGCAATTTCGGTAACGTGAATGTTACGAAACTGGGGCCGGTTGGCTTCAGGCATGACAACTTCTCCTTTTGTTTAAATTCTATTGCTTTAAATTTTTCACAGGCGCGACATTTTCACCTATTTTGTGCGTCGCACCAAGAGTTATTCGATTCTCTTGCAAAATAAACTTCAGCCTGCCGTTCAACTTTGCCTGTCAACTGAGTTCATTTTGATAATGGTGTTGTGCGGTCAAATACAGCCCGCGCCGGAATTCCACCGGCTTATCTCCATAAGTGTAGGAAACTCTTTCCACATTTAACAGTGGTGTACCCAAATCTATTTTCAACAACTCCGAAACGGTCTGATCAGCCGACACGGCGCGCAGCTCTTCGCTGGCGCGGATCATGTGAATCCCGAATTCGGTTTCGAACAGGGCATACATCGGCCCCTTGTAATCATTTAACAACTCGGCGGTCAGTCCCTTGAAAAGCACGCCGGGCAACCACAACTCTTCGAGGATAGTTGGCACATTATCAAAAGACTGAACGCGGCGGATGAACACGACCGAGTCGCCCATTTTGATATCGAGCAGCCGTGCGATCTCACTCGGTGAACGGATGCGTTTGACTTCAATAAAACGGCTGGTCGGATACTGCTGTACCCCTTCATCGGGCTTCAGGCGCAAAAACCGGAATTGCGAACGTGCCTCATGATGCGTAGCGACGAAGGTGCCCTTGCCCTGCCGGCGCACCACGACATTTTCGGCAGACAGCTCATCAATGGCCTTCCTGACGGTCCCCTGACTGACTTTAAAACGCACCGCCAGATCAATTTCACTCGGAATCAGTTCGCCCGGCTTCCATTCCCCGGCCTGCAGACTTTGGGTAATGAGCGATTTGATTTGCTGATAAAGTGGACTGAAGGTGGGGGACAGCACCGTCTGACTGAGGGCGGACATTGCCGCACCGGGAACAGTTGCAACCTGAGCCGGCTCGGACGTGTTGGCCGCGGATGGTCGGGCCGGTTCGATCGTTTCAGAATTTGGCAGGTCGGGATTCATAGTCCGAGATTTCACCACAATTTGCCTTCTGAGTCCAGATAAAATATGCCAAAAAACATATCTTATATAAGACATAAGATATATATTGACAGGCAACACCCGCGCGCCTAAACTCGCGCCTTGAAAATATTCCGGGCAATCGGGCTGCACCAGATTTTCTGCTTTTTTTATCAATCTTGGGTGGCAATGTTGGGTGGGCTGACATAAAGTGCATCTACCATTGTTTTATCTCAGTGAACCATTGCGATGAGCAGGTAAAATTGACGACCAGCACCGTTTGCCTGATCGATTCCGTTGCAACACCGATCAGACCACCAGATTTCTTGATTTTTTATTACTTTGGAGAGTGAACATGACTAAAGCACCTATGCGCGTATCGGTCAGCGGCGCAGCTGGACAGATTGGCTACGCCCTGTTATTCCGTATTGCCAATGGCGATATGCTGGGCAAAGACCAGCCGGTGATTCTGCAATTGCTGGAAATTGCCGATGAAAAAGCGCAAAAGGCACTCAAAGGCGTGATGATGGAAATCGACGATTGCGCGTTTCCGTTGCTGGTCGAAATGACCGCACACAGCGATCCGATGACTGCATTTAAAGATATCGATGTCGCCTTGCTGGTTGGTGCCCGTCCACGCGGCCCCGGTATGGAACGCAAAGATCTGCTGGAAGCCAATGCACAGATTTTCACAGTACAGGGTAAAGCACTCGACGCTGTAGCAAAACGTACCGTCAAAGTTCTGGTAGTCGGTAATCCGGCCAACACCAATGCGTACATCGCCATGAAATCGGCACCAGGTTTGCCGGCCAAAAACTTCACAGCCATGCTGCGTCTGGATCACAACCGCGCCCTGTCGCAGGTTGCGGCAAAAATCGGCAAACCGGTAGCTGAAATTGAAAAATTGTGTGTATGGGGTAACCACTCGCCAACCATGTACGCCGACTACCGCTTCGCCACCTGTGGCGGCAAGGCAGTCAAAGATCTGATCAATGATGACGTCTGGAACAAAGACGTGTTCCTGCCAACCGTCGGCAAGCGCGGTGCAGCCATTATCGATGCGCGCGGCCTGTCTTCAGCTGCGTCAGCGGCCAATGCAGCGATCGACCACGTGCGTGACTGGGTTTTGGGTACCAACGGCAAATGGACCACCATGGGCATTCCATCGGACGGCTCCTATGGCATTCCGGAAGGCACCATGTTCGGCTTCCCGGTAACGACTGCAAACGGCGAATATCAGATCGTACAAGGTCTGCCCATCGATGCGTTCTCACAGGAACGCATCAATGTCACGCTCAAGGAATTGTCCGAAGAGCGCGAAGGCGTGAAACACCTGGTAGGTTAATACCAATAACAGCAACCGTCGGCTCCGGCCCGGTTGCGATTTGACAGCTGCACCAATATCCGGACTGAACAGAATTGTTTCGGTCCGGATAGCCTAAAAATACCTGCGATGCATCCATCTAACGTATTATTTCAGGACGAATTACTACCGGTTGCGCTTCCTGTGTGCGACCACTACGCCGGCTCGGAAAAGCTGATGCGTAAATCCATGCTTTTGCAACAGGAATCGGTTGCCAACACCAATTCCATGTTTGATATCACCTTCGACTGCGAAGATGGCGCGGCATTTGGCAATGAAGAAGCCCACGCGCGACTGATTACCGGACTGATCGACAGCGACGACAATCAATTTGGCCGGATCGGTGCCCGCGTTCACCCCTACACCAGCGACTATTTTTCCCAGGATATCAAGATCATCTGCAGCAGCCGAAAACTGGCCTATGTGATGATTCCGAAAGTGCGCGATATTGCGGAACTGCAGGCAGCCATCAAGGCAATCGGATTGCAGCGCGAGTTTTCCGGTCTGCCTGCCCTGCCGGTACATGTGCTGATCGAAACGCACGGGGCGCTGGCCGATGTCAGACAGATCGCCGCACAAAAACAGGTTGAATGTCTGGCGTTTGGCATTATGGATTTTGTTTCGGCCCATTACGGTGCCATTCCCGGCACGGCCATGCGCACGCCGGGTCAATTTACACATCCGCTGGTCATGCGCGCCAAACTGGAAATAGCCGCGGCCTGCCAGTTGTACGGCAAAATTGCCTCACACAACGTAACCACGGAATTCAAAGATACCGCCATCGTTGCCAACGATGCGCAACGCGCATTTAACGAGTGCGGCTACCAGCGCATGTGGAGCATTCATCCGGACCAGATCAAACCGATCATCAAGGCGTTCACGCCGCGCAGTTCGGAATTGCAGGAGGCGGTCAGCATTCTGTCGGCCGCACAGCAGGCCGCGTGGGGCCCGATACAGTTGAACGGACGCCTGCATGACCGCGCCAGCTATCGCTATTACTGGATGATTTTAAAACGCGCCAGAACCAATGGTCTGGCATTGACCAACGCTGCACTGGAACTGATCTGAAACGGAGACCGACGTGAACGTATCTGCACAAAAATTTGCTCTGATTATTGCTCTTGCCCTGTTTTCATGCAGTCTGGGATCTCTGGCCCAGACTACCGCCGCCAAAAAAGCAGCGCCCCAGACCAAAGTGGCCGACGAAGAAGATGCCGCACCGGATGTCAAGGGCAGTACCACGACTGAATATCGCTGCGAAATGAATGATGCGCTGACGATCTACACCAACGCCGATGACAGTGAACATATCGCATTGCGCTGGAAAAACCACATACACCGTTTAAGCCGGATAACGACCTCAACCGGTGCAGACCGATTTGAAAACAAAAAAGCCGGATTGGTCTGGATTAACATTCCGAGCAAAGGCATGCTGCTGGATTCGAAACACGGACAGCAGCTGGCCAATGACTGCAGGACTACGGGACAATAAAAAACAATTCCGGTTCAGCGGCCAGGTCGTTCCCGCGAAGGCGGGAATGACGTTAGCAAAGAGAAAAAGTTAGCAGCAGTACTACCATTTTCAGTATTAACTAATTCGATTCAGCACTATTTCATTCACATCAAGAGAAGGAAAAATCATGAGCCAGGACGCATTTAAAACGTTGAAGGAATTTACCATTTCCGGCACTAAAAAAGGCAAATTCCATTCCCTGCCCGCTTTGGAGAAAAAGCTCGGCGCCAAAATTTCGCGCCTGCCGGTATCAATCCGAATCGTTCTGGAATCCGTATTGCGTAACTGCGACGGCAAAAAGGTCACCGAAGAACACGTCCGGCAGCTGGCCAACTGGGGAGCCAAGGCAGAGCGCAATGATGAAATTCCATTCGTGGTAGCGCGTGTTGTGCTGCAGGATTTCACCGGCGTGCCACTGCTGGCCGATCTGGCTGCAATGCGTAACGTGGCCGATAAAATGGGCATCAAAGCCAAGAATATTGAACCGCTGGTGCCGGTTGACCTGGTCGTGGATCACTCGGTACAGATCGATCATTTCCGCCAGAAGAATGCGCTGGATCTGAACATGAAACTGGAATTTTCGCGCAACAACGAACGCTACCAGTTCATGAAATGGGGTATGCAGGCGTTTGATACGTTTGGCGTGGTGCCACCGGGTTTCGGTATTGTGCATCAGGTCAATCTGGAATATCTGGCACGCGGCGTGCATAAAACTGCCAAAACCGATGTTTACTACCCGGACACACTGGTAGGTACCGATTCGCATACCACCATGATTAACGGTATTGGTGTAGTCGGTTGGGGAGTCGGCGGTATTGAAGCCGAAGCCGGCATGCTGGGCCAACCGGTATATTTCCTGACGCCGGATGTGGTCGGTGTCAATCTGACCGGCAAGCTGCGCGAAGGCGTGACCGCTACCGATCTGGTACTGACCATTACCGAACTGCTCAGAAAACACAAAGTGGTTGGCAAGTTTGTCGAATTCTTCGGCTCGGGTACCAGCACACTGACCCTGACCGATCGTGCCACCATCGCCAACATGGCACCGGAATACGGCGCGACCATGGGCTTCTTCCCGGTTGACGATGCCACCATAGATTACTTCAAGGGCACCGGCCGCACCAAAGCGGAAATCGATGCGTTTGAAGCCTACTTCAAAGCGCAGAATCTGTACGGTGTGCCAAAACAGGGCGACATCGATTACACCAGTGAAGTATCGCTCGATCTGTCCACTGTTGCACCGTCCCTGGCCGGACCAAAACGTCCGCAGGATCGCATCGAAATCGGCAACGTGAAATCGACATTCCGCGACCTGTTCTCAAAACCGGTGGCAGAAAACGGCTTCAACAAAAAGGCCGAAGATCTGGATGCCGTGTATGAAAATGCCGATGGCGTCAAAATCAAAAACGGTGACATTCTGATTGCCGCCATTACTTCCTGTACCAATACCTCCAATCCAAGCGTCCTGCTGGCCGCCGGTCTGCTGGCCAAAAAAGCCGTGGAAGCCGGACTGAAAGTGTCACCGCACATTAAAACGTCACTGGCGCCCGGATCGCGCGTCGTCACCAAATATCTGGAAGCAGCCGGCCTGTTGCCGTATCTGGAAAAACTCGGTTTCGGCGTGGCCGCTTACGGTTGCACCACCTGTATCGGTAACGCGGGTGATCTGACACCGGCCATGAATGAAGCGATCGTCAAAAATGATATCGTGGCGTCTGCCGTCTTGTCTGGCAACCGCAACTTTGAAGCACGTATCCACGGCAATATCCGTTCCAATTTTCTGGCTTCCCCGCCACTGGTTGTCGCGTATGCGATTGCCGGCAATATCACCAAAGATCTGATGACCGAACCGGTAGGCCGCGTCAAAGGCAAAGATATTTTCCTGGGCGATATCTGGCCAACCAGCGCAGAAATCAACAAGCTGATGAAGTTCGCGATGAATTCTGCCACCTTTAAAAACAACTACGCCGATGTCAAAGGCGCACCGGGCAAATTGTGGGAAGGTATCAAGGGCGTGGCGGAAGGCGATGTCTACAACTGGCCACATTCGACCTACATCGCTGAACCGCCATTCTTCAATGATTTTGAAATGGTGCCAAAAGCTGCCGCAACCTCCATCAACGGCGCACGTGCTTTGGGCGTGTTCGGTGATTCGATTACCACCGACCATATCTCTCCGGCCGGTTCCATTACCGAATCCAGCCCGGCCGGTAAATGGCTGCTCGAAAATGGCGTGATCAAGGCCGACTTCAATTCCTACGGCTCACGGCGCGGCAATCATGAAATCATGATGCGCGGCACCTTTGCCAATGTACGGATCAAGAACCGCATGATTCCATTGAAAGCGGACGGCGGTCAGGTAGAAGGCGGGATCACGATTCATCAACCGAGCGGTCAACAGATGGCGATTTACGACGCTGCCATGAAGTACGTTGCGGACGGCGTGCCAACCATGATCTTCGGTGGTGAAGAATACGGGACCGGCTCTTCACGTGACTGGGCTGCCAAGGGTACGCAACTGCTGGGCGTAAAAGCGGTGATCGTGCGTTCCTTTGAACGGATTCACCGCTCCAACCTGGTCGGCATGGGCGT
>Ga0209067_10001885_pt1 | contig 12649 bp, 9 predicted proteins | sample ColStrG_CSR_2013_FD_187199 | JGI IMG/M metagenome (GOLD analysis project Ga0209067, IMG submission 187199) | Freshwater sediment microbial communities in response to fracking from Pennsylvania, USA - Cold Stream Run_MetaG_CSR_2013 (SPAdes)... | ecosystem: Environmental > Aquatic > Freshwater >... | reverse complement strand
TAGGTGGGGACCACACTTTGGTCGAAGCCCGGCGTCCCCAGTGGATTGAGCTGAAGATTCGCACCGCTGCGAGTGTACATCACTTGGGTCTGATTGACCACTCCCATCAGTTCGTTGAAAAGGATGGGATAGGCGGAAGCCGCACTCGCTGCTGTCCCATCCGGCGGCGTGTACGCCGCTGCGTTCAGGCCGGTGCCGGCGACCTGGTAAGTGGGCGAAGTGTCGATTCCCACGCCGTTATCGTTGCGCCCATGATATAAGAACTGGCGCAGGTACGAGCCGCCGAACTGGAACAGATGGTTTCCATTGAGCTTGCTCACCGTGTCCGAAAGGAAGTAGTCGTGACCGTCCCAGAAGCGCTGCCGCACGTCCTGGGAGTCCACGTTATAGGGGATGAGCGAACCAGTCTGGCTTTCCCCGCCGATCTCCACCACCCCGCCTAATCCGGCAAACTGCGGTGGCCCCGCCTGCGTGGACCACTGCCAGAAATTACGCGTGTAGCTGAAACGGAAATCGTTGGTGGTGTTCGGCGTGAGGGCTGTGGTCAGGCCAGCCACCCAGAACGACGGCTTCACGGGCCGCGGGGCAAACGACGAATATTGCCCTTGCTTGGCGCCAGATAATAACCCGCCCACGTCCGTCTGGGTGTTCACAAGCTGGCTGAACGTATAGTACCGGTAACTCGACATGAACTTCCACTTATCGCTAAAATCGTGATCAATGCGGCCTACCACGAAGTTGGACGTCTGAGGGAGCGCGAGATTGCCTAGATAGCCTTGGGCATTTACCCCATCGACATATCCCGTGGTGGTGCTGCTGACGGTGAAATTAGGATCGTTGGGCAGCGGCATGGTGTTCCAGATCTTCTGGATGAGGGGGTTCACGCCGATCCCGCGCGGATCACAAAGCTGCCCGCCGCACATAGCAGGCTGATAGGTGACGCCATTCACGCTCACCGGATAAGGGTTGAGGTTGTACTGACCAACGCCGCCACCTGCTTTCGGAAGAGTTAGGACGCCGGCTCGCATCAGCGCGGTCGGTGAGGCTCGCTCAAAGCTGGCTACATTCGGGAAACGGCTACCCTCATAATTAAAGAAGAAATAAGTCTTTCCGCCCCAGAACTTCGGCGTCATGGGGCCGCCCACGGCGCCGCCGAAACGGTTTCGGTGCGTGTCTGGAAGGGGAGTCGCCTGACCGTTGACCAGGGTATGGTTATTCTTCCAGAGATTGGCGGCGCCTACATTGCTTCCAAAGTAATATTCGTAAAGGGCGCCATGGAAATCATTGGTCCCGCGCTTGGTCACCATCTGGACCTGGCTGCCGGCGGCGCTATTGAAGTCCGCAGCCTGGTTGCTGGTACCGACCTTGAACTCCTCGATACTTTCGATGGGGGTGGGCATTACGCCGGTCGGCGTGCCACCGGAGGAGCTCGTGCCGCTATAACCATTGCCGATCGTATAAGTGGTATTGGTGCCCGCCATGTCGTCGCTGTTGTATCCGCCATCGAGCTGGAAGCCGTTCTGATCGGTAGCCGCTCCGGCCACGTTGCCGGTCAGAGATACACCTACCTGCAGCACCGACAAGGTCGATGCGTCGCGGCCCAGGTTCGGTAGAAGCTGAAGCTGATCGTTATGGAGCGTGGAACCGATAGTCGCATTGAGCGTCTGCAACTCCGCGCCCGCCGACCCCGCGACTTCAACTACCGTAGTGGTGGCGCCAACCTCTAGGGTAATGTCGACGCTCAAGGCTGAGCCAACGTCCACTTTTTGTCCTTGAATCTTCGCGTGAGTGAAGCCCGCATGGCTGAACGACATGTTGTAGACGCCCGGTTCCACGTTGATGAACGTGTATCGTCCGACCCCATTGGTAACTGTGGTTCGCTCCGAGCTCGTAGTCGGATCTACTATCCTTACTTCGACTCCGGCGACGAATGCGTTCTGCTGGTCGGTTACCAGCCCGCTGATCGTACCTGCCGAGGTTGCTTGCGACCAGGCTGATGCGATCGTCACCAAAACGATCGACAACCCGAAGAGAATGGAAGAAACACGGGGACTGGATGTCCGAGGCAGGAACATGTGAAGTTCTCCTTAGCGTAGACTACCCAACTAACCCAATGCTCAGGGGGTTCCCCCAGATGCAGTATATTGGACCGATAATATGGCGGCTCGAGGTCCTTGTCAAGCAAATTGGCTGAATCGGCGAGATTAGAAAGACTGATTACACCCAGTACGGAAGTCCCATAGCGCCGCCGGGTTATGCGATAATGGCGCTGCTATGACCGCGGGAATTCGCATCGTTCGAGCTGGCGCCGCCGCGGTTTTGCTGCTGGCGGGCGCGGCTTCCGCTCAGCCGCCCCAGTTCGGCGGCAACCAGCCGGATTTCGTCCGGCGCGGCCAGCAGTTACTTCGCGAGGGGAAGCCGGACCAGGCTTTGTCCCTGTACGAAACCGCCCTGAAAGCAAACCCGGATTCGTTGCCAGCCCACAACGCGGCGGGCACCTTACTGGACCTGGTGGGTAAAGGCGACGAGGCGCGCAAACACTTTCAGAAGGCCATCGACCTGGCGCCCAACGCCGCAGCCAAGGCCAACGCACAACGGGCAATGGCGATGTCGTGGGCCTTCAGCGGCAATTGCAAAGAGACCGTCGAGTACGAGCAGATGGTGATGCAATACTACGCCGGGACCAAGGACTTCTACCAGCAGGGGGAGATGGCCGACGAGGCGGCGCGGGTCTGCATCGACAACGGCGATTTCGACACCGCCTATCAGTGGTATAGAACCGGGCACGATCTGGGGCTGAAACAGCCCGACATCCCCTCCGACCGCAAGAGCCTGTGGGAATTCCGATGGGAACACGCCCAGGCGCGCGTGGCGGCCCGCAAGGGCGACCTGACCGGGGCCGAAAAACACGTCAAGGCAGCCAAGGCGATCCTGGATAACGATCCCGAAATGGCCCGGCAGCAGGCCGTCTTCTACCCGTACCTGACTGGATATGTGGCGCTCTATCGCGGCGACTATGAAATCGCCCTGGAGCAATTGCAAAACGCCAACCAGAGCGATCCTTTCATCCAGTGCTTGATCGGCGACGCTTTTCAGAAGCTTGGACAAAAGGACAAGGCGGCGGAGTATTACAAGAAAGCCGCGTCAGCCACGGCACACAATCCGCCGGCGGCCTTTGCCGTGCCGTATGCGCGGAAGAAACTGGCAAAGTAGCTCGGGCTTCCTGGCCTGTGTTTCCAGGCCGCTTCACTGCAACAACGCGGCCAGCCGCGCCTCGTCGTAGCCGAGGACGATACCCTTGCCCTTGATCAGAATGGGACGCTTGATCAAATTGGGGTTCGCCGCCATCAACTCCAGCGCTTCGGCCCGCGACGGCGGGTTTTCCTTCATCCCTCGCTCGCGGTAAAGCTCGTTCCGGGAATTCAGGAAGTCGCGATAGTCGCGGCCTCCAATCAGCCGGTCGAGTTCCCCGGCCGTCAGGCCCCGATTCAGGTCGACTTCCACAAAATCGACGCCCTTTTCGCGAAGCCAACTCTTCGCTTTGCGGCAGGAAGTTCAAGTGGGTTTAAGGTAGAGTTTCGTCTCGGAAGGCACAATCCAGGATACAATCGAAGCCGGGTGATATGCCAGTCACTGTCACCGAACCTCCGCGAAAGCGATGGACCCGCTCCGAGTGTCTGAAGCTGGAGTCGCTGGGGGTGTTCGATCAGCAACCCGACCTGATCGTGCTGAGGTCCGACTATTCGGCCTTCCGCTCCGCGACGCCACAGCCCCAGGATTTGCGTTTGGTGGTCGAGGTGGCAGACACAACCCTGGCGTTTGACCTCGGGGTCAAGGCTGCGCTCTATGCTCGGGCCGGCATCGTTGAGTATTGGGTATTGGATGTCTCGGGCCGCCGTTTGGTGGTGCATCGCGACCCGCAGGCCGGCCAATACCAGTCGATTGTCGCTTACAGCGAGCAGGAGAGTGTCGCCCCGCTCTCGGCTCCCGATTCGCCGTTCCGCATAGCGGATGCGTTCCCCGAGTAAGCCACACGGGCAAGACTGCCTGGGCTACTTACAACCAGTTCAGGTCCGCATACCGCTCGCCTGTCAGGTGCAGGAACAGAGGCTCCAGCGCCTTGAACTCCTGCCCTCCGTAACTGATCGTGCCATCGCCGGCGAAGCCCGTGATGTCGCCCTGCCAGACGAGTTTGCCAGGCTTGGTGATGATCGCCACCTCGGTGCAGATGCGCTCCACGGTCTCCAAAACGTGACTGGTGATGAAGACCGTGCGTCCCTGCTCAGTGAAACGGCGCAGCCACTGCTTCATCAGCGACACGCCGGCCGGGTCGATGCTTTCGAAGGGCTCATCCAGGAACAATATTTCGGGCGAGTGAATCACGGCCGCGGCAAAGGCGACACGCTTGCGCATGCCGGTGCTGTACTCGGAGAGCGTTTTCCCCGAATCCGTCAGTTCCAAGGCCGCCAGCAGTTCCGTGACGCGCTTGCGGGTGGTGGCATCGTCCAGGCCGAACATGCGGCCCACAAAGGCCAGGAACTCGTGGGCATACAGCGGCTCGAACAGGCCCAGGGTTTCCGGCATCACTCCGATGCGCCGCTTGATCGCGGAGTTGCCGGCGTCGAAGCGCTGGCCCAGGAGTTCCACCGCGCCGCTGGTGGGGTCAAGCAGCCCGGTCATGCATCCGATGGTAGTGCTCTTTCCCGAACCATTCGGCCCCAGGAATCCGAACATGGTTCCGGCGCGGACGGTGAGCGACAGGTTCTCCACGGCAATGGTGGGGCCGTACTTCTTCACCATGTTGGTCAATCGAATCGCATCCATTGGATCAGTCTCTTCCTTCCACTACCGCCAGCAGCTTTTCGCGCCGGCCCACGAAGAGCGGGCCGGCGGCCCTGAGCGACATCACGTAAAATCCGATTCCCGCCAGCGCCAGTGGCACAACCTCCCACCAGTTGCCGGCGGAGAATAACGCGGGCGCCGCGCGCAGCAACACCTGTGGCAGGAAGATGCTCCCCAACATGCCGCCAATCAGCACGATGTTGCCGCCCAGGGACAGGTCGTTGCCAAAACTGCTCGAATAGTTGCCGCGGCGCGGGTTGAACACCGTCACCCACAGCCCCAGTCCATGGAAGACGAACAGCCCCGTAATACCGGTGCCTGCCAGCATGAACACTTTGCGCGCATCGAACGCCACGGGTGCGAACACCACCCAGGCAACCAGGGCAATGGGCACCATGCTGCCGCCCAGCAACAACGAAGCATAACTGCCGGTTCGCAGCGCGGCAGTGGGGTCGGTGGGCAGCAGGAAATAGCGCCGGAAGGCCCCGCCTACATACCCGAACAAATTAACGGCAATCCGCGAGGTGCCCAGGAACGATACGCAACCGATGCTGCCCAGGGCCGTGGCGAACATGCCGTTGGCCCGCGACTGGCGCGACACCGTGAAGGTCAGGAAGGCCACCAGCGGCAGGCTGAGCAGGTAGAGCGTGCGGAACCGGTTGTTGCGCGCGTAGAACCGCAGCCAGTGAGCCACCAGGGGCGCATCTTCGGCGTCGAAGAGTGCGGCGGCCAGGCGGTCAATGGGGCCATCGAAGGTCATGGCGGCGCGTTCGGCCACAACCCGAACCCGCGGCGGACGCCGCTCCAAAGCCACCAGCGCGGTTCCCAGCCCCAGGCCCCACCACACGATCGTGCCCAGGCCCATGACGGCGCCGGAATCGGTCCGGACCATGGCCGCCGCGGCGCCGAAGGGCGGCGTGTAGCTGAGGGCGCGTACCGTTTTGCGTCCCAGTTCCGGATTTTTTTGGAAAGCGGGTACCAGAAGAGACGGGCCCGCGGAGAAGCTCATAATGGCAGCCAGCAAAATCAACATGCCCGACTGGCGCTGCATCACGCGATCCACCACCAACGCCAGAACGCGCGCCGCCAGGTAATTGCACACGAACAACAGGAGAGCCGCCACGAATCCCAACCAGAACGAACCGGCTCCGGCCGCGTAGAGCCCCACGCCGAGCCCTAACTCCATAGCCAGGAAGAGGAACCAGAACGGATCGACGATGCCGATCAGGTGGCGCGCCAGGCGGCGCTCCGTGGCGTTCACGGGGTAGCGCCGGAGTTCGGTTTCCGAGAAGATGGCGTTCATTCCAAAGCCCAGAATGGTGGTGGCGATGAGGCCTTCCAGGAAGAGCACTCCCAACACCGCCTGCGCTACCATTTCCGCCTTGCCGCTGCGTACCGCAAGCAGCGCGGCGCCGAACCCGCCGGAGGTCAGCAGTGCGATCAGCATGATGAGCAGGATGTAGCCGGTCAGGAACAGGGCGATGCGGCCGTTGCGCGAGCGCGTCTTGGCCCACAACAGTTTGTAGCGCAACCGCACCAGTTCGCCGATGAGTGCGAGGTTCATGCGGGGCCCTCCTTGAGAGAGCGTTCCATGGCGGTGAGCTGAGCGATCAGCGGGCGGCGTTCGGCTTCCACCCGCTTTTCGCGAAGCCAGCGCCCCAACCGCCAAGCCGCGAGCGCCACGGCCGTGCCCGCGAGGTGCCCGGCAATGCGACGGCTGACAGAGCCCTGCACAGTACCCAGATCAATCAAGTTGATGCCAGCCACGACGCTGATTACCAGGATGGCGAATTGCCTGCGAAACAGACGCGCGTCTTCGCGGAGTCGCGCCAGGGCATGCTCCACGAAGCCCAGCGAAGGCTCCGGAAAGTTCAGGTGTGCGATGGCCCACTGCCGGCGCCAGTCCAGAACGATGAAGACGATCTCGGCCGCCCCGATCCACACCGCGCCCGCCAGCGCCAGCGGGCTTCCGCGCAGCCTGGCAACTATCCAGGCGATCTGTATCGCCACCAGTACGGCTTTGACGATGTTGATGAGGTTTCGCTTGCGGCCGTAGCGCTTCAGTTCCCGCGTGAGCGCCCCACCGTCCAGCACGCGAGCTACCGGCTGCCGCTGGTTCTGCCACAACTGCTGCAGCTCTTCAAAAGGCGCCATGGGCCACCTCCGAGACACGCTGTTCGAGCGCCTGCTTGATGCGGGAGATCTTCACCCCCACGTAGTTGACCGTAATGCCGGTGATTTCGGCGATCTCTTTATAGCTGAGCCCTTCGAGCAGCAGCGTGACAATGAGACGGTCCTGGCCGGGCAGTTCGCCGATGGCGCGGCGCAGGGCAGTCAGGCGTTCCTGTTCCTCGAGGTTCCGCTGAGCGCCGTGGCTGACGTCGGCAACATCCTGCAGGGGCTCGGCCGGCTTCCATTTCCTGCGATAAATCAACGCCGTGTTCACCGCGATGCGGTACAGCCAGGTGCTGGCCTTGGCTTCCCGCCGGAAGGACGGCAGGTGATGCCATACGTTAGTCATGATGTCCTGGAAGAGGTCCTCGGCTTCGGCTGTGGAGTTGAGGTAGGCCGAGCAGAGGCGCAGGATCCGGGACTTGTTTTCGCGAAACAAGTCGAGAAACAGGCGCTCCCGTTCGGCGTGGGTCATGGGCGGCTGCAGGCGTTCATCAGGTTAGATGCAGCATCATCGGAAAACTTACAGGTGGAGACCAAATTCTCTCAGAAATCGGCGCGAGCGGGGTAGCCACTTGGAAAAACCGCCGGACTCCGGCGGGTGCCCCTTCCTGCAATCAATAACTTACAAGGCGAAACCGCCGGACTCCGGCGGCTCGAGGTCCGAGGCCGTGAAGTCCCCTGGCGTAGTGACAGTTTCAGGTCTTGATTTCTTTAGTTCATGGATTTAGCCTTTGATTAGTCTATGAAGCCTCGTTCCAACGTACTTCTAGTGTGGCTGGCGGCACTGGCAACCGCATACGCGCAGCCCTATGTCGTGAACACTATCGCCGGCAAGGGCAAGGTGGCCTACCCGGGCGACGGCAAGGCAGCCAACACGGTAGACCTGTTCTCGCCTGTCCGCGTCGCCTTCGACCGCAACGGCAATCTCTACTTCACCGAAGACTATTACAATCGCGTTTTCAAGGTTGCCACTAACGGCGTGCTCAGCGTGGTTGCCGGTACCGGAGCCACCATCTTCGCCGGAGAGGGCGGTCCCGCGACTGCCGCGGCCCTGCCCAGCCCGGCGGGCATTGCGGTCGATGCCGCGGGAAACGTCTACGTGGGCGCGGCTTCCCGGCTCTGCAAGATCGGCGCCGATGGCAAACTTCGGGTCATCGCCGGCACGGGAGATCAAGGGTACACTGGCGATGGCAGCCCGGCCCTGGCTGCCCGGATCCATACCCCCGAAGGCATCGTCGTCGATAGTTCGGGCAACGTCTTTTTCTCCGATCCCGATAGCAGCGTGATACGCCGGATGGGAGCCGACGGAATCATCAATACCGTAGCCGGCACCGGCACGCCCGGCTACAATGGCGATGGACAGCCCGCCACCTCCGCGCAACTCAACACACCCGAAGGCCTGGCCCTCGACCTCAACGGCAACCTCTATATCGCCGACCGCTACAACAACCGTATCCGCAAGGTGGCGCCCAGCGGCACGATCAGCACCTTCGCGGGAACCGGTGCGCCCGGCACTGGCGGTAGCTCTATCGCCAGCGCCGCCCTTCTGTTTCAGCCCGGGGGAGTGGCTGTCGACTCCACCGGAAACGTCTTCATTGCAGACACCGCCAACTCCCTTTTGAAAATGGTGAACGCCAGCGGCACGTTAATCAACTTCTCCGGCTACATCCCCAGTATTGGCGACGTGGCCGTGAGCCCCGCCGGTTGGGTGGCGGCGCCCGATTTCATCCAGCGCGTCATCAACCGGATCTCCTTGACTGACGCCACCCTGAGCGTATTCGCCGGCAACGTGCGCACCGCTGCCATGGGCGACAAAGGCTTGGCCACCAGCGCCTTCTTCGTGGACCCCTGGGCCATCGCCGTGGACCCGACGGGCAACCTGTTTGTCGCCGACCAGGGAGACCATCGGATACGGCGCATTGGAATCGACCAGACAATCAATACAGCCGCCGGATCGGGAACCTTCGGCCAATCGACGGATGGCTTGGCTGCCACCGCGTCAAACATCGCACAGCCGCGCGCCCTCGCCACCGATTCCGCGGGCAACGTATACTTCAACAGCGCCTGCGAGATCCGCGTGCTCCTGAAGAACGGCACCCTGAACACCGTAGCCGGCAACGACACCTGCGGATACCTCGGCGATCAGGCACCCGCGCTGACAGCCCAACTCTACTTCCCCATGGGCTTGGCGGCCGATTCCTCTGGGATGCTCTACATCGCCGACACCGACAACAACCGGATTCGCCGCGTCAACCTCAACTCCTCCACGATCTATACCGTCGCCGGCAACGGCCAGCGCGGCTATGCCGGCAACGGAACCGACGCTTTGCAGGCCTCCTTCGACACCCCGCTCGGGATGGCGCTCGACTCCAAGGGCAACCTCTATGTGGCGGACGAGAACAACCATCGCGTCCGCAAAATCACCCTAGGCGGCATCGTCTCCGATTTCGCCGGCACCGGCGTCTGCGGCAACGGCCCAGACGGCCCGGCTACGTCGAGCAGCCTCTGCTACCCAACCGGCGTCGCCGTGGATTCGGCGGACAATGTGTACATCGCCGAAGACGGCTTCATCCGGCGCGTCTCGCCCGGCGGCGTGCTGACCACCATCGCCGGCAGCGGCGACTTCGGCAGCACCGGCGAGGGAGAGCCGGCCACCAGCGCGGGCATGGACCCCTTCTACCTGACCATCGACAACCAAGGCCGCATCTGCTTCTCCGACGCGACCAACATCAGCATCCGCCGCCTCGACGCCGCCCCCGCCGCGCCCACCGCGGCGGTCACCGCCGTGGTCAATGCCGCGACTTTTCTGACTGGCCCGGTGGCGCCGGGCGAAATCGTCACCATCTTCGGCACTGGCATGGGGCCGACGCCGCTGGTGAGCGCGCCGCTGGATCCGTCGGGACCTGCGCTGGCGGCCACGCTGGCCGGCGTCCAGATAGCCTTTGATGGAACTGCCGCGCCCCTGCTGTATGTGTCGGCGACCCAATCGAGCGCCATCGTGCCGTTCGGCATCGCCGGCAGTACCAGCACGACGATGCAGGTCACCTTCCAAGGCAAACCTGCCGGCGCCGCGAAGCTTTCGGTGGCCCCCTCTTCGCCCGGTTTGTTTACCATGGCGTCCAACGGTAAGGGTCAAGGCGCCGTGCTCAATCAGGATTGGAGTGTCAACTCAGCCGCCATCCCGGCCGCGCGCGGCAGCATCCTCATGCTCTTTGGAACCGGCGGCGGCACGACGTCGCCCCCGAGTGTGGACGGCCAGTTCAGCACCGGCACGCCGCCCAACCTCGCTTTGCCGGTGGGTGTGACCATCGGAGGCGCCGATGGCCAGGTATGGTATGCGGGCGCCGCGCCCGGCATGGTTGCCGGCGTCTTCCAGATCAACGTGCAGGTACCCGATGCCGCACCCAGCGGCAGCAGCATTCCCATCGTCGTAAAGTCGGGCGGCGCCTCAAGCCCGGCCAGCGTCACGGTCGCCGTGAAGTAAGCAATGGAGTTCCGGCACGGTACTGGCTTGCGAGCCAAATGTGGTAGATTGATGCTCTGTGGTTGAGCGCTCGACAGGCCGCGCCCTTCGGAGCGGTACCGCCTTCTTGCTGGCGGTCTCGATCCTGGGAGCGGCACCGCCAGTTGTGGAGACGATCGCTCGCGGCGTCTCGGTTGTCCGCGGGGCCGTCAACGGCGTGCTGATCGAACGGCCGGGTGGGACTGTGGCTGTTTATGGGGATCCGCGGCCCACGCCGGCGCGAGCCACCATGGTGCTCTTCACGCACCATCGGCGCGACGTGGTCTGGGCCGGCCGGACCATGGTCCTCCAAGGTGCCCAGGGGGTGGCGCCCGCGGCCGAGAAGGCGCTGTTCACTGGCGTGGCGGATTTTTGGGCCCGCTACCGGACCACCCGCTTCCACGACTACGCTAACCAGTCGAGCCGCATTCTGGCGGAACCGCTGCCGCTGGCGCGTACCGTCCGCGGCGGCGACACCGTCGAAGGCATCCAGGTTATCGACACGCCCGGTTACACACGCGGAGCGGTCACGTACCTTATTGAAATCGACGGCAAACGCATCGCCTGTACCGGCGACTTGATCTACGGCGACGGGCGCATTCTGGATCTGTTCAGCCTGCAGGATGCGCTGCCGGAGTTGAAGGAAGACGGCTATCACGGGTATGCGGCGCGCGCCGGCGATGTGGTGGCGAGCCTGCGCAAGATTGCCGCGTGGAAGCCGGATCTGCTGATTCCGGCGCGCGGTCCCGTGATCCACAATCCGGCCGAGGCCATCGACGCCCTGCTCCAGCGGCTCCAAGCCGTGTTCGCCAGCCACTTTGCCATCGATGCGCTCCGCTGGTATCGCGGCGACGACAAGATCCGCGCGATGGCGGCCCGCGTCCTCGGGCCCGCGCCGGTGGAGTGGATGCCGATGGCCGAAAAAATGGAGCAGAAACTGCCAGAGTGGATCGTTCCCATCACCAACTCGCGCCTGATCGTCTCGCGCTCCGGCGCCGGGTTCCTGGTGGATTGCGGCAACCAGCGCGTGGTGGACGAGGTGAAGCGGATGCAGCGCGAAGGCAGAATCAAACAGCTCGACGGCATCTACATCACCCACTATCACGACGACCACACCGACATGGCGCAGGCCCTGGCCGGCGACCTCCAGTGCCCGATCTATTTTTGCCGGGAAATGCGCGATATCCTGGAGTACCCGGAGGCCTACCGCATGCCGTGCCTCTCGCCCAACGCGATCCACAGCGGCCGTCCCATGGAGGAGGGCGCTCGGCAGAGGTGGAACGAATTCGATCTTACCTACTCCTACTTCCCCGGGCAGACCATCTACCACGGCGGCTTGCTCGTCAAAAAGGACGGCCAAAGTGTCTTCTTTGCAGGCGATTCTTTTACGCCCTCGGGCATGGACGACTATTGTCTGCTCAACCGGAATTTCTTGGCTCCGGAGCCTGGATTCCTGGAGTGCCTGCGCCAGGTGCAGAAGCTGACGGGCGACTATCTGCTGATCAACCAGCACGTGGCGCCGGCTTTCCGCTTTTCGCCCGCGCAGTTGGATTTCATGATCTCGACGTTCTCCAAGCGCAGGGAACTGCTGGCGGCGTTATTTCCGTGGGATGACCCGAACTTCGGCACGGACGAGGAATGGGCGCGCATTTATCCATATACCGCCGAGGCGGCAGTGGGGCAGCACGTGCCGCTCGAAGTGATTCTGCACAACCACTCGGCGGCGCCGCGGGAATTTCGCGTAACGCCGCACGTGCCGGTGGGTTGGCACGCCTCCGCTGGTCCGCTGCGGGTTGTGGTGCCGGCGCGGGGCGAGCGCGTGGCGCGGTTTTCCGTGACCCCGGGTGCAGCGGGTCTCGGCATCGTCACCGCCGACGTGGCTTTCGGACCGTGGGACCTGCGGGAATGGACAGAGGCCATGATTGATGTGAAGTAGCGGCGGCCGCGCGGCCCCCCCACAGAAATACGAGCTACGTTCTCTCGATGATCTTCCCGTCCCGCATGTGTACCGTGAAGTGTCCGTACGCCGCCGCCTCGGGATTGTGCGTAATCATGAGGACGGTCTGCCCCAGCCTCTCGTTCAGGTCGCGCAGAATCCCCAGCACCGCCTTCGAGTTCTCCGTGTCCAGG
>Ga0209067_10001884_pt1 | contig 12654 bp, 14 predicted proteins | sample ColStrG_CSR_2013_FD_187199 | JGI IMG/M metagenome (GOLD analysis project Ga0209067, IMG submission 187199) | Freshwater sediment microbial communities in response to fracking from Pennsylvania, USA - Cold Stream Run_MetaG_CSR_2013 (SPAdes)... | ecosystem: Environmental > Aquatic > Freshwater >... | reverse complement strand
GACGAGGGGCTTCTGGTTGATCGAGGTGTCCTGGTTGGAGCGGCGGAACTTGTTGAGGTTGTACTGCTTCTTGCCCAGCGTCTTGCCGTAGCGGTCGGTGACGCCCTTGTCGTACTCGACGACCACACGGTCACCCGACACGGCCACGACCACGCCGTCGCCCTCGGCCAGGAGCACGTCGCCGGAGTCGAGCGCGGCGCGCGACTCCATACCGGTACCCACGAAGGGGGCCTCGGGCATGATGAGGGGCACGGCCTGCTTCTGCATGTTCGCACCCATGAGGGCGCGCTGGGCGTCGTCGTGCTCCACGAAGGGGATGAGCGACGTCGCCACCGAGATGACCTGCTTGGTCGAGACGTCCATCAGTTCGACCTCGTCGGGCTTGACGAAGTCGATCTCCGACGTCGTCGAGGACGACTTGTTCGACGCCCCCACGCGCAGACCGGTGCCGATCGGCCCGCGGCGCACCAGGACGCGGTCGGCGGTCAACTTGCCGGACTCGTCGACCTCGGTGTTGGCCTGGGCGATGACGTATCGCTCTTCCTCGTCGGCGGTGAAGTAACGGATCTCCCCCGTCACTCGCCCGCCGGTGACGACGCGGTAGGGCGTCTCGATGAAGCCGTAGCCGTTGATGCGCGCGTAGTTGGCGAGGTAGCCGATCAGACCCACGTTGGGGCCTTCGGGCGTCTCGATCGGGCACATGCGCCCGTAGTGCGAGGAGTGCACGTCACGCACTTCGAGGCCGGCGCGCTCGCGCGACAGACCACCGGGTCCCAGGGCCGACAAGCGACGCTTGTGGGTCAGACCCGACAGGGGGTTGTTCTGGTCCATGAACTGGCTGAGCTGGGAGGTCGCGAAGAACTCCTTGATCGCCGACATCACCGGACGGATGTTGATCAGCGTCTGGGGCGCGATGGCCTCGACGTCCTGGGTGTTCATGCGCTCGCGCACGACGCGCTCCATACGCGACAGACCGGTGCGCAGGGCGTTCTGGATTAGCTCGCCGACGCTGCGGATGCGGCGGTTGGCGAAGTGGTCCTGGTCGTCGATGTGGTACGTGGTCTCCTTGGCGGTGCGGTCGCGCGCCAGGTTGAGCAGGTAGGTCGCGGTGGCGAGCACTTCGGCCTTGGACAGCACGTGCAGGTCCGCGTGGGGACGCTCGAGCAGGTCGCCGAAGAGCTCCACGTTCTTGGCGACTTCGGCGCCGAGCTTGCGGTCGAGCTTGTAGCGACCGACGCGGCTGAGGTCGTAGCGCTTCTCGGAGAAGAAGGCGCCCTCGAAGTACTGACGAGCGGCCTCGATGGTCTGCACCTCACCCGGACGGGCGCGGCGGTAGATCTCGAGCCAGGCGGTCTCTTGGCTGGCGCGCGCGAAGTTCTCGGGCACGTCCTCGAGGTTGTACTTGTCCATGTGCTTGGCGATCTCGAGGTGCGCCTTCTTCCAGTCCGCGTGGAACTGGTCCTCGAGGAAGTCGAAGTGAGCGACGAACTTCTCGAAGAAGGCCTCGTCCATCGAGGTGTCCAGGGCCCGCAGGAGAGTGAAGATCGAGATCCGACGCTTGCGCGCGATGCGCGCACCGGCGTTGGCGGCCTTGTTCTTCTTCTCCTCGAGGTCCACCTGGAGCCACTCGCCGCGGCTCGGGTGGATGGTGCCCTCGAAGGCGACCTTCTCGTCCTTGCCCGGCTGGAAGAGGACACCCGGCGAACGCACGAGCTGGCTCACCACGACACGCTCGGTACCGTTGATGATGAAGGTGCCCTGCTCGGTCATGATCGGGAAGTCGCCCATGAACACGGTCTGTTCCTTGATTTCCCCGGTTTCGGAGTTCAAGAAACGCGCGCGCACGAAGATGGGCTGGGAGTAGGTGGTGGCGCGCTGGCGGCACTCCTCGACCGTGAACTTCGGCGGGCTCTTCAAGTCCGCGTCGTCGGGGTCGAACTCGAGCTCGAGCGAGAGGCGACCGGTGAAGTCCGAGATCGGCGAGAGGGCCTCGAAGGCCTCGCGCAGACCCTGCTTCATGAACAGGTCGAAGCTGTCTCGCTGGATTTCGAGGAGGTTGGGCAGGGGGTGAGCCTCACCCAGGGCCGAGAAGTTAAAGCGTTCGGGGCTAGTGGACCGAGACGTCAACGGTCTATCCTCCGTGTAAGTGGGTGGCTACTGCATTGATGACGCGTCACGACAACCAAAAACTCGTCAGGGGATGACAAAATGAGGTGCAGGGACACGGTCTTTCGACACTACTACCCTAGGGCGTACGGACGCAAGTGGCGCCCGTAAGAATACGGACGCCGCCACGAAGGCTGCGCTAACCCTAGGTCTCCGCTCGCGGCGGGTCAAGTACCCCTCGCCGGAGTGCACGACGCCCCGACCGACGGATCGGCCGGGGCGTCGTGGCGACTGCGGGAACTACTTGAGCTCGACGGTGGCGCCAGCGGCCTCGAGGGCCGCCTTGGCCTTGTCGGCGTCGGCCTTGGACACCTTCTCCAGAACGGGCTTGGGGGCGCCGTCCACGAGGTCCTTCGCTTCCTTGAGGCCGAGGTTGGTCAGCGCGCGAACTTCCTTGATGACGGCGATCTTCTTCTCGCCCCCACTCGTCAAAATGACGTCGAAGTCGCTCTTCTCCTCCTCCGCCGCCGCGTCGGCGCTGCCGCCGCCCGCCGCCGGAGCAGCCGCCACGGCCACCGGGGCCGCCGCAGTCACGCCAAACTTCTCTTCGAACTCCTTGAGGAGTTCGCTGAGCTCGATCACCGACAGGTCAGCAATGCCGTCGAGAATCTGCTCCTTGGTCAGGGTTCCAGCCATGGTGATTCCTTTCTTTTCTACGTTTCGTTACTGCGATGGTGGGTTATTCGGCCGGTTCGCTCGCGACACCCTCGGGTGCCTCGGAGTCCGCTGAGGCCTCGGCCGCGGGGGCCTCGGCGTCAGCCTCGACTTCCGCGACGGGAGTCGCGGCGTCGTCGCTCGCTGCCGCAGCAGCTTCCTCGACCCCGGCCGGAGTCTCGGCGGCCGGCTCGGCGGTGTCGGCCGCGGGGCTGGCCACGGGGCCACCCTTCGCGTCGATCAGGGCCGAGAGGCCGTAGGCGAGGTTCTGGGGCACGGCCTTCAACAGGCTGGCCATGGTACGCATCGGCGACGCCAGGGCGCCGGCGAACTGCGCCAGGAGGACGTCACGGCTGGGCAGGTCGGCCAGCGCGGTGATGTCCTTCGGGGTCAGGGCCTTGCCGTCGAGGACGCCGCCCTTGAGGATCAACTTGGGCGAGGCCTTGGCCAGGTCGCGCAACGCCTTGGCGACCGCCGACACGTCCCCTTCGACGAACGCGATGGCCGTGGGGCCCTCGAGGAACTGCGTCAGCGGTTCGACGCTGGTGCCGCTGACCGCGCGACGCACCAGGGTGTTCTTGAACACCTTGTAGTCGGCACCCAGGGTACGCAATTGGCGGCGAATGTTCGAGATCTCGGCGACCGTGAGGCCGCGGTACTCGGTGACGACCGCCGTCGACGTGGTATCGACCTTGGCCTTGACTTCGTCGACGGTGGCGACCTTCGCGGGGCGAATCTTGCTCATGTGAACTCCTTCACCGGATGCCGCCCGGTACGGGCCGACGACATCGCAGCAAACGAGACACCCTGCGGTGAACTCGAATTCCTCGTCAGGCTGACCCCAAGGTCACTTAAGTGGGTGTCCCCACACCGGATGTCTTCGGCGTTCTTCAAACTGTGGCACTTTCGTGCGTGGATACATCGTAGTGAGGGGGCGCGCCCCTCGTCAAAACGCGCTAGGCCGAGGCCAGGACCTCGTCGAGCTCGCGGGTGCGCGTCGGGTCGATCTTGACGCCCACGCCCATGGTGGACGACACGGTAATCGACAACAGGTAGCGACCCTTGGCGCTGGCGGGCTTGACGCGCACCAGTTCGTCGATGACGGCGTGCACGTTCTTGGCCAGGTCCTCGCGAGAGAAGCTGACCTTCCCGACGCGCAGTTGCACGTTGCCGATCTTGTCGGTGCGGTACTCCACGCGTCCGCCCTTGAACTCCGCCACGGCCTTGGCGACGTCCATCGTGACGGTGCCCGTCTTGGGGTTGGGCATCAGACCACGCGGGCCGAGCACGCGACCCAGACCACCGACTTGACCCATCAGGTCGGGCGTCGCGATCGCGATGTCGAAGTCGAGGAAGCCGCCGGCCACCTTGGCGACCAGGTCGTCGGCACCGACGAAGTCGGCGCCCGCGTCACGGGCGGCCTGGGCGTTCTCACCCGAGGCGAAGACCGCGATGCGGTTCGTCTTACCGGTGCCGGCGGGCAGCGAGATGGTGCCACGCACGATCTGCTCGGCCTTGCGGGGGTCGACGCCGAGGCGCACCGCGAGTTCGACGGTCTCGTCGAACTTGGCGGTCGACAGGGCCTTCACCTTGTCGAGGGCCTCGTTGACCGTGATCAATTCCTCGCGGTTGACCTGGGCCAGGGCGTTCTTGTAGTTCTTACCGTGCTTCATTGTTCTCTCCTAGCCCGCGACCGAGATGCCCATCGAGCGCGCCGTGCCGGCAATTTGCAGCTTGGCCTGCTCGAGGTCGTCGGTGTTGAGGTCCTTGATCTTGGTGTTGGCGATCTCCTCGATCTGCGCCATGGTGACCGTGGCCACGGTCTCACGACCGGCCAGGTGCGCGCCCTTGTCGATGCCCGCGGCCTGGCGCAACAGCACCGGGGTCGGCGGGGTCTTCAGCACGAAGGTGAACGAACGGTCGTCGTAGATCGAGATGTCGACCGGGATGACGGTGCCCTTCATCGCCTCGGTGGCGGCGTTGTACTGCTTGCAGAACTCCATGGTCTGAATACCGTGGGGCCCGAGGGCGGTACCCACGGGCGGCGCGGGAGTGGCCCCGCCCGCCTGGAGCTGGATCTTGACGACGGCGACAACTTTCTTGGCCATGGTGACTCCTTAAGTCCTAGAGCTTCGTGATCTGGGTGAAATCGAGTTCGACGGGGGTCTCGCGACCGAAGATGTCCACCAGCACCTTGACCTTGAGCTGGTCCTCGTTGATCTCGGCCACGTGACCCGAGAACGTGGCGAAGGGACCACTCTTGATCTGGACGGTGTCGTTGATCTCGAACTCGTGCGTGGGGAGGCGACGCTTGGCCGCGGGCTGCTCGACGCCCTCCACCTGGGGGCGGATGATGTTGTCGACCTCGCGGCGCGTCAGGGCGGTCGGACGGGTCTTCTCGGCACCGACGAATCCCGTCACGCCCGGCGTGGAGCCAATGACGTAGAAGATCTCGGGGTCCGGCTCGCAGCGGATCAGCAAGTAGCTGGGGAACATCCGCTTGGCCACGGTGACCTTCTTGCCCGACTTGAACTCGGTGACGTCCTCTTCGGGCAAGTAGATCTCGTAGATCTGCTCGGTCAGCTCGCGGCTCTTGATGATGTTGTTGAGCGCGCCGATGACCTTCTTCTCGTGACCCGCGAAGGTGTGCACGATGTACCAACGGCCGGGACGGTCGAAGGCGCTCTCGGCGATGGGCTCCTCGTCGGCGTCCTCGTCGATGATGGTGACGTCAAGGATCTCGACGTCGTCGTGATCGCTCTCGACGACCTCGTTCTCGTCGAACTCGCGGGGGGCCTGGATATCGGTCATGATCTCGCTTTACTTCTGGAAGAGGAACGTGACGAACTTCGAGAAGCCGTAGCCCAGGCCGAAGATGAGGACGGTCATGAACACCAGGACGAAGCCCACGATGGAGGTGTAGTTGATGGTCTCGGCCCGCGTGGGCCAGGCGACCTGGCGCAACTCTTCGCGCACCTGGGTGAAGAACTCGCGCGGCGTGGCGCGCTGGCTCCGACGACGTCCGGCCGACTCGGCCACCGCGGCACGACGGGTCGCGGCGCCGTCGGCACCCACTTGACCCTTTCGGTCCATCATGCGCTTTTGTTCGCGGTTCATCTCGTGTCTTTCGCTACTTCGTCGGTACTACGTCGAAAAAATTCTTCGAGCAGGGCAGGAGGGACTCGAACCCCCAACCCCCGGTTTTGGAGACCGGTGCTCTACCAATTGAGCCACTGCCCTCTGCGTTCCGCCACCGTGACTTCCGGTGGTGGGCCGTAGGGAAGAAACAGCCTACCATCCCCCGCGGGGATGGTCCCTAGCGGGTCTCCTTGTGCGTGGTGTGCTTGCGCTCCCACTGGCAGTACTTCTTCATTTCGATGCGCTCACGATCGTTGATCTTGTTCTTCATCGTGATGTAGTTGCGCCGCTTGCACTCCTCGCAGGCCAACGTGACCTGCACGCGCTTCTCGTTCTTCGCCATTTCGCTCTCTCCTCGTCACTGCTGGGGTACTGCGGTACTGCTCGGGACCCGAGGGTCCTGCCTGGTAGCGGCGGCGGGAGTCGAACCCGCGACACCACGATTATGAGCCGTGTGCTCTAACCACCTGAGCTACGCCGCCTGGCGAGCCCTCTGTCGGGATTGAACCGACGACCCCTTCCTTACCATGGAAGTGCTCTACCACTGAGCTAAGAGGGCACTGCGTCAAAAAATGACACGGTTGTGCAGTGTACTCCGCGCGGGGCCCTCGTTTCCAACCGTCCGGCGCGGGCCCGATTCGGGGCTACCCTGTGAGGCGATGAGAACGCGCCTGGTTGAGAGTGCCGACGCGCCGGCCCTCATGGAGATTTACAACCCCGAGGTCCTCGAAACCACCAACACGTTCGACCTGGTGCCGCGCACCGAGGAGGAGCAGCGAGCCTGGATCGAGACCCACCGGTCGTCGCATCCGTGCATCGTGGCGCTCAACGATGACGACGAGATCGGCGCACGCGGGGCGCGCGGCGAACTGGTCCTCGGTTTCGCGCTCTTCTCGCCCTTTCGCTCCCGCCCGGCCTACGCGTCGACGGTGGAGAACTCGGTCTACGTGCACCGCGCGGCCCGCGGCCGCGGCGTGGGAGAACTCCTGATGCGCGAACTCATCGCGACGGCCAAGATCTCGGGGTACCACGCCATCATCGCGCGCATCGTCGGCGAGAACGAGGGCAGCATCCGGCTCCACGAGAAGGTGGGCTTCACCCTGGTGGGGACCGAGATCGAGGTCGGGCGCAAGCACAATCGCTGGCTCGACGTGGTCGAATACCAATACGTCGTGCCCGACGGGCGCGACTAGGGCGCCACGCGCGCCGAGTCCGAGGGTTCCTGGGACCAGCTCCACTGGGTCCAGTGCCCCATCGGCACGACCAGCACTCCCCCCAGCACCGCCACGGCGAGGGCGATGAGCAGGAGATTCGAGTGCGCCAGTCCCGTCACCAGGTCGCGTCCACCGGGAAGGCCCGCGAAGGGGCCGGTGATCGACATGAGGAGAATCCAGAAATGTTGACGCGCCACGTAACTGGCCGACAGCAGGCCGATGCCCCAGATGAAGTACCACGGCTGGACCACCGGACCCAGGATCACCAGGACGATCAAGGACAGGCCGAGGTAGCGCACCCAGCGCTCCCCCTGCGCGCTCACGACGAGCCAGGCCGTGATCCCCAGGGCGATCACGAAACCCGCCGCCCGCGAGATCGTCAACATGGTGGTCACCGAGAGCGTGTGCCAGCCCAGCACGTGACCAGTATCGGCCAGGGCGAGGCCGACCGCGGTCATGGGAGCGTCCCAACTGCGCACCGCCCCGTTGGCGGTCAAGTTCGCTAACCAGCCCCATCCGAAGCCCGCCGCCAACGTGCAGACCGCGAAGACCGCCGCGCTCACCGCGAGCGCTCGGGCAATGGGCCGCACTCGCTCGCGCACCGACGCATGGTCGCCGAGCCACGTCCAGGTAATGAACACCAGCGCCAGGGCCGCGGGCGCCTTCACGGCCGCGGCGAGGGAGGCGACGACGACGGCCGCCACCAGACGTCGGCGTAGGGCGAGCACCACCCCCCATACGAGGAGCGCGGCCATCAGGGCGTCGTTGTGCGCCCCGTCGACCATGGTGATGAGCACGATGGGATTGAGGATGCACAGCGCGAACGCCTCACTGGGGTCGCGCCGCAGTCGCCGGGCGAGAGCGGCCACCCCGAGTCCGAGGACCACGACGGCGATCACCTCGAGGAGTCGCAGCCCGATGACCGTGGCCAGTTGATTGTGGCGCGCCAGGCGGTCGATGGAACCGTCGAGGAACAAGAAGAAGGGGCCGTAGGGGGCCGGGGCGTTGCCCCAGAGGGGATCCACCGGCGACACGTACGGACTCGACCCGAGTGAGAAGGGACCCAGGAGGTAGGGACTGAGGTGATAGCTGGTCATCTCGCCCTGGGCCGCGTAGCTGAAGACGTCGCGCGAGAACATCGGCGGCGCGATCAACATCGGGGCGGCCCACATGGCGAAGACCCACCAGAGCGACCGCAGCGGCGCGCCCGGGTGCAGTTTGAGGATCTCCACCAGCCGCAACCACACCCGCATCAGGAGCAACAAGCCGCCGTAACCCAACACCACCGAGAGCAACAGGGTCACTTGGGTCGGTGAGGTCGATATCGCCCGGGCCGGTTCGCCGAAGAACCAGGTGCCCGCCATGTCGAGCTTGAGGGGTGAGTTCGGGAACGACCCGCCGGCGAAGAGCAGGCACATCGCCAGGAACCCAATCACCGCGGGTTGCCAGAGGAACTCCCACCCCTCGAAGGGGCCGGGGTGGAAGCGACCCAGGGGCGTGTAGCGGCGCTCGAGCAGGGAGATGCCCGTCTCGAGGCCTTCGGCGGCTCCCTCGTAGCGGCGCCGCACCCAGTGCCCCGTGCGCACCAGGCGCTGAACTGCTGAGCCGTTCACGACTAGTCACCGTACACGGCGCCGGGGGCATCGAGACGTGGTCAATTCAGCCTCGCTGAATTGACCGTGGTGGGCCGGGAGGGATTTGAACCCCCGTAGGCAAAGCCGTCTGGTTTACAGCCAGATCCCATTGGCCGCTCGGGCACCGACCCGTGGAAGAGCCTAGTGCGTGAGATCGAACCGGTTCCAATGAGTCAACTCGTCATCACGAGAGGCAGTTCTAGACTTGGGCCATGCCCAGTTTTGACATCGTCTCCGAGATCGACCTCCAAGAAGTACGCAACGCCGTCGACCAAGCGAACCGCGAAGCGTCCACGCGTTTCGATTTCAAGGGCACCGACGCCACCATCGAAGTCGGCGACAAGGAACTGACGTTGTCCGCCTCCACCGAGGACCGACTTCGCGCGCTCTACGAACTGCTCCAGGAGAAGATGGTGAAGCGTTCAGTGTCGCTCAAGACCCTCGACGCCGGCAAGGTCGAGGTGGCCAGCCACGGTTCGGCGCGCCAGAAAGTGACGCTCAAGGCCGGCATCACCCAGGAGCTCGGCAAGAAGATCAACAAGATGGTCAAGGAAATGGGCGTGAAGAACCTCAGCTCCTCGATCCAGGGTGATCAGGTGCGCGTGACCGGCAAACAGCGTGACGACCTGCAGTCAGCCATCGCCTTCTTCAAGGAAGCCGACCTCGACGTGCCCTTGCAGTTCACGAACTTCCGCGACTGAACTCTTTCGTCGGCGCCTCGGCGTGGTGGAAGATCCGGTTGAAGAGCAGCATTTTGAGGAACCAGAACATCGCGAACGAGGCGATATTGGTGCCCCCGACGATCGCCGTGTTCACGAGGTGTGACCAGTGGTGGGCGTGAACGAGGTGACGTGCGTAGGTGGCGCCGAGTAGCGCCACCATGCCACCGGTGAGCGACATCGCCAGAAAGGGCGCGATTTCTCCCCCTAATCGGGAACGCCCCCGTTTGCCCCAGGCCCATCGTCGATTGAGGTTGTAGGCCGGCACCATTCCGACGATGTTGCCAAACACCGTGGCCTGGACTTCCCCGGGTATCAAGCGCAGCCCGTAGGCGACAATGATGACCGTCTCCGACACCACGGTCGCGATGACCGAGGTCAGGGTGAAACGGATCAGTTTGCGTCCTTGAGCGCTCCGCGACCACTCGCGGAGCTCACGCCAGTTCCGTGGCACCCTCACGCTCTTCCTCGTCGCGCAAGTGCTCATCCATGCTCTCGAGCGGGTGCGAATGGAAGATGCGGTTGAACAGCAGCACCTTGAGCACCCAGAACAGTCCGAAACTCACCAGGTTCATCCCCGCGACGAGCAGGGTGTTGATCAAGTGGTCGAGGTCGTGACTGTGGACGAAGGTCTTCACCCAGGTGGCACCGAGGAGCGAGAAGGCGATGCCGGCGAAGGACATCAGCCAGTACGGCAGCACCTCCTTGCGCCAATGACTCCGACCTCGCTTGCCCCAGGCCCACATGCGCGTCAAGAAGTACGAGGGGAGAATCGCCACGATGTTGCCGAAGAGCGTCGCCGAGATAATGCCCGAAATGATGTGAAAGCCGTAGACCACGAGGATGGTACTGAGCGAGACGCACGTGGTGATTCCCGAAGCCGCCGTGAATCGCAGCAACTTCTTGCCCTCGTGGGATTTGGACCACGCGACGACGTCACTCAAGGTCATGGACACCCCCCAACCTTAGTTGCTGCCCCGTGGCGGCGGAAGGGCTGACACAATGGTCCCATGTCCCTCGCCCTCGATGCGCTCGTCGACCTGCTGGACCTCGAGCCCATCGAGGTCAACATCTTTCGCGGCAAGCACCCCGAAGGCGAGCGTCAGCGCACCTTCGGCGGACAAGTCGCCGCCCAGGCCCTGCGCGCCGCGGGCCTCACGGTCGACGTCGGTCGGGTGCACTCCCTGCACTCGTACTTCCTACGCCCCGGAGATTCCAGCGCCCCGACCCTCTACGAGGTGGACCGCATCCGTGACGGTCGCAGTTTCGCCACTCGTCGCGTGGTCGCCATTCAGCACGGTCGAGCCATCTACAACATGCAGGCCAGCTTTCACGTCGACGAAGTGTCTCTCGAACACCAGATCCCGATGCCCGTCGTTCCCCCACCCGACGCCATCTTGCCGGTGCACCAACGCGTCCACGGTGAGCACGGCTACGTCGACGACTGGAACACTCTCCCCCACCCGATCGAACAGCGCTACGTCGGTGCCCTCCCCTGGGAACCGCAACGATCACGCGAACCCCGTGAACAGGTCTGGATTCGTGCCAACGGCGAACTCCCCGACGATCCCTTGTTACACGCGTGCATCGTGACGTACGCCAGCGATATGAATCTCTTTGACGCGATGCTCGCCCCCCACGACGTGCGGTGGGACAATGGCACCTTCATGGGGGCGAGCCTCGACCACTGCATGTGGTTCCACCACGAGGTACGCGCCGACGACTGGCTGCTCTACGACATGGACTCACCCCTCGCCCACGGGGCGCGGGCGCTGGCGCGTGGCTTCTTGTTCTCACTCGAGGGTCAGTTGTGCGTCTCCGTCGTACAAGAAGGACTGACCCGCGTCCTCGTTCCACCTCAGGAGGTCTCATGAACATCGCCCAGATCTGCGCCGACTACGCCGCGGCCACCGAGGAGTTCCTCGCGGCGGCCACCGGTGTGGAGCCCGACCACCTCGATCGCCACCTCGAAGGTGAGTGGTCACCGCGACAGATCATCCACCACGTGGCCGATTCCGAAGCGCAGTCCTACGCCCGGTTACGTCGACTCCTGGCCGAGCCCACGGGGACCGTCATCTTGGGCTACGACGAAGCCGCCTGGGGGGCGTGCGCGGTCTTAGGCTACGCGTCGCTACCGGTCGAGAATTCCCTAGACGTGATCCGCGCCGTACGACGCAGCAGCCTCGACATCCTGGCGCGCCTCGTCCCCGAGGACCTCGACCGCCAGGGGGTGCACAGCGAGTCGGGCCCCTACGACGTGGCGACCTGGGTGCGTACGTACATCCACCACCCGCACGCTCACACCGACCAACTCCTCGAGGCGGCCCAGGCGACTCCCTGAACTCGGGTCATGCCGACGCCGCGAGATCACCGTCGCGGCGGCGTCAGCCGAGGTGCCGCACTACGAGCGATCAGGCATCGCGACGTAGTCACGCACGTCGGAGCCGATGTAGAGCTGGCGCGGGCGCGAAATCTTCATGTCCTGCTCCAGCAGTTCCTTGAAGTGCGCCAACCATCCCGCGGTACGCGGAATCGCGAAGAGCACCGTGAACATCTCGACGGGGAAGCCCATCGCCTGATAGATCAGGCCCGAGTAGAAGTCCACGTTCGGGTACAGACGACGCGAGATGAAGTACTCGTCGGCCAGGGCGATCTCCTCGAGCTTGAGCGCGATGTCGAGCAGCGGATTGCGACCGGTGACGGCGAACACCTCGTCCGCGGTCTTCTTGATGATGGTGGCGCGCGGGTCGAAGTTCTTGTAGACGCGGTGACCGAAACCCTCGAGCTTGGTCTTACCCGCCTTCACCGTCTCGACGTACGCCGGGATGTTGTCGATATGACCGATCTTGTTCAGCATCTTCAACACTGCCTCGTTGGCCCCCCCGTGACGCGGACCGTAGAGCGCGGCCGCGGCCGCGGCGGTGGAGACGTAGGGGTCACCGTGCGAGGAGCCGACCGTGCGCATGGCGGTGGTGCCACAGTTCTGCTCGTGGTCCGCGTGCAGGATGAACAGCACGTCGAGCGCCCGCGACAGGACCGGGTCGGCCTTGTACGTGGGCTCGGCGACCTTCCACATCATGGAGAGGAAGTTCTCGGTGTAGTTGAGGTTGTTGTCCGGGTAGACGAAGG
>Ga0209067_10001883_pt1 | contig 12655 bp, 5 predicted proteins | sample ColStrG_CSR_2013_FD_187199 | JGI IMG/M metagenome (GOLD analysis project Ga0209067, IMG submission 187199) | Freshwater sediment microbial communities in response to fracking from Pennsylvania, USA - Cold Stream Run_MetaG_CSR_2013 (SPAdes)... | ecosystem: Environmental > Aquatic > Freshwater >... | reverse complement strand
TCGCGCGCGATGCGCGTCCGCTCCTCGATGCGCCCCTCCAGGCGCACGTTGAAGGCCCGCTGGAGTTGCCGGAGGCGGAACTGGTGAGCCATCCACAGCAGTGCGAGAAGGGTAGCCGCGCAGAGGACGTAAAACCAATTCGTCTGGTAAAAGTGCGGCCGCAGCACGAAACGCACGCCGGCCCCCCGATCGTTCCAGATGCCGTAGCTGTTCGCCGCGATCACCTGGAACGAGTATTCTCCGGGCGCCATGTTCGTGTAATGAGCGGTGCGTTGCGTGCCGGCATCTACCCAATTCTTGTCGAAGGGTTGGAGCCGGTACTTGAACCGCTGTCTTTCCGGAGCGGAGAGACTCAGTGCCGTGAAGGCGAAATCGAGCGTGTTGTTGCCGGCGGGGATGGAACTCCGGCTGTCGCGCCCCAGTTTCACCTTGTTTGCCCAAGCTTCCTCGAGCACCACCGGCGGAGGATCGTTGATCGCATTGGGGTCAATCGCCACCACGCCGCGCATGGTCGGAAACCACAATCGTCCGTCGCGGGCCTTGCAGGCGCCCGGGACCCCCCCGTTGCATTCGCCGGTCTTCATGCCTTCGGCGAGCCCGTACGAGTAGGGCGAAATCGAAGAGATTCTTCCGTCGGCAATATCGTTCACCTCCTTCAGAGTGAGGCGGAAGATCCCATGCTCGGAGGGGAGCCAGAGATTGCCCTTGCCATCATCCAGGATGCTGGTAACTTCGGTGGTCAGTCCGTTCCTGGCCGTAATCGCTCCGAACCTGCCATCCCGTAAACGGTACAATCCGGTCGTGGTAGAGAACCAGAGAGTTCCGCCCGGTTCCTGGAAAAAACTATGCACTCCGTTGGGAGGCATACCTTGGCCCTGATCGTAGCGGACGGTTTTGCCGCCGCGCACAAACCGCAGCGCTGGCGGGTACACACCCGCAAGCCAAAGGCCACCGTCCCGGTCCTCGGCCATGTGGACCACGTCGGCGTCGATCTGCTCGAATTCCCCCTCACGAAAGCGGTATAGCCGCCACATTTGCTCGTAGTTGGGGGCAACGATCCAAAGCGTACCCTCCCGGTCCTGAAGAATTTGGAACACGGCTGGTGATTCCATCCTGAACCGGGTCAGCACGCCCGAGCGCCAGCGATACACCGCGCCTGATCCGCCGAACCACAGGTCGCCGTCTTTTGTCTGCGCGATCGGGCCAGTCGCCGCCGGGCCGGGAACACGATGAAATCCATGCCCATCGAACCAATAAAGTCCATCATCTCCGCTCAGCCAGATGCGGCCGTCGCGATCCTGAAACACGGCGCCAAAGGGTGAGTCTGACAGGCCCTCGTCCTTGCCATAGGCCGTCAAAGGGGCTCGGCGGAAACGAAACAGCCCTCTCCCAACCGTTCCCACCCAGCGATTGCCTTCGCGATCCACCATCAGGCTCAGCACCTTGGGCACATCGCTGATGTTGGGGGGCAGCGGTAGGGTTTCGGGCGGACTGAGCCTCCCGTCCACAGCCCGAACGAGTCCGGCTGGCGTAAGCAGCAGCAACTCGCCGTCCGTGTCTGTCGCCATCGCCAGGACGGCTTGCCGGGGATACGCCGCCGTCGCCACGTTCTGCGGGGGATTTGTGCCCGTCCATTGGCGCACTCCGGCCGCCGGAAGCGGTATATCGGAGAACACTCCCTGGTGGTAACGCACCAGGCGAGACTCGTGCGGAAAGGCAACCCAAACGCTTCCGTCGCGAGCTCCCTGTACCAGAAACCCGCCAGGCAGGGTCTCGATGGAACCGTCGGCTCCGAAACGCACGACGTCCGTTCCGGAGCGGAACCACATGCTTCCGTCCCGCGCCTGCAAAAAGAACTCGGTGACCGCTTTTCCGCTGTAGGTGGGGTAGGCCTGCAACTTCCCGCCGGCACAACAAGCGATGCCGCTGATCGTGTTGATCCAGAGCTTGCCTTCGGCATCCTCGCGGATGGACCGGACGTTTCTGCTCGGCAAGCCGTCGCGCTCCAGGTATGCTGTGACGGTGCCGCCATGCAGCCGGATGAGCCCGCCATTCCTAGTGCCGATCCACAACTCTCCGGAGCGGCTTGCGTGCAGAGCTTGAAATCGGCTGGATTGCAGACTCGGAAAGTCGTCCCCGCCAAACACTCTGAAGCGCACACCATCGAAGCGCGCGAGCCCTCCATTTGTGGCTAACCAGAGATAGCCCTCACGGTCTTGCGCGATCGCAGTGACGGAGTTCTGCGGCAGACCTTGTTCCGTTTGCCAAACCGTGCCGACGTACTGCGTCGGATAGGATTGTGCACACGCGGGAGCGAGGAAGAAACCGGCCAGCAGACCCGCGGCCAGAGCAACTGCGGCGCGTGCACCAGTCGAGCGGGTCGGCGGCATGAGGCACCAGCAGAAGGCGATTGAAGTGGCGACCGCTGACACCGATAGTCCTAGACCTCCAGCCCAGCAGCCCATGACCGGTGCGAACAGCAGCAGGAGCGGTGAAACCACCGAACCGGAAATGGTGCTCTCGCGGTGCACATAAACTGAGATGTCCTGGGCCCTGTGTCGTCTTTTGGATTCTAGCACCGCTATTTCATCCGGAAGAGCCCAAATCGGCGGCGGACATGAGACGCAGCGTAAGCGGCGGAAGCGGGGACGGTCAGCTCCACTTCCGTGCCGGCTCCACTTTCGCTCCACAATTCCAACCGCGCTCCGATTCGTTTGGCACGCTCTCGGATCCCGGGCAACCCCCAATGACCGGCGCGCGCGCCTTCCTTTAGAACTGCAGCGTCAATACCCTTTCCATCATCACGTATCCGCAAACGGAACAGATTGGGTTCGTAGTGGATTGCGGCTTCAATCCGGCCTGCGCAAGCGTGCTGGAAAGCGTTTCGCAATACTTCACGAGCGATCCGATAGATCTCGTCCTGGAGCAAAGGAGACAGGGCTCGCGACTGCCCTTCCACGATCACCTGGAAAACGGCCGGATGACTGTTCCCATCCCTGTTCCCATCCTGCGACTCCCGGAGTTCCTGACCTGCGGAGGTGAGCAGGTCTTCCAGGCGCCCCTGAGCCGACCCCAGGCGCAGGTTCTGAATGGCATCGCGGCCCTCGGCGACGGCATCGTCTCCCTTGCGGATCGCCCTGTCGAGCGTACGGATGGCATCTTCGGTGCGCCCGGGGAGCAGGTTTCGCGCCGCCTGGAACGAGAACATCAGCCCCTGAAAACTCTGCAATAGCGTATCGTGTAACTCGCGGGCGACGCGGGTCCGCTCTTCCAGGCGCTCTTCCAGGCGCATGTTGTACTGCCGCCGCAGTCGCCGGTCCCGAAACTGGTAGGCCATCCACAGCAATGTCAGCAAAGCGGCAGCGCAGAGGGCGCCAAACCAATTCGTCTGGTAGTACGCCGGCGCGATGGAGAACTCGAGCGCGTCGCCCGTCTCGTTCCACACTCCGCTGTTGTTGGAGGCAAGCACGCGGAAGCGGTACTTCCGCGGGCGCAGGTTCGAATACTGCGCCTGACGGTCGTTGATAACTTCCTTCCAGTCCAGGTCCTGTCCCTCCAGCATGTATTTGAAATGGACCTTCTCCGGCGCCGCCAGGCTCAGCGCAGTGTAGTCGATCCACACGTCGCGGACGTTGGCGGGCAGGCGCATCCCTTGCTTGACTTGGTACGGCTTCCCGTCGGCCCGGACTTGCTCGATGTGCACCGGGGGTGGGACTTGGTTGACAGCAAGATGGCGGGGATCGACCACTTGGACGCCATCTCCCGGCACGAACCACAGTTCGCCATCGGTGGACTTCGCGACGGGAGGACCGTAGTAGGCTGGCGAAGCCACGCGGAGGCTGAGGCCGTCGGCCGCATCCCAAACCGCCGTTTTAATCCTGCACTTTGGGTCGGCGATCCAGGCATCCAGTTCGGTCCGCGCGATGCGCACCAGGCCGCAGGCCGTGTACAGCCAGAGCGAACGGTCGTCATCCTCTATCGTCCCGTGAATCGTATCACACGGCAGGCCATTCTTGGTTGTGAGCGTAGCAATGCGGCCGTCCTTAATACGGCTCAGGCCGCCCTCCTCGGTTCCGGCCCACACGGCCCCATCCCGATCGAGTCGTAGACCCGGGACATGGCCCTTACCCAACCCATCAGCGGCGCTGTACGACGCGCGGACCTTACCATCCTTGAAATACAGCACGCCCCCGTCTGTCCAGAATGAAAGCCAGACTCCGCCTTGGTCGGAGAGGATGACCTTAGCTTGTTGGCGACGTCCCAGGTCGGACCAGGGGAAATGCTCGACCAAACGCCCCTCCAGCAAATGCGAGAGACCCCGATTTCCTGAAAGCCAGAGGTTGCCTGCCTTGTCCCCCGTGATGGAATAAACTTCCTTGCTTGCTACGCCATTTACGGCAACGAACCTGCCGTCCTTGAAGTAAGCGAGTCCGTGATCCGTGAACACCCAGACTCGCCCGCGATCATCCTGGTACAGCGACTGTGCCACATCATCCGGCAGCCCGCTTGCTTTGCGGAAGATGGTAATTTGTCCATTCTGCCACCTGGTCAAACCATCGTGAGTGGCCACCCAAACGCTTCCATCTTTGGCGGCGATCACCGAAGAGGTGTAATCGCTGGACAAACCTTGTTTCACAAAAAACGTAGTGACGGGGAGCTCTCGAAACCGGTCAAGTCCCCCGGAGGTGGAGACCCAGATATTGCCTTCGCGATCTTCGAAAAGGCCGGCGATGATGTCACCTGACAAGCCATCCGATTTCCTGAATACGTCAGTCCGGCCGTGACGTACATGGATGAGCCCCCGCCCGTGGGTTCCGATCCAGAGACCACCATCCCGGTCCCGGAGCAGTTTATTCGAATCGACATCACGCTCCGGCATCGGCGCATTCGGATTGCTCGCGCTCGGAATCGGGTGCGCTTCGACTTTGTCGCCGACGAGCTGCCGGAGTCCGGCACCCCTCATGCCAATTAACAGCCGTCCGTCTTCGGCCTTAACCATGTCATCGATGCGCACCCCCGCCGTCGCATACCGCTTTGGAGGACCGGGTTTCCATCGCCAAAGCCCGGACTCGGCGCCGGCCCAGAGAGTGGCTGAGCTGTCCTCGCCCAAACTCCAAACGAACGATCCGAAGGCGCCATCGTTCGACTGGCATTGCGCACTGCCGCTTCTGATTGCGCACAGCCGGCCTGTGGGGGTCCCCAGCGTACCGACCCACAGTGTTCCTTCCCGGTCTTCGAGCAGCGATGTCACAAACTGGTTACCAAGCTCCGGGTACCGGGTCGGCTTGCCGCCAGTCCAGCTCACGAGCCCAGAAAATGTGCCAACCCAAAGAGTGCCGTCACGCGTGACGAGCAGACTGTAAGGGGCACTCGAGAGATGCTGACCGGCAGGCGGTTGCCAGGGGACGCTGTGAATGCCATCGAAACGAAACAAGCCGAATTCCGCACCTAGCCAGAGATACCCATCAGGGGTCTGCGCCATCGCGAAAATGGTGCCCACGGAGAACCCGTCCCGCACGGTCCACACGTTGTGCGCGTACTGGCTGATGTCGAGAGCGGGATTCAGCGCAAATGCGCAATGGCAGCCTGCGAGGAGAAGATAGAGAACAAGCGAAAGTGGCGGCCGGGCCGTCGCCTCGCGCGGCTTCCGAAGAGCTTGCCGCGGTGGAATCATCCGCTCGGGTACAACCCGCAACACGATGGAGTTCTGTGCGCAGCTCATGATGTCTTGGTTTTGATCCGGAAGAGCCCAAATCGGCGGCAGACATGAGACGCAGCGTAAGCGACGGATGCGGGGGCGGTCAATTCCACTTCCGTGCCGGGCGGCGGGACGCGACTGCCCGCGGCGGGGTCAATCGCCACCACGCCGCGTACCCTAGGAATCCAGATTCGTCCGTTGGCAGTCTTCCCGATTCCCGGGCTCCCCCAATTGCAATCGCTGCTCCTCATTCCTCCGGCGATACCGTAGGAGACCGGCAAAATGGAAGAGAGTCGACCGTCTGCAAGAATGAAGGCGATCCGATGCTTCCCTCGCGCAAGGTGTGCGCACCACCGCTGTGCAATGACGGCTTCGGCAGCGGGTTGTTCTGCCTCCATAACCATTCTTGATTATCACCCGGCGGCGGAGGTGGCCGGTTTGGGCCTTCTAAGGTTCACTGGAAACTCCCCCAAAAGTGGCACAGACTGCTTTCACGATTGATTCAACCCGCAACACGACGATGGAGGGTTGGCGTAGGGGAGGAGACGGTGCACAATGACCATGTATCCGGGAGTGCTCCACACGATGTCGCAGCAAGAGCGTGGAGTCGCAGGAGGCGTCGTGGGCTGCGAAAAGGAGGATAGGTCATGGAAAACGTGGATCTGGAATCCGAGAACCGGAGCGAGCTCCATTTTGACGGTATCGCCGGTAAGAGCGAAGCCGTGCGGCGCGTGGTGAACGAGATGAAGACAGTGGCGCCGACGGATTCCATCATCCGGATCAGCGGCGAGAACGGCACTCGCCGGGATGCACTTTACCGGGCCGTCATGGCGCTCTCGCGCTCTCTCGCCGGTTGCACAGACCTGAGAAGCCTGCTGGCGGGCGCAGCCGAATCTCTCCGTCAAATTGTCACCTTCGATCATGTCGGGCTCATTCTGCACGATTCCAACAGCAACACCATGCAAGGGCATATCTTGAATGAGCCCTGCAATCCCGTACTCACGAGCCTTCGCCTGCCGGTGGATCAGGATCCGGCTGGTTGGGTATGGCTAAATCAGCGGACACTCGTCGTCCCATCGGTCCAGTCGGAAACTCGCTGGCCGGAGTTCGTCAGGCGCTCTCGCGACTTCAACATCACCACTTTGATACTTGTCCCACTGACTGCGGGAAATAACCGGCTCGGCGCATTCGGCTTCTGCTCCATGGCGCAGATCGCGCCAAGCCCGGCCGAAATCGCTTTCCTGGAGCGCGTTGCCAGCGAGTTCGCCGTTGCCGTCGAGTCCTTCCTGGCAAAGGAGATGGCAGTCCGGGAGAGGGACCGCTTGCGAACCCTGTTCGACATCAGGGATGCGCTTGTGTCGAAGCTGGATCGAGACGAGCTATTCTCTGCGATATCCGACCAGCTCTCGAAGGTCATCCGCCACGATAGCGCGCTACTCACGATCTGCAATGAGACCGGCAGCCTCGATGTATACGCGCTGCATTCCGCCATTCCGCAGCTTCTTCAGCCCTTGAAAGGGCCCTTCAACCCTGTAGGCATGCCGGCGGAAGAGGTGCTCGCCAGCGGAAAGCCCGTAATAGCCGGCGAAGCCGATGTCGACCGCTATCCCAATCCAAACTTCCGGCGTTTTCTGGAGCTCGGCTATAAATCCATTTGCTCGGTTCCATTGATCGCACGAAATCGTATTATCGGCATGCTCGCGCTCAATCGAATGACAGACGCTCCCTGGACTTCCGAGGAAGTAGAGTTCCTGGTGCAGGTCGCGGGCCAGGTTGCTATGACGGTATCGAACTCACTCGCTTTTCGAGAGCTGGGAGAAATCAAGGAGCGGCTCGCGACCGAGAAGCTCTACCTCGAAGACGAGATCCGCCTCGACCAGAACATCGGGAACATGATAGGCGAAGGGCCCGGTTTTCAAGCCGTCGTGAACGGCATTCAGACCGTGGCCCCGACGGGTGCAACGGTCCTCATCACGGGCGAAACAGGCACGGGAAAAGAACTCGTTGCGCGTGCCATTCACGACTTGAGCGGCCGCGGTAAGGGCAGTTTCGTAAAGGTGAACTGTGCGGCGATTCCCGCCAGCCTGCTCGAGAGCGAGCTATTTGGGCACGAGAAGGGATCGTTCACCGGAGCCGTGGCACAGAAGATCGGTCGCTTCGAACTGGCTCACGGAGGCACGCTGTTCCTCGACGAGATCGGGGAAATGCCGCTGGAACTCCAACCGAAGCTACTGCGTGCCATTCAGGACCAGGAGTTCGAGCGTGTGGGCGGCAATCGCACGATCCGCACCGACGCGCGCTTGGTCGCCGCCACAAATCGGGATTTGAAGGCGATGGTGGACGACAACAAGTTTCGCGCCGACCTGTACTATCGCCTGCATGTTTTCCCATTGCACGTTCCGCCCTTGCGGGACCGCCGGGAAGATATACCGTTGCTGACGCGCTACTTCATCCAGAAGCACGCGCACCGCATGGGCCGCAACATCGATACGATTCCCACGTGCGTTTTGGACGCACTCACGAACTACCACTGGCCGGGCAACATCCGCGAGTTGCAGAACGTGTTGGAGAGGTCCGTCATTCTGACCCATGGGAGTGCCCTTCAAGTGTCCATGACCGAGCTCACGGGCAAAACCATTCCTACTACGTTGACCGGAACCCCGGCGGCGCACCCGCACCACGCGGAACGGGGGACGATCCTGAAGGCGCTGGAAGAAGCAAGAGGCCAGGTCGGAGGTCCGGACGGCGCCGCGGCTCGACTGGGATTGAAGCGAACCACCCTGCAATCCCGCATGCGCAAATACAACATCTCACGCGAGTTTCGTTGAGCCAACGGAACCTGCATCAAGCATCAGGAAGTTCGGCGCGCTCGAGGTGTGTCCGAGGGAACAACTCCGCTCGCCAGGGCCCGAGAGAGGAAAGGAGACAACGTCATGAGTCGAATACAATTACTAGACCCAAACAAAAAGGGACGGGAGGCAGATGCCCTGGAGACCAGGCTGCGCCAGTTGGTGATCGGACAGGATGACGCCATTAACAAGATAGTCGAAGCCTATCAGGGGTTTCGTACTGGGATGTCTCCTGGCGGCAGGCCGGTAGGCAACTTCTTGTTCCTGGGACCGACCGGCTCCGGAAAAACCCGCGTTGTGGAGGCCACCGCCGAAGCGCTGCTCAACCACCCTGGTGGAGTGGTCAAAATCGATTGCGCGGAGTACCAGCACAGCCACGAGATCGCAAAGCTGATCGGTTCGCCTCCCGGATATATCGGCCACCGCGAAACACACGCGCTGCTCAGCCAGGAAGCCCTCAATCAACACCACACCGAAGAGCTCATGCTCAGCTTCGCGCTGTTCGATGAAATTGAAAAGGCCAGTGATTCACTCTGGAATCTGTTGTTGGGCATCTTGGACAAAGGCACCCTGACTCTGGGGGACAACCGACGCGTCGACTTTTCGCAGTCCATGATCTTCATGACCAGCAATCTCGGCGCGGCCGAGATGAGCGAACTGGAGGCGCCCCGGCTGGGGTTTCACGTCGCCCGTTCCGATGACGATGCCGGCAAAGCGAAGCTGAACGGCAAGATCGCCACTACGGGTGTCGCGGCAGCCCGGCGCAGGTTCACCCCTGAGTTCATCAACCGGTTGGACCACATCGTCGTTTTCAGGTCGCTTGGCACGCCGGAGCTGCGCAGAATCGTCGACATCGAATTGGATCTCGTCCAGGATCGGATCCGTGCCGCGGCGCGGGACAATCCCTTCTTTCTGACCGTGAAAGAGAGCGCGAAAGAGTTCCTGGTCACGGAGGGCACGGACTTGCGCTACGGGGCGAGGCCGCTCAAACGCGCGATCGAACGCCTGCTCGTGCACCCCCTCTCGAACCTTATGGCGAGCGGCCAGATCCGCCGAGGCGATCGCATCCGTGTCAGCCATACGCAAGATGCGCCCAGCCTGCTGTTCTCTCGTGAGACCCAGGCTGAACAGGCCTGGGGCGTTGTCAGCCAGGCGGCTTGACTCGCTCGGACGTCGCCCGCCCCACTTCTATCTAAGGAGACTTTTTCATGCGCAAGAGGTGTGCCCGAACTCTGTCCCTGCCAGGTGTGATGGTTTTCGTTGGGCTGTCATCTTCGATAGCAGCAGAAATTACAGTCGTGCGGGGCCAACTGCACCGCCGGCTCAGGAGTTGGTTCAGGACCACTTCGTGGTCGTCGAAGAGGGTTCAACTCACACGGAGATTTCTCGAGCGGAAGCCCGGATTGACGGCAGCTTCGAGCTTCGCGAGATTCCGGCTAGAAATTACACGTTGCGTGTCACCGATAGCTCCGACCGGACACTATGCCAGCAATTCGTCACCATTGACCGACAGATGCCGCCGTTGGAGGTCCGTCTGCCCGAGCGGGAGTCCCACGGTGCTGGAGCAGGGGCGGCGACGGTGTCGGCGAAGCAACTGATGCATCCGCCCCAGAAAAAGGCGGTGCACGCGTTTGAGAGTGCGCTGCGTTTGTCGTCCGCGGGAAAATACGCCGATGCGGCGGGCGAACTGGAAAAGGCCATCCGCATCTCGCCGGAGTTCGCCGAGGCGCATACGAATCTCGCCGTGCAGTACTTTCGAACAGGCCGGTTTGAGGAGTCAATGGCGGAGTCGGAGCGTTCCATCCAGATCGGCGGCCCCAATCCGCGCAATTTGTGCAATCTCGCAACGGCGCAGGCCCGGCTGAATCGATTCGCGGAGGCTGAGAAATCGGCACGCGCGGCGCTGCGGCTGGATTCCGGCTATCTCAAGGCGAATCTGGTTCTGGGTTCGATTCTGACGGATGAACCGGTGACCCGCGGCCAAGGAGTCAAACATCTCGAAAAGGCCGCCGTGGAATTTGCCTCGGCCCGGCAATTCCTCGAGCAACTCCGGCCATCGCGCTGAGCCGTGGCGGACGCAATCATGACGCACATTTCCCAGATCGGCGCCGAACTTCGGCAGGAGACATCGGCACGTGCTGCTGCCGATGTCATGGGTCCGGCTTGCTGCCTCCGAGCTGTGGGACAACCTGCTTTGCCTCAACAGCTTACATGGTCCTCGGCGCTCGGCGGCAAATGGCCAATAGAATGCCAATTCTTGTGCAGCATCGGGATGCAGTTCAGTATCGACATTCATCGGTAGATCGCAATGAAGGCACGGAAACGACTCACACGCGAGGAGAGCAAGGAACTGACGCGCCTGCGTCTCATCGAAGCAGCCGAGAGGTTGTTCATTCGGAGAGGCTACGACGATGCGTCGGTGGAAGAGATCAGCGAGATGGCAGGCTATTCCCGCGGCGCCTTCTACTCGAACTTCGACAGCAAAGAGCAGGTATTCCTCGCAGTCATCGACCAGCGCCGGCCAAAGGCCCTGGACAACATCCTCCATCGGGTGTCCGAACCGGTGGAACGGATCGCCGCGGTTCGGAACTGGTTCGCGAATCAATGGCGCCTCAAGGATTTCATCGCGCTGCGGATGGAATTCAGCCGCAGGGCTTTTAGAGATCGTTCCGTCAGGATGCACCTCGCCGAACTGCTTCGGCAGGAACTTGAAACCTACTCCGCTTCCGTGGGCCGCATCCTCTGCGCGAAAGAAGAAGTCGCCGCCGAGCAGCTGGAAATCGTGGTGCTGGTTTTATTGGCGGCGGCACTCGGACTGGGCATCCTCGCCGTCGATACCAATCCCGAGCGGGAACACATGTATGCGGAGGCGGCCGCGCTGGTGTTCGATCGCATGACAGTCTCCCAACTTTCACAACTAGGACAATTGCAATGCTGAAGAAACCTCTTTTCGCTCTGATTACGGTCGCGTGCTGGACGATGCTGACATCGTGCGCGCACGAAACCAACGCTGCCTCTGAGCAGACTGCCGTGCCCGTTCAGGTCCGGACTCCAGCCGTCGTGGAGCGCGCCGAATCGGTAAGCGCCAGTGGCTCGATCGAAGGTTCGGAAACGGCCGACGTGGCGTTCCAGGTGGGCGGCCGCGTGATCCGGGTGCTGGTCGAAGAGGGCCGGCACGTGAGCCAGGGGCAGTTGCTGGCGGAACTCGAACCGACCGACTACCGGAATGCCTTCGACGCGGCAACGGCGCAGAAGCACGCGGCACTGGCCGTCTCGCAGAAGGCCGATGCCGGTCCCCGGAAACAGGAACTGGAGCAGGCCCGCATTGACTTCGAACGCTGGCAGGACGAATACAAGCGCATGAAGTTCCTGGTGGAACGAAAAAGCCTGCCTGCGAACGATTTTCAGAAAATCGAAGCTGCCTATAACGCCTCGAAAGAGCGCTACGAGATGGCTGTAGAGGGCACGCGGAAGGAAGACATCGACACTGCGGCTGCGCAAGCACAGGCGGCAGACGCCCAGGCGGCCGAAGAACGAAAGCGGTTGGACGACACGCGACTTCTCGCGCCGATCTCCGGAAATGTATCGATGCGGAGGGTTGACCCCGGCCAGACAGTCGCCGCCGGAATGCCGGTCTTCTCGATCGTCGAACTGAACCCGGTCAAGGTCCGTGTGGGAGTTCCCGAAGCGGAAATCGCCAAAGTCCGGCAAGGCGCCGCCGCCGAGATCACCGTGCCTTCGCTCGACGGACGACGCTTCAAAGGAAAAGTGGCCATCATTGGCGTCGCGAGCGAACCCACCTCACGCACCTATACCGTAAAGATCCTCGTTCCCAACCCTGGACCGGTGCTGCTGGCCGGTATGGTTGCGGAAGCCCGGATCTTCGGGCCTGTGAAGGTCCGCCCGCTGACCATCCCGGCTGAGGCTGTGGTTCCCGATGCACAGGGCGCGCCAAACGTCTATATCTACTCCCCGGACCGTAAGCGGGTCTACGGGCGCAGGATCGAGGTCGGCACGCCGATTGGCAATGAAGTCGAAATCCACTCCGGCCTGCAAGGGAACGAGCAGATTGTCGTCGTGGGCCAGCAGAAGGTCCGTGAAGGCAGCC
>Ga0209067_10001882_pt1 | contig 12658 bp, 7 predicted proteins | sample ColStrG_CSR_2013_FD_187199 | JGI IMG/M metagenome (GOLD analysis project Ga0209067, IMG submission 187199) | Freshwater sediment microbial communities in response to fracking from Pennsylvania, USA - Cold Stream Run_MetaG_CSR_2013 (SPAdes)... | ecosystem: Environmental > Aquatic > Freshwater >... | reverse complement strand
GGCGTTGGTATTGGTGATGGCAATCGGGCCGTAGGCCACGCCAAAATCCTGCAGATAGGCTTGCGCGGTCAGCTCACCATTGCCGTTCAGGTTAAAAAATCCGGCAGTAACAGGCGCGTCGCTGTGTTGACCAAGCGGGAAGAGCACAGTCACGCCGCTGCGCACCGGGCCCTTGCCGACTTCGAGTCGGCCTTCACCGCTCATCAGGGTGACCTGCCCGACTTCAACGCCGGGAATATCGGTGATGGCATTGAGCTGACCGGCAGTGCCCTCAAACGGAATGCCCAGGTCGCGGGCGCGCTGGCTTTGCGCGGCACACTGCTGGGTGACTGCAATGGTCAGGATGAGGCACAGAATACGGATTGATTCGATCATTTTCATGGCATGGGTCCCAAAATAAAATACTGCCCGTCTTCATGAGCGAAGAGCGGGCAGTCAATGACACACTGCTGCTGTTATTGCTTTTGTTATTTGAACGAATAGGTTGCAGAGGCCCAGAACGAACGCAGACGAGGATCGGCAATCCCGGGATTCCAGCCATTAGAATAGGAATCCGTGTACGGTGGCGAGCGGTCAAACAGGTTTTTAATCCCGCCGCTCAGGCCCAGATTCTTGGTCACTTTATATTGTGCGGTCAGATCAAACAGGGTATAGCTGGCCACATGCGGATTGCCCGGCGTGGTCAAACCATAATAGGCGTATGAGTTGTAATCCGTGTAGCCGGACCAGAATGTCGTATCAAACGTCACATCCAGATTTCCGCTGACCCAGTTCAGGGCCGCATACTGATGCCAGCGTGGGAAGGCGCCCAGTCCCAGGGGATTATCCTGACCGGCCACGCCTATGGTGCCCAGGGTAATCTCGGTAATATTAAATTTCTGGTAGTACGTGCCGTTAGACTTGAGCGAAAACCTGCCCAGATCCGATTCAGGGAAAACGAACTCAGCAGTCAGGTCGACACCACTCAAATCCCAGTTACCTTCATTGATCGATGGCGTATTGATGTAATTGATCGAACCAGGCAGGCCCGGCACCGTTGACGGGAAGCGCACCAGCATCGAGGCGTATTCGGCTGAAGTGGCCGGATCAAACGCCAGCTGCGCCGGCAAGCCACTGGTCTGGATCACATTTTTTATGTCGATGTGAAAGTAGTTCGCGCCGACGGTCAGATTTTTGGATGGTTCAAACATGATGCCGAGCGTGCTTTGTCTGGATTTCTCCGGCTGCAGATTTGCATTGCCGGCGATCAGCTGCTGGTAAATCGTGTTGCAATCGGCAATCGGATTGGCGCCCGGCACTGGGTTACCGCCCGGACAGCGGATTGGATCGGAATACGACTGAGAGGCGTTGGTGTAAGTGGGCGGCGTAGAGGTATCAACCAGCGTCGGCGCGCGAAAACCGGTACCCCAGGAACCGCGCAGCATCAAGGTTGGCACCGGTTGCCATTTGGCCGATATTTTTGGATTGACGGTATTGCCAAAGGTTGAATAATGATCGTCACGCACACTCAGATCAGCTTCCAGATTTTTCAGGATAGGGACATCGGCTTCGAGGCTGAGTGACTTGACCAGACGTGCTGCCGGCGTCGCCGCACCGCCAGTACCACCATAATTCATCACATAACCGTTGGCCCATTCCGGAGAATAATCCTGATTCAATGATTCTCGTCTGATTTCCGTGCCAATCGCCACATCGACCGTTCCGGCCGGCAGTTTGAACAGCGATTTCGACAGCTTCAGATCCCACGACTGCACGTTCGAATTGGCGCGCGCCAGGTTGCCGCTGAACTGCGTGGCCTGCAGGGCAGCCAGTCCGGCGGCCGTTTGCGGGCCGAACGGATTGTACAGACCGGCCAGCGTCAGATTGTAAAACTTCTGGGTATCCAGTGCGCCGGACAGAAAGTAGCTGGCACTGTAGGCGTGATTCAGGTTCAGTCCCGTGTCATAGTCCCATCCGAAGGCAGTGCCTGTGGTGCCGATAACCAGTCGATATTGTTCATTGATGGCCTGGGCGACGGTTGCACCAAGCTCATTAATGCTGGACTGAAATCCGATTGGCTGACCCGACAGGCCATTGTTGGCAGCAAACTGGTCAGGGTAAAACGGTTGGCCCGGATACACCTGAAATGGCGTAAAGCCAGGGAACGTGCCGTCAGGACTGGTGTTATTCCCTTCCGCAAAAGATGGGTAATTGCCGTACACATAGCTGTTTCTGGACAGACTGGTTTCGACAAAATATTCAGTTTCATTATCGGTCTTGAAGGTCATGCGCGACACCAGCGCGTATTTGTCTGTGGCTGGCAGGATCTGACCAAACAATCCGTAATCGTACAGGCAGCTGCCATCGGAATTCGGATAATTATGTGGCGCGTTGCAGTTCGGATCGGAAGGATTGCCGATCACCGTACCGTCCAGCGAATAGGCATTGCCCGGATTGGATTCCCCCACCAGATTGTTATACCGGCCATAGCCGTTGGCATTGAGGCCACCGAAGCTCGCTGGCATCAGTATCGTCGCCAGCTGTGGCCGCGATGCATAATTCAGTGAATTGTCATGACTGGCATTGAGGGTCACAAAGACATTGAAATTATCATTGACCAGATCGCCCGTTCCCATGGTCACCGAGGCCCGCGAGCCGGCCGCACCGCCGTGCTGGGTGCCGGTACCATAGACCGTGGCTTCGATGCCCTGGAAATCTTTTTTCAGAATGAAGTTGATGACACCGCCGACCGCATCAGCGCCATACACCGCACTGGCACCGTCTTCCAGCACTTCAACCCGGTCTATCGCCGACAGCGGTATCGTTTCCAGATCCACGCCACCGCCGTTGAAAGCATTGTTGGCCACGCGTCGGCCGTTTAACAGTACCAGCGTGCGCTGATAACCGAGGCCACGCAGCGATGCGCCGGACAACATGGTCGTGCCCAGCGTATTCGAGGCCGGATTGGTGCTGCCGGAACTGGACGCAGCAGAAATTGAACTCAGCAGCTCGGTCGTGGTTGTGGCACCGGTGCGGTCGATGTCCTGCCTGGTCAGGATCTGCACCGGCAGCGAAGTCTCGCCCTGAATATGTTTGACTGATGAACCGGTGATATAGACTTTGGCCGGCGCAATGGTACTGGATGCGCCGGTATCAGCGGTGTCGTCACCGTCAGCGGACCAGGCCATGCCGGAGATGGTCATCATACCGACCGCGGACGCTGTTACCACTCTCACTGCCACTGCCATGCGATTCAATTTCATGCGACTCTCCAAAGTTTTTATTGATGTTAAGTTCACTGCTGTTTCAAATAGCGGTCATACCAGTTCAGATACCGTGTCAGCCGGTCCGTCAGATTTGACGGCACATCCGGTTCATGATGCTGATCTCTGTAAATCACCAGCTGGGTCGGCACGCGCCGTGAACTCAGCGCCTGATACATTTGCTCGCTGCCGGCGCACGGCACATTGAAATCCAGCGCCGAGCAGAAAAACAGCGTGGGCGTGACGATGCGTTCGTTATGAAAAAACGGATAGCTGACCTTCAGGTAAGCATCGCGATTCTTCCAGGGTGTGCCGAGTTCGTATTCCAGAAATACCGCGTATTCGTCCGAGCCATAGTTGGTCAGAATGTTGCCGGTGCCGGCACCGGCGATGGCGGCCTTGAAGCGGGTGTCGGAGGCAATCACATAATCGGTCAGCATGCCGCCATAACTCCAGCCGCCGACGCCGAGGCGATTTTTATCGGCAATGCCTGTCTTGATCACGTAATTAGTGGCGGCCAGCACGTCCTGCACATCTTTGTTGCCCCAGTCAGCCCAGATTGCATTGCAGTACTCGAATCCGCGTCCGGTAGAACCGCGCGGATTGACAGCCAGTACCGCGTAACCGTGCGCGGCATAGACCTGCCAGTCCAGCATGAATTCGTGACTGAACTGATATTGCGGTCCGCCGTGCAGACGAACGATGGTGGGATAGCGCTGACCCGGTTGATAACCGAGGGGCCTGACCAGCAACGCCTGCACCAGCGTGCCGTCTTTGCTGTTGAATTGAATATCTTCGGACGGTGCCAGCATGTAATCAGCCAGCCACGGGTTATGGTCGGCCAGCAGATTTTCAGAATCCGCGACCACACTGGTGAGCCGGCAGGGATGCAGCGCGTCGCAGGTCAGCAGCGCGACGTGATCGGTGGCATCAACAGAAAAATCAACATCCATGCGCTGGCCGCTGGTCAGATTCTGCGCCTTGCCGCTGTGCAGATCGATTCTGGTCAGATAGGCCGTGCGGCTTTCTTCGATAATCGCGTACAGCGCCCTGCCGTCAGCCGAAAACTGCGGGTGGGTGTAATTGCGGTCCGGCTTGCCGATTTTTTTGATCGCGCCGCTCTGCAGATTGACGGTCGCCAGTTCCCATGGCGCATATTCCAGCTGTTTCTCGGGACCACCCTGCAGGTAAGCGATCTGCGTGCTGTCAGGCGACCAGGCCGGACGGCTGAGATGGTCGGGATCGTTATTGATATAGCCGTCTCTGGAAATCAGTCTGGGTGTGCCACCGGTTGCGCTGATCAGATACAGATTGAAGCCGGTGTGCCGGTCGCCCTCGTGTTCACGCTTGCTGACGTAGACGATACTTTTGCCGTCCGGCGACCAGGCCGGCAGCCAGACGTCGATCGCGGTGTTACTCAATGGCAGGACGGACTGATCATCCAGACTGATGCTGAACAGTGCGCGACGTTTCCTGGTCAGATAACCACGTTCGTCGTCTTTGAACTGATAGCGGTCTATGACTATCGGTCCGTCCTCTGTTTCGCCATTCGGTATTTCGGACACGACAGCCAGATGATGGCCATCGGGTGCGAGTGAGTAATCCAGCACCCCACCTTCCAGATGCGTGAGCTGCTGCGCGTCGTCAGCGTCCACTGGTTGCATCCAGACCTGGGTGCTGTGATCGGCTCCACGGTCAGACAGATAATTGACCCGCGTGCCGTCACTGCTGAACTGCGCCTGCCAGGCATTGCTGCCGGCGGGCGTGGTGAGTTGTTTCTGTTGCCTGCCGTCGGCGCTGATCAGCCAGATGTGGCTGATACTCTTGTTGATGGTGGGATCAGGCTGCGTCACCGTGTAGGCAATCCGGTGACCCTGTGATGCGGCGACCGGGGCAGACAGGTCAGCAATGCGCTGCAGGTCGGCAATCTCCATGGTCTGGGCGCAGCGTGCCTGCGCTGCGAGACCGGTACTGCTGATGATCAACATCCAAAAGAACTTTTTCAGTGTGGTTGCAGCCGCAATGTGCATAGTCAGTTTGAGTAAAAAGTTCTTGAGGCGTTGGGTTAGCTGTCGGAAAAGTGTTTTTTTGCTGAATTCAAATGCTGCACTGATGTTGCATTTTGTTCGCTGTGCAAACAGAAGTTCTATATAAGAATTGTAAAACCTGAGTCAATGATTAGTCAATTTGTTTGTCCTGAGGTGTGGTGAGCCAGATGAATCGGGGTAGGTCAGGTTCATCGGGCCAGACTCAGACTGCGCATCAACTGATAAGTGAATTCCAACTCCTGCTCAAACGCCGCTGCGCTGATGCGCTCGTCACGACCATGAAACCGGTCATCATCAATATCGGTGAACATCGCATCGATACCAAAGGTCGGAATGCCGGCAGCGCGGGTGTAAATACTGTCCGAAGCACCGGGCGACATCTGCGGCAGCACTGCCACTTCGGGCCACATGGCATGCACCAGCTGTTCCAGCGGATGCAGCACTTCAGGTGACGGAACTGACTCGGGACTCAGCGTGATCTCGGACACTGGACGAATCTGCAGCGATGCATCGTGCATGACGCCGGCGAGCTGCTGCTGCACCGTCTGCGGTGTTTCGCCGGGAACGATGCGACACTGCACGGTCGCCTGGGCGCGCTGCGGCAAGGCGTTTTCGGCATGCCCGCCTTCGAGCATTGTGGCGGTGCACGTGGTGCGCAGCAAAATATTGATATTGATATCTGCCGCCAGACGTTTGACCGCTGCCGCATCAGGATGCGCTCTCGCCATCTGCTCCATATCGTGTTTCAGCTGTCCGGTTTCCAGTTGGGCCCGACGCGCAAAATACAGCCGGCTGGTTTCTGTCATATGAACGGGAAACTGGTAAGGCGCGAGCCGGTCGAGCGCATGCGCCAGCCGGTAGATCGGATTATCGGGCGTTGGGCGCGAACTGTGCCCGCCCTTGTCGGTGACTTCCAGTTTGAACGTGGCGTATATTTTTTCGCTGGTCTGCATGACCAGATATAACCGCCGCCCATGTTGCATGCCGGCCTCGCCGCCGTCGGGATTGATCGCCAGCGCGGCATCGACCAGCGGCCGGTGTTCTTTCAGCAGCCACGCCACCCCATTGGCCTCGCCCTCTTCTTCGTCGGCGGTAAAAGCCACGATGATGTCGCGCTCGGGCACAAAGCCCTGCTGTTTGAGCGCAATCAGACTGGTCAGCACCGCACTGTCCTGACCCTTCATATCGATGGTGCCGCGTCCGTACAGCCAGCCGTCCTGTTCAGTGAGCCGAAATGGATCCATGCTCCAGTCCGCGCGCAAGGCTTCCACCACATCCAGATGACCGATATACAGTATCGGCCCGGCCTTGCCGCTGCCACGCAAACGCACCACCAAGTTGGCGCGTTCCGGATGGTTTGCCGGTGCCAGCAATTGCAGATCATCACCAGAAAAACCGGCAGCCTGCAGTCGCGCAAAAATCGCCTGCGCTGCTACCGTTGTGCCGTGCCCTGCATTGGTATTGATTTCAACCAGTTGCTTCAGAATGGCGTGACCCAGCGCAGTCATCTCCGGTCCGATTAGCGCTGCAGGCAGTTGTGCTGCGGCGCTGCAGCACACGAGTCCGGCACAGATCAGGGTAAGGATTTTTTTCATGGGTCTGTTCTGGGTATGGACGCGTTGCGGTGCACGCTGGACAGGAACTGGGTCAGACGCACGCTGTCGGGATGATCGAACAGTTTATCGGGCGCGCCCTGCTCCTCAACCAGACCCTGGTGCAAAAACACCACCTGATCCGAGACATTGCGCGCAAAGCCCATTTCGTGTGTCACCACCATCATGGTGCGGCCCTCTTTGGCCAGGTTCTGCATCACCGCCAGCACTTCGCCGACCAGCTCCGGATCCAGTGCCGAGGTCGGCTCATCAAACAACATCATCTGTGGTTCCATCGCCAGCGCGCGGGCAATCGCCACGCGCTGCTGCTGACCGCCGGACAGCTGCGCAGGATAGTAGTCATCGCGCTGCATCACACCGACCTTGTCCAGATAATGGCGCGCGCGTTCGATCGCTGCTTTTTTTGACAGCCCCAGCACATGCACCGGCGCTTCGATCACGTTATCAAGTACCGACAGGTGAGAAAACAGGTTGAAGCTTTGAAATACCATGCCGATCCGGGTGCGCAACTGTTGCAGCTGACGGGCGTTGCGACAAAACAGTGTGCCGTCTTTCTGGCGCTGCAGCTGGATTTCTTCACCGCCGAAAATCAGGCGCCCTTCATTGGGATGTTCCAGCAGATTCAGGCAGCGCAGCAAGGTGCTTTTGCCGGAACCGGAGGAACCGATGATACTCATCACCTCACCTTTTTCTATCTGCAGCGAGACGCCTTTGAGTACTTCGTTGGCACCGTAGGATTTGTGCAACTGGTCGATGACTAATTCTGGCATGCGGTTTTTCCTGTTTTAAACGGCAGTACGCGTAGGGTGCAATACTATTGCACCAGCTCGCGGATAATGAGCGCCCGGTGCAATGGTATTGCACCCTACGTTAATTTTACGGCTGCGCCAAACGATACGGCAGCGCGGCCAGATCCAGCATCGCCGGTCCCGGTGCATCAATATCAATAATCGCGGCGAGCTGCGGCGCAAACGCGGCACGAAAATGGTTTTTGGCCTTGACACAGAACAGCCTGACTTCATTCAGATCGATGCGGTGCAACCGGCACCAGGCCAGGTCGTTCGGCGACTGGCATTGCGACGTCACAACCACACGCAGTTGCGGCTGATCAATTGAACGCAATACCACCGACGGACCGATCTGACACGCCAGCCCCTGTTCCATCGGACCGTCATTCACAAACTGTCCGTCCGTGATCAGCTCAACTCGTCCGGCAAAACTGACAGCCTCGCCATAATCTTTGCTGACCCGTGCGCCCAGCTGGGCGTGCAGCTCGGCACCCACGCCAAGTTCCCTGGCACGGCTGACCAGCGCAGGATCATAAAAAAACGCGAACACGGTCGGCACGTCGAGTCGCGCAGCCAGCAGGGTCTGAAACAAATGCGTGGTATCGCCGGCGCCGCCCGAGAGCGGATTATCCGCAGGGTCAAGCACAGCAACACAACCGGGACCGGCGGCCAGCAATGACGTCGCTTTATCCAGACCCCGGGCAGCGTCTGGCAACACGGGAATAAATGCCGACCGGCGCGAATGAAATGCAGCAACCATCTGCGCGCCAATTGACCCGGCATGCTGCGCGGCATGGTTATGCGCAGCCGCGTCGATGCACACCGACACACTGGCTGAGGTGCAGACGGTATCAGCATAGGCAAAACCACCGAAGGGCGTGATATCGAGCAGGTTTTCCGCCGACACAAGTTGCGTCGCAATGCGTTCCAGGTCAGCCATCGGTCCGCTGTCGGTAGTCATCAGATGACTGGGCAAAATCAGTTGCGCAGACTGGATGACAGACAGCGGCCTGATCCGCCCGTCCATGGCGGCAAGCAGCAAATCCAGCGCCCGTGTGGCAGTGGCATCCATATCGACATGCGGATAGGTTTTATAACCGACGATAATCTGCGCCAGCTCCGCCAGCGCCGGATCCAGATTGGCATGCAGATCGAAACTGAGCGCAAGCGGACAATCCGGCGCTATCAGGTCACGCACTTTGGCGACCAGAAAATAATCCGCATTGGAAAAATCCTCTGCCACCATCGCGCCATGCAGCGAAAGGTACACGCCGTCCAGCCGGTGTTCGTTCTGCACCGCGATGAGTTGCGCGGCGATCTCGTCAACGACTCTGGCGAATAATCCGGTGGCCAGCGGTCCGCCGGGTGGTGCCGCTGCGCAGCGCAGGATGTGGATCTGCACGTCACCATCATGCTGAGCCATCCACTCGACCACCGCCCCCATCTCAGTACGTGAGCCGCGGTAGAAATCCGGTGCCGTGCGCGCATCGTGCCATTCGCGTGCCAGAAAATCGGCGAACGTCGTCGGTCGCGGGCAAAATGAATTACCTTCAAACCAGACGCGCGCAACGGCGATGTGTTTCATCTGATCGATCCGCTCTGTGACTGGTACACATCGTTCAGACTGCTGCGCAGTTTGCCCACCAGCTCGTCAATCTGCTCTCTGGTAATAATCAGTGGCGGTGAAAACACCAGGCCATCGCCGACCGCCCGTGTCACCAGCCCGTTTTTAAAACACTGATCGCGCACCAGCGTTGCCATGGCGCCCAGCGGCACGAAGGCATTGCGATTAATCTTGTCCGGACTGAGCACCACGCAGGCCATCAGACCTGCACCGCGTACATAGCTGACCCAGGGGTGATTCATCAGCGTGTTGAGTTGCTGTTGAAAATACGGGCCCGTATTGCTGCCAACCTGCTGCACCAGATTTTCGCGTTCGATGATCTCGATGTTTTTCAGCGCGGCGCAGGCTGCTGCCGGATGGCCGCCATAGGTGTACCCATGCGGAAAGCGGCCTTCCTTGCTGCGCAAAACTTTAGCCATGCGCTCACCGACCGCACTGGCAGCTATCGGCAGATAACCGGACGACAGACCCTTGGCCAGCGTCATTAAATCCGGTTTGATCTGAAACGTATCCGAGCCGAACCATTGGCCGGTGCGACCGAATCCGGTGATCACTTCATCGACCACCAGCAACACGTCATATTTCGTGCAGATGCGCTGCACTTCCGGCCAGTAGCTGGCGGGGGGAACGATGACGCCACCAGCTCCCTGTATCGGTTCGGCGAAAAACGCGGCGACGTTGCCGGCACCGAGTTCCAGAATTTTCTGTTCCAGAGCGTGCGCGGTACGCAGGCCGAACTCTTCGGGATCCGCATCGCCACCACTGGCATACCAGTCCGGATTGGCGATGTGCACAATGTCGGGAATCGGCACGGCGGCGATGTCATGCATGCTGACCATGCCGGTCAGACTGGCGCCGGCTATCGTGCTGCCGTGGTAGGCATTGTGACGACTGATCAACACCTTTTTTTCCGGTTTGCCGAGCAGCGTCCAATAGGTCTGCACCAGGCGGATATTGGTGTCATTCGCTTCCGATCCGGAATTGGCGAAGAAAAAATAATCAACACCTTCGGGCGTGAGCTGCGCCAGTTTGTGCGCCAGCTCCAGAGCCGGCGGGGTGCTGGTTTTGAAAAAATTGTTGTAGTACGGCAGTGTCTTCATCTGTTCTGCCACGGCAGCGCCGATCTCGTCACGACCGTAACCGACATTCACACACCACAGGCCGGCCATGCCATCGAGCAGCTGCTGGCCTTCGCTGTCATAGATGTAGATCCCTTCGCCGCGCACCATGATCTGCGGTTTCACGGTCTGCAGATCGACGTGATCGGTGAAAGGATGCATGTGATGCTGCAGGTCCAGCGCCTGCCAGTTTCTGGTTTGTTCTGACATAAAATTCCATTCAATAAAAATTCAGCTGTAGTCGTACCAGGTCGTTTTCAGATACGAGACATTGTCAAACGCATGCAGCGATTTGTCGCGTCCGAAGCCGGATTGTTTGACACCGCCAAACGGTGTGGCGATATGTCCGGCGCGTACGCTGTTGACCCAGACAAATCCCACATTCAAGGTTTGCTGTGCCTGGTAAGCTGTCCGCATGTCGGCAGTCCAGATCGCTGCCGCCAGTCCATACACGCTGTCATTGGCAAGCGTCAGCGCCTGGGCCGGCGTATCGACTTCCATGATGGCCAGCACCGGTCCGAACACTTCTTCATTCGCAATTGTCATGTGGCGGCTGACCTGATCAATCAGCGTGGGCTGCACCCAGGCGCGGGCGTCGAAGCCCTGTGGCGCCTGCCACGCTGTGCCCTGAGCCAGAATTCTGGCGCCTTCCTGGCGCGCGCCGTCGATATGGCCGCGCACCCTGTCGGCATGGGCGGCCGAAATCATGCTGCCCAGTGTGGTGTTCTCATCCATGGGATCACCGGCACGAAACCGCTCGAGTTGCGTGATCAGTTTCTGTTTGAATGCTTCGGCGATGCCACGCTGCAGAATCAGGCGCGAGCCGGCATTGCAGATCTGCCCGCCGTTGAAAAAAATTCCGTTGGCCGTGGCGGTGACGGCCCGATCGATATCGGGACAGTCGTCGAGCACAATGTTGGCCGACTTGCCACCGCATTCCAGGCTGATTTTTTTGAGGTTCGAGGAACCGGAATACTGCATGAAGCGTTTGCCGGTGGCGGTCGATCCGGTGAACAGCAGCGCATCCACGTCGGGATGCAGTCCGAGCGCGCGGCCCGCCACTTCGCCCATGCCGGTGACGACGTTGAACACACCGTGTGGTATCCCCGCTTCCAGAGTCAGCCGGGCGAAGTACAGCGCGCTTAACGGAGACAGTTCCGATGGTTTCAGCACCACGCTGTTACCCATGGCCAGCGCGGGGATCACTTTGGTCAGCGCAGTGAGTAACGGAAAATTCCAGGGCGTGACGGCCGCCACCACGCCCAGCGGCGTGCGACGGATCTGCGCTACCACCGGTGCATCAGTCGGCGCGATTTCGTCGTACAGCTTGTCCAGGCTCTCGGCGAACCAGCGTATCATCTGCACCGACCCGGCGATATCCACCGCACGCGCGTCGCGCAGCGGCTTGCCGGTGTCCAGCGATTCCGTCACCGCCAGTTGTTCAGCATGGTTTTCCACCAGTTGCGCCAGTTTGAGCAACACCTGTTTGCGCAGCGATACCGCTGCATTGCGCCACACGCCGTAGTTAAAGGTGGAACGGGCGGCGCTGACCGCGCGGTCTACGTCCAGACTGTTGGCTTCAGCTACGCGGCACAGCAACTTTCCGGTGGCCGGTGCGATACAGTCGAACCGGGCGTTATCGGTGGCCGGCACAAACTGGCCGCCGATAAAAAGATCGCTGTCGTATTCCAGATTGGTTTTCAGGTTCATCATGTCCTAACGGCTTATGTCGACTTTAAAATATTTTTTGCTGATGGCGTCGAACTGACCGCTTTGGCGGATGGCATCCAGCGCCGCGTTGACCCGGGTGATCAGCGCGCCGTCGCTTTTGCGAGCCGCAATGCCGGCGCCCTGCCCCATGTATTTGACATCGCGGAACGGCGTGCCCTTGATTTCAAAATTTTTCGCATCGGCCGTATCGAGCCAGTTACCCATCACCAGATTCGACCCGAGCACCGCGTCAATGCGACCGCTGACCAGATCCAGATTGTGATCAGACACGGCGGTATAGCTGCGCACGGTCACGCCGGGGAATTTTTCTTTCAGCATTTTTTCATAAGTGGTCGCACCCTGAACGCCGATCACCTTGCCCTTGAGCTCTTCGGCGCTGACTTGCAGCGGATGATTTTTGGCTGCCACGAAAATGGCATTTTCGACATAGTAGGGATTGGAAAACGCCAGCGCTTCGCGCCGTTTGTCGGTAATGGCCAGACTGGAAATGATCA
>Ga0209067_10001881_pt1 | contig 12659 bp, 12 predicted proteins | sample ColStrG_CSR_2013_FD_187199 | JGI IMG/M metagenome (GOLD analysis project Ga0209067, IMG submission 187199) | Freshwater sediment microbial communities in response to fracking from Pennsylvania, USA - Cold Stream Run_MetaG_CSR_2013 (SPAdes)... | ecosystem: Environmental > Aquatic > Freshwater >... | reverse complement strand
CGTTATTTGCGGGCACGGCGGGCGCAGGGCTTTATCTCGGTGATTGCCGGTTTTTCGTTTCTGGGCATCATGTTGGGCGTGGCGACGCTGATTGTCGTCATGTCGGTGATGAACGGTTTTCGCAAAGAATTGCTCGACAAGATCGTCGGCATCAACGGCCATGTGTTTTTGCAGGGTGTCGAAACCCCTCTCAATGATTTTGATGCTGTGGCCGAGCGCGTTCGTAAGGTCAAAGGCGTCACCCTGGCGATTCCGATGGTGGAAGGCCAGGCGCTGGCCACCTCGCCGTTCAACTCCTCCGGCGTGCTGGTGCGCGGCATTCGCGAGGCCGACATCAAGCAATTGCCCGGCATTTCCAATAACATCAAACAGGGTAAACTGGACGGGTTTGATGCGGAGGGCGGCGTCGCCATAGGTCAAAAGCTGGCCGATTATTTGAGCCTGCGGATTGGCGATTCGATCACGATTATTGCCCCGAAAGGCGCGCAAACCGCCTTTGGCACCGCACCGCGCATTAAAGCCTATCCGGTTAGCGCGATTTTCCAGATCGGCATGTCGGAATTTGACGCCACCTTGCTGTATATGCCGTTGCCCGAGGCGCAGGCCTTCTTCAACAAGGATGGTGAGGCGACGCTGATCGAGGCCTATGTCGCCAACCCCGACAATATGGACGAGGTGCGCGGCCAAATGGACGCCGCCACCGGTCGCCCGATGATCGCCACGGACTGGCGGCAGCGCAACAAAACCTTCTTTGACGCGCTTGCTGTTGAACGCTCGGTGATGTTTTTGATTTTGACCATGATCGTGCTGGTCGCGGCGCTGAATATCATTTCCGGCATGACCATGCTCGTAAAAGACAAGTCGCACGATATCGCCATTTTACGCACGATGGGCGCCACCAGAGGGGCAATTCTGCGGATTTTCTTTCTCACCGGCGCAGCGATCGGCATTTCGGGAACCGTAGCCGGACTGTTGCTCGGTCTTGTTGTCGCGCACAATCTCGAACCCATTCGCCAGACCCTGAACTGGCTGCTGGGGGCAAATCTTTTCCCCTCCGAACTGTATTTTCTGTCGAAACTGCCGTCTGAAGTTTCAACCGGTGACGTGATTTCCGTGACCATGCTGTCGTTCACGCTGTCGTTGCTGGCCACGCTTTATCCGGCTTGGTCCGCCGCCAAACTCGATCCGGTCGAGGCCTTGCGCTATGAGTGAACAGGATTATCCCGCGCTTTATCTTGATCAGGTGGAGCGCCGCTATAAAGAAGGTGCTGGCGCACTGGAAATTTTGCGCCTGGTCGACCTTGCCCTTTGGTCAGGACAGTCAGTGGCCTTGATAGCCCCCTCTGGCGCTGGCAAATCCACCCTTCTGCATGTCGCGGGCCTGCTGGAGCGACCCGATAGCGGCGAGATTTATATCAACAAGGTGCCAACCGCCCATATGGCGGACGATGCCCGAACCGCTTTGCGTCGCAGCCACATCGGTTTCGTCTATCAGTTTCATCATTTGCTTCCCGAATTCACTGCCGAAGAAAACGTCATGATGCCGCAAATGATTCGCGGACTGTCCAAGTTGGAGGCGCGTAAGCGTGCCGCCGAACTGCTCGGTTATCTCGGGCTGGAAGCGCGACTGAAACACCGTCCTGCGGAACTCTCGGGCGGCGAACAGCAGCGCGTCGCCATTGCGCGGGCCGTCGCCAATGCACCTCATATCGTGCTCGCGGACGAACCGACCGGCAATCTTGACCCCAAAACGGCCGACAATGTTTTTGGCATTTTTAATGCGCTGGTGCGCGCCAGCGGCCTTGCCGCGCTGATTGCCACCCACAATATGGAACTTGCCTCACGCATGGACCGCCGCGTTACATTGCGCGACGGCAAAATCGTCGAGATGGCCTGAAATTAGGTTGAATCAGTTCCGCACAAAGCGGTTCAGGTGCCGACCGATCGGTCCGGTGAAGCGCAACGGCGCGTCGATGACCGCAAAGCACAGGCAATCCCCGTCGCGCGTCACCATCGGTTGATGGTCGATTTCCGCATCCCCAAAGGCAAGATCACCAAGGCCATAACGCCCGGTTTGATCGACAAAAGCGCCCTGTAACACCAGAGTGACTTCGCTGCCCTCGTGCGTATGGGCAGGAACCCTACTGCCCGCCTTGATGTAATAAAGCGTTGTCTCCACACCCTCATCTGCATCGAAATGAAAATCCCGAATGCCGGGAAGGGTTCGCCGCCAATTGATCTCGCTCAAATCCTTGCCAATCAGACGCACGAGCGGTTCGGGTAGCTGGCATACGCTTGGCTTTGCCACCGGAGCACTTGTTTGGGCCAAAATCGCATCGAGCATTTTGTCCCGCTGGCTCAAAGCGCAGGGCGGCACCTTTTCAAACGCCTGAGCACGCAGTCCTTCGAGATCAGACACGAAGCCGCGGTTACGCCCGCTGATCATCAGATGAGCGGAAACCAGCGCATGAAGCGCAAGCGGCAATTGTCCGGCAGCGAATCTCGCAAGCAAATCATTGACTTTGCTTTCGTAGCTCCATTTGCTTTCTTCAAGATCGGCGATCATTTGGCTCCTGATCAATCAATGTGACATTTCATCGCAATTTGAGATGCTTACGTATAGAATACGGGTTTGGATTGCAGCATTGATCTAGATTAACTATGTCTCTTCAACAATATGAGGATTTGGTATGGCGCAGGTTAATTCGCAAAATCTTGTCGCCGCCGCCCTTGCGACATTGGCCGAAATAGAGTCCGCCGGTTTGACCAAACGTGAGCGCCCGCTCACCTCAGCGCAATCCGGCCATATTGGTGTAGCACAGCCCAGCGGGCCCGGGCAGTTTCTCAACCTCTGTGCCAACAATTATCTCGGACTGGCCAATCACCCGCGCTTGATTGATGCGGCCAGGTCAGCGCTTGACAGCCACGGCTTCGGCATGGCCTCGGTGCGTTTCATTTGCGGCACCCAGGATTTGCACCTTCAGCTTGAACAAAAACTGGCGAACTATCTCAAAACCGAGGATGCGATTCTCTTTTCGTCCTGTTTTGACGCCAATGGCGGCGTGTTTGAAGCGCTGCTCGGTGCAGAAGACGCGGTGATTTCCGATGCTCTCAACCATGCTTCAATCATTGACGGCATACGTCTGTGCAAGGCGCAGCGCTATCGCTACGCCAACAACGACATGACCGATCTGGAAGCTCAACTGGTTGCGGCCCAAGGCGCGCGTTACCGGCTGGTGGTGACGGACGGCGTCTTTTCGATGGATGGCATCATCGCCAATCTGCCCTCCATCTGCGATCTGGCCGAAAAATATGACGCGATGGTGCTGGTCGATGACAGCCACGCGGTGGGCTTCATGGGCGCGCGCGGCGCGGGCACACCGGAATTCAGGGGCGTTGAGGGCAGGGTTGCGCTGCTCACCGGGACATTCGGCAAGGCGATGGGCGGCGCTTCAGGCGGTTATGTTGCCGGGCCTAAGCCGCTGATTGATCTGTTGCGCCAACGCGCGCGGCCCTATCTGTTCTCGAATGCGCTGGCCCCCGCCATCACGGCAGCGACCATTGAAGTAATCGACATGCTGCTGGAAAGTGGTGATTTACGTGCTCAACTCCATGAAAATGCCGTCTATTTTCGAGCCGGGCTGTCCAGGCTCGGTTACACGCTAGTGTCGGGCGAGCACCCCATCGTGCCGGTCATGCTGGGTGACGCGCATAAAGCGGGAGCGCTGGCGGCGGAACTCGGCGCCCGCAGCATCTATGTCACCGCCTTTTCCTTTCCTGTGGTCCCGCATGGCAAGGCCCGAATACGCACCCAGATGAATGCGGCGCTCACCCGCGCTGACCTCGATTTTGCCCTTCACGCCTTTGCCGAGGCTGGCCGTAAACTTAGCCTGATTTAGGAAAGCCGCCCATGAAATCGCTCGTTAAAGCCAAATCAGAAACCGGCCTTTGGCTGCAAGATACGCCCGTGCCGGAGATCGGCCATAACGATGTGCTGATAAAGATCAAAAAGGTGGCAATCTGCGGCACGGATCTGCACATTTTTAATTGGGACAAATGGGCACAAAAAACCATTCCAGTGCCGATGGTGGTCGGGCACGAATATGTCGGTCATGTTGCAGCACTGGGCGCAGAAGTCCGGGGTTATGCCATCGGCGACCGCGTTTCCGGAGAAGGGCATATTGTTTGCGGCTATTGTCGCAATTGCCGCGCGGGCAGGGGCCATCTGTGCCGCAATACGCTCGGTGTGGGGGTCAACCGCCCCGGCGCATTTGGCGAATTTCTCTGCCTGCCGGCCAGCAATGTCTATAAAATTCCCGATGCAATTTCCGATGAAGTGGCCGCTATCCTCGATCCGCTCGGCAATGCGGTGCATACGGCGCTGTCGTTTGATCTGGTGGGCGAAGACGTGCTGATCACCGGCGCGGGGCCTATCGGTCTGATGGCGGTCGCGGTGGCGCGTTTTGCCGGCGCGCGCTATATTGCTGTGACCGACGTCAACGATTATCGCCTCTCACTGGCCAAACAGATGGGTGCCACCCGCACCGTGCGCGCCGACAAGGAAACCCTCACCGAGGTCATGGCTGATCTTGATATGCACGAGGGCTTTGACGTGGGCCTGGAAATGTCCGGCAATCCGATGGCGCTTAATTCGATGATTTCAGCGATGAACCACGGCGGCAAGATCGCGCTGCTCGGTATTCTGGCCGACAAGGCGCCCATTGACTGGAATGCGGTGATTTTCAAAAGTCTGACGCTCAAGGGCATCTATGGCCGCGAAATGTATGAAACATGGTATAAAATGTTGGCGATGCTGCAATCTGGCCTCGACGTGACACCGGTCATCACCCACCGCATCGGATTCAGCCAGTTCGAGCAGGGGTTTAGCGCGCTCAACGCCGGAACCGCCTGCAAGGTGGTGATGGATATGGCTGATTAAAGAACGCTTTCCCAAAAAGTTGCAGACTTTTTGGATAAGAATTCGCTCCAAATAAAAGCCTTTACGCCGCCGGTCGCCGCAGTGCCCAGCCCATATTCAACCAGCTAAAGCCCACAAAGAGCAAGTCCAGCCCCAGAAACATCCCCAGCGTGTAAACGCTGGAGGTCGGCCACTGGCTCAGGATCATTGCGCCCACCAGAATGGTCAGTGCGCCGGAAAAGGCCATAACGGCCCAGGGTGCCCCCTCTTTCAGGTGAAAGGCGAGGTAAATGCGGCCAATCCCCGCCACCGTCATCGAAATTCCCAGCATAAGGGTGAGAATACCTGCCGCCAGAATGGGATTGCTCAAAGTCATGGTGCCTGCCAGCGCCGAAAGTGCGCCAACGCCAAGCCACATGAAAAAGCCGCTCCAGCTTCGCGCTTGTGAAGCGACAAAAATCTCTGCAGCACCTGCGAACAGCATCATCACGCCGACATAAAATACCGTGGCTATCGTCGCGGTCAGCACGCTGCCCAGCGCGAACAGCCCCAGTATGATCAGCAAAACACCAAACGCCATAATCCACGAGGCATGGCCCTTCAATTGCGCGAACGGGCCTTGGGGAATGATTGGATTTAAGCTCATGATCGGCATCTCCTTTTTGAGCTGCAAGCCTACGTCAACAAGCGTGTCAACACCATGACCTAAAACAACGCTTTAGCCGACTTGACCTCATCGGAAATGAAATCGACGGTGGTGCGGATGCGGAGAAGGTCGTGGCTGTCGGCGTGGGTGACAATCCAATAGGCGCGGGTAAAGCTGTGTGCAGGCAAAACACGCTGCAAGCCCTCATCAGCTTTGGCTGAATAATCGTGCAGAATGCCAATCCCGGCACCCGCCCTTACCGCCTCCAACTGGCCGAGCGCGCTGGCACATTCAAAACGCCGATGCGCCGGGCCAAATAATTCGGGCAGAAAATTCAAATCGGCTGAAAACAAAAGATCAAGCACATAAGTCACCAGCCGGTGCTTTTTGAGATCATCGAGGCCCTCTGGAATGCCCGCCTTGACCAGATAATCGGCTGCGCCGTAAAAATTTAGCTTGTAACTGGTGAGTTTGCGCACCAGCAACCGCCCTTCTTCCGGCGGATTGATCACAATAGCAATATCCGCCTCGCGCTTGGAAACCGAAACTGCGCGCGGAATCGACACCAGTTGGATGGTCAGATCGGGATAAAGCTCGTTGAGATGCGCCAACCGCCGCGCCAAGAATAATGTGCCAAATCCGTCCGGCGCGGCAATCCGAACCACGCCAGACAGCGCCAGATTGGCTTTGCCGATGCGGTTTTGTGCGGTGACGGCTTCCGTTTCAATCGCCTCGGCGGTCTCCATCAGCCGCGAGCCGGCCTCGGTAAGAAAATAGCCTTGCGGGCGGCGCTCGAACAATTGTGCCTGCAACGCCGCCTCCAGGCTGGAAATACGCCGCGAAACTGTCGCATGGTCGGTTTTTATGCGGCTTGCGGCCAAAGTGAGCGTGCCCGCCCGCGCTACGGCGAGGAAAAATCGCAAATCATCCCAGTTGAACTGCGCCATTTCGTTCCTGTATTTTTGCACAATAATGGCGGATAATTGAGCATATTCGTGCAAAAACAACAATGCTATAGAAGCTGCAGTTTCCAAAACAGGGAGTGAAAAATGGTCAAGGAACTTACACATTTTATTGGCGGCAAGCACGTCAAGGGCACTTCGGGCCGCTTTACCGACGCCTATCAGCCGATGACCGGCGAAATCATCAGCAGTGTGCCGCTGGCCTCTAGGGAAGAAGTGCGCGCCTGCGTGGAAAATGCCGCCGCCGCCCAGCCCGCATGGGCCGCGACCAACCCGCAGCGCCGCGCCCGCGTGTTCATGAATTATCTGGCGCTGCTCGCCAAACACAATGAAGAACTGGCCGAAATGCTGGCCCGGGAACATGGCAAGACCATTCCGGACGCCAAAGGCGATATTCAGCGCGGCGTAGAAGTGCTCGAATTCTGCGTCGGCATTCCGCACCTGATGAAGGGCGAATATACCGACAGCGCAGGCCCGGGTATCGACACCTATTCAATGCGCCAGAGCCTCGGCGTGGTTGCGGGCATCACCCCGTTCAACTTCCCGGCGATGATTCCGCTGTGGAAGGCGGGCCCGGCCATCGCCTGCGGCAATGCCTTCATCTTGAAGCCGTCCGAGCGCGATATTTCTGTTCCATTGCGCCTGGCAGAACTGTTCATTGAAGCGGGTGGCCCTCCCGGTATCTTCAACGTGATCAATGGCGACAAGGAGGCTGTTGATGCGTTGCTCGATGATGCCGATGTTAAGGCCATCGGTTTCGTCGGCTCGACCCCGATTGCTGAATATATCTATGCGCGCGGCTGCGCCAACGGCAAGCGCGTCCAGTGCTTCGGCGGCGCCAAGAACCACATGATCATCATGCCGGACGCTGACATGGATCAGACCGTCGACGCGCTGATTGGCGCTGGCTACGGCTCGGCGGGCGAACGTTGTATGGCCATTTCGGTGGCTATCCCGGTCGGCGAAGAAACCGCGGAAGTGTTGATGAAGAAGCTGATCCCGCGCGTTGAAGCCCTCAAGATCGGCCCATCCACTGACCTCAAGGCCGATTACGGCCCGGTTGTGACCAAGGCTGCGCTCGAAAAGATCAAGGGTTATGTCGAAACCGGCATCAAGGAAGGTGCCAACCTTGTGGTTGATGGTCGCGGCTTCAAGATGCAGGGCTATGAAAACGGCTTCTATATGGGCGGCTGTCTGTTCGACAATGTGACCAAGGACATGACCATCTATAAGGAAGAAATCTTTGGTCCGGTGCTCTCGGTGCTACGGGCCAAGACCTATACGGAAGCCTTGAAGCTGGTGAATGACCATGAATATGGCAACGGCACCGCGATCTTCACGCGCGATGGCGACACTGCGCGTGATTTTGCCTCCAAGGTGCAGGTCGGCATGATCGGTATCAACGTGCCGATCCCTGTGCCGATTGCCTATTACACCTTCGGTGGCTGGAAGCGCTCGTCCTTCGGTGATTTGAACCAGCATGGCCCGGATTCAATCCGCTTCTACACCAAAACCAAGACCATCACCTCGCGTTGGCCTTCGGGCATCAAGGATGGTTCAGAATTCTCGATCCCGACCATGAAGTGAGCGGTTCGTTTTTGATTTAAAGCCCCTCACCCTGAGGTTCTCGAAAGCCGAGGGCTTTTTTATAATTATGCCCCTCATACTTCGAGGACCTCGGTATGAGGGGCCTTTTCACCATTTCCCCATTGACTTCGCGCTGCCAAACCCGCATTTTATCCTCATGAAACGCGCAATAATTTGCATTTGCTCCAACATTATCAGCTAGCTTAAACGCTGGTTGGAGCCGTTTTGTCATAAAACATCACGTCCCTAGCCAGCGGTAAGGGACTTTTTTATGGCGTTAAAGTTTTACAATACACTCACCCGTTCCAAGCGCGAGTTCTGTCCCATCGACGCGAACAATGTGCGGATGTATGTCTGCGGACCCACCGTTTATGATTTTGCCCATATCGGCAATGCGCGCCCCGTCATCGTTTTTGACGTGCTGTTTCGGTTGCTGCGCCACATTTACGGCGAAAATCACGTCACTTATGTCCGCAACATCACCGACGTCGATGACAAGATCAACGCCCGCGCTTTGCGGGATTTTCCGGAATTGCCGCTTAATGACGCTATCGCCAAAGTGACCTCGGCCACCGCCGAACAGTTCCACAAGGATGTCGCGGCACTGGGTTGCCTGGCCCCCACCTTTGAGCCGCGTGCCACCGAGCATATCGCGGGTATGATCGACGTGATCGAAAAACTGATCGCACGCGGCCATGCCTATCAAGCGGCGGGCGAAGTTTTGTTTGACGTGCGCTCGATGCCGAATTACGGCGCTTTGTCGGGCCGCGATCTGGACGCCAACAAGGCGGGCGCACGTATTGCGGTGGACGCGCACAAGCGCGACGCGGCGGATTTTGTGTTGTGGAAACTCTCCAGCGCCGATGAGCCGGGCTGGGAAAGCCCGTGGGGCAGGGGCCGCCCCGGCTGGCATATCGAATGCTCGGCCATGTCTAAGTTTCATTTGGGCGAAACCTTTGACATCCACGGCGGCGGGCTGGACCTGATCTTCCCGCATCACGAAAACGAAATCGCGCAAAGCACCTGCGCTTTTGGCCATGATGTGATGGCCAATTATTGGATGCACAACGGTTTTGTGCAGGTCGAAGGCCGCAAAATGAGCAAATCCGACGGCAATTTCGTCACCATCCATGATTTGCTGCACACGGAAAAATTCGGCGGACGAAAATGGCCGGGTGAAGTGCTGCGTCTGGCGATGCTAAAAACCCATTATCGCCAGCCGATTGATTGGACGGTGCGGGCGCTGGAAGAGGCGGAAGCGACGCTGAAGGATTGGAAGCGTTTTGCAGTACCCATGCAAACAGTCGCAGAAATGCCTTCGCAAGTCCAATCCCGCCCATTAAATCCTTTGATTTTGGATGCTGTTAGCGATGATCTTAATTTTGCAGCGGTTATTGCGGTATTGCACCATTGGCGAAATGATATTGTCCACACCTCTAATGGCAATGCGGTTGTGGCATTTTCAGACGCTCTCCGCTTTTTCGGTTTTCTCCATGACAGTGTTACGGATGCTTTGGAAATGACCACATTGCAAAAGGAATTGGTTTCCCTCCGCCTCGCCGCCCGCGCTGCAAAAAACTGGGCTGAATCTGACCGCATCCGCGACGAACTCGCCGCCCAAGGCATTGTTCTCAAAGACAATAAGGACGGCACAACCACATGGGAGGTGAAGCGGTGAGCGTTCAAGTCTCCCATCGTGCCGTCATGGCCGGGCTTGACCCGGCCATCCACGGAGCCAGCGTGGATACGCGGGTCAAGCCCGCGCATAACGCTCTATTCGGCCTGACACCCGCATTCTTAGAGACGCCTTTTGCAAAGGCTCCTCAAGATGAGGGCTTTGGTGGCGCGGCTTGCTTTCCCGTCATTGCGAGAAGCGCAGCGACGAAGCAATCCAGAACCGGGTGTGAGTTCGCACCCTCTCTAAAACCGTCATGCGCGGGCTTGACCCGCATATCCACGCCTTTGGGTGTCTCGAGGATGGCTGGATCAAGTCCGGCCATGACGGCTAAATGGGGTGCGGAACTGTGACCATCACCCTTCGCCCCATATTGCCCGCTGATTTACCCGCCCTTATCGATCTTTATGAGGCCAGTATCACCACGCTGGCCGAGGAGGATTACGGCGAGGATCAACTTTCGGCCTGGATAGACCAGGCGCAAACGCCTGCCTTTGCCAAGAAAATCGTCGAAAATCTCACGCTGTTGGCGCTCTATGACGGATATTTGGCCGGTTTTGCCACCCTGAAAGGCAAAGATCATATCGAAATGCTCTACGTGCACCCTGAACATGCGCGCGCCCGCGTTGCCACCACGCTGGTGGACGCGCTGGAGCGCCTCGCTTTGGCCAGAGGCGCGCAGGCGTTGACCGTCGACGCCTCCGATACGGCGCTGCCTTTTTTTGAAAAACGCGGCTATGTCGCCCAGCGCCGCAATACTGTGGCGCTGGGTGACGTCTGGCTCGCCAATACCTCGCTTTTGAAAAAACTCGTCCCCGCCGCACCCACCAGCACGCTTCAGTGAACAGGCTCATGACCAAACAACGCCTCTACCTTTTCGACACTACCCTGCGTGACGGCGCCCAGACCACCGGCGTAGATTTTTCACTCGCCGACAAACGCAACATCGCCGCTATGCTCGACGGATTAGGCGTTGATTATGTCGAGGGCGGCTACCCGGGTGCCAATGTCACGGACACGGAATTTTTTCGGAAAAAGCCGAACATCGCGGCCAAATTCTGCGCCTTCGGCATGACCAAACGGGCCGGGCGCTCCGCTTCCAATGACCCCGGCATCGCTCAATTGGTCGAAGCCGACGCCGATTGCATCGTGTTCGTCGCCAAAGCTGGGATTTTCAGGTGCATGTGGCGCTCGAAATCCCGCTGGAAGAAAATGTCGAAGGCATCACCGACAGCGTTGCCTATGCCGTCGCGCGCGGGCGCGAAGTAATGGTCGATTGTGAACATTTCTTTGACGGCTACAAGGCTAATCCAGCCTACGCGCTGCAATGCGCCAAGGCGGCCTATGATTCCGGCGCGCGCTGGGTGGTTTTGTGTGATACCAATGGCGGCACTCTGCCGCACGAAGTGGCTGAAATCGTCGCCGCTGTCGCGAAAACCATCCCCGGCAGTCATCTCGGCATCCACGCCCATGATGATACCGGGCAGGCAGTGGCCAATTCGCTGAGCGCGGTCAGGGCAGGCGCGCGGCAGATTCAGGGAACGCTGAATGGGTTGGGCGAGCGTTGTGGCAACGCCAATCTGGTCACGATTCTTCCGACGCTGCTGCTCAAACCGGAATATGCTGACAATTTTGAAACCGGCGTTTCGCTGGAAAAGCTCACGGGCCTGACCAAACTCAGCCACACGCTGGACGAATTGCTCAACCGCTCGCCCGCCCGTCATTCGCCTTATGTCGGCACCAGCGCCTTTGCCACCAAGGCGGGCATTCATGCCTCGGCGGTGGTCAAAGACCCGCGCACCTATGAACATGTGCCGCCCGAATCGGTCGGCAATCGCCGTCGCGTTCTGGTCTCCGATCAGGCCGGACGCTCGAATATCCTCTCAGAACTGGAGCGCCTTGGCGTCAATCTCGAAAAAAACGATCCGCGACTCACCCGTCTGCTGGAAGAAGTGAAAGAAAAAGAATCGCTCGGTTATGCCTACGAAGGCGCGGACGCCTCGTTCTTGTTGCTGGCCAAGCGGGTGCTTGGCGACCTCAAGCAATATTTCACCATCGAGCGTTTCAGCATCAATGTCGAGCGCCGATACAATTCTCAGGGGACATTTGTTGCAATGTCTGAAGCTATCGTCAAGGTTTCGGTCGATGGCGAAACATTGATTTCCGCTGCGGAAGGTCAGGGGCCCGTCAACGCTCTTGATTTGGCCTTGCGGAAAGATCTCGGCAAATATCAAAAATATATAGAGGACGTCGAACTACTGGATTATCGCGTGCGTGTATTTCAGGGTGGCACGGATGCGGTCACGCGCGTATTGATCGAATGCGGCGATTCGACCGGCGATACTTGGTCAACGGTGGGTGTTTCGGCCAATATTATTGACGCCTCGTTTCAGGCATTGACTGATTCGATTACCTATAAATTGCTTAAATCCGGGGCTTGAGGCGCGTTGGCGAAGGCGAAGCTATCACTCATTTTTGAGCTATTTAACGCCAAATTAACCATAGCAACGCTATTCTTGCGCTAGGTTTTGTCGTCAATCCATGCTGAAAAGCGCAAAATATGCACAAAAAGCTAGGTATTGACGAACCGTTTTATCGGGGATAACCCTCGTGAATATACGGATATGTATCTGGTATATCATGGTATTCTGTATCCCTGCGAAATTGGTGATGGCGTCCAGAAGAGTGGAGATTGTCGGTTTATTTCGGGGGAAAGCGTATGCATTTTCCGAAAGTTTTACCTCGTCGTCGCCTCTGCTGGGCAGTTAATTTTGGAGAATTTAATGCTTCGTAAATATGCGATTTCTGGAATTTCATATCTTGTGTTGGCTAGCGGCGCTCAGGCGGCCGATTTGGGTGCAAGTGTTAACC
>Ga0209067_10001879_pt1 | contig 12661 bp, 7 predicted proteins | sample ColStrG_CSR_2013_FD_187199 | JGI IMG/M metagenome (GOLD analysis project Ga0209067, IMG submission 187199) | Freshwater sediment microbial communities in response to fracking from Pennsylvania, USA - Cold Stream Run_MetaG_CSR_2013 (SPAdes)... | ecosystem: Environmental > Aquatic > Freshwater >... | reverse complement strand
GTCTGATAGCCTTTCAGCCAATCGGACAGCCGAGCCGCCGCACCGGCGCCGAGATCGCGCCGTTCCTCGACCCGCGCATTGGCGACGTTAACCGCCACGACGGGTCCTGAGATCGAGGGTCATCGGGAACTCCAGGGTCGTCTCCGCATCCGGCGCCTCGATCGTCCCCGGCGTGTGGCCGTGCTCCTGGAACCGCGCTTTTCGGCGCGCCTCGGCCTCGTAAGCGTTCACCGGGAATGTCTCATAGTTGCGACCGCCAGGATGAGCGACGTGGTAGACGCACCCCCCCAGGGAACGTCGATTCCACCGATCGATAATATCGAACGTCAGGGGGCTTTGCACCGGCAGCGTGGGGTGCAAACCACTCGGGAGTTTCCAGGCCTTGTACCGAACGCCGGCCACAGCCTCCAGCGAGACACCCGTCGGCGTCATGGGCAGAGCGCGACCGTTGCAGGTGATCACATGACGATCGGCGTTGAACCCGGTCACCAACACCTGCAAGCGTTCGAGAGAGGAATCCACAAACCGCACCGTGCCGCCCCCGGTGTTTTCTTCACCCATGACGTGCCAGGGTTCCAAAGCGTGGCGCAGTTCAAGGCCGACGTCGCCGTATCGGACTTCCCCATGCACCGGAAAGCGAAAGGCGCGCTGGGCCTCGAACCAGCGGGAATCAAAAGCGAACCCAGCTCCCGCCAGCTCGTTCAGGACGCCTTTGAAATCCGACCACACGAAATAGGGCAGCATGAACCGGTCGTGCAGCGCGGTGCCCCAACGCACCAGGCGCCCCCCCTGGGGTTCGCGCCAGAACCAGGCGATCAAGGCGCGGATGAGCAATTGCTGCGCCAGGTTCATCCGCGCATCTGGCGGCATCTCAAACCCGCGAAACTCCAGCAAGCCCAGCCGGCCAGCGGGCCCATCCGGCGAATAAAGCTTGTCGATGCAGATCTCGCTGCGATGGGTGTTGCCACTGACATCGGTGAGCAGATTGCGGAGCAGCCGATCGACCAGCCACGGCGACGGAGCCTCACCGGCGCCCGGCGCCGCGATCATGTCGAGAGCGATATCCAACTCGTAGAGGCTGTCATGGCGCGCCTCGTCCGGTCGAGGCGCCTGGCTGGTCGGGCCGACGAACAGACCCGAGAACAGGTAGGACAGTGACGGGTGACGCTGCCAATAGAGCAATAAACTCTTGAGGAGGTCCGGGCGTCGCAGGAATGGCGAGTCCGTCGGCGAAGCGCCGCCCACAACCACGTGGGCTCCGCCCCCGGTGCCGGTGTGCCGGCCGTCGATCATGAATTTGTCAGCGCCCAAGCGGCAGGACCGAGCGATTTCGTAAACCGCCGTGGTGATGTCCACGGACTCTCGCCAAGAACTGGCGGGTTGGACATTGACTTCGATCACGCCGGGATCGGGGGTGACTTTCAGGACCGTGATCCGGTTGTCGTCAGGCGGCGGGTAACCTTCGATCCTGAAGGCGGTTCCGTTGGCGGCGGCGTCTACCTGAACGACGAGTTCCAGATAGTCCTCTACCCGTCCGACCGGCGGCATGAAAATATATAGCCGCCCATCGCGCACCTGAGCGGATATTGCGGTGCGAACGTACACATCCTCTCCCTTCGCCGACGGCTCAGAGGTTGGGGCGCGTGTGGCGAGAGCCTGAATCTTCTCGAACGCGGGCAAGGGGCCGCGCGCCTCGAACGGGTCGACAGGGACGATGTGCGGGTACTGTTCCGGTGTCAGCGTCGGTAGGTTATCGAGGGGCAGGCGAAGGCCGATGGGCGAGTCCCCCGGCACGAGGAATAGGGATCCACGCCGAAAGCGCCAACGCTCGCTGACCCAGCCATCGCCCTCGGCCACAGTAAGCGCCTTGCGCAGCGGCAGGACGTAGCCGACGGCCCGCGACAGCCCCCCTTCCATCGCCCGCCGCAACGTGGCGCGCGAACCTTCGCCATCAAGCTCGATGTCGGTCAAGTTGATGTTGGGCGGCAGGTCCGCCTCGGCCTTTATGGCGGCGATGGGATCCTCACGCGCCGGCAAGATATGCCGAGGGTCGAGATTCAGCCGCGCGGCCAGCCGTTCGAGGATCAGACGAGCGTCATCGGTGGCGACCGTACCCATTGAGGTGGAGACCGCCGATGGGCGGCGAATGGGTTCGCCGTCGCGGCGCCAGTAGAGTCCTAGCGCCCAGCGTGGCAGCGGCTCGCCGGGATACCACTTCCCTTGGCCATAATGCAGCAAGCCCCCTGGACCAAAGCGATCGCGCAGGCCCAGCAGCATACGCTCGCCCAGAGCGGGCTTCGTAGGCCCTGACGCAGCCGTGTTCCACTCGGCCGATTCGAAGTCATCGATCGAGGCGAAGGTCGGCTCGCCGCCCAAGGTCAATCGGACATCGCCAGCTTGAAGGTCCGCCTCCACCCGCTCACCCAGCGCGTCAAGCGCGGCCCAGCTATCGTCCTCGAATGGCTTGGTGATCCGGATCGGCTCGACGACTCGCGTCACCGCCATGTGGACGTCGAAATCTGTTTTCGCGACGCCCGCTACGCCGGTAATGGCCGCGCAGGACCGATAGTGGGGCGCCGCCGCCAGAGGCAGATGCCCCTCCCCTGTCAGGAGCCCCGATGTTGGATCGAACCCGATCCATCCTGCGCCCGGAAGGTAAACCTCCGCCCAGGCATGCAGGTCGGTGAAATCGGTCCGCGTGCCCGCCGGACCGTCGATCGGGTCAATGTCCGCCCGAAGCTGGATCAGATAGCCGGACACGAACCGCGCGGCCAATCCAAGCTTACGGAGCACCTGGACCAGCAACCAGGCCGAGTCCCGGCAGGAACCGGACCCAAGTTCCAGCGTCTCATCGGGCGTCTGCACGCCCGCTTCCATGCGCACTACATAGCGGACCCGCTGCTGCAATTGGACGTTCACGGCGACCAGGAAGTTCACGACACCCTGTCCCGCCGGATCGAGCGCCGCAACGAACGCGTCCAGCCGGGGGCCATCATCCTCAATCTGCTGGTAGGCGATAAGATCGCCGCTCACCCCCTCATCATAGGCGAACGGCAGGATCTCGGCGTAGGGCTCCACAAAGAAGTCGAATGGATTGATCACCGCCATTTCGGCGGTCAGGTCGACGGCGACGGTGAACTCCGTCGTCTTTTCCGGAAACACCAGGCGAGCCAGCCAGTTGCCGTGAGGGTCCTGCTGCCAGTTGATGAAATGGTTCGATGGCGTGATCTTCAGCGAATAGCTGGGGATACGCGTGCGGCAGTGCGGCGCTGGCCTCAGTCGCACAACCTGGGGACCAAGCTCCACGGGTCGGTCATAGAGGTACCGCGTGACGTGCTGAAGGGCGGCGATGATCGACAGGGCGGACTCCGCAGGCTCGACAGGCCGACAACCGCCAACACACTAGCCCGGCGCCGTGCTCGTCCTGATGAGGTGTCTCAATCGCACGGCAAGCGACTTGATGCGAGGACGGTTTCGCGCCGCTCGAGGTCAGATCTGCCTAATTTTTTGGCGCCTGGAGGGATAAGCACGAATGTGTCGGGCACATGCCGACTAGTTCCGGCGCGGGATCACAACCGGCATCGTCTCGTAGCCCTTCACGAAGATCGAGTGGGTGCGCTGCGGCTCGCCGACGAGTTCGATGACCGGGAACCGTTTTAGGATTTCTTCCCAGATGATCGTCAGCTGTAGTTCGGCGACGCGGTTGCCGACGCATCGGTGCACGCCGAAGCCGAATGACAGGTGATTTCTCGGCCGCTCGCGGTCGATGATGTAGGCGTTGGGATTGTCGATGACCGTGTCGTCGCGGTTGCCCGATACGTACCACATGACCACCTTGTCGCCTTCCCGGATCTTCTTGCCGCCGAATTCGACATCGCGGTTGGCGGTGCGTCGCATGTGGGCCAAAGGCGTCTGCCAACGGATCGTCTCGGAGACCATTGACGGTATGAGCGCCTGATCGGCGCGCATCTTTTCGAATTCGCCCGGGTTCTTGTTCAAGGCGTAGATAGACCCTGAAATCGTGTTTCGGGTGGTGTCGTTACCGCCGATGATCAACAGCACGACGTTGCCGCAATATTCCAGCCAGTCCATGTCCCGCGTGGCCGGATTGTGCGCCAGCATGGAGATGAAATCGAAGTTGGGCTCGGCGTTCACCCGCTGGTTCCACATCTCGGTGAAGACGCTGAAACATTCGTCAATCTCCTTTCGCTTCTGCTCCCAGCTGACCACGGGACCATGTCCCGGCTGGTTGACGAAGACGTCCGACCAGTGGGTGAGCTTACGGCGCTCTTCGAACGGAAAGTCGAACAGTGTGGCAAGAGTCATGGCCGTCAGCTCCATCGACACCTTGTCGACCCAGTCGAACTCCTCGCCGATTGGCAGGGAGTCGAGGATGGCGCCCGCACGCTCGCGTATGATCGGCGCCATCCGATGCAGATTGGCGGGGGCCACAACCGGGCTGACCGCTTTGCGCTGTACGTCGTGCTTGGGCGGATCCATGGAGATAAAACTCGGCCGCTGCGGACGGCCTTCGTTTTGCTTAAGCGCCTCCAGCGAGGGGAGCGCGATGCCGTCGGCGGATGAAAACACCTGATGATTGGTGTCTATGGCCATGATGTCGTTAAATCGACTGATCGACCAGAACGGACCGTAGAGACTGTCGGCAGTGTGATGAACCGGGTCCTCGGCGCGCAGACGATCGAAAATCGGCCAAATGGCGTCGGCGGCGAAAAGGTCGGGCTGAGCCGGATTGAGCGCCTCCAGCGGCTGGGCGTAAATCTCGGCCTTCACGTCTCGTTCGATAGCGGCGGATCCATCCGGCATTTGCGACTCCCATGTCGCGGCGCCGCATTCGCCGCGCCGTGTCCCTAACTTATCGGCGTTGGACTTGAACGCAAACGCCCATCTCGTCCAGACGGCCGATCAGCCCAGTGGGATTGAGGTCGGAGCCGGCGTCTCGGGGCCTTGGGGCGCCATTGGCGCCGGCGACGGGGCTGGCGTCACGCCGGGAGCCGTTCCTCCCACGGACGGGACGGCGGCGGCAGGCGGCGCGGCGGGCGGCGGGCCGGCCGGGATAGGCTGGGTTGGAAGACGTCTCACGGCGGAGATCATGTAGCCGCGCCAAATGTCCAGCGGCGCGCTCGCGCCAACGATCCTGGTCATGGGCGTATTGTCGTCCCGGCCAACCCAGACGACGGTGGTCAGACCGCCGGTGAAGCCGCAGAACCAGGCGTCACGATAGTCGGAAGTGGTGCCGGTCTTGCCGGCGATATCGCTACCGGGAATGGCCGCGTGGGCGCCCGTGCCATAGGCCACAACCGCGCGAAGCATTCGGTTCAGGTCCGATAATGGCGGGTTGGCGATCACAGGCGCCGCCAAGGGCGCCGGATGCGTATAGAAAGCCGCTCCGCCGGCGACACGAATACGCTCGATACCATAGGCGCCGACCCGATTGCCGCCATTTGAAAACGCCGTGTAGGCTTGAGCCATCTCCAGCGGCGTCACCGATGTCGTCCCAAGCGCCATCGCTGGATCAGTGTTGATCGGCGAGACGATCCCTAGCCGTCGAGCGGTGGCGGCTACATTGGGCCGGCCCACCTCATCCGCCAGCCGCGCCGCCACCGTGTTGATCGAATGGGCCAGCGCCACTTCCAGGGTGATCGGACCCATATAGCCGGGATCGAAGTTCGCCGGAGACCAGCCATTGATCGTCACTGGTTCGTCGACAACGGGACTGTCAGGGGTCCGACCGGCCTCCAAAGCCGTCAGATAGACGAACGGTTTCCACGACGAGCCCGGTTGCCGATGCGCGTCGATAGCGTGATCGAAGGGGCCCTGCTGATAGTCCGCCCCGCCGATCATCGCGCGAACGCGCCCGGAGGCGTCGAGAGACACAAGCGCCGCCTGCTGAACCCCACGGGCCTGATAACGGCTGAGCGTAGTGCTGGTCACTTCGGCCGCCGCGGCTTCGGCGGCTTGATCCAGCGTCGTTTCGACGACGAGATCCCGAGCAAGTGCGCCGCCGTTCACCATGCGCCGCGTCTGTGCGTCCATCCAGTCGACAAAGTACTGCGCGGCCGCCGTTGGTGACTGCTTCCAGACCTTATAGGGCCCGGCCAAGGCCCGTGACCTCTGCGCTGGCGAAATAGCGCCCGTTTCAACCATCGCGTCGAGCACGAGGCGCGAGCGCTCCGCCGACCTCTGAGGCTGTTCGGCCGGATTGTATTCGGTGGGCGATTTCATGATCGCCGCCAGCGCCGCGGCTTCACGCAGCGTGAGTCGCTCCGCCGGCTTGTTGTAGTAGCGGCGCGCCGCCGCCTCGAGGCCATAGGCGCCGGAACCGAAATAGACGCGGCTGAGATAGAGCCCAAGGATCTGCGCCTTGGTGTAGGTCCGCTCAAGTTGCACGGCGTACACCAGTTCCTGAGCCTTTCGCTCCAAGGTCTTGGCCGAACTCAGAAAAAGGTTCCTCGCGAGCTGCTGGGTGATCGTCGACGCGCCTTGCGCCGCGTGGCCGGTGGCTAGGTCGCTGGCTAGGGCGCGCGCCATCCCGATCGCGTCGAACCCCTCGTGAGAATAGAAGCGCCTATCCTCAATGGCCACGAACGCGGCCGGGACATAGGGCGGCAGGCGCGCCACGTCGATCGGCGGCGAGAACCGCCCGCCCCTGACGCCGAGAACGGCTCCGCCGCGGTCCACGTAGGTGATCTGAGGCTCACGGCGGATGGGTGGAAGCTGCTCGGATTGCCCGAGCAAGGCGCCAACCGCCAGCAGCGAAACGATGGGCAACCGGCGCCCCCTTCTTAATGCCCGTCGTGATCCGAGCGCGTGCGCGACCTTTTGCCGTGAATGTCACGGCTGGCATACTTAATTCTCGGCAATGCGCCCGCGCCCAGACGGGCGCGACGTTGGCGGTCTTGCGCTCCGGGTCAATTGCAGGGCCTAGTAGCGCCAAAACCGGTGTCGGGCGGTCGGTAAGCGGACAGCTCTGACATCGAGAAATTCAGCCGCTGGGAGGCGACAAACCATGACCAACCGAGCCTTGGTTTTAGGGGGTGGCGGCCCGGTGGGGATTGCTTGGGAAGCCGGGTTGCTGGCCGGCCTCGTCAAGGGTGGTGTCGCGGTTACCGATGCGGACTTCATCCTGGGCACTTCGGCGGGCTCATTCGTCGGATCGCAACTGGCCATGGGACGTTCGCCGCAGGCCCTGTTCGAGGCGATCCTTGCCGAAGGCGAGCGGGCGCGACCCGCCGAGCGGCAGGCGCCGAGCGGTCGGAAGACCGAATCGCCGCCCGATCTCAGTTTTCTCATGCGAAAGATGGCCGAGACGCGCGCCGGGGAGCGCGACCCCGCAGCCGTGCGCCGCGAAATCGGCGCATGGGCCTTACAGGCCAAAACCATGGACGAGGCGGCTTTCATCCGAAGTTTCGGGCGAGGCCTGGCGTCAGCATCAGATAGGGTCTGGCCGTCAGCAGGTTTCGCGTGCACGGCGGTAGATGCCCTTACCGGAGAATTCATCGTCTGGACGTTTCGGTCTAACGCTCCGCTGCCGGAGGCCGTGGCTTCCAGCTGCAGCGTGCCCGGCGTCTTCCCACCCGTTACAATTCACGGTCGCCGCTACATTGACGGCGGCATGCGCTCTGGCACCAACGCCGACTTCGCCAAGGGGTACGCACGCGTCCTGGTTGTTGCGGTGGCGCTTGGGGGTGAAGGCGAAATGGGCCGGGCGACCACGGCTCAATTGGATGAAGAAGTCGCATCATTGCGCGACGGCGGCGCTCGCGTTGAGGTCATTCGCCCCAACTCGGAGTGCCTGAGCGCCTTTGGGCCGAATTTAATGGATCCCAGACGACGGCCGGCCGCGGCAGGCGCCGGCGTCAAGCAGGGCGAAGCTCTTGCGCCGACCCTGCGGCTGTTTTTGAGCTGATCAGAGTTTGGCAGATCAAACAAAGGTTTGGTCGTCGGTGGCGGCCTAAGCTATGGCCACGGTGCGTCAATCGACGGCCCCAAGCGATCCGGGCTATTCACACGAACGGAAACGATCAAAAGCGGGACGATGCATATGAAACCTTTCGCCTGGAATTTCGGCGATATCCTTGATGAGGTGTCGGCGGTGCTGCCTGCCGGTGCGCCGGCCTTGATCCATGGCGAGCGTGTTATCTCGTGGGGGGAGGCCTCACACCGGATGAACAATCTGGCGAAGGGCTTGATCGATCGGGGTGCGCAATCCGGCGACAAAGTCGCGTTCTATATGCACAATCGTCCCGAATACACCGAGACGCTTGGGGCTTGCTTCAAGGCCCGACTGACTCACGTGAACGTCAACTACCGCTACACGCCGGACGAAGTCTTTTATATCTTCGACAATTCTGACGCCCAGGCCGTAGTCTATGGCCAGGAATTCAGGCGTAACATAGAGGCGATCCGATCGCGGCTCACCAAAGTTAAGACCTTCATCGAGGTGGGCGACGGCTGCGAATTCGCCGAGGCCTACGAGGCAGTCTGCAACTCTGGCGATGGCGCCAGATTGGACATTAAGCGCAGCCCGAACGACCTGTTTTTTATCTACACGGGCGGTACGACCGGCATGCCCAAGGGCGTGATGTGGACCCATGACGATGTGCGTCAAATCACTTTGGCTGCGGCGCGCCAGCTGGGTCCCGTTCCCGAAACGCTCGACGAGCTCGTCGCCGCGGCGAGCAAGATTGGCCCGGGCCCCTCCAGCGTGATCGGTCCTCCGTTGATGCATGGCACGGGCCTCATGACGGCCATGGGCGGTCTCTTGGGAGGCGGCGCGGTGATCACCCTGCCCTCGCTTCACTATGACCCCGTGGAGATGCTGCAAGCTATCGATCGCTGGAAGCCAGCAAACCTCACCATTGTCGGCGACCCGTTCGCCAGACCCCTGGCGGAAGCCCTTGACCGCGAACCCGGGCGCTACGACGTCTCCAGCGTTCAGCGGATCACGTCATCCGGGGTCATGTGGAGTCTCGAAGTCAAGCGCGCCCTGCTGCGTCACATGCCGCAAGCGGCCCTGGCGGACGCCTTTTCGTCGTCCGAGGCCCTAGGACTTGGAACCTCGATCATGACGGCGGCCGGAGAGATTCAGACGGCCAAATTCATGCTCGGGGACCGGGCCCGCGTATTTGACGAGAACGATCAGCCCGTGGCGCCGGGCTCCGGCGTGCGCGGCCTGGTGGCGGTCGGCCCACCCAATCCAGTCGGCTACTACAAAGACCCCGAAAAGACGGCCAAGACATTCCGCGAGATCAACGGCGTACGCTATTCGATTCCCGGCGACTGGTGCCTCGTGGAGGAGGACGGCGCCCTGACGCTGTTGGGACGCGGCAACGCATGCATCAACACCGCCGGCGAAAAGGTTTTTCCGGAAGAGGTCGAGGAGGCCCTCAAAACCCATCCCGACGTTGAGGACGCACTTGTCGTCGGATTGCCGGATCCCAAATGGGGGCAGTCCATCACCGGCGTGGTTCACATGCGTCCCGGCAAGTCGCTGAATGAGGCTGCGCTGATCGCCCACACCCGCGTGACGCTCGCGGCCTATAAGTCGCCCAAACGCATCGTGACCGGCGAGGTCAATCTGCGCGCGCCTAATGGCAAGGCCGACTACAAGAGCGCCAGCGCCTTCGCCGCTTCGATCCTCGCCGCGAAGGTCTGATTGCTCCACGCGCCATGAACGCCTCGACAACCTCCCAGATTCCGGAAGCTGGCCCATTGGACCTGACGACCACGATCGATGAAGGGACGGTCCGTTCGTTTCGCGACAAAGGGCACGCCGTCGTTCGGGGATTGGCGACCGCGCGCGAGCTCGAGCCCTATCGCTCCACGATCGAGATGTCCGTTGCGCGTCTCGCCTCGCGCGTTCCGCCCGTCAATCAAAGAGGAACCTACGGCAAGGCCTTCCTGCAGGCGACCAACCTCTGGCGCACGGATGAACGTATCAGAAGCTTCGTCTTCGCCGCGAGATTTGCTCGCGCCGCGGCGAGTCTGTTGGAGACCTCCTCGGTGCGGCTGTACCATGATCAGGCCGTGTTCAAGGAACCGGGCGGCGGCCACACGCCCTGGCACCAAGATCAGACCTATTGGCCGCTTGACACCGACAAGACGATCACAATGTGGATGCCTCTCGTTGATGTGCCCGCCGAGGTCGGCACAATGACGTTCGCCAATGGCGCGTTTCGTCACGGCAATCTGGGTCCCTGGGTCATAGGTGATGAGTCTGACCGGGGCTTTAGCGACGTGGTCGACCGATTGGGCCTCGCCACCGAAACCCACGGACCGCTGCAGGCTGGAGACGCCACCTTCCATAGAGGATGGACTCTGCACCGCGCTCCGGCCAACCCGACGCGTTACATGCGGCCTGTCATGACCGTGATCTATTTCGCCGACGGCGCCCGCGTCAGCCACGACCTGAGCGGCGCGCGCGCGTTTGATCATCGATTTTGGCTCGACTCGATCCCAGCCGGCGAACTCGCCAACGGTCGTCTCAATCCCGTCTTGTGGCCGCGCTAAATCTGGGTTCCCTGGACGCGGACTTCCCGTCACCCTACGCCTAGCTCGGCCCTAAACCATGACGCTTGCCTCAACCACCCGCTCCGAAGCCTATTGGAATGGCATATTCAGACAAGCCGCCGATCTGGACAAGGCCGGCCGCTACGAGGCGGCCTATGCCGTCTACCAGCGCCTCGCGGCGCGGTTCCCGACCCATATTCCACTGCTTGGCAACGTCGCGTCGCTGGCCTTGCAGGTCGGACGACCGCAGGAATGCCTGGACTACTGCGCCAGCGGCCTTGCCTTGGAGCCGGCATCCCCTGTGTTGCTTGCCGAACGGGCGGCGGCCTATTTCCGTCTGGAACAATTCGAGGACGCCCTGACGGCGCTCGACGCGGCGATCGAGGCGGACCCCGGCTTCGCGCGCGCGCACAAGGATCGAGCCGGTGTGTTGCATCATCTCAAGCGATACGACGAAGCGCTAGTCAGCGCCGAACTGGCGATTAGCTTGGCGCCACACTACCCGGCCGCATATTTGAACCAGGGCGCGACCCTTCTGGCGTTGAAACGATATCGGGAAGCCCTCGCACAGCTTGAAGTTGGCGCAAGCCTCGATCCAGAGTCGACGGACATCTCGATTAGTCGCGCGGCAGCTCTCTATCATCTGGAACGTTACGAGGATGCGGTTCAGGCCTATGACGATGTCATCGGCCGTCAGCCCGAATATGCGCGCGCCCATGATGATCGCGGCGCCACCCTGGCAAGAATGGGCCGCCTGGAGGAGGCGCTCGAGAGCTGCGACCGTGCGATCGCGCTGACGCCTGATCGGGTGCAGGGCTACGTCAACCGCAACGCGCTGCTGATGGAGATGCGCCGCCCCCGCGAGGCCCTCGCCGCGTGCGACCAAGCCATCGCACTGGATCAAGACAACATAGAAGCGCGATGGAACAAGGCCCTGACCCTACTGCTCCTAGGTGAGTATACCGACGGCTGGAGACACTATGAGTGGCGCCATCGCACGCTCCTTGGTCAAGCGGCCGACCGTCTCTTCGCTCAGCCACGGTTCGTAGGCCAAGGCGTGGCTGGCAAGACGATCTTTCTCTACCCCGAACAGGGCCTCGGAGATTTCATACAATTCTGTCGATACGCCCGCCTGCTGGCGGAGCGTGGGGCAAACGTCATTCTCGAGACGCCGGAACCGATCGCGGACCTCGCACAGAGCCTGCATTCCGCGATCACAGTGGCGAACCCCGCGCGGGCGCCATCTCACTTTGACTACCATAGCCCTGTCGCAAGCCTGCCCCGCGCGTTCAACACCACGGTAGAGACCATCCCGGCATTCGACGCCTACCTCTCGGCCGATGACTCAAAGGTCAAAACCTGGGCCAACCGCCTTGGGCCGTGGACCCGACCCCGGGTCGGCCTGGTCTGGTCTGGCGGCTTCAGACCTGACCAGCCTGAGACCTGGGGCGTCAACGCGCGTCGAAACCTCCCGTTGACGAGCATGGGTGTGCTGTCCGACCTCGACTTGGAGTTCCACAGTTTACAGAAAGGACAGCCCGCCGAGGCCGAACTAGAGGCGCTGACCCCAAAAGAATGGAGCGGCGCGCCGATCCTGAACCATGCGGACACGCTGACCGACTTTGCCGAAACCGCCGCCCTAGTCGCCAACCTCGATCTCGTGATCAGCGTTGACACCTCGACAGCGCACCTGGCTGGAGCGTTGGGCAAGCCCGTTTGGATCCTCAATCGCTTTGACGCCTGCTGGCGCTGGCTCATGGACCGGGAAGACAGCCCTTGGTACCCATCGGCGCGGTTGTTTCGGCAGACCTCGCCCGGCGATTGGGCGGGTGTCCTGAACGCCGTCAGGATTGCCCTACGGGAATCTGTCGCGCGCGGCGATTTAGCCAGCCTAACCAGGCGCCGCTAAGCCATCGCGGGGTCTCAACACGAGTTTCGTCAGCGCTCAGCGCCTGCATCTGTTGCTCGTCACGACTCATCGCCGAAATCGCCACGACAGCCAGCACGGCTGGGGCCCAAGCCAGGATCGATCCATCGGCGGCCAGACCCGCCGCGGCGGAAATCAGGGCCCCCGCCAAGAACTGCGCCAAGCCGGCGACCATCGATGCGGCGGCTTGGCGCAGTTCTTGGC
>Ga0209067_10001876_pt1 | contig 12679 bp, 15 predicted proteins | sample ColStrG_CSR_2013_FD_187199 | JGI IMG/M metagenome (GOLD analysis project Ga0209067, IMG submission 187199) | Freshwater sediment microbial communities in response to fracking from Pennsylvania, USA - Cold Stream Run_MetaG_CSR_2013 (SPAdes)... | ecosystem: Environmental > Aquatic > Freshwater >... | reverse complement strand
GTAGAGTGCCACCTTCACACGGTGCTGATCTTCAAAACTGACCGCCTCTAACTCTTCCAAAATCAAATAGTTACAGGCGCCACTTCCAAGCCGTTGGCGGCGTTTTGCGGCATTTCGTTAGAAACAATTTTTTCCTCTCCTCCTTTCGTCAACATCAGGTACACCGAGCCGACCATTTGCTGCACGCTTTCCGGCAGCTCCTGCATGTACTCGTGCGCCGTGGTATCGGGACGCGAGTGCCGCAAGTGCGCCTGGATGTCCTTCACCGACCCCATCTTTTGAGCCTGAGTCGCCATCGTCCGACGAAGGATCTGGAAGTTCAGCTTCTCAAGTCCCAAATCTTCCGCCATAGGCTTCAACACCCGATAGAGGTAGTTGTTGACATGGAGGAAGCCGCCATCCGCGTTCGGGAAGATGAACGCGTCCGGTGAGACCTCCTTGCCGTCCTCTCCTTTGCAGTCCTCTTTCCACTGCCGGAGTTCTTCGGCAAGACCATCCGGCAGGTGGACCTTGGTGAGGCTCCCCGGCGTCTTGCCATACGAACGCAGCTTGGCTCGATAGATGGTCTCCGTAAGAACGAGAGTGTTCTCGTCATCGAAGGAACGCCAACGGAGAGCGAACAGTTCGCTCGGCCGTAGCGCTTCCGTCATATCGAGGGCCAGCAAGAGACGGTCTCTCCGGTTGGCCATGGCTAGCACCGACCACAGCTGCTCCCAGGTCAACACCCGCTTATCCTTGGGCCGAAGATTCTTGGGGATCTTCAGCTTCCGGGTCGGGTCCTTGACCAGAAACTCCTGCTCGAGAGCTTCGTCGAAGATGGACTTCAGGTAAGAGCGCGCCTGCTTGACCCGATCCTGCGAGTACCGCTCCGCGAGATGGTTCACATGCGTCTGCAGCATGAACCGATCAAACGAATCGAGCGGTTGCCCGCCGAACTTGTCTATCAAGTCGAACTCGATCTGCGCCATCTTCGTGACCGCCGTGTCCGGCCGCCAATCCCCCTTCCGAAGTGGGAAGTAACGGTTCCGGACAAACCACTCGAAGGTGACGGAGCTGTCTTTCAGCACCCGGCCTCCGAGGTTTTGACCAGTTCGCTTCGTGATCTCGGTGCGCAATGCATCGCGCGCCTCGAACTTGGTCATCTGGGACTTAAGGCCGAGCTTGATACCGATCTTTCTGACTCGTTGTGTATCGGCCTCAGGATCAAGTACGGCTTGTCGGAAGTAGCCGTACCATTGCTTTCCGCGCAGGGATACCCACCCTGCCTGGTGTGACTTGCCCATCTGTTCCTCAGTTTCTGTGGTGGAAGAACCGCGGGCTTCCACCATTTTATGGGTTTATCTCCGCCGTCGCCGCGCTGCGGTCAACTGCTCCTGATCGCTGATGAAGCCTTCGATCCCACTGAACCGATAGCGAAGGGTTCCGTCTCCCATCCGGATCACAGGGAGGTGCGGCAACTTGCGCGAGGAATGATCCCAGACCCAGTCCCTGCTTACATTTAGCCGCCGCGCGACATCGTCCACGGTAAGGAGAGGATCGAGATCGCTTTGAGCCCCCTGGGTCTGTCCCGGAGCTACGCTGCGCGGTGGCATCGGCCTGCTGGGGTCCTCCGAAGGAACTGGTCGAGGTTCGATCACGCGGAGAGTTGAGTTTGGTTGGGGAAATGGCATTTGTCCTCCTGCTGTTTTTCGAGACAGTCGAGCAAATGCTTTGTATGACGAACCTGAAATTCGGTCAAAAAAGCGACTGTTTTGATTGGGGACCGTCCGGAATTTGACCGAGTTTTGGAAGAGCTTCATGCTGACACCGCGTTTGAAGGAGGTGTCTGTGGGAGAACGAACGAAGTGCCTCGCGACTGCGGTGTCCGTGACTGTGCTCGATGCCGCCGTGGCCACCTATTACGGTGGCGTGATCTGGAAAGCATACGCAGTAGTCATCTGGAGCAAGTTGCTGTTGCTGCTATTGGCCGCCGTATGGACCACGACACTTCTGCACATCTGGGTTCACGCGTGTTCCCGACTGCGGCAGGAGAACCAGGAACATCGGGTAGTGGCGTCGATCGCTGTAAACGGACTTTCGGCTGAATTAGCGGAGGAGATCGATGTTTGATTCTTTGGCCGATCTTTCCAAGAAGCTCTCGGCGACGGGCTACTTCATTGATCCCGTGATGGTCCAGGTTGTCTATCTTGCCGCGAAGCTCAAGAAGCCATTGCTGCTCGAAGGGCCTGCGGGGTCGGGTAAGACGCAGCTTGCACTCTCCGTTGCGGCCGCGGCCGATACGCATGTAGAGCGTCTCCAGTGTTATCGCGGCGTCAGTGAGGACAAGGCCATTGGACGCTTCGATGAAGGTCTGCAACGTCTCTATATGGAGTTCTCCAAGGGGCAACACGAGAATTGGCAGACGGTACAAGCGAGTCTGAAGGGGCGTGACTTCTTTCGCCCAGGTCCGCTCATGCGTGCGCTCGAGTGCGAACGGCCATGCGTGCTTCTCATCGATGAGTTGGACAAAGTAGACGATGGATTTGAGGCAATGTTGCTAGAAATACTTTCTGCCTGGCAGTTGTCGATACCAGAGTTTGGGACAGTGGAAGCCCGCACCATTCCATTCGTTGTGCTGACCAGCAACGAAGAGAGACGCCTCGGCGATCCAATCCGCAGGCGCAGTCTTTACGTCCGCGTCGAGCACCCAACACCGCAGCGCGAATCGGAGATCATCGCGAGTCGCACTCCTAACGCCGACGCAGAGTTTCACCGTGAGATGGCTGGCATCGCGCTCTCCTTTCGCAATTACTCGCTCGAAAAGCCGCCTTCCGTCTCCGAGATGATTGATTTCGCCAACGCTCTCCAATTACTTGGCACCGATCATGTGACGGAAGAGCACCGCGACGTCCTGTTGCCGTTCCTGGCTAAGACCGAGAAAGACCGTCGCCACCTGCTTCTCCGCGAGGGCTTCAAGAGCCTCCTCGATGACGGCGCTCGTTTCGCCAAGAAGATGGCGCTCGAAGGAGGGCAAGAGTCATGAAACGGTTCCTTCTCTTACTGCTCCTCTTACTGCCTTCCCATTGCAAAGCAGAGGTTCCGTCCACTTTGGCAGAGCGATGTGTCCAGCATTATGCCGCCCAATACAGAGTGCCACCCGAATTGATTGCAGCATTCATCGATGTGGAGTCCGGATGGGATCCTAACGCTCTATCGAAAAAGAGCGTAGCCGGCGAGCACGCAATGGGGTTGATGCAACTCATGCCCTCAACAGCGCGGCGTTTCGGCGCGGCGCAGCCGTTCGATGTCGAACAAAACATAGCCGCGGGAACCCGCTATGTGACGACGTTAATGTTGGAGTTTCACGGTGACTTGCGACTCGTTGCTGCAGCTTACAACGCCGGTGACCGCTGGGTTGGACAAAAACAACTCAACTATCACAATCCCGATGTCATTGCCTATGTGGAGGCGGTTCGTCGGCGATATGTGATGCGAAAACAAGCGGCCGCAAGGCCATCAAGGAGAGAAACAAGATGAAACTACGTTGGCTCATTCCCATTGCGGTGTTGCTGCCGCTCCGACTCGGAGCTACCGGGCCTGCCGTAAGCGCTCGCGTTGCGACGATCACGATCAATCCGAACCAAGTGACGGCACTTCATCTCCGACCTGAGTTTGAGTCGACGATTCGCATGCCCGAGGAGATAACTTCTGTCATCCTCGGAAGCCCGAGTTCCTTCAAAGCCGAACACAACGAGGGCGAGCCGCGATATGTCTACGTCAAACCCATCACCAAAGATCCTGTGCAGTCCAACCTTCTGATCGCCACGAAGTCCGGTCAGCATGTGACGTTGGAGCTTATCAGCGACGGAGCCAGTGCTAACAACGCCAATCAACCAGTGGACTTTCTGATTGAGTACCGTGTCTCTCGAAGCTTTCTGATCGTCCCTGATGCGACCGTCCCGGCAATGCCGAAACCCAATGAGAAGGCCGGTCCCCCTGGTCTGTCCCCGACCCACTCCCCGTCTGCGGTTCCTTCAGCCATCGATCAAGAGTTCGAGCAACAGACCAAACTCAATGCTCCCAAGTGGACTAAATGGGATGGGAAACAGATCGAGACCTCCATCGGCGATATACGCCAATGGAGCAACGAGACGGTCGTCTCGTATTCGGTCTACAACAGCTCGGATCAGCCAGTTGAGATCGTCGCTCCACAAATCCAAATCACCGGGCGCAAGACGGAAAAGAAAAAAAAGAAGGAAGGCAAGGGCGTCCTGTCCGATCAACTTGAAATCCGCGATTACAAGCTCAGCGTGACAAGGCTTGAGGCTGGCGGTCGCGCAGACGGCGTGGTTGTGTTCGACCGCCCGAACTTCAAGCAATCGACCGAGAAGTTGTTCCTGCAACTCGCCCAGGCGGACCAGGTCGATCGACCGATCTTGATCCGCCTTCCATTCACCCCACCCATCGCGGCAGACGGCCAATAGAAAGGATCGTGCAGAGTATGAGCGTCCATGAAAACAACACCAACGGCAGCCGGGGCGTACCCGTTCAGATTGACGAGTCTCCCGACCGCATCGGCACGCAAGTTCCGCCGGCGCCAGAACCGAACGAGCGTGAGGGCACCGACGACGTCGCAACTCCGCGACCTGACAGTTTAGCGACACGCGCCGGCATCACCGGGATTCCGGGTATCGGCAAGAACAAGCTCATTCTTCTTGGAGGGGGTCTCGCGGTCGCAGTGTTGTTCTTTGTCTTTACTGCGATCGTGGGAAAGTCCCCGAAGAAACAGACCACTGCGAAACCGAATGGCACGCAAGCAAGTCTTTCGGGGTCGCAGCAGCCTAAAGGCAGCGTGACGCCCGTGATGGAAACCGTTCACACTCCAGCTCCCGATAACTCCAGCGGGCAGCTTGGGCCGGGAGATATACGGCGAACACGCTCCTCGGACGGTAAGGTCGCGACTGCGGCAAGCTCCCAGTTATCTCAGAAGCAGACAGCGGAGAAACCGCCTGCCGCTGCATCTTTGGGAGGCGTTCCATCCTTCGCTGATACGCAACAGAGATGGGAGGAACCTCAGCCTTACGGGGAACCTGCGTTGACTCCCGCTGTCCAGACGCAACAACAAAACTCCCTGAAGGAGCCCTCTCTGATCTTTGTTCGTAGTCAAGTTCAGAGTCAGTCATCGACGACTCCAAAGCTCAACAGTGATGACGACGATGCGCCGGTATTGGAAATGACGCCCGGCATGCGGATACAGGCGAAGCTTGAAACGCAAATCTCCAGTGCCGTACAGGAGCCGGTCGTGGCAGTCGTGGAATATACCTACGCCATTGGAGACAGAGTCGTGGTTCCTGCCGGTGCTCGAATCTACGGCAAGCTCGTACAAGCCGATCGAAGTGGTCTCGTGAATGTGCAGTTTGAAGAGATTCGATTGCTGGATGGAAACCGCGATGAGAAGCGCGAAAAGATCGATGCGATAGGACTCGGTCTTGACCTTGGACCCATCAAAGGAAGCGTCTCCGGGAAGAACACTGGCAAGAACTTCTTAGTACGGGCCGCATCAGGAATGGGTTCCGTGCTTGCGGAGATAGCTGGCAACAACAGTAGCGCAGCTTTTTCCGAAGACGACATGCTTCGAGAACGATTAGCTGAGAATATCGGGACGGCCGGCGATTCGGAGGTCATGAACCTCAATGCCAATAGCCGTATCGTTGTCACCATTCCTGCAGACACGAAGATCTACGTCGTATTTACGAAGCACCAAGAGAAGAACCCTACTGAACTGCATAAGGTCCCGCCTGCAACACCCTAGATGTCCCTTACAGATTGTCTCCAAGCCCTGGCTGCCCGCCAGGGCTTTTTTGCGTTATGGCGTGGCTGACTGAGATCGGTTGCGCACAGGCTGTCTGAAAAACGTATTGGCATGGGCCGAGATCGCTCCGAGTTGCCCAATCCTCGCATGGGAAAAATGCCTTGCTTTTCCCTTAGCCAAAATGAGCAGGCAGTGGTCCGCATGACCCGGTGTGCATTAGAGCATAGTCGCGACAAATTGCCCTTGTACAGACGGGGCAAAATCTACGATTTGATCGCTGGCGAGAAGAGGAAAGATAGACCCGGTAGCCCCAAAGTGCGCTAGGGGAGCTAACGATTCACTTACTCTTTCTTCCTTGAGTCAAGAGCGATCCCAATGACTTTCTGCACGGACGGGGCAAACATCGCAGAGGCCATTCGGACGTAGCGCTTTAATTGTTCTTCAGGAGGGGATGAGGTTGAACCTTCCGCAACGCCGACACATGTAGGTATGTGCCCAGTTCCAATGAAGCTGTGGGTAGATGTCGTGGTTATATCGATAGATTCTGCGAAGGCTCCATGCCAAGCCTCCAACCGACGCGAGCCAGAAACATAGGAAGATTCCAGCGATCCCTATTTCTGTTGCCGGTATCGTGGAGCGCGCAAGCAGTGCGCTGAGGTCGAAGAAGCTCGAAATGGAAAAAAGAACTACGAAGAATCCCCAAAGCAAGAATGGCCGGACGTAACCCCGCGCACGGGGTGGCGCTGCTGCTTGTGCGGAATACGATTGGCTTGTGCCGTGATTGAACAGGCCGGAGAACGAACGCGTTCCCTGTTGATAGAGAACTGGAACGGCAACAATCTCGGGAGTTCCGCATTGGTCGCAACGATACGAGTTCTGAAACGGTAGGGTCGCCATTGCCTGAGCCTTGGACCGCCAAAAGCCTTGCGGCGAGTCAACTCAATCCTCGAGAAGATTTTAGCGCTTTCGCCGGAACGGAGCCAATTCAGCGAAGCCATCAGAAATCCCGAAATCCAAATCGTCTCGCAAAACCCACGATCGATTGAAGATATTGTCGACCTGATTTCAAGGTTCGTCCAGAAATTTGACTGAGTTTTCGTTCCGACCGATTCTCTGCTTCGACACGGAGGCCCCGAGCACCCGAGTCCAGGAGAGATAGAGACATGAGAATCACACCAGCCTTCTGGCGGCGCTCCGACGCGACCGCCGCTTCACTCGCCACTGTCATCCACCGTCCCGAACAAACCAACTGGGTTCGCGCCGCTCTGATGTTTGCATTAGCTCTCGTGCTTCTTGGGAGCGTGCTGGCACCTCTGGCGGCGACTGCCCAAAACCTTGGGACCTCGCCGCAGTTCGGACAGGCCGTTCAAGGGCAGCAGGCGACCACCGTCGAAGGCACCGTTCTGAATATCGTGAACTGGGCCTGCAATGTCATTGCCCCAGTGATCGCGGTGGCCTGCCTCGGTGTCGCGGGATGGCACTTCAAATCCGGTCGCGGTTATATGGGCTGGGGCGTTACCGGCGTTGCGCTGATGGTGATCTCCGGTCTGGGACGTATGGCCGAAGGGTTCATCACGCAAGCGCAAGGAATCCAGTAACGAGGTTTCGTCGTCATGCCTGTGCCGCAATTCCTTCTCGATCTTCTGCAGATGCTGCTTGATCTCGCTGTGCCCGCGGCGTTCCTCACCTTGACCGCCGCGGGAGTGAGTTTACGGCACGAAGGAGGAACCAACTTCCATGTGAATGGCAGGACGGGAAAGTGGGTGTTGTGGACGGTGGTTCTTCTAACTCTCCCACAACTGTTGTCCTGGGTTGCGGCACAAGGTATCACCGTTCCTTCGGGGAGCGGATCGGTTGGGACGAGTTGGATCGCGAGCATGGAGACGGTGTTCAAAGCATTCGTCAATCAGATCGTAGTCGCCAAACTGGTTCCTGTTCTTGCTGCTTATTTCGTTCTAAAAGCAACTCTGGATGGAGCAGCAGGCGAAAATCCACTTCCGTCGATCATCGCCGCGCTGTTCTTAATGTCACTCTCCGCCACCATGCAACTCATGCAGGGCTGGAACTCGGGAGGCCAGTACGCAGCTACGGACATGCTCACATCACTGTGGAACTACATCGTTGGGCAGATCATGCCCGCCGCAGCAGGTTTGGCGTGTGTTGGTGCGGTGATCAACTTTGTGCGGCATAGGCCGTGGACCCGGTTGGTCTTTGCCGCAATTTCTTTCCTGAGCGTGAGTGGATTGCTCACACTCTTCCAGGCGATGGCGGCTTAGGAGAAAACGATGAGTTTGGATGGCGCAATTACGAACCTCGCCTCCTGGGCTGGGAACACCATCATGCCAACGATGGCGGGAATGTTTTTCGCCGGTGCTGTCTACCGCTACAGCAAGAGCGGCCCTTTCGAGCACCTCCTCTATGGTGGCTTCGCTTCGCTCATGTGTTCTGGCATGCTCCGCGCGCTCGAGGGCTTTGTTCAGCACGCCGGCCCTACAAGTGCCGATGGCTTTTGGATGGCGACGATGAGTCTCGTGAACTGGACGGCGAATGTAATCCTGCCCATGTTCGCGCTCACCCAGCTCGCAGCGATGGCACTTCATATGGGTGGTGTGGTCTCTGAGATCTACCCAGGCTCGACCTGGATTCGTAAGTTCATCGCGGCGGTGGCTGCGCTGATGGTCTCAGGGATCGTGCGCTTCGCCGAGTCGATGGTCACGCAGGCACACGGAATTTGAGGAGGATGCTATGAGTTTGGATTTGACGCCGGTTCACCGCAACCTCCACACGAAGGTCACGTTTCTTGGCCTCGAGTTCGAAGATCTGATCCTGGTGCTCGCATTGGCGGCTCTCATGAACCTGCTTGCCCACTTTGCCGGGAACGATGCTCATTTCCTGGGGATGCCACTCAACATCTTCATGGAGTTTGTCGTGCCGGTGTTGGCCGTTCCGTTCTTGATCCTGTTCAAGTATGGGCGTCCCCGGGGATATCTGACCGATCTTGTGCGGTCATTCTTCTCGCCCCGCGCGTGGTGCGCACTTGAGCGAGATTCGCAACAAGCAGACCCTTACGTCGTCGAGGAGGAGTAGCGATATGCAGGCTTCGATCAAAACAGATGCGGACGGAATGGTGAATTGGCGGCTCGATCCAGAGGCAGCTCAAGCTGTATTCGCCAGCGTGGTCTTCGCCTCGCGATTCCACGAAGGGATTACACCCCTCGCCGTGATGGCGGCAGAAAGACTACATGGCGACGAGCAGCCGCGTGCGACCGGAAGGAGAACAGAACTATGCCAGTGACCTACGCGGAACACGAAAAGAAATTGAAGTCGCCCGCTGTGTGTGAACTCTTGCCGCTTCGGGACCTTCCAAGCGGCGACAACGTGATGGTGCGCACCAATGGAGCCTTCGTCGCCGGCTATGAACTCAAAGGGGTGTTGTCTTACTTTGCCACGGACGATGACCGAAATGACTCCAAGCTAAAGCTCGAGGCGTTGTTTCGCGGCGTACCGGACGTCAGCATGCGCATCCAGTTTAGGTATGAAATCTCCGAGCACTTGGGGGAATTGCTCGAGAACTACCTGGACCAGAGACGGGTGGAGCAGGTGGACGTCGAGGCCCTAGATGCACACCGCCTTCGGATTTGGCGACAGAAAGAAAAAGACGGATATTACTTTGAACCTCGACTTCATATCTACTTCATTTGGGACCCGCGGATTCACGCGAAGCTATACCACTCTGCGCAACAGAACAGAAAGCTCGGTGGTTTCACGGTCAGCCAGAAGAAGGCGATTCAGCGCACCCGCAAAGAGCACGAGACCTATCTGGCGGAGTTTGAGTCAATTCTCAGGGGTGTCGAAGCCTCAATGGAGGTGGCGGCTCTGGGTCCCCGCCGGCTCTCAACGCAGGAGCTGTTTGAGGAGTTGAAGCATTCCCAACATCCCACCCGGCGTGACCATCGCCAATATGTTCCGGGCGAAGAGATGTTGGCCTATCGCAGTGCTCGAGAACAAGCAACGCAGTCGAGCATTCTCAATGAGACTGAAACTTACCTCAATATCGACGGTTATCTCTACTCCGTCATCAGCCTCAAGGAACTCCCGGACGCTACCTTTCCGGGAATGCTGCAAAAATTCTCGACGCTTGGCTTTCCAGTCATAGTCAGCGCGCAGGTTGTCATCCCCGATCAGGTGAAAGTTCTAAAGGGATACAAGAAGCGTTTGCAGAAGATGACCGCTGCGCAGAAGGATGCGAATGGCAACTTCAAGGTAAACCCCGAGGCCGAAGTCGCGCAGGCGCAACTTCTCCAAGTTCAGCGGGACATCATTTCAAGCTCTCTCAAAACGGCAAAACTAAGCCTGTCGGTGGTCGTCCGGACGTCGCGGCACGCGGCTACCTTCGGAGAGCTCGAGCAGGCGGAACGCGAGTTAGCCAATCGGACCCAAGAAGTGCTGAACGGCTTTACACATATGAACGGAGCTAAGGCTGTCGCCGAGACGATCGCCAAGCGTCGCATCTTCCTCGGAACCTTGCCCGGAATGGGTGACCCAGATAAACGTGATCAGGACATGCTCACGTCAAACGTCGCCGATCTCGTCCCGGTAGAAATGCCCTGGACAGGGACCCGTCGCAGTCCACTCATCCTGTTCGAGACGCCTTATCGCCAGCTCATTCCATATTCCATGTTCGATCCCAGCTTGTCGGATGCGAACGGATTGCTTATGGCTACAACCGGAGGAGGAAAAACCCTCTTGGCCCAACAACTATTGCTGATGGCGGCCCGGAGCAATGCGTTGATCTCCATTATAGAGAGCGGGGATTCCTACCGACCCTTGATCGAGCTGATGGGCAGCCAAATGATCGAAGTGTCCCTGGATAGCGATGCCACTATCAATTCCTGGGATCTACCAAAGGGAGAACTGAGACCATCAAATGACCAGATCTCATACATAAAAAACCTGACCCGGCACATGTTGGGAGAGAACACACCTCCGGACCTGGACATCGATCTTTTGGACAGTGTGTTGCTCGCTGCGATTGCGTCGACCTACAAGCGTTGCAGCTCAAAGTCTTCCAACCCCATTCCACTTTTCGGGGACTTCGCCGCGGAACTGGCTCATTGGCAGGACCGAGATCGCAACCAGAAGATCAACGAAATGGCACGTCTGGCGGCGACGAAACTTCGGGTCTGGGTGGACGAGGGACCTTATGCGAAGCTCTTTGATCGGCCAACCACAGTCCCGCTCGACAGTCCTTGGCTCTACTTCAACATCGACAAACTAAAGAACGACCCCAGGCTCGAAGGTGCGATGAGCCTCCAGATTGCTCACACTTCAATCCATCGAACTTCCGGCACGAGCGGTCGTCCGAGCTTGAGCATGATCGATGAGTGCAAGGTTGTTTTCGACACACCCATTCTGGCGGCGACGGTCGAACGGGACTTTCTTACAGCGCGCAAACGATACGCAAGCGTCTGGGCAATCGGGCAGACGCCCGAGCAGATTGTTGGTACGCCAGCTAAGCCCAATCCCTATGGCATTGGTATCGCCAAGAATGCCAGCACGAAGATCATAGGCAAACAGCCTGGTGACATGACCGCTCATCGCGAGCACATGCACTTGAATGAGACGGCCATCAATCAGATCAAAGGGTTCGCGCAGCCGAGAAAAGGTCACAGCGCTGAATTCCTCATTGCCATCGGAGAAAAGGCTGAGTCTACGCATGTCATTCGGATTGCGCCCACTCCGGTGGACTACTGGATCACCACCACCTATCCAAGAGAGCGTACCTATCGCAAGTGGTGGATGAGGAAGCATGACGATGTGCCATTGCTGTCTGCATACGAAGCCCTGGCCCGATCCTACCCGCGTGGCCTAGCAGAACTCGCTCCTCTTCCGGAAGAGCGTTCTGGTGAAGTACTGGAGGCATTGGCGCAATGAATGTAGAAGTGAAATCAAACGAGCGGCTTCCGAATGACATCCCCCTTTTGGGGAGCGAACCAGCCCAAGGGCTGGCCTCTCAACCTCGACGGAAAAAAAGGTTGAGGATCGCCCTTCTGATTCTGGCGACCACCGTTGCGCTGCCAACTTTGGGACACGCGCAGTTCCTGACTGCCTTCGACTCGATCTTCAAATCCATTCAGAGCGACATCGGTAGTTCATTGAGCTCTGTCAACCAGATCATGCAACAGGTGACAAAGCTGTACCAGACGACGATCGCGCCTCTGGCCGCCCTCAATCAAGCTCGCGGATTTGTCGCCAATTCGATCTCTAGTTTTCGTAACTCAATGAACCAAACATTCAACACGCCATTCACAAGTGCGGTTACGCCCGGTCCGCAACAGTTCGAGTCGATCTTGCACAGTCGGCTTTCAACCCAGATTCCGTCACTTCAGACGAGCTTCACCACGAACTACGGGGCGATACCCCAGGCCAACACCGCATCCCCGCAGGATCGCGTGATGATGGACATGGATGACGCGCTCGGTCAACAGAACCTGAAGACGACGTTAGTCGCGGATCAAGGTCAAGATCTCATTCTTCAGACTGCGAACCAGATGGAAAATCAGGTCGCGGTAAGCACTCCTGGTTCGAATCCATACCTCACCGCACAGGCACAGGTCGCAAACCTCCGGTGCCAAGCCTACATGCAAATGATGATTGCGGCAGAACTGCGCCAGGAGGCCGGCCGCATCGCTCACGACAATGTTCTCGTCAAGCGCAGGACCACCATGACCGGTGGAGTGAACAGCCTCATCACAGGGACGCTGACCAAATAAGGAGAGACGCCATGACAGACCCAAAGAGAACCCCCGACAAAGTTCGCAGGCCATTCTTCTGGTGGAAGAGACAGTCTGCGCCGGAAGCTATAAAACCCATTCTGGTGAGCGACAC
>Ga0209067_10001875_pt1 | contig 12682 bp, 13 predicted proteins | sample ColStrG_CSR_2013_FD_187199 | JGI IMG/M metagenome (GOLD analysis project Ga0209067, IMG submission 187199) | Freshwater sediment microbial communities in response to fracking from Pennsylvania, USA - Cold Stream Run_MetaG_CSR_2013 (SPAdes)... | ecosystem: Environmental > Aquatic > Freshwater >... | reverse complement strand
ATGAGCATGCGGCCCAATGTCTGAACTACCTCCGCGCGTCCAACCTCAGCGTCTGCCTGCTGGTGAATTTCCAAAAGCCAAAGGTGGAGTGGAAACCGGTCGTGCTGAACTTCTAGCCGACGGACTCTTATGGGCGGTTTCGTCCGCAATACCGGTGGCACCATCATTGTTATTGGTTATTGATTTTCCTGTGCTCACCGGGGTTCATTAGGTCACCTCTCCAGGCGATCCCGCAGAGACTCCAGTTCCGCAATCGCTTCGAGGTCCTTCGGCCTCCCGGCCATTCGCTTGGTTCGGATCAGGGTTTCGAGATCCAGGACCTGGCAGTCAATGCCGAAGGCTGTCACAGTGATGGTGTGCGGGAGCAGGACCTCGTAGCGCCCGCCGCCGACGATTTCGCCCAGCAAATCGAGCCAGCCAAGATCGGTGATCAGAGTGAAATTCAGGCCCGCACGAAGTGTCTCAAGGTCGAAACGAAAGGGCAGTCCAGGCGGCGCCCCGCGCAGATAAGGGTGGTGCTCCGCCAGCGCTTCCACAATTCTCTGCAGGTTCTGGTGGTTGCGGCTGTACACCACGTCCACATCCTGGGTGGACCGGGGCGAACCATGCGCGGCTGCCGCCACGCCGCCCACTACGATGAAGTCCACGCCCGCCGCCGCCAGCGTACGAAGCAATTCACCGAAGCGCGTCACGCTGGCGCTCCGTAGCGGCGCGGAGTTCTTCGCGGAAACGTTCGAACTCCTCGAGTGCCTGGATCCGTTCCTCCACGGTCCGGCCGAGCGCTGCATCGATCAAGGTCAGATCGACGTCACGCTTGTACAGCTCGATGATTTCGTCGACGGAACTCATGAACTCCCCCTTCATGATACGCCCAACGGGGCTGGCCTCCCGGCGGGTTGCTTCCGACGTGGCGAAGGCTTCATAATTGTCCCCATCACCATTTGCCGGTCGCCAGACCGCGGTGGGTGAGGTGTTCCCTGGCGGCCGGGGAGGAATCATGTCTCGCATCGTACGGTGTTCGCTGATCCAGGCTACCAACGTGGCGCCGCCGGACGCTTCACTCGAAGCCACCAAGAAGGCCATGATCGACAAGCACCTGGCCTACATCGAACAGGCGGCCCGAGCGGGGGCGCAGATCTGTTGCCTGCAGGAGATTTTCTACGGGCCGTATTTCTGCGCGGAGCAAACCACGCGCTGGTACGACCTCACGGAACCGATCCCCAACGGTCCGACCGTGCGACTGATGCAGGATGTGGCTCGCCGTCTCCATATGGCGATCGTCGTCCCCATTTACGAGGTGGAGCAGGCGGGCGTGTATTACAACACGGCCGCCGTGATCGACAACGAAGGCCTCTATCTCGGCAAGTACCGCAAGACGCACATTCCGCACGTGGCCCCGGGCTTCTGGGAAAAATTCTATTTTCGGCCCGGAAACCTCGGGTATCCCGTTTTCGATTTGGGTGTCGCCAAGATTGGCGTGTACATCTGCTACGACCGGCATTTCCCGGAGGGCGCACGCGCCCTGGGGCTGAACGGCGCGGAGATCGTGTTCAACCCGTCAGCCACCGTCGCCGGGTTGAGTGAACACCTGTGGAAGTTGGAACAACCGGCGCATGCGGTGGCGAACGGCTACTTCGTAGGCGCCATCAACCGGGTGGGCATGGAAGCGCCGTGGAACATCGGGGAGTTCTACGGGTCGAGTTATTTCTGCGATCCGCGCGGGCAGATGATCGCACAAGCGGCGCGGGACAAGGACGAGGTGCTCACCGCCGACCTCGATCTGGATCAGATTGCCGAGGTGCGCAAGACCTGGCAGTTCTTCCGCGACCGTCGCCCCGACATGTACGAATCCCTAGTTAAAGCATAATGACAAAGGCCTGACTCTCATGACCAAAGACGAAATCATTCTTGCCAATAAAGATTACCTGTTTCCCTCGGTCTTTCATTATTACCAAACCCCGCTCGTGATCTCGCACGCCAAGGATCAATACGTGTGGGACGCCGACGGCAACCAATATCTGGACTTCTTCGGCGGCATCGTAACGGTGAGCGTAGGCCACTGCAACGAACAAGTGAACGCCAAGGTTCACAAGCAGCTTGACACGCTGCAGCACGTCTCCACGGTGTTTGCCAACGAACCGCAGGCGGCGCTGGCCAAGAAGATCGCCTCCATCACGCCGGCCGGCAAGCTGACGAAATCGTTTTTCACCAATAGCGGCACCGAGGCCAACGAGACGGCCATCCTGGCGGCGCGCTGCTATACCGGCAATACCGAGATTGTAGCGCTGCGGCATTCGTATCACGGCCGTTCCTCGGCGGCGATGACGCTGACCGGCCAGGGGGCATGGCGGCTTGGACCCACGCAGGCCGGGGTGGTCCACGCCCACAACGCGTACTGTTACCGCTGTCCGCTCGGGCTGACCTATCCGAATTGCGAGGTGAAGTGCGCGCAGGATGCGGAAGACCTGATCCGCACCACCACCAGCGGCCGGATCGCGGGCTTCATCGCGGAGCCGATTCAGGGCGTCGGCGGATTCATCACGCCGCCCAAGGAGTACTTCCAGATCGTCGAGAAGATCGTGCGCAGCCACGGCGGCATTTTCATCAGCGACGAAGTGCAGACGGGCTGGGGCAGAACGGGCGGGAAGTGGTTCGGGATCGAGCAGTGGGGGGTGACGCCGGACATCATCTCCAGCGCCAAGGGCCTCGCCAACGGCAGCCCGATCGGGCTGACGGTAGCCAGGCCGGAAGTGGCGGAATCCGTGAAGGGCCTGACCATTTCCACTTTTGGCGGCAACCCGGTGACGGCCACCGCGGCCAAGGCCGTGATCGACTTCATCGAGGAGCAGAACCTGGCGGTGAACTGCGCGGAGACCGGCGCCTATCTGCGCGGGAAGCTGGAGGAACTGAAGGAGAAGCACGAGATCGTGGGCGACGTGCGCGGCATGGGGTTGCTGCAAGCGCTGGAGCTGGTGGAGGACCGGCAAACGAAAACGCCGGCCACGCGGCAAACGGCGATGGTGATGGAAGCGGCGCGCGAGAACCGCATTCTGCTCGGCAAGGGCGGCATGTTCGGCAACGTGATTCGCCTTTCGCCGCCCATGAATGTGGGCCGGAGCGATGTGGACCAGTTTATCGGGCAGCTCGATAAGAGCCTGGCTGCCTGTGGCGCAGCGGTGGTGGGGAGCGCCCGATGAGCGGTGCGCCCCTGCCGGTTCCCCGCAATCTGGAGCAGTTTCCGGAATTGCACCCGGCGCTCGATTCGCAGTCCGCGGTGGCGGAGGCGAACCGCTGTCTGTACTGCTTCGATGCGCCGTGTACGGCGGCCTGTCCCACTCATATCGACGTGCCGCGGTTCATCAAGAAGATTGCCACCGGCAACCTGCACGGCTCGGCGCTCACGATTCTGGATGCGAACATTCTCGGGCTGAGCTGTTCGCGGGTCTGTCCGGTGGGCGTGCTCTGCGAAGGCGCGTGCGTGATGCTGCGGTACAACAAGAAGCCGATCGAGATCGGCCGCCTGCAGCGATACGCCATGGACAAGTTTTATGCCAGTGGGGCAGGCCTCCTGGCCTGCCCAGGGCAGGCGGGGACGCCTGCCCCACACGTCGCCTGCATCGGCGGTGGCCCCGCTTCTCTGGCCTGCGCCGCCGAACTCCGCCGCCACGGCGTGCCGGTTACCGTCTTCGACAACCGCCCGCTCCCCGGTGGTCTCAACACCTACGGCGTTGCCGAATACAAGCTGCGCCCCAGCGACAGCCTGCGCGAAGTAGGGTTGGTGCGCGGCTTGGGCGTGGAATTCCGCCAGTCGGAAGTCGGCGGCGAGATCTCGCTCGACGCCCTGGAGAAGGATTTCGACTTTCTCTTCGTCGGAGTCGGCCTGGGCGCCATGGAGCGGCTGGGGATACCGGGCGATCAGTTGCCGGGAGTCATCGACGCGCTGCGCTTCATTGAACGCTATAAGACCCAGGCGGATTTCCACGTGGGCCGCTCCGTGATCGTCATCGGCGCCGGCAATACGGCGATCGACGCGGCCAACGCGGCGGCGATGCTGGGCGCGCAGGACGTACACCTGTTCTACCGCAGAACCGAAAAGGAGATGCCGGCGTTCCCGTTCGAGTACGATCACGCCAAGGTCCAGGGCGTGCGGTTTCACTGGCTGGCCCAGCCTGTCGCCGTGATCGAAGCTGACGGGCGCGCGGCGGCCGTCAGGTTCGTCGAGACCAAGTTGGGGAAACCGGACGCCACCGGCCGGCGGAATGCGGAGCCGGTTCCGGACTCCGAATTCGAAGTGGGGTGCGATATGGTGGTGCCAGCGCTGGGCCAATCGCGGCTCACCGGGCTGCTCGGCCAATCGCGCGGGATCGAGTTGAACGGAGGCTCCATTGTGGTGGACCGGCCGACTGGCCGCACCAGCAATCCCAGATACTATGCCGGAGGGGATTGCGTGAACGGCGGGCGTGAAGTAGTGGACGCCGTGGCCGACGGCAAGCGGGCGGCGCGGGCGATTCTGGGCGCGATCGGGGAGGCGAAGCATGGCTGACCTCTCCACGAATTTCGCCGGCATCCAGTGCCCGAACCCGTTCTGGCTGGCCTCGGGGCCGCCCACTAACTGCGGCGAGCAGGTCATGCGGGCCTTCGACGCCGGCTGGGGCGGCGCGGTGTGGAAGACCATCGGGGAACCGATCGTCAACGTCTCGTCGCGCTACTCGTCGGTGGATTGGAACGGGCAGCGCATGATGGGGCTCAACAACATCGAGCTCATTTCGGACCGGCCGATCGAAACCAACCTCCGCGAAATCGCGGAAGTGAAGAAGCGCTATCCCCAGCAGGCGGTGATCGCCTCGTTGATGGTGGAATCCAAGCGCGAGGCCTGGCACGACATCGTGAAGCGCTCCGAAGACGCGGGCGCCGACGGGCTGGAGCTAAACTTCGGCTGCCCCCACGGCATGAGCGAACGCGGCATGGGCTCGGCCGTGGGGCAGGTTCCGGAATACTCGTGCATGATCACCGAATGGGTGAAGGAAGTGGCGCGCACACCCGTGCTTGTGAAGCTGACGCCGAACATTACCGACATCCGGATGGTGGCGCGCGCCGCCAAACGCGGGCGCGCCGACGGGCTTTCGGCCATCAACACCATCAACTCGATCACGGGCATCGACCTCGACACGCTGACGCCGCGGCCCAACGTGGGCGGCCTTTCGGCGCACGGCGGGTATTGCGGGCCAGCGGTGAAACCAATTGCGCTGCACCTGGTGCAGCAGATTGCGTCGGACTCGGAGGTCGGGCTGCCGATTTCGGGGATCGGCGGCATTGCCGGGTGGCGCGAGGCGGCCGAGTTCATCCTTCTGGGCTGCGGCACAGTGCAAGTCTGCACGGCGGCCATGCACTACGGCTACCGCATCGTGGAGGACATGATCGATGGCCTGGCGAATTGGATGGACGGGAAGGGATTCGCCACCGTTGAGGAGTTTCGCGGCCTATCGCTGCCCAAGATCACCGCTTGGGGGCAACTCGACCTGAACTATAAGGTTGTCGCGCGCATCAACCCCGACAAATGCATCGGCTGCGATCTCTGTTACATCGCTTGCTGGGATGGCGCGCACCAGTGCATTCATCTCGATAGCCATGCGTTACCCGCCCAGTTGGAAGCGCGCAGCAGGTCGCGGATCACCACGACGCCGATTGCCAAACTCGACTCCGACCAACCGCCAGCTACCACCGTGCGCATTCCGCGTATCGATGAGACCGAGTGCGTTGGCTGCAATCTCTGCTGGCTGGTCTGCCCGGTGGAGAACTGCATCACCATGGAAGAAGTATGTCATCCACTCTAATCCGCAACGGCACGGTCGTCACCGCGCGCGACACCCTCAAAGCCGACGTCCTGATCGAAGGCGAGTTAATCAAAGAAGTCCGCGCCGACATTCCCGAATTCTCCGCGGACAAGGTGCTCGACGCCGCCGGAATGTACGTGATCCCCGGCGGCATCGACGCCCATACGCATCTGGACATGCCATTCGGCGGCACCACCTCGGCCGACGATTTCGAAACCGGCACACGCGCCGCGGCCTTCGGCGGCACCACCAGCATCGTGGATTTTGCCATCCAGGCACGCGGCACGCGGATGCGCGATGCTCTGGACACGTGGTGGAAGAAGGCCGAACGCCGCGCCTGTATCGACTACGGGTTACACATGATCGTCACGGATCTGGGCGCCTCCGGCCTGGAAGACATGGACGAGATGGTGGAGGAAGGCGTGGCCAGCTTCAAGCTGTTCATGGCTTATCCCAACGTCCTGATGGTGGATGACGCGACCATTTTCAAGGCGCTTTCGCAGACGGCCAAGAACGGCGCCCTGATTTGCATGCACGCCGAGAACGGCTCGGTCATCGACGTAATCATCGCGCGCGCCCTGGCCGAAGGGAAGACGGCGCCGATCTATCATGCCTTGACCCGCCCGCCGGGCGCGGAGGCCGAGGCCGTTCACCGCGCCATCGCCATGGCGGAGATTGCCGGCGCGCCGGTGTACATCGTCCATCTATCGAGCGAAGACGCTCTCAACCAGGTTCGGGAGGCGCGCGACCGCGGCGTGCCGGCATTCGCGGAGACCTGCCCGCAGTACCTGCTGCTTTCGATCGAAGAGCTGGATCGTCCCAATTTCGAGGGCGCGAAGTACGTCTTCACGCCGCCACTGCGGCCCAAACACCACCAGCCGAAGCTATGGGACGGGTTGAAGCACGACCACCTGCAGGTGGTTTCCACCGACCATTGCCCTTTCTGTTTTGCGGACCAGAAGATTCTGGGCAAGGACGATTTCACCAAGATCCCCAACGGCGGGCCGGGCATCGAGAACCGGCTGCAGTTGATGTATCATCACGGCGTGAATGCCGGCAACCTCTCGCTGAACCGTTTCGTAGAGCTGACTTCCACCACGCCGGCGCGGATTTTCGGCATGTATCCGAAGAAGGGCGAGATCGCGCCGGGCAGCGACGCCGACCTGGTGATCTGGGACCCGGGTTCGGTCTACACCATCAGCGCCAAGACGCACCACATGCGCGTGGACTACTCGATGTTCGAAGGCTACGAGGTTCGGGGCAATGCCCGCACGGTACTTTCGCGCGGCGAGGTGATCGTGGATGGCGGCGAGTTTCTGGGCAAGCCGGGCCGCGGCAATTACTTGAAGCGCACGGCACGCGGAGGGGCTTGGAAGTAAAGCCGCGGCGCGACCGCAACGGCTCCGATAGGTTGACCCCTTTCACCTATATCCACTTGGATATAATAGAGCTGTGCGGCCCGTTCTGCACGCCTTCCACAAGAAAACGCAGGCAACGCCGAAGAAGGATCTTGAAATCGCGAAAAGACGATTTGGACAACTATTGGGAGGCAGGATATGAGGAAACCGGAGAGCTACGCGAGTGTTTGGGATGCAATCGCGGATACCCCCGAGCAGGCTGCGAACCTGAGAGCGCGGGCCGAGCTGATGCAGAAGATCGCGGCACGCCTGAAACAGCACGACTGGACACAGGCAGAAGCGGCGAGCCGCTGCGGCGTCACGCAGCCCCGGATCAACGATTTGCTCCGCGGCCGGGTTTCCCGCTTCTCGCTCGACGCGCTTGTCAATATCGCAACGGCGCTAGGTTGTCGCGTGCGCTTCGATCTGGAAGCGGCCTGAGCGGGGCTCTTTGCTGGAAGCGTTCGGCGGGCACAGACTGGATGCAGGGTGCAAGGCGGGGCCATGTGCGCCCGTTTACGGCGCACCCTTCCACTAGCGCTTATGGGAGTAACCGGCTTGTGGGAGTAATCCAGACGGTGGCACTTCGACGACGACATGACGACTTCCCGCTCATGTGACAGCCGGGTCTCCGGCAGGCGTTGACGACCGGTATCTGATAAAGGCGCGGTCTAACGCTCGTTCTTAGTGCAGACGATTGGTTCTGTGCAGCTATATCGGTGGCACGCGAAGACCGTGAACCGCTTGAGCAACTTGAGCTGAATGAAGGCGTCAAGATGGACGGATACCTCGCACGAGAAGCCAGCAGTTTGTTCGGCGCAACGGCGTGAGACGTTTGCTATGGACGAAATTTTCTTCTGAGTGGCCGCTGGAAGCGTGGTGACGAAGTCGCTGACCAGTTCGTCACGTCCGGCATCACTAAGCCATTCGACGTGGTTCGCAGGACATTGTCGGCGCAGCTCTCTCTCCCATGCCGTCCAGTAATATTTGTCAGCGGCTCCAGCAACCGAGGGAAGCGCCATCAGAAGAGCGAAAATGATTCGCCGCAAGGATCTTCAGCTCCTGTTCAGGCAACATCTTACCGCGCTGCACTTGGCCGTATCACGCCCGTCCCGCCATGTTGACTGGATGTGGTCGCGGGCGCCGGCAGAAGGAACAGTTGGCGCCTACGCGTCAACTTGAAGTAAACGGCTTGAGGGAGGCACTAACCGCAGAATGCTGACGGCGGGCGGCGCTTTCGCGCCTTCGCCGTCGTCATTCGCCACGACACGGAGAGCAGGTCGTGCAGAGCATCTGGTTCGACGCGCGACAGACGGACCAGCACCAGGGGATAGCTTCGATAGTAGTCCGTGAGGTAATACGTCTCGGGCGCATCCTCCACCAGCCTTTCACGGTCCTCCAGCCCGGCTCTGACCACGAGTGTGTCTGGTTCTGCGGATGGATGTGTCGCCAGGCCAGGCATGAAGATGCCAGCAACTTTCAGTACCGGTGAACCGTCGTACTTCGTGGTTACTTCGACGTCTGGCAGCGCGAGCCCGACAGTCCTGACAATGTCAAAAGCGCCCGTCATGAGTTGCCTGTCCCGCCTTCGTCTCATCGATACCGGTCTCCATCTCAGCCCATTCGCCGCACATTCAGACATCCGCCAGGGTTAGGGGGCGAGGCGTCTTGCCGTCAATGTCGGTGAAGCCGTACTCCACTGCAACGCTGGCCGCCACTAGCACCGTTCCCGTGTGCCGCATGACGTCGGGATCTGCTGCAAGTGCTGCCACCGCGCGTCCAATAAATTCGGGGGACTCTGAATTGGTGAGGTCGAGCCAAGGGGCTGCCTCCAGGACCTTCTCGGTTCTGACCAATCCCGGGTACAAGGACACCGCCGTGACACCATGCGGCCGTAGTTCTACTGCCATGTCGGCGGTCATCTTGTCCGTCGCGGCCTTCGACACACCATAGGCGACATTCGCGATGTGCTTCTGAGCTGCCCAGAAGGAGATGTTCACAATCAGCCCGCGCTGGCGGGCGATCATGGACTTTGCAGCCAGCTGGCTTGCGTGGTAGTAGGCGCGCACGCCGGCACCGAACATGGCGTCCCAGCGCCAGAGCCCCTGCTCCCAGAATGGCTTGGTCCACGTGAATGTGCCGTCTTCCACCATCCGTTCGTAGCCGCCCCAAATGTTGTTGACGAGAATGTCGATCTTTCCCGCCGCCCTGGCCACGCGCTCAAAGGCGGCAGTCACCTCTGTGTCCACCCGGTGGTCGCATCGAATTCCCGTAATCTGCTCTTCGTCGGCTACACGTTCGTGCGCCGATCGGCCAGTCACGAACACCCGCGTGCCATACTGCGCGAGCGCGCTAGCGATGCCGCGGCCAACGCCCAAGGTGCCACCCGTGACAACCGCGACTTTGCCGTCCAAGCTTCCCATTCACACATCCTCTCATGTCGTTCAATGGAAGGTGGCGCAGGCCTCATCCAAAGCGAGTCGCCCGGCCTCACGCACACGCGATTGCAGAGCCACATGACCGTGTAACGCCGAATCCGCGGAAGTGGACGGGCAGACAGGCCTGAAGTCCGCATCTAGGAAGGTTGAAGATTACTCCCGTCAGACGCCGCTCACGGCGGTCCCGGCCACTTGAGCTTACAGTCGCCGTTGGGTCGATTGGCCAGTAGACCATGGCCTGCCATCGGAAGCGAGGGGGGTCCGACGTGCGACTGCGAACGAGATTCGCGCGAGCAACTCCGGCCTAAGTCGCGAAAGCGACGCGCACACAGGCCTTGACCTGGCTCCAGTCCCGGTCGCTAAGGTGCCCGATGATGGTCGACTCCGACCGGTGGGCGCGGCGAGGTGATCGTGGATGGCGGCGAGTTTCTGGGCAAGCCCGGCCGCGGCAATTACTTGAAGCGCACGGCACGCGGAGGGGCTTGGAAGTAAAGCCGCGCTACAATGCGGCCCGAGCGGCGCTCCACTTTCGAACGATCGCCGGTACGTCAGTGACCGTGCTGCCGGAGGACGTGAAGAAAACCGTTAGGCGTGGTCGTGTTGGGGATGAGGTAGCTTCCGCTACGGTCCGGTTGCCCAAAAAGCGCCAGTGGCCCGTTGTACTAAGGTCTTTCTGCATCAGCCCCGGCGTTCACCGGAAGGCAAACTTGGTTCCGGTGCCCTCCAGGACCGGGTTGTTATGATGGGTGCTGATGGATTCGCGCCGCATGTGCCCGCATTGCCGGGCGTTTATCACCACCAAGGACCGGATATGCCCCTACTGCAACGAAAAGGTGGGGCCGCGGGCCGTGGAGCGGGGCGACGGCGGTACGCTGCTTGGTGGGCTGATCCCGCAGGCGCGATTCCTCACGGTAATCATCCTGGTGATCAATTTCGGGTTGTACATCGCCACCACTATCTACAGCATGCGCGCCGGCAACGGGGAGATTGCTTCCAATATCGACCTCAGAACCCTGTTTCTCTTTGGGGCGAAGGCGCCTCCCCGACTGGCGGCGGGCCAGTGGTGGCGCCTGGTGACGGCCGGCTTCCTGCATGGGGGATTGCTCCATATCCTGATGAACTCCTGGTCCTTCATCAATCTGGGATCGTTGGTGGAAGAGGTTTTTGGCGCCAACCGAATGCTGGTGATCTATTTCTGCTCTACGGTCTCAGGATTTTACCTGAGTTATCTGTTTAGCCCGGCGCTCTCGGTAGGGGCATCGGCCGCCATATTCGGATTGATCGGCGCAATGATCGCGATCAGCATCACGGATCCGGTACGGTTCGGACACATGCGCCGCACCTTCGTGGGTTGGGCTATGTTCGGCGTGGTCTACCTGTTCTTGCCGATGAACATCGACAACTACGCTCACTTTGGCGGCCTTTTGGGCGGTTTTGCGGTGGCGTACCTGGCGGGGACTCCGCGGCTGGTGGAGTCCTGGACTGGCAGACTGTGGCAGTTCTGCGCATGGGCCTGCATTGCGATAACAGCCGCCAGCTTCCTGAATATGTACTTGTGGTTCAGCCGTGTGACCCACTAGGATGGAATTATGAGAGTTCGCGCGCTAGCATTGGCTCTTGCCCTGAGTTCGGGCGTCGCGACCATGGTTCAGGCCGCCGGGCCGAAGCCGGTCGTCAGCAAACCCAAGGTCAAGAAGTTCAAACCGAAGAAGTTCAAACCGAAGAAGTATAAGCAGTCGAAGGCTGCCCAGGTAAAGCCGCGCAAGGCCCCGAAGCGCAAATAGCCCCGCCGCCGGGCGACAAAGCGCCACATCGCTTTCTTCCCAGCAAGCGGCAAGTTGCCGCAAGGTATCTTCCCGCTCCCTCTGGAATTGCTTTTGTTTGCAATCAATCGGGGGTTGGCCAAAGGCATGCTGCTATGCTGGCGCACCATGCAAACGCAGCCCGCTAATCGAATTCTTCTGGCGAAACTGACGGCCCTCGACGCTGTCTTGCCCGCGACGCTGCCGCCTTCGGACCAGTTGGCTTCCGTGGCCAATTCCATCGCGGTGACGGTGGCAGGTGTGCCGGCTACCGTGATCGGCGCCGCGTTGGCGCCAGGCAATGCCGGTCTTTACCAGATTGCCGTGCAGATACCAAGTTCAGTTTCCGATGGCGACCAGCCCGTGATGGCCCAAGTGAGCGGAGTGCAGTCGCCCTCCAACGTGCTCCTCAGTGTACAGCGATGAGGTTTCGGGGGCCGCGTTTTACTCCTCATGCGGCCCCCGGTTTTTTCTCGACCAGAGCGCAAGCCAAAGGTAAGGCGTGCGCGACCTCAGTGCGTCATCGAGTAGACGACGTAATTGATGCCGATGCGGATTCCCAGCGCGGAGAACTTTTCCGGGTAGCGCGGGTCGTCGGCCCATTCCCAGGAATCGCCCACATCGGAGTTGAAAGACATCGCCACCATCAACCGGCGATGGTCGTCGTAGATGCCGAGCCAGTGGGCCTTGGTGCCCTCGGCCCGCTGCGACATGTAGCCGCGGCCGCGCCCGCCCAACGCCCACTGGCCTAAGACCTGGTAGCGGTCGTCCAGGTCGTAAACCGCGTGGAAGATGGAGTCGGCGTTCTCGATCTCCACTACCGGCCGGTCTGGAAAGACGCGCCTCATACTTTGATCGAACCGCGCGTATTCGTCGGGGCCCCAGAAGTCATCCATGTAAATGAAGCCGCCCCGCAGCAGATACTCGCGCAGGGTTTTGCACTGGGCGTCGGTGAGGAGCCAGTCGCCCATTTCGCCAACCACCATCCAGGGCCAGTTGTAGACATCGTCGGTATCGTCGGGGTTGACGGGTTGCTCCACCGAGCGCGCGTGCACCCGGGAAAGCCGCCGCACGGCAGCCGCAAAGTGGCGGTCGGCGCGCGGATAATCCTGGGTCCAACTGGTGCCGCCTTCGCGCCAGTCGAGCCTGCCGTAGCGGTACCGGGCGAAACGGGCATCCGGGTGTTGCGGATACATGAGGCGGGCCTGAAC
>Ga0209067_10001873_pt1 | contig 12686 bp, 16 predicted proteins | sample ColStrG_CSR_2013_FD_187199 | JGI IMG/M metagenome (GOLD analysis project Ga0209067, IMG submission 187199) | Freshwater sediment microbial communities in response to fracking from Pennsylvania, USA - Cold Stream Run_MetaG_CSR_2013 (SPAdes)... | ecosystem: Environmental > Aquatic > Freshwater >... | reverse complement strand
CAGCGTTTTCGCTCTCCTTCATGCGTTTTGGCACCACGGAGAGGGTCAGATGGTGATCGTCGGCCTTCGAAACGATCACCATCAAAGTCCGGTCCGCGAGCAGCGGCATCAGTTCCACGAAAAATCCGGTGGTAGTTGTTGTCATTGGTGTGCTCATGATTGTTGTGCCTCCATTTCTGGGTAGGAGCGCCGCTGGACGAGCGGTCAGAACGGCGCATCCTCCGGACTTTGATCCACGTCAGCCGCCGCGGTCGTGCGTTTCGCAGCGCGCGTGATCGGTTGGCCCGGCACCGGACGCTTCTCCTCGTCGCCGCTGTTTCCGCCGCCGAGGAAGCGAACCTTCGAAGCCACTACCTCGACGGTAGTTCGCGCGTTTCCGCTCTTGTCTTCGTATTCGCGAATTTGAAGGCGACCTTCGACATACACGGCGGAGCCACGCTTGAGGAATTCTGCGCACGCCGATCCGATTCCATTGAACGCGACGATCCGCAGCCACGTAGTCCGTTCCTGAGGCTCGCCGTTCCGGCTCTTCCACCGCTCATTGACCGCGACCGAAAAGTTCACCACGTGGTCGTCGTTGTTGAGGTACTTCATCTGGGGCGTTTCGCCCAGGTTCCCGATGATTTGGACGTTGTTCAAGCCCAGCATCACAAATGCTCCTTTCAGTTCGTTGTGAAAACGCACAGACCGCCTTCAGACACACTGCTGCCTGGAGGTGGTCTCTGCGGCTAGATTGTTGAAGTTGACCCGAGAGGCAGAGCGCCATCGGGCATGACAGACGGGACGGGTCTACGCAGCTTCCACGGGAACCAGCTCTTCGGGTTCTTCGATCCCTTCCGGTTCTCGCGCCGGCGGCTCGATCGATACTCGAAGTGCCGTCACGCGACTCTGAAGCACGTCCAGGCTCGCGCGCAACTCGGAAGTCTCCACGCGTTCGATCAGTTCCCGGAGCGTGCCCTCAATCCCCTCTAATACCGCCGCCACAAACCCTGTGTCGAGCGCCATCGGTTCCTCCTTTCTCCAGGTCGGTCATTCCTCGTTGAAGCGGAACTTCCGGCCCGGCTTCTTGACGATCATCGTGTCCAATTCGGCGGCCAAATCAGCCATGCCCTGCTGCACCCTGACGCGCACGCCCGCGGTCGTCCGCAGTTCGTCCGCGCTCACGCCAGCGAGCATCTCGCGCGCCTTCTCTACCAGCGCCTTCAACTCCCCGTCGTCGGTGACATTCCGGAAATCGAAGGTGCCGAGGAACTCCACCAGGTTCGAGACGGTGGTCTCCTTGAACCGCAGCGGCTTCCCGTCTGGCCCGTCCTTCAGCCGGTCGCGCATGTGCTTGACCAGTTCGGCCATCGCCGTCCGCAACACCTGCTGGATTTCCCGGCCCGCTTCCGCCATCACCTGCGCTGCCTTCTCCCGCTCGTCCTGCCAGATCTTCGTGGAGATTTCGCGGAGTTGATCGGGAACGCCGAAGCTGATGTATTGCCAGGTGAAGGTGAACTGCTGTGCGACGTGCTCCACCGGCGGGTAGTCGCCGGGATTGTAGAGCGATCGCAACCGTTGCGCGGCTTCCTGGCAAAGCCCGGGATATGCGCTCAGGAAGGCATGCACCAAGTTCTTCCGGTCGCCCGCAAAGTCGCGCAGTTTCCCTTCCATCCGCTCCAACAGCGCGAAGGGGCAGAGGTGGATGCCGGCCTCGAACGGCAGGCATGTATCGTACAGGTACCGCCGGATCTCTCCGTCGAAATTGGCGATCGTGCGCAGTTCCTTGGAATCGACCAGCGACTTCGAGACCCGGATGAGACTCTTGTCCGTGTCGACCTCCACCTGCGAATTACTGACCTTGCGGCTGTTGCCCAGTCGGCCCAGCCGCACCTTCACACACACCGTTCGCTGGGCCAAGTCCTGGCCCATGCTCGGTACTTCAATAAGAGGCAATGCCATTGCTGCCATCTCGCTTCTCTCCTTTCACGTTGTTTGTTTGACCACACCGGTCGCATCGCTCACCACGGGGTAGCGCAGGCGCTGGTTTAGGCGGGAATGCCGAGGACCGGGAATCCGGTGATTACAGAGCTTCCGCCCTGCTCGATACTGACCTCAACGAGCTGCGGTCCGAAGTCGCTTTCCTGGTACCGCGCGCTGAAGAGTACGAGCCGCTGATTGCGGCTTGTCCTCAGGGGTTCCGCCGAGGGTTCTGTGTGTTCATAGCGGCCCATCACGGCGAAGTCCAGTTGTGCCCTGACAATTCGCCACAGATCGCGCCGCCCTTCTGCGCTCGACCGCGGCCGCGTCACATACCGCCCTGTCGCTAGTTCGCCTTCTGAATAGCCCGTGAACATCCCGAGGCTCGCGCCGGGCATCGCGTTGCGGATCTCGCTCATGAGTTCGGCGAGTGCCGCAGCCTGCTGCATCGGCTCGCCGCCGGAAAACGTGACCCCCTCCAGCGCTGCCGAGCGGCACGTCTCCTCAACGCGGCGCACGACGGAGAGGATACTCACCTCTTCGCCGAGGAACTTGTGGCTGCCGGGATTCCAGCACTTTTCGCACCCGATCGAGCATCCCTGAAAGTAGATCACCGCGCGCATCCCAGGTCCGTTTGCCCGGCTCCACGGGACGAAAGCGTGTAACAGCATGTCCACCTCCTTTTCCGGTAGCGAATGCGAAGGGACAAGAGGTCACTGTCCGCTTTGGCGCAGCCTCTCGTGGGTGGTGCGGGCCTGGCTGTAGAACGCCGCCTTCTTGTTCACCGCCGTCGCGCGATCGCCGCCCTGAAAATCCTTCAGGACCTTCACGCAGCCCTGGCCAGCGAATCCGTCCAGATCAACCGAGCTGTTGCCTTTGTCGTCGATGACGACCGTGATCGTCTTCTGTTGCATGGCAGGCCTCCTATCGCGCCACGAACTGCAGGCGGATCTGCGGGCCATTGGGAGTCTGAATCACCTCTTTCCCCCGAAAGATGTAGCCCTTTGCCTGCGCCACAGCCAGCGTTTGCTTCTCTTTGTAATGCTGGTTCACTTTGCCGAGCCACTGATCGCCGTACCCGATGCTCCGGTCGTATTCGCTCAGGATGGCCTGGAAGCGCCCGTCCGCGCCCCGCGCGAACCCGATGTCATTGGATGCGCTGTCGAGTTGCGCGCGTCGAATAACGACGTGCGCGCGTTCCGGCCGTTCGTCACCGTGGTACCCGAAGAGATGGGCGCCCTCCCGATGGACCTCTACGCGATATCCCATCTCGGCCAGGCCGTCAACGAGGTATTTCTCATCGCACATGATCGTTTCGAAAGACCCGTAGGCAGACATATGGTCACTCCTTTTCAGTCCCCAATGCTAGGCCGCAGTTGCCGCGAATTACGTGCTTCTTGTTGCTTCACATCGCAGCCGTCGTTTGAGACCGTTGTGGGTGTGTGTGAAGCCGGTCGAACGTGCTTCAGGTCGTCGCCGTCGGCTCTTCGAGCAGGTAGTACATCTGCTCCAACTTGCCGATCTTCTTCTCCTCGGCTTCGGCCTGATGGAGATACCGGTCCCGCTGTTTCTGTGTCTGTGCGATGCGTTCGAGGATTTCAAGAACGTCCATCGCTACACCTCCCGCGTCGGGAAGTTCGGCGGCGCGATGAAGTCCGCGTGGCCCAACACGGCGATCACGTACGGCTTGGGCGGCGGCGCGCCGATGGCCAGCGTCCACGCGACGTGGTGGTAGTGCGCCAGGAAGAGCTTCACCGCCCAGCGCTTCACGCGGGCGTGGATGTGGGCGGGCGGGAGCTTCCCGGGTACTCCTTGTACGCATCGGTGCTCTTTCCGATATTGAACCGCTCCAGTTTGCGCGCGGCCTGGTCCGCGAACTTGCCGGTGTCGTTGCGCTCCTGCTCGATGGCCTTGCGCTGGAGATACAAGTTCGAGGGTGTGGCTGACGCGAGGCGCGCCGTCGATCCAGTTGAGATCCGCGAGGTGATATGCCTCGACAGCCGCCAACTCTTTGGGGCGGTTGGGCAGCTCGCCAACTGGGCAGCCGGGGGCGCCAGTGTCTGAGGCCCCCCAGTCGGCCCCAGTCCGCTTGCCACCGTTACCAGCGACCCATCGGTATCGCCGCATTATGCTAACCTTCCCTCGCAGGAGCAGAGCAACCCACCTTCAATGAAGGAGGAGTGTAACCGCATGACTTCTTGTCTGTCGGATGGTCACGACCTGGACGGCTGTAAGTGCAAGCGCTGCAAGGCCTTCCTTCACGATTGGGAGTCTAGTTGCACTTGCAGACGCTGCAAGGCGGTTCACGACACCTCTCACGACTGGGACGGCTACATCTGCAAACGCTGCGGGAAGATCTGCGACCACGACTGGTGCGGCGAGTCGGGGCACTGCGTCTGTCGCCGCTGCAAATCGACGCGGGAGCATTACTGGGACGGCGGCTGTGTCTGCAGGCGCTGCAAATCGACGCAGGAGCATGACTGGGACGGCTGTGTCTGCCGACGCTGCAAGACGCCGCGAACGCACGACTGGGAAGGCTGCACCTGCCGCCGCTGCGGGATGATCCGCAAACACGCTTGGCACGGCGAGTCGGGGCACTGCGTCTGTCGCCACTGCAAGTCGACGCAGGAGCATGACTGGGACGGCTGTTTCTGCAAACGCTGCAGGGCGACCCGCGACGATGCCACCCACGAGTGGTACGGTTGCATCTGTGGCCGGTGCAAGAAGACGCGGGAGCACGTCTGGGACGGCTGCACCTGCCGACGCTGCTATTCGACTCGGGAGCACGAGTGGGACGTCTGTATCTGCAAACGTTGCGGGACGATCCGCGACGATGCCACCCACGACTGGGACGGCTGCACCTGTCGCCGCTGCAAGTCGACCAGGGAGCACGACTGGGACGGTTGTATCTGCAGACGGTGTAACTCGATTCAGTCCAGTTACTGGTTTGATAGCATCCTTACCCTTTCAAGCCACGACTGGGACGGTTGCATCTGTCGCCGCTGCAAGTCGAAACGGGAGCACGACTGGGACGGTTGTATCTGCCGCCGCTGCAGGACCACCCGTGAGCACGACTGGGACGGCTGCATCTGTAAAAGGTGCAAGTCGACGCGAGAGCACGCCTGGGACGGCTGCACCTGCCGACGGTGCAGAGCGACGCGAGACGAAGACCACGCATGGTCCAGTTTTAACGGCTGCTTGTGTTGGCGCTGCAAGAAGGAGCGCGAGCACGATTGGGATGGATGTGCCTGTCGCCGTTGCGGCATTACACGTGAGCACGATTGGAATGGATGCACATGTCAGCGCTGCAACACGAAACGCAATGAAGGTCACAGTTGGGAGAGGCACGAGAAGACCGTCGAGTGCGTCGTCTGCCAGACCAGCCTCGCAAACTGCATCCTCAGGAATTTCGTTGATGAGACCAGTCCCAGCTTTAGGGCCACCGCAGAGTCGCGGGTTTCTGTTCAAATCGATGGCGACCAAGTACGATTCGCGCTCCCGCTGTCTTGTGGCGGAGACGACAAAATCAATAGGGAATTTCGAACTCAAGACATAACAACGGTAGAGACGAACGTGCACGATGCAGCAAAGAGGGCTTTTGAGTTTTTGGCGAAGCACTTTCCTGTATCTTGGCCATTCAGGTTTACAGTGGCTATCTGGATCGAGGTGTTAGACGCGGCAACGAAGAGATTCCAACGTCACTCGGTTCTTGAGGTCAGCTTCACAACTTCAGACCTGGTCACCTTTCGGGAGGTGCCGTCGTACAAGTACAACGGCACAATCCAAGGTCCCGGTGGATATCCCGGGGCGCTCTGGCGCGTAACCAGAAACATGCTGCCGGCCTTAACCCTGCGCCGCGCGGGCTATTTCTGATTGGATTGGCTGGTTCTTCGATCAATAACACAGGGAACATCCCCGTCGCCCGGAAGACGCCACATCGGTGGACGCAGGCACGCTCCGGTGCCCAGTCCGGCCACAACGGCATCGGTCGTTACGTCCTTGGGGCTGGTGGGCGGGTCGCACTGGCTCCAGCCCGAGACCATATAGGCCGTGAGCACGGCGGGCGTCGCTTCGATCCCCGAGCACCGTCGTTGACGATAACGCCAAACCGCCGTTTCACGAATCCCGGTCAAGGAGCTGCGGCCCTCGAGAACTACACCGAAGTCTGCCTCTAGAAAGCTCTGGCCGTAACACGCGCCACTCGGAGAGTGACCTTCGGACCACGGTCGAAGTATCTCACGTATCACTGTTCCTGAAAGCCCGCCCACTTCGTGCCACGGCCGCCATTTCCTGGAACTGGTACACGCCGGGATACGACGCGCTGATGAACTTCCCCGACGCCTGCTGACGTAGGGCCTTGACCTGGTCCGTTGCTGAACGCGAGACCGGAACGATGTACTCGGCCGATTCCCTCAGGGTCAATTTCAAGCGGTACGCCTTGCGGCAACATTCTTTGATTTCCGCGCCGGTCCATCCATCATCGTCCGGCAGTTCCCCCGACACACCGTACTTGTCCGTGTAGATCTTCCAGATCGCCGCCCGTTCGTCTGGCGATGGGAGATCGAAGAAGAACGTGCCCAGCGTGAACCGCCGGCGCAACTCCGGTGGCAGCGCACCGATCGAGTTGCAGGTCGCAATCCAGAGACTCCGCCCGTTCGTCACGGCGTCCACGACCTTTAGTGCGGCCCGGAGTCGCTCCCCGGACGCGCCCACCATCGCGTTCTGCATTGCGCCCAGATCAAACGCGATCGTCGGGATTCGCGCGGTGTTTCCAGTCGCCTTGGCAACCATACTTTTGGCTGCGCCCGCTGGCCCCAGCAAGATACAGCCATCAGCACTGTGGTCTTGCATCCACGCCAACACAGTGCCCGTGAGTTCGGTCTTTACTCCGGACAGGTCCGTTCCGGTCCCGGCGAAGGCCTTCTCGATCTCATCCAGAAATACGACTCCGCACGGCGCCTCTTCTCCCGCGATCACCGCCGCGAGGAAGCGTTTGATGTTCTCGCACCCCCCGATATCGTCGAAAGTCTCGCCACCGCGCCACACGCTCAGGCCCGGCGCTTGTTCGATCACCTGCCGCTTTCGATCCCAGAGCTGTCCCAGATCCAGCCCGTTCTTGGAGAGCGACATCGCGAGAACCTGCTCCGCCGGGAACGCGGCCAGCCCGAGTAGCGCGTCGACCGCCTTAGCGCTACCGGCCGCATCCAGTTCCGGCACCTCCGCGGCGGCGATGGTCTCATCGAGGATCCGGTTCAGGTCTTCAACCGCAGGCAGGGGCTCATCGAGGACAAGCACATCCGCCGTTAACTCATCGGGAAGAATCGAACCCGGCGTGGTGAGCAGCGCCAACGTTCTGCCATTCGCCTTGAACACGTCTCTCAGGTTCCAAACGCCCTGCGCCACCTGCGGATCATTCCAGAACCGCTGGGCGTTGGAATACACCAGTATGGCGTCCTCAGCCAATTGGCAGGCCAATACGAGTGCATCGACAGGGCCGATGCTCGCCGGGTCGCGCTCCCCAACCAACTTCCCCACCTCCTTCTTGCCAGCGTCATTCAACGGCACGAAACCGCGCACGATATCCCATTGCACGATGGCGGTCGTTCGCCCCACGCCCTCCTGGAGCCGCACCATTGTCAGCGCTGGATCCGCCGTGCGTACGGCGATTAGCGGTGTCGAGACCCGGCGCGCAGCCTGCAGAGTCTTCACGAATTGTTCCATCGGTCGAAGCATGGTTGGTCCCCTTCCTTGCTGGTTTCGGTCACGCCACGCTCGCGGCAATCAGCGTCGCCGGTCCACCGCGGTATTCGAAGAATTGCTCGTGCAGCGCGGCCAGATGCTCGTGAAGTTCGGCCGCCGCCACAATGGCTTCCGGGTGCTTCAAGATCAGTTCGTCCAAAGACCGCTGTGCGAGACTCTGCCTGTCGTTGGCCTCGATAAGGGCGTGGCAGTCGTCACAAGCCGCCCAATCCCCCACGCTTTCACCCGCTACGTGGGGGCCACGGTACGCTATGAAGCTTCGGGCCTGATACCGCCATGCGGGGTCCGGCGCCGAACAGAAATCGCAAAGAAGATTCTCGTTGTTCATGGTTATCCACTCCTTTTCGCTGAAGGCGTGCATGCCGTCTGCCGGCGAAACGCTTCGAGGAAGCCCTGCTCACTCAGATTCCGGTCCCAGATCTTCATGAACTGTTCCATCTCCCTGGTTCGGCCTGGGAGACACACGACATCGCCACCTTCGCTCCGATAGCGGCTCCACTGTTCCACGCCCACGTAATCATTGCGGAAGTAGAACGGCCAGAACTCAGGCTGGGCGCCGTCTTTCTCAATGACCTCGAACAGCATCTCCGGATCCCGCATCGGGTCCGAATTCTGTTCGCCGTAATGCGCCACGGACACCACGACCGCGTGGCCGCCCGGTCCCGGTTCCGGCAACACGTCGATCACAAGACGCATCCACGGTTCGTTCTCAATCGAGAGGTACTTGGCGCAATGCAGACCGCCAGCCGCTCCAAGAATGTTAAGAATCGTCCTCATCGCGATTGCTCCTCCGTTTCGCTCTCTCCACTTCCTTCGCTCACTGCTACCAACGCGGCGACACAGCCCACCGGTGGGGCGTTCGACGGCCAGGATTGTCGCTGCGCAGTAGGGCGAAGGAAGACTGAATCAGTGGGCCCGGGGATCTTAACGACTGGCGTAGACTTCACGCGTTGGCGCAGACTGCAGATCCTCGACGGCGTCCATGGCGGTCATTCACCGCCGATGCACGATCCTTCAACGGAAGGCGCCGGGCTGACGGTCCACGTGTCTGCTCGGCCGCTTCGGTGCTCTTCCACCCAGCGTCTCGTGTAGCTTTGAAGGCCCTTGAGCCATATCGCCGGATATCCCGATTGAAGTTGCGCGCGCTCGGTCTCATTGAACGCGGCGCCGCCGGCCTGCCGATCCCGCGACTTAGCCATGTACTCGGCCAATTCGCCAGACGCTCGGGCCATGGGGAGATACAGCCAGGCGGGAGTCAGCACGAAAGCCATCTTGTCGGCGTAGCAGAGTTCCGACACGCCCACGCCGTGTTTCTTCGCCCAATACCGTGAATGGCGAAGCGTGAAATCGGCCCACGAACTGCCGAAAAGCAATCCCATGATCTTGGCCCCAAGTTGGACGTGCTCCTCCCCCTCCGGACCTTCGACGTTAGGGCAGCGAAAATAGCCCAAATCGTGGACGAAGAACGCGACCCACAAACGGAGATCCCACGGAAAGCCCCGAGTGCCTAGCCACCCGGCCGCGATGAAGAAAGGGTGGATTAAGAAGCAGGAAGCCACCGCGAACTGCACCTGTTGATCGACCCGAGGCGCAGAGTTTCCAGGTCACGCATCCATTTCACCCGTTGTCGGGTTGCCGCTTCGAGGTAGCCGGCTTTTGCCGCTACGCATTCGAAGATCGTGTGTGCTTTCACGACGAGAAGGGCCGGTTATGTGAGATTCCGCTGGGTTGGACCAGTTTGGCAGTGGGAGACGCATTTCTGTCGGTGGCGGCAGGCAGGAGTTGGTTTCGGTTCGAAGATTTGGTGGAGTTGGCGCGCTTGATCCAGGAGACCCGGCGATGATGTGTAAAGACAATTTCGCCGCATGTGTTAAAGAAAATATGCCGGCCGCGGGCGCGTGGAGGTCGTGTGCAAAGCTAATTATGTGCGGATTATTGGCTGATAAATCAACTGCATGGCAGCAAAAACTTCTTGACAATCCGCCATATTGTCACATAATTATATTTACAGACGGTTGGCCACATGCCCCGCAAGAGCACCAACTCCGGCAAACGCGATGCGCTCCGGCGACAAGGAGCCCTGAACCCACACGCAGAGTTGGTGGACGATGCCTTGTTCCAACAGAGCGATTTCTTCGATCCCGACGACTTGGTCCAGGTCAAGTACGAGATGCTGCGCCGCGTCCAAGTCGAGCAGCATTCGGTGAGCCAGACCGCTGCCGCGTTCGGCTTTTCGCGCCCTACCTATTACCAGGCGGAGCTGGACTTTCAGAGCCAGGGACTGGCCGGTTTGCTGCCGCAGAAGCGCGGACCGCGTCAAGCGCACAAACTGACTCCGCAGGTGCTGGAATACGTGCGCCAGATGCGAGCCGAGCACGCTTCATGGAGTTCCACCGATCTAGGTGCCGCGATTCAGAAACGCTTCGGCATCGCGGTTCATCCACGCAGCATCGAGCGCGCCTTGACGCGACAGGAAAAAAAACACCGCTGAACAGAAGCCCCGGTCCTTCCGCTGCCGGTGCTACTCTGCTCGCCGGCTACGAAGATCTGCGGCGGCAGGCTCTCGACGACTTCCGCTCTGGTGGGTTGGGCATGACCCTCCTGTTGACACAAGGAATGGCAGCGTGGATGAAAGCATGCCCTACGTCCACCGTGGCCATTTCTGACGACGTGTGGCTCCAGCCCACCATTCCGGTCGTGCTTGCCGACGATTTGCGCGGCGAAGTCGTCCGGATTCTGGTTTCCATGGCGCTGGGGCAGACGCACGCGGCGAGCGTATGAACATGGAGACATCACAGAAAGTAACCGCCAGTCATCTGAAGCGGACCGCATTCCTTTACGTCCGCCAGTCCTCGCCACGTCAGGTGATCGAGAATACCGAAAGTACCGAGCGGCAATACGCGCTCCAAAAGCGTGCGCTGGCCCTTGGCTGGCCAACCGGTCAGATCACCGTGATCGACAGCGACCTGGGGCAATCCGGCGCCACGGCGGCCGATCGCGAAGGCTTCCAAAAACTGGTTACAGAAGTCAGTCTGGGCCGAGCTGGCATCGTGCTCGGGCTGGAGGTCTCGCGCCTGGCCCGCAACTCCGCCGACTGGCATCGCCTGCTGGAGATCTGCGCGCTCACCGACACGCTCATCCTGGATGAGGACGGCGTCTATGATCCAGCCCATTTTAACGATCGTCTGCTGCTGGGCTTGAAGGGGACGATGAGTGAAGCAGAGCTTCACGTCATTCGGGCCCGCTTGCGCGGCGGCGTTCTGAACAAGGCGAGTCGCGGAGAACTGACGATGCAACTGCCCCTTGGCTTGGCCTATGACGACGCGGGCCGCGTGGTGCTCGAGCCCGATCAGCAGGTGCAACAATCTTTCCGATTGTTGTTCGATACGTTCCGCCGCGTCGGCACAGCCTTTGGTGTGGTCCGCGTTTTCTGCCAGCAGGGACTCCGCTTTCCCCGCGGTACCGCAGCAGGTGAGTGGAAATGGGGAGAACTCGAACATCACCAGGTCATTCGCACTCTGCGCAATCCACGCTATGCAGGCGCCTATTTCTATGGCCGAACCAAGCACCGCAAAAAGCTCGAGGGCAGGGGCACCGTCTGCACGCGCTTGCCCCGCGAGCAGTGGCACACCCTGATTGTCGATGCCCACCCCGGCTACATCTCCTGGCAGGAATACGAAGAGAACCTGCGGCGTCTGGCCGAAAACGCACAAAGCTGCGGAGTCGCGCATCGCCGATGTCCACCGCGCGAAGGTCCGGCATTGCTGCAGGGACTTGTAATCTGCGGGCGATGTGGAGGGCGCATGACGGTGGCCTACCACTACCGCCAAGGTCGACTGGTTCCGGATTACTGGTGTCCCGGCCGCAAAGAAACGGACCAGATCCTGCGCTCAGAATGCCAGCGCATCACCGGCAGCAGCATCGATGCGGCCATCGGCGATCTACTGGTGGAGACCGTGAACCCCATAGCCCTGGAAGTGGCCTTGACTGTGCAACGGGAATTACAGACCCGTTGGGGTGAAATGGATAAGCTCCGTCGGGCTCAAGTCGAGCGCACCCGTTATGAGGTGGAACTGGCGCGGCGGCGATTTTTGCGCGTGGATCCGGACAACCGTCTGGTCGCCGCCTCTTTGGAGTCCGACTGGAACGAAAAGCTGCGCGCCCTGTCCGAGGCCGAGCAGAATTACGAACGGCAACGTCAAAGCGATGCAGTCATAGCAAGCCCGCAACAGTACGAACAAATTCTTTCATTGGCCACGGATTTCCCTCGGTTATGGCGTGATCCGGCGACACCGGATCGCGAACGCAAGCGCATGGTGCGACTGCTCATTGAGGACGTCACGCTCCTAAAGGCTAATGAGATCCACGTATCCGTTCGCTTCCGGGGCAGCATCCCGAAAACGTTCAGCCTTCCACGACCACTGGGATATTGTCAAAGCCGCAAACAGAGTCCTGTCTTGATCGCCGAGATCGACCGGCTGTTGGAAGACCACAACTACGGAGAAATCGCCGCTATGTTGAACGCAAGAGGCTGTAAGACTGGCGGTGGTGTCGGTTTCGATGCTGCTACGATCAGCCGCATCCGCATCGCCTACCATCTGAAAGATCGCTACGAACGCCTGCGTGAGCGCGGTTTGCTGACGCTCTCAGAGATCGCGGACAAACTAAAGGTCTCGGTGGGAACCATCCGCCGATGGCAGCAACATGGGCTGCTTCGCGCTCACCCCTATAATGATCAGAACGGGTGCCTGTATGAGGATCCCGGCCCCGGCGGTCCACGGAAGGGTATACGCCTTGATGACCAATCAATCTACAAGGAGGTGCAGTGTGAAGCGTAGTTCCACACCGGCCGCCAGTATTGCGCCGTCGATTCCATCACCACCTCGCTCACCTGCTCGTGCTGGAGCCACGCCGCCAGATGCTCAATCTCCACGCGCATCGTTCCCAACTGCCGCTTGATGTATTCC
>Ga0209067_10001872_pt1 | contig 12689 bp, 8 predicted proteins | sample ColStrG_CSR_2013_FD_187199 | JGI IMG/M metagenome (GOLD analysis project Ga0209067, IMG submission 187199) | Freshwater sediment microbial communities in response to fracking from Pennsylvania, USA - Cold Stream Run_MetaG_CSR_2013 (SPAdes)... | ecosystem: Environmental > Aquatic > Freshwater >... | reverse complement strand
TGCGATGCGCAGTTGCGCCGGGGAGGAATCCATGCGCGCTGCCAGCGGGCGCATCAGCCACAGCCAGGTGTCGGTGGATTGGGCAGCCAGATGCAGCCGGCGCAACGATTCATTGCGCACGTTGGCTTGCCATAAAATCACCGCACCACCGCAGCCGTTTTTCAGAATCTGCTCGGTGGCCCACAGTCCGTCGGCTGCGCTGCTGGGGTTAATCCAGAGCAGATTGCTGGTCTGGATGCCCCAGCTTTTGCACGCCATGGCCTGGGGCAGATAGGGCGGTTGCACCAGCACGATTTTCTGCGTTGTGGATAAGCGCGTGAGTACCGGTTTTAACAGCTGCATTTCACCGATGCCGGACTGCTGGAGCAGCAATTCGATCAGCGCCGAGCGCGGCCAGCCCTGGCTGGGCAGTTCGCTGTCGAATTCCTGGAAGCCGGTGGAACAGGTTGCGGTGCGGCTGACGGCGAGCTGGTTGGCGCGCCATACGCCCTGGAAATCAAGCTCGCGAACCGGGATGCGCGGCGGGGAGGGCGCAGAGGCGGGTGTAGAGCCGCACGCAGACTCCGCGCCGGATGGCTGTTGCTTTATGGTTATCATTTTCGCTTCCCTGAGGCTGAATTATACTGTATATATATACAGTATAGGCATGCCAATTGGCAGCGTCAAGAAGCAATGATTTGTCTGATCGAATTGGGCAGATCTTACATAAAACCCGATTTTTATCCATCAAACCCGCTGTGCAAACGATGACGTTAACGTGGGGCTGTCATCTCTGTGTCACATTCCATGCGGAACTTGGACGATGGAGATCACATTGGTAGATATGGATTCAACTTTGGTTGGCATAACAACTCTCCAGAATTGGTTTTCTTCCCGGGGAAGTTGTCAGAAATAATTGATGCAGGGTATGCATATTCACCTGCCGCGCATTAACGCTCAAAATAAAATCACGTTTACTTTGGTACAAACACGGCAGGGCTGATTCCAAAAAACTTACCTAATTTGCCGGCCATGGAGGCGCTGATATTTCTTTTCCCCGCAAGAATGGCAGATAAATTGCTCTGATGAACAATCTCCGCCAAGTCATTCTGATTTAAGCCGCGAGCATTAATTAATGATTGCAATACGTCTTTAGGTTCAGCCTGGTCGATGGCGTAATGCGTCTGTTCGTATCGTGAAACCAGATCACTGACCAGATCAAGCAAGCCGGACAAAGTGTGATCCTCATTTTCACCGGTAGCATCCAACAGGAAGTTCATCAGCTTCACCATGCGATCGTATTCCTTGTTGCTGCGAATTGGTCGCAGATGCGCGACAGCGTCCAGCTTCTTCCACGATGATTGGATTGCCTTGATGTCGAATTGAGGATAGACGGCTTGCATAGTTACACCTTCCCTTTGCGATTAAGTTTGTTCCATGCGTCGTATTCTTTGTGGGTCATGACTTTGCGTATAAATATTTTTTTGTATCTGTATCGGACAAGCACGACCACCCGATAGTTATTACCGCCTAGATCGAAGATTGTATATGGCGGGACGTAATCTGCAGAATTGAAGAACTGCCTGACATGATGAAAGTCTTTGAATTCAACGTGCTCCACGATGGTGTGCCATTCGCGCAGGACCTTTTCTGCTTCTGGATGTTTTTGCCAGAATTCGCGGAGCATTTTTAGAGAAATGATGTGCATGGTCGAAATTATATCGAATTGATATATTTAGTCAACGCTGTAGGGGAGGATCAGTGAAATTGAAATTGCTGAAATTTTACGGAAGTTTGTTTCATTTATATCTGCATAAATTGAATGTTGGCATTGCTTGTATGTATTTTCTGATATTGTTCTTGGGAAAATGAAGCGCAATGGTTGAATGTGCGTAGTAAATTCAAGCGCCGATGCCGAAATATAAAGTAATGCACATTTCATTACTTTATTTGGGTTTCAATACCATGAAAAAAATGGATTTCGATTTTGCCAAAATAAAATACATAGTGCGTGGTTAAATGAAAAGCAAAAGATGGTTTACGACATAAGGAAATATTAATTAAGAGTTCAAGCTTGATATTTGAGTCACCAATAATGAAAGACGAGAAATATGAAATTTCGCAATCTGCACAAATGGACATTGACGCAATCTATCTCTGGCCTGGTGTTCTTTGCGCAACGTCTTGACGAGCTTTTATTTGACTACAAACGTACATCTTGCCCGGTGGTAGGGCGATGAATTCCACGACGACAGGTACAGTAACTAGCTGTTTTTAGCTAAGTGATCTGAGATATTTTGCTGAAGTTTAGATAACCAATTGGGGTGCATTGTGAGTGATATTGATGAACTGTTTAAGATGCTTGATGAAAAAGAGCAGAATGTTGATCAAATTCGGCAAGATATTCTGAATCTTTAGAGCAGTTGACGATCAATAGTGATGGCTTCGGTTATTGGGAGAAGTTTCATTTTGCAAATGCCATTGCAAATCTGGCTCATAACCTTGCATATTCGAACAAGGACACGACGGCTTGGCTACGTACGGTTATGTCTGGTTAATATTGAGAAGGGGCTTGTACCTGCAAATCGCAGATCTGAGTCTGGTGCGGGTAGAAATGATGAAATCGATGCTCTGACAATTGATGACCTGAGAGTAGTTGTCAAGAAGTTGGGTGGGATATCTTGAAGAGGCAATAAGGGGATTAACTATAATGAATTTTCTCGTCGCGCTGGGCTGTTTGATCGTGATATTTGCTGCTGCTATTTACATCAGTAAAGCGTGGGCCGAAGCTAAGCATCGCAGAGACTGCGATTTTGCCATTCGTCCCGGGGCTGGAATAGTCGAGAACGAACGCAAGCCATCAGCACTACCATACTTGTTCAAATAAAAATTGGGAAGCTGAATAGAAAAAAGCACTGAATAAATCAGTGCTTTTTTCATGTATCCGGTGCCCGGGGCCGGACTCGAACCGGCACGCCTTGCGGCGGGGGATTTTGAGACCACAATGCCTAAAAATTGCGTTATATATCAATTGGTTAAAATGGAAACTGGATGCTTTGCAAATTCTTTGCAAAATCATCCAGGCATGGATCAATAATTTTGATCGTGCTTGACAATTAGTGTGAGTTGTAATTACATTGTAGTTATGAATGAACTGAACTTTACATGGGATAGGTCAAAAGAAGCAATCAACGTCAGGAAGCACGGGGTAAGTTTTGAAGAGGCGAAATCTGTTTTTTCGGATGAGAGAGCGAGATTGATTGCGGATCCGGATCATTCTGAGGACGAAGATCGCTTTATTCTGTTGGGATACAGTTCTGGTTTGCGGCTTTTGATTGTTTGTCATTGTTATCGATCCGATGACAGTGCTATTCGCATTTTCTCCGCGCGCAAAGCGACTCGCCGCGAAGCTACTTTTTACAACAGGTGAAATTATGAGAGAAGAATACGATTTTTCAAACGCATCAAAAAATCCCTATGCCTCACGACTGAAAAAACAAATTACGATTCGACTGGACGAGGAAAGCGTTAATTACTTCAAATCCATTTCCGAGAATGTGGGCATTCCATATCAGAGTCTGATCAATTTATATCTTCGTGACTGCGCGGCATCACAGCGAAAATTGAATCTGAAGTGGAAGTAAGTTTGATGTAAAGCTGAAATGAAAAAAGCACTGAATAAATTCAGTGCTTTTTTCATGGATCTGGTGCCCGGGGCCGGACTCGAACCGGCACGCCTTGCGGCGGGGGATTTTGAGTCCCCTACGTCTACCAATTTCATCACCCGGGCAATTTTGTGAGACGCTATTATCATCTATTCAAATGTTTAAGGCAAGGAACATTTGCCATTGCGAAACGCAAACAGAATCTTAATTTCGTTTAAATAACATATACCGTTCCGATTTATCCGCAGCGCGATGTCCTTCCCATAACGGCTCTCCATTTACATAATTCGCCGGCCTGGAAGAGCGGCGCTGGGTCAGATAATAGTCGCATTTGTTGGCGCCAAATCCGGCAAAACGGATGTTGCCGAAATAGGCAAAGGATGCACGCTGGGCACTGCCGATATTGCTGTCTACGCAGCTGTATTGGTCGGGCAGATGGGCTGCGATATCCAGTGCCAGAGGGCGGTAGCTGATTCGATAATCAACCCAGGGCGTAAACAGGGTCATGGTCAGCAGCCAGCATAAAATCACACCGCTGGAGGACAGCACCACGGCGCGCCACAATACCCGGGGGTGTCTGGAGATGCGCCAGTGCACCAGCTTGATCCAGGCACCGGTAGAAATAAACGCGATGAAGAAAATGACCGGATTGAATTCCGAGACAAAACCGGGCACGGTTTTAAACACGTTCTTGTGCATCTGCTCCGGCCAGCCGAACTGCATTGCGAACCAGCTCAACCAGATGAACAGCGCAAACATGCTGAACACCATCACCGAAAACCAGTCAACCGCATTGATGGCGCCGCGCTTCATGGTCGGCAATCCAAACGCAGCGAGAATCGACAGCGGCGGAATTAATGGAATCAGACTGCTCTGTTCGGCGTAAGGACTGCAGAACGCCAGCAGCACCAGCGCTATTAAAAATCCCAGCGGCAGAGCAATATGCAATGCCGTCATCTGCTTGCGCCAGGCATACACGGCCCACCCTGCAAACGGCCACGCCGGCCAGGTAAACCAGGCACTGTATTTGATCAGGTAATGCAGACTGTTGTAGCTGGGCCGGAAAAATTCCTGCATGTTCCAGCTCATCCAGCCGGGCAGCGGCGAGCTGCCGAATGGTTGCATGAAATGGCACGCAATTGGCCACAGCGACGTTACGCCCACAGCCACCGGCAGGGCGATCAGTATCAGATGGGACAGAAGTTTTTTATAACGAAAGCCCGCCAGAGTTAAACATGTGGCCCACAGTGTCAGTGGCACCAGCCAGCCGCGGGTCAGCGCCAGCAGACCCAGCGCTACACCCAATGCCAGCGCGAATCGGCCTGACAGAGCGGGACGCTCCGGATCAAGATCAAACAGACGGATGGCGATGTACAGCACCAGGGCTACCAGTGAAATCTGCAGGGCTACCGGACTGGTCAGGTGGCTGTGTATCAGCAGACCCAGACTGCCCATGTAAATCAGCAGCGCACCGTCGGCCAGGGTGCGGCCAAAGTCGGTGGCTTCGGGTTGGCCGCCAAATGCAAGCTGCAGCGGCTGCGCTTCCTGCCGCCGTCCGAGCGCATAGGTTGCGTACCAGACCGACGCCGCGCCCAGTGCAAAAAACAGCAGACAGGCAATCCGCGCGGCGGTTTCATCGCCAGCCAGCCAGCCCAGCAGTTTGATGCAGAGTGCGCCAATCCAGTAAGCAAATGGCCCTTCCTGCGGCATTGCAAGACCGGCGACATGCGGCCATAACCAGTCGCTCAGTCCACCATGCGCCATGGTCCACATGATGCCAAAGCCGGTTGCATCGCCGCCGATTTTCCAGGGATCGCGACCGAACAGGCCCGGCAATATATACAGCAGACACAGTGTAAAAATTCCCAGACGTGGCAGTTCAATCGTGGCAGAAGCGGGAAGACGGACTGGTTTCATTAATATGAATTTCGACTTATTGAGGTGGGGCAGATTCGATCAAGTGCAGAGAATTTACGCTTTAGTGACTGATGCCGCAATAAAAAAGCAGCCGAAGCTGCTTTTTTGTTGTGCACACAACAGCAAAATTATTCGTCTTTGACTGCAGTTTTTGAACCAACAGTACCGAATTTTTTACGGAACTTGTCGACACGGCCAGCGGTGTCAACAATTTTGTGTTTGCCAGTGTAAAAAGGATGCGATTCAGCTGACACCTCGATTTTTACCAGTGGATAGGTTTTGCCTTCAAATTCGATCGTGTCACGGGTGTTGATTGTGGAACGGGTGATGAATTTGAAATCGATAGACATGTCCTGGAACACGACTTCGCGATAATTTGGGTGAATACCATCTCTCATAATTGCCTCGAAAAAGTTTGGCAGCCAATAACCACTTCGTCGGTCGACCTGCTTCCTGACCCGATTGAGTATCACTTACCTGGGATTGAATCGGCCACCCATGTGACCGAGCCGGCGATTATACACAAAAACGTGATAATCGCCTAACGACGCATCATTTCAAAGAATTCGGCATTGTTTTTAGTGCCTTTCATCTTATCTAAAATGAATTCCATTGCTTCGATTTCATCCATGCTGTACAACAATTTGCGCAAGACCCAGATTTTTTGCAGCTGGTCTGGTTTAATCAGCAATTCTTCACGACGTGTGCCGGATTTGTTGAGGTTGATCGCGGGGTAGGTGCGTTTTTCGGCCAGACGTCGTTCCAGATGCACTTCCATATTGCCGGTGCCCTTGAATTCTTCGTAAATCACGTCATCCATGCGACTGCCGGTTTCGATCAGGGCAGTGGCGATAATGGTCAGTGAACCACCTTCTTCAATATTTCGTGCAGCACCGAAGAAACGTTTCGGACGCTGCAGCGCATTGGCATCCACACCACCAGTCAATACCTTGCCGGAAGCAGGGATCACGGTGTTGTAGGCGCGCGCCAGACGGGTGATCGAATCGAGCAGAATCACGACGTCTTTTTTCATTTCAACCAGGCGCTTGGCTTTTTCCAGCACCATTTCGGCAACCTGTACGTGACGAGTGGCCGGTTCATCAAATGTGGACGCAACGACTTCGCCGCGCACTGAGCGCTGCATTTCAGTCACTTCTTCAGGACGCTCGTCGATCAGCAATACGATCAGGGTGACGTCGGGATGATTGGCCGTAATGGCGTGTGCAATGTGTTGCAGCATCACCGATTTACCGGATTTCGGCGAGGCGACCAGCAGGCCGCGCTGACCTTTGCCGATCGGGGCAATCAGGTCAATGACGCGTCCGGTAGTATTTTCTTCGCCGCGCATATCGCGCTCTAAACACATCGGTTTATTTGGGTGCAGCGGCGTCAGGTTTTCAAACAGGATGCGGTGTTTGGACGCTTCCGGCGATTCGCCGTTGACCTTGTCCACCTTGACCAGGGCAAAGTAGCGTTCGCCGTCTTTCGGCGTTCGGACTTCGCCTTCGATCGAATCGCCGGTATGTAAATTGAAGCGGCGAATCTGGGACGGGGAGATATAAATATCATCCGTGGACGCCATGTAGCTGGCGTCGGGCGAGCGCAAAAAGCCAAACCCGTCGGGTAAAACTTCGAGTGCGCCATCGCCAAAAATCTGTTCGCCCTGCTTGGCGCGTTTTTTTAAAATCGCGAACATTAATTCCTGTTTGCGGAGTCGGGCTGCGTTATCGATGTCTAAGCCAAGTGCCATTTCCAGCAATGCCGAGACGTGTAACGCCTTTAATTCAGATAGATGCATGTTTGAGTGTCCCGAGACGGGAATAGTGGTGGGGGGAGGAACAACGTGGCGTGAGAGTTATTTTTATTAGCTGCGCGGTGATCGTGATGAGCACCGCGCAGTGGATGGCAATTACAGATTACTGTCTATAAAGGTAGTCAGTTGGCCTTTGGCCAGCGCGCCTACCTTTTGTGCAGCTGCGACGCCGTTTTTGAACAGGATCAGGGTAGGAATGCCGCGCACGCCAAATTTGGCAGGCGTTTCCTGATTTGAATCCACATCCATCTTGGCGATGATGACCTTGCCACCGTATTCTTTGGCGACTTCTTCGAGGATGGGTGCAATCATCTTGCAGGGACCGCACCACTCAGCCCAGAAATCTACCAGGACAGGTTTGTCAGACTTTAATACATCGGCTTCAAAAGATGCATCGGAAATGTGTTTGATGTTTTCGCTCATGGATTCCTCGAATGAGGGGAATAAAAAAAGGGTAATTGGTCAGGGTCAGGTTTTTACAGCTTAGCTACGTGTATTTTGTAGTCCCGGTCCTCAGCCCTGATGATGTTGCAGGGTGGGTAGTGAACCTGATGCTGCTCAGTTTGTTGACGATTTGCGGTACGCAGCAAGGCAGGGAAATCGCATAATACTCCATTTTTTAAAAATATGTGGATGGCCAGATAATTTTTTTCGGCAACCTTCAACCGGATTGATATCCGACAAAGTTCGCCGCCAATGGATTTTTGATAACTTTGGTTTTGGCACGTTAATGCATTAAACCGCCAAATCATTCAGACCAGCGCTTTTCTCGCATAGAATACCCTGTCGAAAATATTGGTCGAATCCATGTCTATTCAGTCAGTTCAGTTTCCACCCTCTGATCAATTTTGGACGCAGTGCGCGCGTCATCTGATCCGCCATAAAAATACCACACACCCGGCGCTCGATTTTTCTGAACTGCGCATCATTGTCCCGGCCTTTGAACATGCTCAGTGGCTGTCAAACGCGATGTCTGACCAGCTCGGCCCGCAATGTATCCCGCCACGTTTTAATACTCTCTCTGCTCTTTTGGACCTGCAAATGCCCGCGCCAACCGTGCCAGTCCCGGAGGGTCAACGATTGATGGGGCTGTATGCGCAGCTGCGCGAACACGCCTGGCTGAAAAAATTATTTTCTGCCCGAAAAAATACTGACCTGCTGCCTCTGGCGCAGACCCTGATCACGCTCTCGGATGAGCTTACCCAGGCCATGCTGCCGCTGGCGGCAAGGGGCGAAGAACTGCAACAGGTCTGGCAAAAGTCACTTGCACAATTGCCGGTACCGGCGCAACAGCTGTTGTCAGACGAAGCGCAACTGGTGTGGCAGATCTGGCAGTCGCAACTTGATGGCCAGGACAGGATCAGCCTGCGTTTTGCGCAGATGCTGCAGCTGGCTGAACGCGCGGCGGATCCGCTGATCTGGATTAATCCCGTGCAGCCGGTAGGACTGGATCAGCTGTTTTTACAGAGCTATGCCAAAAAACAGCCAGTGCAGGTCATCAGCCTGGACTGGCGCAGCACCGCGCTGGAGCCGGTTTTTACTGCAGCATGGAACGAGCTGGCCGAACCTGATCCGGAAATTGATCCTGCCCCGGACCTGCCGCTCACCACGCGCAATCACATCGCGACCATCGCCGCAGACAGTCTGGAACAGGAAGCGCAATATGCTGCGCAGACGATTATTCAGTGGCTGCAGCAGGGCAAATCCAGTATCGCGCTGATTGCCCAGGACAGGGTTGTTGCCAGACGGATCCGCGCTCTGCTGGAACGCGCCCGGGTGCACGTGGCGGATGAGACCGGCTGGAAATTGTCCACCACCCGCGCTGCCTCGGCGCTGGCTGCCTGGTTCGATGTCATCGTTACGCGCGCCGATACGGTGATGCTGCTGGACCTGATCAAGTCACCCTATTTTGCGCCGCCATCGATGGCTGGCCTTCAGGATAAGTCCGACTGGGTGATGCGTATCGAACTGACTTTGTTAAAGGAAGACGTTGGCGGTGGCTGGGACGCAATGACTGCTGCGCTGGCTCAGTCTCCAGACTGCGCTGCGTTGTGCGCCCAGCTCAAACGCAGCGCGGCCGCTTACGTGCAGCGCAAGACTTTGGCACAGTGGCTCAGCCTGACCCGACAGTCGCTTGACGAATTGGGCATTGTCGGCAGCTGGCAAAACGACGCGGCCGGTATCCAGGTTGCAGGCCTGCTCGAACAGTTGGGCCTCGATTGCGCAGCGCTGACCGACACCTTTACGTTCGCCGAGTGGCGCGTGTTTATCAATCTGCAACTCGAAGCTACGGCATTTCAATCTGACCGGCGTGACCAGCGCGTGGTGATGCTGCCCCTGAACGGTGCCAGGTTACGGCGCTTTGATGCGGTGCTCATGGCTGGCTGTGACGCAGGTCATCTGCCGTCCCAGCCGCAGGAGTTACTGTTTTTTACCAATGCCGTGCGACGTGAATGCGGACTGATTACGCGCGAAAGCCGTGCCCGTCAGCAGTTGCGCGATTTTGCCGAACTGCTGTCGGCCAATCCTGAAATTGTGTTGAGCTGGCAGCGCCAGCAGCGCGGTGAAGACAATCCGGTGAGCCCGTGGATCGAGCGGCTGAATCTCACGCTGCAGCAGAATGGACTGGCGCGCTTGCCGGCGCATGAGGTCCGGCTTCCAAGTCAGACCCTGGCAGCCGTCACGCCACATCAACCCAGGCCGCGTGCTGCAGCGCTGATCCCCACCACACTGTCGGCCAGTGCGTACAACAGATTCATCGCCTGTCCCTACCAGTTTTTTGCCACGCGCATGTTGGGATTGTCCAGTCTGGACAGTCTTTCCGATCTGCCGGAAAAACGCGATTACGGAGGATGGCTGCATGCGATTCTGAAAAAATATCACGATACCTTGAAGGCGCAACCGCAAGGGTCGTCACTGGAACAAAAGTTGGCCTTGCTGACCGAGATCTCGCAGACCGAATTTGATCTGATCCTGCTGACCAATCCGGCCGCACTGGGCATGAGCAAGCGCTGGGAAAAAGTGATCCCTGCCTATGCCAACTGGAGCCATCGTTATGCCGAATCGGGCTGGCAGTTTGAGATGGGTGAAGTCTGGCTGGAAAAAACACTGGAATGGGAACACGGATCGGTGCTGCTGCGTGGCCAGATTGATCGCATAGACCGTAATCAGGACCAGGAATACGCCGTACTGGATTACAAAACCAATCCCAAAACTGCGCTGACCAAAAAACTGCAGCTGGGCGAAGACCAGCAACTGCCATTCTACGGCCTGCTGGCCGCGACAGAGAACAGGACGATTTCATCGGCCCATTATGTTCCCCTGGAAAAAACCGGTGACCGGATTGATCAGGTCAGCGCGACCGATTACGCGGCGTGGCAACAGGAACTCAAATCGTCTATCGTCACCGCTCTGAGTGCGATCGCGCAGGGCGCGCAATTACCGGCGCAGGGCACCAGCGGCGTTTGCCAGTATTGTGAAGTGCGTGGTTTATGTCGCAAGGGAGCCTGGTGATGGATCACTCCTATCAGATCAACGGTCAGCCGGCCAGCGCAGCGCAATTTATTGCACAGGCCTGTGATCCGCAACAGTCGGTAGTGGTGGAAGCCTGCGCCGGCAGCGGCAAAACCTGGCTGCTGGTTGCGCGCATGCTGCGCCTTCTGCTGGCCGGTGCCGAGCCTGGCGAATTGCTGGCCATTACCTTCACGCGCAAGGCGGCTCAGGAAATGCGCCAGCGGCTGCTGGAATTGCTGCAGGAACTGGCGCTGGCAAGTGACGCCGAGGTGACCAGGCTGTTGCTCGAGCGCGGCACAGACCAGACCCAATTGCCCGCGCTGATACCACGCGCACGGGCGCTGTATCAACAGGTTTTGTCGTCAAACCAGGCATTGAACCTGGATACGTTTCACAGCTGGTTTGCGCGCCTGATTCAGATTGCACCACTCAATTCCGGCATCGCACACGGTTACAGTCTGACCGAGACCACATCCGAACTGCAGCGCGAAGCGTATCGGCAACTGATGCAGTCCCTGGCGAGTGAACAGTTCGCTGAGGTCAAAGCCGCATTGATCTATCTGTATGACGAACTGGGTGACGCCAATACCAGGAAATTGCTGCGGGCATTTCTGGAACAGCGCACCGAATGGTGGGCCTGCAATCAGGATCCGGCGCTGGGCACGCCGCTGTCCTGGCTGACTGAATTGTGCGGCGTTGATGCGCAGGTCGATGCACGCCTCGGTCTGTGGCTGGACCAGCCCTGTCTGGAACGAATTCAACAGATTGCCGCCTGGCTGGGGCAGGGCACGGCCATCAACCAGAAGCGTGCCACAGCGATGGAGTCGGCGATCAGCAATGGTGCGAGTGTTGAATATTTTGATGCACTGTGCCATGAATTTTTTGACGGCGCTGACAATAACCGATCGAACATGAAAACCAAGGCGCTGATGGCCGCGCTGGAAAAAGATCTGGGCAAAGACGGTGCGGATGCGTTTGATGATGAATGCAGTCTGATCGCTGATCAGCTGCGCCAGCGCCGGTTACGCGGCCAGGAACCGGCCGTGATCCGACTCAATGCCGCCCTGTTTATGGTTGGTCAAGCGTACGTCAACCTGTATCAGAGCGCCAAGGCTGAACAGCGGGTAGTCGATTTTGCGGATCTGGAATGGCAGGCTTATCAGTTGCTGAAATCAGAGCAGCATGCAGCCTATGTGCAAAGCCGCCTTGATGCACGCTACAAACATATATTGCTCGACGAATTTCAGGATACCAATCCGCTGCAGTGGAGCATAGTGCGCGCCTGGCTGGAAGCCTATGGTGCAGATGCCCAGCGGCCGAGCGTGTTTATCGTCGGCGATCCCAAACAATCTATTTACCGTTTCCGTCGGGCCGATCCACGCGTATTTAATGCCGCCAGTGCGTTGCTGCGGGCTCAGGGTGCGATGCTGCTGCGTACCAATCAGACGCGCCGCAATGCGATCGAAGTCGTGCAGGTGTTGAATGCCAGCATGCAGGACAATCCGCTGTTTACAGCGCAGACCACACTGAAGGATGCGGAAGGTCAGGTTTGGCGACTGCCGCTGGTGGTCGTCGGACAGGCAGAAGACCCGGAGCCGGCCGGGCCGCAGCAGTCCAGAATTCGCAATCCGCTGATTACCCCCGATGACGAGGCCGAGGACAGTCAGCGATTACAGGAAGGTCGGATGGTGGCGCAGGCGCTGTTGCGTGCGCGTGCCCAGGCCGCCGGACAGGGCCGGCCGCTGCCCTGGTCGGAAATGATGATGCTGGTGCGGCGCCGCACTCATCTGTCGGCCTATGAA
>Ga0209067_10001871_pt1 | contig 12690 bp, 8 predicted proteins | sample ColStrG_CSR_2013_FD_187199 | JGI IMG/M metagenome (GOLD analysis project Ga0209067, IMG submission 187199) | Freshwater sediment microbial communities in response to fracking from Pennsylvania, USA - Cold Stream Run_MetaG_CSR_2013 (SPAdes)... | ecosystem: Environmental > Aquatic > Freshwater >... | reverse complement strand
TTTCCTTCTCTTTGAGCTTGTCGACGGTGATGGTGACGGTGATATCAATGACCTGGTCGAAGTGTCGCATGATACGTTCCAGCTTACTTTGAATGTGTTCACGAATTGCTGGAGTTACTTCGAGGTGGTGTCCACTGATGGTGATATTCATAAGCGCTCCTTGTTGTGATATTTGCTGCTGATTTACTACTTGGTTACTACTGAACCAGCCCCGATTTCAATCTGTTAAAACCGACGGCTGGGTTACGACTCTATGAGTAATTGTACTGCTGTTTTACAAGCTGGAATCACAAAGTTTTGCGCAAATTTACTGGAGGAATTTTGAGTGCTTCACGGTATTTTGCAACGGTGCGCCGAGCAATAACCATGCCTTGTTCACCCAGCATACTTGCGATTTTGCTATCCGAAAGTGGGTTGCTCTGGTTTTCTGCTCCGATCAGTTGTTTGATAAGTGCACGAATTGCCGTTGAAGAAGCTTCACCCCCTGCTTCAGTGGCCACGTGACTACCAAAAAAGTACTTCAGCTCAAACATGCCATGCGGGGTCAGCATATATTTTTGAGTGGTTACGCGAGAAATAGTGCTCTCGTGTAAACCCAGTGTATCAGCAATTTCTCGCAAAACAAGTGGACGCATGGCAACTGCACCATGGTTAAAAAAGTTGCGTTGCCTTTCTACTATGGCTTCGGAAACACGCAGAATCGTATCGAAACGCTGGCGCATATTTTTGATCAGCCAGCGCGCTTCCTGAAGCTGGGTTTGGAGGGTGGCGGCGTTCTTGTGTTGCCTGAGCAGATTGGCATACAGCGAATTGATTTGCAACTTTGGCATGACCTCCTGATTCAGCTGCACCTGCCAGCCGGCCCTGCTTTTGGTGACAATCACATCCGGTGCCACAAAATCAACCCGGTCTTTGCTGAACCCTTTGCCCGGATGCGGCTGGCACTGGCGAATCACATCTTGCGCTTCTCGCAAATCCTGATCATCGCAATCGAGCGCCTTTTTGATCTTGTTGAAATCACGCTGGGCAAACTGGGTCAAAAATTCCTGCACGATCGTCAGTGCCAGACGGCGCGTCACAATCGGGATATGCGGCAGTCGTTTAATCTGCAGTGCCAGACATTCGCTGGCATTGCGCGCACCGACACCGGACGGTTCCAGGCTTTGCAGCATGTTCAGCGCGAAGTGCAGATCATCCAATTCGATTTCCAGTTCTGCCGGCAGATCGGCATGAATCTGTTCCAGAGATTCATCCAGATAACCGTTCTCGTCCAGCGCTTCAATCAGCAGCCGCAACAATGCCGCGTCGCGCCCAGTGCGGGTGGTGAGGTTGACCTGATCCAGCAGATACTCGCGCAGGCTCTTTTCCACAATTTCCAGCTGCGGGCGACCTTCATCATCGTCGGAATTGTTGGCGCGATTGCTTTCACCCCAGATAGCTGAATCTTCATTGCGCTCATCCTGCTGCCCGCCCTGATAATCTCCGTCCGAACTGTCGTTACCCTCGCTGCTGTCATTGTCGTCACTGCTGTTGCCGGAACCCGAATTGGCTGTGCCGTTGGAATAATCGGAATGATTGTTGATGGCGCCGTCCGGCATCAGTCGTACCGCCAGATCCATCGGGTCGTCCAGACGCTCCAGCAGAGGATTGTCGGTCAGCATCTGCTGCAGCTCGGTCTGCAATTCCAGAGTCGACAATTGCAAAAGGCGGATTGACTGCTGCAGCTGGGGCGTCAGTGCCAGATGTTGCGAGGTGCGGAGTTGGAGGCCCTGTTTCATCGCTTACATGCGGAAGTGGTCGCCAAGGTACACCCGACGCACCGATTCATTGCTGATGATATCGTCCGGATGACCGCTGGCCAGTACCGCTCCCTGATTGATGATATACGCGCGATCGCAGATGCCCAGCGTTTCGCGTACGTTGTGATCCGTGATCAGTACACCAATATTGCGCTCTTTCAAAAAGCGCACGATGCGCTGAATTTCAATCACGGCGATCGGATCCACACCGGCAAACGGTTCGTCAAGCAGAACAAAGCGCGGATTGGTGGCCAGCGCGCGCGCAATTTCCACGCGACGTCGTTCCCCGCCCGACAGGCTGAGCGCCATGTTTTCGCGGATTTTTTCAATCTGCAATTCAGCCAGCAGCGCGTTCAAACGCTGATCGATCAATTCTTTCGACAGCGGCACACCCTGTTCATCTTTTTGCAGCTCGAGAACGGCACGGATATTGTCTTCAACCGACAATTTTCTGAATACCGACGCTTCCTGCGGCAGATAGGACAGGCCCATCGTGGCGCGTTTGTGAATCGGCAGATTCGAAATGTCGGTACCGTTCAGTTTGATGATGCCGGCATCGGAAGGAACCAGTCCGACGATCATGTAAAACGAGGTAGTCTTGCCCGCACCGTTCGGTCCGAGCAGTCCGACCACTTCACCGCTTTTGACATCAATCGACACATCGCTGACGACCTGTCTGGCGCCGTAATGTTTCTGCAAACCCTGAACCTGTAAATGCGAATCCATCAATCGTCCTTTTGCGCAGGCGCGGCGGGTTTGCTGCTGTTCGGGTCGTCTTTATTCACGGGGGCGGTTTTTACACTGCCTTTGGTTGCAGCCGGGCCGGATTTCTTGTCGGACTTCGGTTTGTCTTCGGTCGGGTAAATGACCGCATTCGTGAAGCCGGCACCCGGCACACTGACACCGTCGAGGGTATTGTGGACCTGCATGAAATCAGTGCGGCTGTCGTAGGAAATGTAAATGCCCGAACTTTCATGGGTGGGCTTTTTTCCGTCTAGCAGCACCAGTTTGGCATTGTTAAACAGTTTGATGACTTCCATTTTGTCATCGTAGACCACTTTGTCCGCTGCCCCTTCGGCCCAGAGATCCGGTCCGCCATCGCGTTTCTGGCGATACGTGACAAGTTTTCCGGGATTGGAAAACAGCGTACCGATCTTGCCACCGTTGCCATCGTCCACGACTTCGAGTCGATCGGCGTTGATAATCAGGGTGCCTTTCACCATGCGTACCGGTCCGCTGTACACCGTGACCTTCTTGTTGCCGTCATAGGTTTGTCCCTCGGCCCAGATATTCAGGTTCTGTTGTGAATCTGCTTTTTCGGCGTAGGCAACCACACTGGTTTGCATGATGGTCACACCGAAAATCAGTGAGGCCAACACGGGACCGCGTGCTGAAAAAAAAGTGGATGCGAATTTGGTCATGGCGTTTGTTTTCTTTTCGGTTCGGTACGTGGAGGAACGATGCTGTGCACGTTGCTCAGGATAATCATATGTTGCGTATCATTGTTGCCTTTCATCCCGACTCCGGTAGTCACGGTATCGCCGGAAATGATTTCAACCGGCAGATTGGTTTCCATGGTGTGTTTGTCGGGATACGACAGTAAATATTCGGTATTCAGCTGCAGGTGCTCGGACTGGTCGGTTTGGGGGCGGTTGACCACCACTTTTTCGTAAAGATGGACTTCGTTTTCCGTCTGGCTCGCTAAATTCTTTACCACGCCGCGTTCAGAGCGGGTGGTCATTGGCAAACGATCCGGGTCCAGATTGGTAATGACCGGCAGCGCCACTTCGGCATGGTCATCGCTGGGAAAATGCACCATCTTGGTTCCGACGATCCGGTAATCATTTTGTCCGGTGGGCAGCATTTTTACAAAATTAAAATTCTCAACCCAGTAATCAGGTCGGGTCCGTACTGGTGCCGCACTGACTTTGTCGTGGCTGAGCACGATTTCCAAGGCCCAATAGCTGGCAAGCGCTCCCAGACCGACCAGCAGTACCAGCAGCCAAAGCCGTAATTTGTTGGGAGTAAAAAGCGCGCTGAGTTTCATGGCGCATCAGGCCAGGTAGGGTGCAAGCGCCGCATCGTATTTATTCTGGGCGCGCAGGATGAAATCGCATATTTCCCTGACTGCTCCCAGACCGCCACTGGCCTTGGTCACATAGTCGGCACGACTGATCGCTTCCGGATGGCCGTTGGGCACGCTGACGGCAAAGCCCACTTTTGAAAATAACGGCAGATCGATAATGTCGTCGCCCATGAAGCCGCATTCCTCGGCTTTCATACCGGTGTCGGCCAGCAACTGCGCGAACGTGATGCGTTTGTCATGGTTGCCCTGATAGACATATGTGATGCCGAGATCGGCCGCACGCTTGTTGACGATCGGCGTCAGGCGAGCGCTGATAATGCCGGTGGCAATGCCCATCTTCTGCAATAACTGGATGCCAAGACCATCGTGCACGAAAAAACTCTTCATTGCTTCGCCTTCGGCGGAAAACTGCATCCGTCCGTCGGTCAGCACGCCATCCACATCAAAAATCATGATGCGAACCTGCGCGGCTTTTCTGTGTGCGATGGTATCGGGGAACGTCATCAGATCACCTTGGCGCGGGTCAGGTCATGGATATGCAGTGCCCCGACCAGCTTGCCGTCCTGGTCGGCAACCAGTAGCTGGTTGATGCGGTACGTTTCCATCATTTTTACCGCTTCGACGGCCAGCTTGTCGGGTGTGATCATGTGCGGATTTTTGTGCATGACGTCGGCAATTTTTACATTCGTAAAATCGTGTATGCGCTCAAGCAGACGGCGCAGATCGCCATCCGTAAAAACGCCCAGTACGGTGTTGGTGTCATCCACCACGGCGGTCATCGCAATGCCTTTTTTGGTGATCTCCAGCAGCGCGGCAACCAGTGAACAATCGGAAGGGACCGAAGGGATTTCCTGGCCCTTGCGCATGACGTCGCGGACATGGGTGAGCAATCGTCGGCCCAGCGCACCGCCAGGATGGGAGCGGGCAAAGTCTTCTTCGCGAAAGCCGCTTGCATCCAGCACGGCCACTGCCAATGCATCACCCAGCGCCAGGGTAACCGTGGTACTGGCAGTCGGGGCCAGGTTCAGCGGACAGGCTTCCTTGTCAACGTGGGCATTCAAATGGACATCAGACAGACGTGACAGGCCGGATTCGGGATTGCCGGTAATGGCAATCATTTTGGCACCCATGCGTTTGATGAGCGGCATGATCGACAGCAGTTCACCGGCTTCACCTGAATAAGACAGGGCAATAAAAACATCGTCAGCCGTCACCATGCCGAGGTCACCATGGGCGGCTTCGGCGGCATGCACAAAAAAAGCCGGGGTGCCGGTGGAAGCGAAGGTTGCGGCGATTTTGCGGCCAATGTGTCCGGACTTGCCGATACCTGAAACCACCACCCGGCCCTTGCAGTTCAGCAGCAGACTGACTGCGCGCACAAAACTGTCATCGGTTGGTGAAGCCAGCCGCTGGTTCATCGCCTGCAGGGCATCCGATTCAATCGTCAGCGTGTCGCGCGCGAGCTGCAGCGCACGTGCCGGATCAAAGTTAACTTTAGGGGAATTTGTATAGGGTAGACTCATGGGCTAGAGTATAAACGAAATCGGAAAGCAAAAAACCTGCCTGAGCCAAGAAAAGATGATTACAATAAAACAACTGTTAATCTGAAACGGAAACGTTGCATGCACTCTGCTCTTGAAATAACGTTACTGTTTCTGGCTGCCTCAGTCGTCGGTGTGGTTTTGTTCAGAAAACTGCGCCTGCCTCCGGTACTTGGTTATCTGATGGTCGGTGTGGTAATCGGGCCGTTCGGTTTCAGCTTGGCTCAGACCAGCACGGCCACACAGGATTTTGCCGAGATCGGCGTCGTGTTTCTGATGTTCTCGATCGGGCTGGAATTCTCCCTGCCCAAGCTCAAGGCAATGCGCAAGACCGTGTTCGGTCTGGGTCTGGCGCAGGTCTTTGTTACCGTTCTGTCCACGATGCTGGCCGGCTGGCTGTCAGCCTGGTTGCTGCCGGCCTATTTGCAGATCAGCTGGCAGGCTGCATTTGCACTGGGCAGTGCGTTTTCCATGTCCTCGACGGCCATTATTTCCAAGCTGCTGGTAGAACGACTCGAAATTGAAACCGCGCACGGCCGGCAGATTTTCGGCATCCTGTTATTTCAGGATCTGGCACTGGTGCCGTTGCTGATTCTGGTTCCGGCACTGGCTTCCCATGATGCACACCTGCTGCAGACGCTGGGCACGGCCATTGCCAAGGCGATTCTGGTATTGGTTTTGCTGCTGTTTTTGGGCAAAAAAATCATGCGCAGCTGGTTCCGGCTGGTGGTGGTGCTGCGCTCGCAGGAACTGTTCATGCTGAACCTGTTGCTGATTACGTTGGGAGCGGCGTGGATCACCGAGAAAGCCGGCCTGTCGATGGCGCTTGGTGCGTTCGTGGCCGGGATGTTGATCTCCGAAACCGAATACAAGCATCAGGTTGAGGAAGATATCAAATCGTTTCGTGATGTGCTGCTCGGGCTGTTTTTCGTCACGATCGGCATGTTGCTCAATGTCGGTCTGGTCGTGGAATACTGGTGGGTGGTGCTGCTTCTGCTGATTTTGCCGGTTGCCTTTAAATGTGGTCTGGTGGTGCTGCTGGCCAGACTGTTTGGCAATTCCACGGGTGACGCGCTACGGATCGGACTGGCTCTGGCGCAGGCCGGTGAATTCGGTTTTGTGTTGCTGTCGCAGATGACCAGTCTGGATCTGATGACGCCGCTGCTGATCCAGCTGATCCTGGCGTCAATGGTGCTGTCAATGTGGATGGCACCGTTCCTGATGCAGCACAGCGATGCCATCGCCATGAAATTTTCCAGCAGTGACTGGATGCAGCAGTCGCTGGCACTGACCCAGATTGCGACCCGCTCAATGGGCAAAGACAAACATGTGCTGATTGCCGGCTTTGGCCGTACCGGGCAAAGTCTGGCGATTCTGCTGGATGAAGAATCGATTCTGTATCATGCACTCGACATGGACCCGGACCGGGTGCACGCCGCGCAGGCAGCCGGTTCAGTGGTGTCGTATGGTGACGCGACCCGGCGTGAAAGTCTGATCGCCGCCGGCATCATGCGTGCGTCGGTGCTGGTGATCACCTATACCGGAACGGCGTCCGCGCTGAAAATTCTGCGCTTTGTCAAAGAACTGAATCCGGCCCTGCCGGTGATCGTGCGCAGTAACGATGATACCGATCTGGAAAAACTGCGCGCAGCCGGCGCCTCCGAAGTGGTGCCGGAAGTGATTGAAGGTTCGCTGATGCTGGCCTCCCATGCTCTGGTCCTGCTGGGCGTGCCGGTGCGTCGTGTCGTGCACCGGGTTCAGCGTGCCCGTGATGACCGTTATGAATCGCTGCGCGGCTATTTCCATGGAGCCAGCGACGCGGTGGAGGATGCGGACAGTCTGCAGGTGCGGTTGCAATCGGTGCCGATTGGCGAAGCGGCCAGTGCCAGAAATCGGACTGTCGCCGAATTGAATCTGCCTGATCTGGATGTGGAACTGATCAGTCTGCGCCGTGCCATGCAGCGCTTTGACTTTACCCCGGCAACGATTCTGCAGGCGGGTGATGTAATGGTATTGCGCGGAACGGCCGACGCTCTGACTCGGGCCGAAGAGCGATTGCTGGGCTAGCTGCCTACGTTACAGTGTCGGTGTCTGTGCGGCCGGCAGCACCAGTGGCAATTCAATTTCCAGTCGGGTACCAACGCCCGGCGTGGATTGAATCTTGATGGTGCCTTTCAAAGACTTGGTCACCAGATTCTTGACAATGGCCATACCCAGCCCGGTGCCACCCTTGCCGATTTTTGTGCTGAAAAACGGTTCAAAAATTTTATCCAGCTGTTCCTGCGACATACCCGAGCCGTCGTCGCTCACCGTCAGCAATACTTTGTCATCGATTTTTTTTGCCTCGATGGTCAGCACGCCGTTGGTGCGATTTTCGAAGGCGTGCAGATAGGCATTGTTGATCAGATTGATGATGATCTGCCCGATCGAGCCGGGCTGGGAATCCATGATGATATTGTCCGGAATATTTTGCACTATCCGATGTGGCATGCGTTTCAGGCTCGGTCTGATGGTCTCGACGATTTCCCTGACGGTTTCGGCCAGATCAAAACTGCGGCGCTGATCGCTGGCCTGATCGGCCGATACCTGGCGGAAGTTGGACAGCAGTTCCGAGGCGCGTTTCAGGTTGCGCTGGATCAGCAGGCCAACATCGGTAAGCTCATCCAGAAATTTTGGGATGTCACTGCGCCGGATATTCCCCGAATCGATCTTGTGCCGGAAACTGTCGGCAAATTCCATGAGTGAACTTGATGCCATGACACTGTTGCCGATTGGTGAATTGAGTTCATGAAATACACTGGCAATGAGTGTGCTGACCGTGGCTTTGGCTTCACTGATGGTCAGCTGTTCCTGCGATTCGTGCAGGCGCTGCAGGGCATTCTCGAGTTCGCTGTTGCGAATCTTGACCTTTTCTTCGAGCTTTTCCTTGAGTTGGTACAACTGAATGTGGGTATGAACACGTGCCCGCACCACCGAGGCATTGAAAGGGCGCGAAATGAAATCGACCGCACCTTCTTTCAGGCCGGCCGTTTCCGCATCGGTATTATGTTGCGCCGTAATAAAAATAACCGGGATATTGGCGCACAACGGATCTTGCTTCAAGGCGCGGCAGACTTCAAAACCGGTCATTTCCGGCATGACGACATCGAGCAGAATCAGGTCAGGCTGCACGCTCCTGCACAACGTCAGTGCCTCGGTGCCGCTGGTAGCCATGTACATCTCATGATCCGCACCAAAAATCTGGTACAGGATCTGGATGTTAATCGGCTGATCATCCACGCATAGCAATTTAGGCATGATTATTCAATGAGCTCCAACAGTTGATTGCACTGAGTTAATGCATTGGTAAAATTGAGCTGGTTGACAGTTTCATCGATATTGAGCAACAGATCAAGTTCTTTGATGCCCAGCCAATTCGAATGGGCGTGCCGGATTGCGCTGCAGATCGCTACCGAGCGCATATTGTTGGTCCGCAACGCGTCCATCAGCTCGGTGAGTTGCTCGCGCAGACTGGCGCTGCGCTGACTGGCCTCGGCGAAGGACTTCTCCGGCGCCTTGACGGCAATCAGATTGGCGCTTTGTCCCGTATCGGCATGGTTGTCGGCCAGTTCTTCCAGAACCTGTTGCAACAAATGCTCAATGTCAGCAATTCGCACCATCAGCTGCGCTTTTTTCTCCGGTTCGGCGCCGACCTGCCTGATCAGGCGTTCGGCCGCTGCGGCCTGTTGCGCAAGGGTTTCTGCTCCCAGCGTTGCGACCAATCCCTTGAAGGTGTGCATGCAGCGCGCGGCGGCATCGGTATTATCCTGCGCAAGATATTTTTTCAGTTCATTCAGTTGCATTTTGCCATCAGTGGCCACGGCATAGATCAGCTTGTCATAAAACTGACGGTTGCCGCCGAGCCGGCTGATCGCCGTTTCGACATCAACGAGTCGCCCAGTTGCAGTCAGATCGGGGAACAGTTTTTCCTGAACCGGGTCGGATTGGGGCTCTGAAGCAGGTTGTGCACCGGTATGCTTCTGTATGGTTTTGATCAGCAGTTCCAGTTCTATCGGTTTGGCAACATGATCCACCATGCCGGCCTGCAGACAGGCCTGACGATCCGATTCCATGGCATTCGCCGTCATGGCAATAATCGGTATGTCGCGCATTTCCGGATACTGGCGAATGCGCCGGGTCGCCTCGAGGCCGTCAATGTCGGGCATCTGGATGTCCATCAGAATCACGTGCGGCCGGCTCGCCAGCGCCTGATTGATGCCGTTCAGCCCATTGCTGGCGATTTCGACTTGCGCACCGTTCAGTTCCAGCAGCTCTTTGGCAATCATCTGGTTCAGACGGTTGTCTTCCACCACCAGTATGCGTTTGCCCACCAGGTTTCTGGTGCCGGAAACAGACTTCCTGCGTTTCGGTTTGCCATCGCGCACGTCGATGGCTTCGCTGATCGCGTCCGACAGCATGTTGGCGGTAATCGGTTTGAACAAATAGCCGTCGATGACGGGACTGGTTTCGTCTTTGGCTTTCTGATTGAAAAATTCCAGTCCATGTGCGGTAATCATTACCACCACCGGACTGATTTTTCCATCCTGCATGGCGCGAATTTTGCGCGTGGTGTCCCAGCCGTCCAGTCCGGGCATGCGCCAGTCCATCAGGATTGCATCGTAATGGGATGTGCCATTTTCATTCAGCAGCGCCAGTGCTTCTTCGCCGCTGGCCGCTGTTGCACTGGACCAACCCAGCGATTGGGCCATCACCGTCAGCACTTCACGTGACGTCGCGTTGTCATCAACGATGAGCAGATTAAGTGTCTGTGCAGGTGCCAATAATTGCAGGGTATCAGTCGCAAAAGAGGCTTCCTGGCTGGCCACTTCCAACGTCAGTTCAAAGTAAAACCGGCTGCCCTGTCCAAAACTGCTGTTGACCCGTATTTCGCTGCCCATCAAGGCCAACAGCTGTTTGGTAATCGCCAGCCCGAGACCGGTGCCGCCGAAGCGTCGTGCGGTGGACGATTCGGCCTGATTGAATGAGTCGAAGATATGTTTCAGATTCCCGGCTTCGATGCCGATGCCGGTATCCTGAACCGAAAATTCAAGTTTGACGGTATTGTTGCCGGACGCCGATTTTGACTGGCTTAACAGCGTGACGGACAACACCACTTCACCTTTTTCCGTGAACTTGATGGCATTGCCGGTCAGATTCAGCAGCACCTGACGCAGGCGCAGCGGATCGCCGATCAGCAGCGGCGGAATGTGCGGGTCAAGGGAAAACAGGACTTCGACATGCTTGTTGCTCAGATTCGACGACAGCACCGTTGACAGGTCGCCGAGCAGATCACTGAGCACAAAACTGGCATGGTCCAGTTCAAACTTGCCGGCTTCAATTTTTGAAAAATCCAGAACGTTATTGATAATACCCAGCAGCGCGCGGGTGGCATTTTCGGCCTTTCTGGCGTAATCAAGTTGCTGCACGGTCAGTTCGGTTTGCGACAGCAGTTTCAACATGCCCAGCATGCCGTTCATTGGTGTACGGATTTCGTGACTCATGGTGGCCAGAAAAGTACTCTTGGCCTGGCTGGCGGCTTCGGCCAGTGTTTTCGCTTCCTGCAACTGTTCCTGAATGCGCCGGTTTTCGCTTTGGTCGACCATGGTGGCCAAAAATCCAAAACTGGTTGGAATCCCGGAAATCTCAACCTCGATCGTGCCGCGGGCCAGGGAGTGGACTGAGTAGGTGTGTGAGGCGATAATCTGTTGATCGGCAACGGCATCGTTGAGTGCGTTGTTCCAGGTCTTCATGGCCTGTGCGCGGTATTCCGGATCTGGAAACGCCGTTGTCCACCAACTGTCCAGATCGGGGATGTCGATGTCGGTGTAACCCAGCATGCTGACCATATACCGGTTGCGGAAAAATATCTTGCCGTCCTGATTGACCAGCGCAACCCCGATCGGCATTTCATTCAACATCATGCGCATTTGCTGTTCATTTTCGCGCAGTCGGGTGTTGGCCTGTTCCAGCGCCGAAATATCCAGGTGGCAGCCTGCCATCCATTCCGGTTGGCCATCTTCGGTGCGGGAAAGCAGACTGCCGCGCGTCAGAATCCAGACCCAGTGTCCGTCCTTGTGCAGCATGCGAATTTTGCTCTCGTAGACGGAAACCTTATTCTCAAAGTGCAACTGTTTTAAAATTTCCGCCTGTTCTTCGTCGTCCGGATGAATCAGACGCAACCAGATCTGGTTGTTGATCGGTTCCAGCTCAGCCAGGGTATAGCCCAGCATGCTGGCCCAGCGTTCATTGAGCAGCAGGGAACCGGTTTGGACGTTCAGTTCCCAGGTGCCGACCTGGGTGGCATTGATGATGTTCACCATGCGCTGCTTGGTCGCTTCGAGTTTTTCTTCGGCCCCCTTTTGCGCTGATTCCAGCTTTTCCAGATTCTGCTGCATCTGGGACAGCCAGCCCACGATGCTGTCCTCCATTTTTGGCGGTACAGTAATGCGTTCCCGGAAATGGCCTTTGCCCAGCTGGACGATCTGCTCGTGCAACAGATGGACTGGTGCGCCCAGTGTTTTTTGCATGGACCGGTAAATCGCCAGCAACATCCAGAACATCAGCAGACCAAGCGTCACAAACACGGCGCGAATACTTGCCGCGACCGTCTGCCGTTCGGCAATGTCTTTGTCAGTACGGACCTGCACCATCTGCATGTATTCGTCGATGGGCTGCGTGATGTCGGCCTTGGCTTTGTGATAGGACTCGTCCGTGAGCATCTGAATCGCCTTGAAGCGAATCTGCTCTTCGGGCGGCTTCACCCCTTCAACCAGATGCATGGCCTCGAAGTCCACCTTGGTCAGCGCGTCTGAGAGTGACTTGGACTGCGCCAGTTTGACAAATTCCTGTGATGTCACGCCGGTTTTCTTCAGGCGTTCCATCAAGGAATCATGACCCGTCATGGCGATGTCGGGGGACGGATTTTGGGTCAACCCCCAATTCAGGTTTGCCTCCCGATCACTGGCCGGCAGTTGTTTGATTCCGTTGCGGATATCAAGAACTTCCTGGTAATGCTCCCTGTACGTCGGATTGCCGGTAATGACAAAGGTGCGCGCCATGCGCGACAGCTCATCGGAGGATTGACGCAATTCTTTGGCGAGAGTGAACGAGACAAAGCGGTCATTCATGGCCGCGGTCTGGGCGTTTTCAGCTTCGACATACCAGCCAAACAGAATGATTAACAAAATGAAAATGCCGGCCACCAACCAGATTCTGTTGCGCAGGT
>Ga0209067_10001867_pt1 | contig 12712 bp, 8 predicted proteins | sample ColStrG_CSR_2013_FD_187199 | JGI IMG/M metagenome (GOLD analysis project Ga0209067, IMG submission 187199) | Freshwater sediment microbial communities in response to fracking from Pennsylvania, USA - Cold Stream Run_MetaG_CSR_2013 (SPAdes)... | ecosystem: Environmental > Aquatic > Freshwater >... | reverse complement strand
CCCTGGCCTTCTGCGCAACCGCGCTGTCCCGGCAGGGCAGCGATCTGTCGGCGTCGCTCGCCCTGGCTGACAGATCCATCCAGCTCAACCCCGGCTCATACTACGTCTGGATGCACAGCGGCCTCCTCAGAGTCAGGGCGGGCGAACACGAACTGGGCTTGAGCCACCTCGATACGGCTATGCGCCTTGATCCCTTATCCTCATTGCGGCCCACCACGCTAACTTTTCGTGGGATCGCCTTGATGGGATTGCACCGGCTTGCCGAGTCTGCAGTGTGTCTGACCGAGTCGACACAGCTATTGCCCTATTCCGCCAGGGCCTGGGCGTTTCTGGCGTCCTGCCGCGGCCATCTGCGGCAGGCGGCGGAGGCGGGCGAGGCCTTGGCGCGTGTGAAGGCGCTCACGAACGCGCCGCTCGCCGATTTGGCCAATGACTCGTATCAAAGACCCGCGGATCGGGCCCTGTTCCTGGAGGGCCTCGCCCTGGCCGAGGCTGGCGGATGAGCGAGATCTTCATCTCCTACGCCCGCTCGACGGAAGCCCAGGCGCATCGGATCGCCGAGGCGCTGCGGTCGCTCGGGTACGGGGTGTGGCGTGACGACGAACTGCCAGCGCACCGGGCTTATTCCGAGGTGATTGAGGAGAGGCTCAGAGGCGCCAGGGCGGTCGTCGTGGTCTGGTCGGCCGACGCTGTGAAATCCGAGTGGGTGCAGTCGGAGGCGGACCGGGCGCGGGGCGATCGCAAGCTGGTGCAACTCACCGTGGACGGGGCGGCTTTGCCCATGCCGTTCGATCGCATTCAATGCGCTGACCTGGCGGGGTGGGCGGGGGACACGGACGCCGCCGGCTGGCGCAAGGTGGTTGCGAGCGTTGTCGAACTCCTCGGTGAGTCGACGCCGGCGTCCGAAGCGGCGACACGCCCGGCGCTCGCCCTTCCCAGCAAGCCCTCGATCGCGGTGCTGCCGTTCGCCAACCTCTCCGGGGATCCGGAGCAGGAGTATTTCGCCGACGGGATGGTGGAGGAGATCACCACCGTCCTCTCGCGCTTCAGATCCCTCTTTGTGATCGGCAGCGCCTCGGGGCTGTCGTTCAAGGGCAGGACCGTCGCCCCGCAAGAGGCCGCCCGGCAACTCGGCGTGCGTTATGTGCTGGAGGGCAGCGTGCGCAAGGGCGGCGGCCGGGTGCGGATCGCCGTCAAGCTGATCGACGGCGCCGATGGCGCGCAGATCTGGGCCGACCGGTTTGAGGACACCCTGGAGGACGTCTTCGCCCTGCAGGATCGCGTGGCTTTAAGCGTCGCCGGCGTGATCGAGCCGGCGGTGCGCGAGGCCGAAACGCGACGGGTCGCCGCCCGCCCTACCGCGGATCTCGACGCTTACGAGCTCTATCTGCGCGCTCTGACGCTCCATCGCTCGCATGCGGCGCGCGATGTCCGCGCCGCGCTAGGCCTGCTCCACAGCGCCATTGATCTCGATCTGGCCTATGTCCCGGCCATGGCCCTGGCCGCCTATTGCCACGCCGTCATCTCGGTGTACGGCTGGTCGGAAGGGGCGGAGGATCACATCGGCGCCGCCAGGGCTCTCGTCGAGCGCGCCCAGGACCTCGCCCGCGACGATGCCGAATCCCTCACCTTTTTGGCTGCCGCAAGCATCCTCATCGGCGGAGATACGGCCCGCTTCGCGGCCCGCGCCCTGGACTTGAATCCCGGCCTGTCGCGAGCCTGGATGATGCAAGGCGCTCTCCAGAACCTCAATAACACTCCGCCCGAAGAGGCCAGGGCGAACCTGCGCGCCGCGCTGCGGCTGGACCCGCTTTCCCCGGACGAGGGGTTTATTGTCAACGCCCTGGGTCTTTCGCACTTCAGGACCAAGGACTACGCCGAGGCCGCGGCGCTTATAAAGCAGTCCATTGGCATCAGATCGCAATGGCCGCTGTCGCGCGCATTGCTCGCCGCGACCTACGGCCACATGGGCGAACTGTCCGCCGCGCGTGCCGAGATCGCGGCTTTCAGGGCGCTTACGAGCACGGATGTGCGAACGGTGGGTTCGATCTGGCCGGACCGACAGCTGTGTAAACAGGTGCAGGACGGCATCGCCATCGCCCTGGCGGCGGGCGGCGAGGCATGAGCGAGATCTTCATCTCCTACGCCCGCTCGACGGAGACCCAGGCGAAGCGGATTACCGAGGCGCTGCGGGCGCTCGGATATGATGTCTGGCGCGACGACGAGTTGCCGGCGCATCGGGCCTATTCCGAGGTGCTTGAGGAAAGGCTGCGAGCGGCCAAGGCGGTGGTGGTCGTCTGGTCCGCCGATGCGGCCAAGTCGCAGTGGGTGCGGGCGGAGGCGGATGTCGCCCGTGAAGCCGGAACCCTGGTGCAGTTGAAGATCGACGGCTCGACCCCGCCTTTGCCGTTCAACCAGATCCAGTGCGCGGATTTGAGCGCCTGGAACGGAGACGCCGAGGCGCCGGGCTGGCGCAAGCTCGTGGCCAGCATCGAGGAGCTCGCGCGTGGCGGAGGCTCCGCGGCCGTCGCGCCGCCGGCCGCGAGCACGCCGGTCCTGCCTCTGCCGGACAAGCCCTCCATCGCCGTCCTGCCGTTCGCCAATCTCTCCGGCGATCCGGAGCAGGAGTATTTCGCCGACGGCATGGTGGCCGAGATCACCGGCGCCCTGTCGCGGTTCAAGTCGCTGTTCGTCATCGCCAGCAGTTCGGCCCTGACCCTGAAGGGCAAGGGCCTGGGCGCCCAGGAAGCCGCACGACAACTGGGCGTGCGCTTCGTGCTCGAGGGCAGCGTGCGCAAGGCGGGCAATCGGGTGCGCATCGCGGTTCAGCTGGTCGAGGCCCAGGATGGCTCGCAGATCTGGGCCGAGCGGTTCGACGGGTCCGTCGACGACATTTTCGAGTTGCAGGACAGCGTCGCCCTCGCGGTGGCCGGCACGATCGAGCCGACGGTTCTGGCCTCGGAAATCCGGCGCGCGTCGCGCCGACCCACGGAGTCCATAAGCAGCTACGATCTCTACTTGCGTGCCTTCCCCCTTGGTGTGACGACCGAGGTCAGCGAAACCATGCGCGCGCTCGACCTGCTGCACAAGGCTATCGACCTGGACCCGGCTTATGGAGCGGCCCTCGCACTCGCCGCCCTCCTGCACAGCATCATGGCCGTGATCGGCTTGCCGGGCGAGGCCGAGGCGCACGGTCGCCAGGCTGTCGCCCTGGCCCAACGCGCGCTGGCGGTGTCGGCCGACGACGCGCAGATCCTGGCCCTTTGCGCAACGGCCCTGTCCCGGCAAGGCGGCGACCTCTCGGCGGCGCTCGCGCTGGCCGAGCGATCGATCGAACTCAACCCCGGTTCATACTACGGCTGGCTGCACAGTGGATTCCTCAGGGTCAGGGTGGGCGAACACGAGCTGGGCCTGAGCCGGCTCGATACGGCTCTGCGCCTTGATCCCCTTTCCCCTTTGCGACCGACGACGCTGACGTTTCGCGGCACGGCCTTGCTTGCGTTGCGTCGGTATGGCGAGGCCGCGGCATCTCTCACCGAGGCGGCGCAGCTCATGCCCTACGCGTTCAGGGCCTGGGCTTTCCTGGCGTCCTGCCGCGGGTATCTCGGCCACGGCGCAGCCGCGAGCGAGGCCTTGGCGCGGTTCAAGGCGCTTACGCCCAGGCCGCTCGGGGACCTGATCAAGGATTACTATTATAGACCCGAGGATCAGGCCCTATTTCTTGAGGGCATAGCCCTCGCCGAGGGTGGCGGATGAGCGAGATCTTCATCTCCTACGCCCGCTCGACTGAGCTCCACGCCAAACGGATCGCCGAGGCGCTCAAGACGCTTGGCTACGGCGTGTGGCGAGATGACGAGCTGCCGGCGCATCGCGCCTATTCCGATGTGCTTGAAGAGCGGCTGAAGGCGGCCAAGGCCGTCGTGGTGCTCTGGTCGGCCGAGGCGGCGAAGTCGGAGTGGGTCCGCTCGGAGGCCGACCGGGCGCGATCGGACCGCAAACTCGTGCAGCTCACTTTGGACGGCTCGGCCCTGCCGATGCCCTTCGACCAGATCCAGTGCGCCGACCTGGCCGGCTGGGCCGGAGACGCGAACGCCGCCGGCTGGCGCAAGGTGGTGGCGAGCGTCGCCGAACTCGTGGGCAAGTCCGCGAACATGGCAGCGCCGACCCCAAGTCGCGCCGGAGCGCCGCCTGCCGGCGAGTACAAGCCCTCGATCGCGGTGCTGCCGTTCGCCAACCTCTCGGGCGATCCTGAGCAGGCCTATTTCACCGACGGCATGGTGGACGAGATTACCACCGCGCTGTCGCGCCAGCGGTCGATCTTCGTGGTCACCAGCGGTTCGGGCCAAGCGCTGCAGGGCCAGGGCCTCAGCCCCCAGGAGACCGCCGGCCGGCTGGGGGTGCGCTATTTGCTGGAGGGCAGCGTGCGCAAGTCGGCGAACCGGGTGCGTATCGCCGTGAAGCTGATCGACGGCGCCGACGGCACGCAGCTGTGGGCCGAGCGCTTCGAGGACACCCTGGACGACGTCTTCGACCTGCAGGACAAGGTCGCGCTGGCCGTCGCGGGCAAGATCGAGCCGACCGTGCAGTCCGCCGAGATCGAGCGGGTGTCCGCGCGCCAGGCCGTCACCCCCGGCAGCTACGACTTCGCCCTGCGCGCCTTGCCCTATCAGCGCACCTTCGAGAAGGCCGGGACCCTGAAGGCGATCGAGCTCCTCGACCAGTCCATCGCCCTCGATCCCAACTACGGTCGGGCGCTCGGTCTTGCCGCCGCCTGTCACTCGGCCGTGGTCACCTTCGGCTGGTCCGAGAATCCCGAGGGCCATCGCCAGCAGGGCCTCGAAATGGCGCGCCGGGCCCTGAAAACGGCGGGCGACGACGCCACCGTGCTCGCCGCCTGCGCCGGAACGATCGCGTCGCTTGCGGGCGACTGGGATGAGGCGATCGCCCTGGCGGCCAAGGCGATCGCACTGAACCCCGGCTCGTGCGCCGCCTGGGTCATTGCTGGCAGTGTGCGTCTGCAGTCGGGCGACACGGAAGGGGCGGTCCACAGCCTCGAGACCGCGCTCAGGCTCGACCCGATGGGACCCTACCGGCCGTCACTCAGCGGCTACCTGGCCATCGCGCGCTTCCGGCAGCGGCGATTCACGGAGGCCGCGGCCCTGGCCCAGGAATGCCTGCGGCACTCTGACAATCCCAATGCCCACGCCATTCTGGCAGCCAGCTACGGCTATCTCGGCGAGGCCGCGGCCAGCCGGGCCCTGGCGCGGTTCAAGGAGGGCTCGTCCCAATCGGCCGAGGCCTATGCCCGGTCGACGATCCTGCAACCGGAGAACCGCCAGCTGTTCCTGGACGGCATCGCCCTGGCCGAGGGCGGCGGATGAGCGAGATCTTCATCTCCTACGCCCGCTCCACGGAGGCGCAGGCGAAGCGGATCGCCGAGGCGCTGCGGTCGCTCGGCTACGGGGTGTGGCGGGACGATCAGATCCCGGCCCACGAGGCCTTCGGCCGCTTCCTCGAGGAACGGCTGGCGGCGGCCAAGGTCGTTCTGGTGCTCTGGTCTAACGAGGCGGCCCAATCGGAATGGGTGCGCTCCGAAGCCAGCCGCGCCCGCGCCATGGGCAAGCTGGTGCAACTGACCCTCGACGGCTCGCCCCTGCCGATGCCCTTCGACCAGATCCAGTGCGCCGATCTGGCTGGCTGGACGGGAGACTCGAACGCGGCGGGCTGGCGCAAGATCGTCGCCAGCATTGCCGATCTGATCGGCGGACCGGCGCGGACCGCCGAGGCGCCGACGCGGGCCGATCCGCCGCTGCCGGACAAGCCCTCCATCGCCGTCCTGCCGTTCATCAACCTCTCGGGCGATCCCGAGCAGGAGTATTTCGCCGATGGCATGGTCGAGGAGATCACCACCGTCCTGTCGCGCTTTCGCTCGCTCTTCGTGATCGGCAGCGCCTCGGGCCTGTCGTTCAAGGGCAGGGCCGTCGCCCCGCAAGAGGTCGCACGCCAGCTTGGCGTGCGCTATGTGCTGGAAGGCAGCGTGCGCAAGGGCCCCGGCCGGGTGCGCATCGCCGTCAAGCTGATCGACGGGTCGGACGGCTCCCAGATCTGGGCCGATCGGTTCGAGGACACCCTGGAAGACGTCTTCGCCCTGCAGGACAAGGTGGCCGTGACCGTGGCCGGGATCATCGAGCCGGCGGTGCGCGAGGCCGACATCCGCCACGCCGTCGCCCGCCCCACGGTCAACGCCGGCGCGCACGATCTGGCCATGCAGGGTCTCGCCGTCTGGCGGCGGTTTTCCAGGGCCGATGTCGCGGCGGCGCTGGAGATTTTAGACCGCCTGTTCGCGTTGGATCCCAACCACGCCTTGGGGCTGGCCATGGCGGCAGGATGCCACGCCCAGACGGCCGCCTATGGCTGGAGCGATGATCCGGAGCATCATCGACGCCGGGCGAAAGCCTTCGCGGCTCGGGCGCTGGAACATGGCCGCGACGACGCCGAGGTTCTCGCAACGGTGGCGACATCGCTGATGATGGTTGGGGGTAGCTTCGCGGAATCCGCAGACCTGACCTTGCGCGCCACGCAGCTCAATCCAGGGGCGTCCGTACCCTGGATGATCTTCGGCATGACGCAGGTCTGGGCCGGCGAACTCGACAAGGCTCGCGAGTGCCTTGAGCTGTCGCTGCGACTGGACCCATTCAGTCCCTATGAGACGATGCCCCTCTGGGGCTTGGGACTCATCCATTTCTTCAACCGGCGGTTTTCAGAAGCGGCGCCTTTGATCCGGCGATCTATCCAGCTGCGCCCCAATTTCCCGCCGCCCTATCCTTACCTTGCCGCCGCCTACGGCCAACTCGGTCGGATCGCCGAGGCGCGCGAAGCCCTCGCCCGGTACCGCGCCCTTTCGGGCGCGCCTGCGGAAACCCTCGTCAGCGCCTATGTCGCGGTCCCAGATCATCTGAAGCTCGTCCTCGACGGCCTCGCCCTGGCGAAAGGCCCGGACCCGTCCAAGCCGGATGGCGACGGATGAGCGAGATCTTCATCTCCTACGCCCGCTCGACAGAGGCGCAGGCAAGGCGGATCGCCGAGGCGCTCAAGGCACTCGGCTATGGCGTGTGGCGTGACGACGAACTGCCGGCGCACCGGTCCTATTCCGAGGTGATTGAGGAGCGGCTGCAGGCGGCCAAGGCGGTCGTGGTCGTCTGGTCGGCGGAGGCGGCGAAGTCGGAGTGGGTGCAGTCCGAGGCCGACCGGGCGCGGGCCGATCGCAAGCTGGTCCAGCTCACCGTCGACGGGGCGGCTTTGCCCATGCCGTTCGATCGAATCCAGTGCGCCGATCTGGTCGGCTGGGATGGCGACGTCGAGGCGGCGGGCTGGCGCAAGGTGGCGGCGAGCCTTGTCGACCTGCTCGGCGGAACACCCGTGGCGTCGGATGGCGTGCTGGCGCCGCCTCCGCTTCTGCCCGGTAAACCCTCCATCGCCGTCCTGCCGTTCGCGAACCTCTCCGGGGATCCGGAGCAGGAGTATTTCGCCGACGGGATGGTGGTCGAGATCACCAACGCACTCTCGCGCTTCAAGAGTCTGTTCGTTATCGCCAGCGGTTCAAGCCTGTCGTTCAAGGGCAAGACGGTGAGTCCGGTCGAGGCCGCGCATCGGCTTGGCGTGCGTTTCGTTCTCGAGGGCAGTGTCCGAAAGGCGGCTAATCGTGTCCGCATCACCGTGCAGCTGATCGACGCCGTGGACGGCGGCCAGATCTGGACCCATCGCTTCGACGATACGCTGGAAGATGTGTTCGCCTTGCAGGATGAGGTGGCGCTGGCCGTCGCCGGTGTGATCGAACCCATGGTGCGCGAGGCCGAGGTGCGTCGAGCGGTCGCGCGTCCGACCGGCAACGTCGGCGCCTACGATCTTTATCTGCAAGCCTTGCCGCTCCATCGCATGGTGACGAAAGCCGGCGTTCTGGCGGCGCTGGACCTGCTGGACCGCGCGTTGGCGCTGGATCCCGACTTCGGCCAGGCCCTGAGTCTGGCGGCGCATTGCCACCAGTTCCTCTTTACCTGGGGCTGGGTGGACGACCTCGAGTCCTGCCGGCTCAGGGGCATCGATCTCATGCACCGGGCGCTGCAGGTCTCCCCGGACGACGCGGTGGTTCTGTCGAGGGTCGCCACGGTGACGTCAATTCTTCAGCGGGACGTTCGATCTGCTTACGCCCTGCATGAACGGGCGATCGCCCTCAATCCTGGGTCTTCGGCGGTCTGGCTGCTGAGCGGCATCGACCGCATCCAGGCCGGTGACACAGATATCGGCGTCGAGCATGTCGAGCGATCCAGGCGGCTCGACCCCGAGGGCCCCTTTCGTAGGACTCAGATTCTGTTTCTCGCCCTGGCGCGGTTTCAACAGGAACGGTTCGAGGAAGCCATCACCCTGTTGAACGACGCGGTCCAGGGGGGTGACTATCCCTTCGCCTGCCTCCTTCTCGCCGCTTGCCATGGTCAGCTCGGCCAGGTCGAGGCAGGCGAGGGCGCCCTGGCGCGCTACCGTGCGCAAACATCGCAACCGATCGAGAAGGTTGCGCGGATTCACCTCTTCGTCGCCGCCCCTCAAGAACGTTTTCTTGAAGGCGTCGCCGCTCTCAAAGGCAAGACAGCCCCGGCCGAGGGCGAAAAGGCATGAGCGACATCTTCATCTCCTACGCCCGCTCGACAGAGGCGCAGGCGAAGCGGATCGCCGAGGCGCTGCGCGCGCTGGGCTATGGCGTCTGGCGCGATGACGAACTGCCGGCGCACCGGTCCTATTCCGAGGTGATTGAGGAGAGGCTGCAGGCGGCCAGGGCGGTCGTCGTCGTCTGGTCGGCCGACGCTGTGAAATCCGAGTGGGTGCAGTCGGAGGCCGACCGGGCGCGGGCCGATCGCAAGCTGGTGCAGCTCACCGTCGACGGGGCAGCGTTGCCGATGCCATTCGATCGGATTCAGTGCGCGGATCTGGCCGGTTGGAGCGGCGATACCGAGGCGCCGGGCTGGCGCAAAGTGGTGGCGAGCCTTGTCGAGCTCGTCGGCGGGACGCCGGCGGCGGGGCCGGTTGCGGCCGCGCCGCCCCCGCCGTTGCCTCTGCCGGACAAACCCTCCATCGCCGTGCTGCCGTTCGCCAATCTCTCCGGCGATCCGGAGCAGGAGTATTTCGCCGACGGCATGGTGGAGGAGATCGTCTCGGCGCTCTCGAAATTCCGCTCGATCTTCGTGATTGCGTCGGGCTCGACCTTTGCGTTCAAGAGCAAGACGGTCAGTCCGCAGGAGGCGGCGAGGAGCCTCGGCGTGCGCTACGTGCTCGAAGGCAGCGTCCGTAAGTCGGCCAATCGCGTGCGCATCTCGGTCAAGCTGATGGACACCGCCGAGGGTGTGCAGATCTGGACGGACCGGTTCGACGACACGCTCGATGACATCTTCGACCTGCAGGATCGGGTGGCGCTGAGCGTCGCGGCGCAGATCGAACCGACGGTGGAGCAGGCCGAGGCGCGGCGCGCCAACGCCCGACCGACGGAGAACATGGGCGGATATGATCTCTATCTCCGAGCGCTGGTTCGCTATCGCACCTCGACGCGTGAGGGGGTGTTGGAGGCGCGTGACCTGCTCGACCACGCCATCGCGCTCGACCCGACGTTCAGCGCGGCGCTCGCGCTGGCGGCGATGTGTCACTTGTCCGCCAACGGCTTTGGCTGGGTGGAAGATGTCGAGGACAATCGCCGCCGCGGGGTGGAGCTTGCCCGGCGGGCGGTCAAGGCGGCGGGTGACGACGCGTTCACGCTCGCCTATGCGGGGATCGCGTTAAGCGGTCTGGCCCAGGAGCATGAGGCAGGGCTCACCCTGGTGCGCAAGGCCATCGCCATCAATCCGGGCAGCGCGGTGGCCTGGTTCGCCGGCGGCGTGATTCTCGGGCGGGTGGGCGACCTGGCTCTTGCCGTGGAGCACATTGAAACATCGCTGCGCCTGGATCCGATCACCGTGCAGCGGCCAGCGCGGGCCAGTTTCATTGGCATGATGAGGCTGCGGCAGGGGAGATTCGCCGAGGCCGTCGCCATTCTGCGGGACGCCCTGCAGACGGTCGAAAATCCCGGCGCCTACGCAGCCTTGGCCTCGGCTCACGCTCACCTTGGCGAAATCGGTGCCGCGCGTGAGGCGCTGGCTCGCTACCACGCCGCGACGCCCGCGCCGATTGAGGATTACGTGCGTTTCTCGATGGTCGATCCCGCTCAGCAGAAGCTCTTCCTTGATGGCATAGCTCTGGCTAGCGGCGGCGATCCGGCCAAGCCGGAAGACGCTGCATGAGCGACATCGTCATCTCTTAGGCTCGCTCGACCGAGACGCAGGCGCATCTGATCGCCGAGCCGAACCGCGGTCTTGGCGGCGGCCCATGGCGCGACGACCTGGGAGTCGCGGCGCGGCAAGAGCTTGCGAGCTCGTCGGCTACCTGGCGAACGCCGCCACTCGGGCCCGTTCGATGACCGTGATCTGCGCCTCGACGGTCTCGAAGAATTCGCGGCCGCGGCGCATCAGGGCCTGATGGTCCGGATGATGGATGAAGGACTCGAGGGAGGCCATCGACGAGAAGCGATAGACGACCAGGGTCGCGCCGTCGGGACTGGACCAGGTCTCCGCCGCCAGCAGGCCCTCGCCCGGGATGGCGGTGGCGATTTCGGTCATGTGTTGCGATTGCCTTGAAAGCTCGGCGCCGTCGACGTCGGCGCGCACGCGCAGCTTGAACAGGGCGATCACCTGGCCGGCCGCCGGCTTCGGGGGTGTTTCCATCGTGGGGTCCTCTTCCCAGACGCGCCATGATCGGCGCCGAATCGCGGGTCAGTCCGCGGCCCCTCTCGGATCGCCCGTCTCCAGGCGACCGTGTTCTAGCCAGCGCGCCAAGGGCGCCGGCAGTCGCCGCTCAATCAGGGCGTCATAGCGAGCCAGATCCTCTGGAGTCAGCATGTCCTTCCACCGGCCGTTGACACCCTTGTTGATGAACCGTTGGGCGCCGTGGTCGAAGGCGAAAGCCAAGTTCGGCAGCATCTCGTCGCCCTGCCGCTTCATGGTCTCGAACTTCGCCGCTTCCGCCAATTCGTGCAGCAAGGGTTCGGGGGTGTCGATCTCCAGGAAAGTCGAGATGCGGCGCATTTCGCCGGCCAGGTCCGCCTTGAGATCGGCATAGTGCACGAAGAGCAGGTTTTCACGGCGACGTTCCTGCCAATAGGTCATCTCGAACTCGCAATAGGGAAGGTCGGCGCTTGGGCCGCCGCCGTCTTCGGCTTCGGCGTCGTCCATCCATTGCAGGAAATAGTCGCGCGGGTGTTCAGGCACGTCGCGGGCCGCACGCTCACGCTCGGCCGGCGTCGTCGCCAATTCCATGGCCCTCTGCTGCTGGGCCGCGAAGACCTCCCTGCGAAAGCCCAACTGATGGTTGTGCATCGAAACGCAGGCGTCGCGGCCGTCGCGCGCGACGTGGATGTATTTGACGCTGTCGAAGATCGGCAAGGCGTCGAGGGGCAGGTGGCTCTTGATGAAACGCCGGTGAGGCTGGGCCTCAAGCGTCGCCAGGTCCTGCTCGACCGTGGCGAAAAAGGTGGCGTCCAGCCACGGCGAGGTCATGTTGAAAGTGCGCGGCGCGGGCGACTGGAACACGAGGAGGTCGACGATGCGCTGCGTCCAGGTGGTGCCGCACTTGGGATAGGTGGCGATGACGATGTCGTCGGGGCGGGGTCGAAACCCGTCCCAACGCTGGCTGTCCATTATCATCGATTGGACCTTGCGGCTCGGTGCGCGCAGCAACTCAACCATTGGCATTCCCCCGTTGGCGCGATGCGCCGCCGCCCATTGCTATCAAGTCGCCTTAGGTTCGAGAACCGCCATTCGCGCGAAGGCGCGCGTCATAGGCGCGCGCCACGATGAATCACCCGGTCGCCTGCGATCACAGCGTCCGGCGCCAGATCGGCTAGGCCTTCCAGCTCGGCGTAGAGCGGCGCAAAGTCGGTATCGAGTGTCTGGCGCAGCAGTTGGTCGAAGCTGTCGATGACGAAATAGCTCTGCTGGTAGGCGTCTATGCGATAGCGTGTGCGCATCACACGCTTCAGGTCGAAGGCGATCCGGTTAGGCGCGGGATCGTCCCGGGCGTAGATCGACTCGCCATGGCTGGAGACGATGCCGGCGCCATAGAGTTTCAGCTCGCCGCCGTCGCGGATCAGGCCGAACTCGACAGTGTACCAATAGAGCCGGGCAAGATGGTCGAGGGAGTCGAACCTGAGCGATCGCAGGCCGCCATCGCCATAGGCCTGCATGTAGTCGGCGAACACCGGATCGGTCAGCAGCGGCACATGGCCGAAGACGTCGTGGAAAACGTCCGGCTCGCGGAGGTAATCGATCTGATCGGGCCTGCGGAGAAAAGACCCGGCGACGAAGCGGCGATTGGCGAGGTGGTGAAAGAACACCTCGTCGGGCACGAGTCCTGGCGCGGCGACGACCGACCAGCCGGTCAGGGCCATAAGTCGCTCCGAGAGCTCCGCGAAATCGGGAATGCCCGGTTTGGTCAGGCGCAGGATCTTAAGTCCGCGCAGGAAGGCGGGAACCGCGCGGTCGCGCAGGTGTTCGCTCTGGCGGCGAAACAGGGTGTCCCACAGCGCGTGCTCGGCGGCGGTGTACTCGGCCCACCGCTGGGGAATTGTCCAGTCCGGGCC
>Ga0209067_10001865_pt1 | contig 12724 bp, 11 predicted proteins | sample ColStrG_CSR_2013_FD_187199 | JGI IMG/M metagenome (GOLD analysis project Ga0209067, IMG submission 187199) | Freshwater sediment microbial communities in response to fracking from Pennsylvania, USA - Cold Stream Run_MetaG_CSR_2013 (SPAdes)... | ecosystem: Environmental > Aquatic > Freshwater >... | reverse complement strand
GGCGATATGGGTGTTCATGATTTTCTCCGCCTCGTCCAGCGTCTTGCCCTTCACCCACTCGGTGACCAGCGACGAAGACGCGATGGCCGAACCGCAACCGTAGGTCTTGAACTTCGCGTCTTCGATGATGCCGTCGGCGCCGACCTTGATCTGCAGCTTCATCACGTCGCCGCAGGCGGGCGCGCCGACCATGCCGGTGCCGATGCCGGATTCGTCCTTGGCGAACGAACCCACATTGCGCGGATTTTCGTAGTGATCGAGTACTTTGTCGCTATAGGCCATGATCCAACTCCTCAAATGTTCTGAATTCCGACTCCTGAATTCAAAATCAAACACACCAGCCCACACACCGTTCCCAGCCACGCGCCCCGGCTGTAACTTTTGAAACAGCCATAGATCGCAAGCGTGATCGCTGTCAGACAAAGCGTCGTGTGAAGAATTTTTTTCCATCCTCCACCCTCCATCTGCCATCCTCGGATTCCCAACCCTGCCGACAGCACCGCCCCCGTTCCCACGAGCAGACCATAGAGATTGGGATTATCCCATACACCGCACCAGCGCAGCACGCCGTGATAGGAAAAAGTCACGCTCTGTTCCGGTTGATACAGCGCCGCACCGGATAGCCAGCAAACCAGCCAACGCACGATCCAGACAACACGTTGCTTTGCCTTTTGCTCCGACCACTGCGCCCATACCGAGATTGCCCGACCAAGCACCATGCCCGCCAGCAAAACCAGCACCTGCGTTGACCTGACCGCTGTTTCATATCTCCCGGCATAGTTCGCCAGACACAATGCTACAAAAGCAAATGATAAGAGGCTCGATTTTTTTGCAGGCGGATTCAACCGCCACTCCAACAGCGAGAAGGTGAGGAAATACGCCGCCAGACAAACCACCAACATCCACTGCGTTCCGGTATCCCGGCACATTGCGGTAATCTCCCTGAAAATGTTGACAGACCAAGCGCCAAAGGCTGGAAAAACACCCTCTACAAACAGACCTCCGAACGACAATATAAAAACCGCGCTGGTGGTAAGAAAATCGGCAATGGATTTTCGAGTCATTGCTTGAACATTATGTCTGCTTGCTTAAAGCCGCAAAGCCAGGCGTGTCAGTTAAAAAGTTGCCAGAATGCACATGCTCACTTGAGTTGGCGAAGAAAGAATCTGGAGAACTGCTGCAAAGTGTCTCTTCGATCCTTCCCACTATAAGTGATATGGCCGGCATTTGTGTGAAGCACGGACACAACTTGAAGTCCATTGGTTTCCGCCCAACCGACAAAGGCTTTCATTGAATCAAGCGCCGGGTCTTGGTCTCCCATAATCATAAGCATCGGTGGCAATTTCCCTGGCTTGAAACGATTGTCAATTGGACACAAGCCTGGTTTATCCAGCCCGACAGCGCGCCAAAGTTCCGGTTTCACGGCCAAAAGTTCAGTAACAACATTCATTCCAGCACTGCTAGTTGAGAGAAACACGTTGTTGGCGTCAACATTTGGATTTTGGATCAACTGTTCATACAACTCCAGGACATCGCGGGCACCCTCTTTGGGATTTATTAGTTTTGAATAATCGGCTCCATACCCATCGCACCCACGGTAATTGATCGCCGCATAGAAAAAGCCCAAGTTTGCAAACATCTGCGCCTGATGGTCAAATTTCCTTTGAAACTGAGCCGAAGTCGGCGGCACGTAAATCACCGCAGGGTATTTCTTCTTTGAATCGAAGTAATTCAGCAGCGTTGGCTTGGAGTTTTCGGAAGCGGTCTCTAAACCGACCGGCGCGAACAGGAAACATGGAACATCCAACCCGTCGAATGATTTCAACCTGAACTCGCGAGGGCGAACGACCTTGCTGACGACAAATGGTCGGTTCATGCCTTCTGCGACTTTGCGCAGGACTTGGTTTGTCAGCGTATATTCCCAAATCCCATGAGGTTCGACGCCCTCAGAGGCCGCTACATAAAGTCTGTCGCCCTGCGGGGAGGTTTTGTAAACAACCACATTGCCATCGGTGAACAAATTTTTAATGCCGAATTTCTCCTTGGTGCGAACCGCCAGTTGAAAACTGTTATTGGTGTTGATTACGTAGGCAAAACCAGACCCCTCCTGCAGCCACTGTCCATTGTAGGTGTCCTCGTGGGACAATTGAGTTAATTCCCTGCTTGTCGGATCGTATTGGTATAGATACCGCCAATTCGATCCTGCGGGACGGGCACAAAATAGAAAATTGCTGTTCGCGGGGGAATACCGGACCCAGACGAGTCCCTTGAATCCGTTAGTCCTAAGATCGCTGATTTTTTGGACTGTTTTGGATTTTTCATCCCACCCGGTTTCTGTTTTTTTGAGCGGCTTTAATTCCAACGTCAATAAATCCCCAACAGCATAAACGCCCATTTTGTCCGTCATGACCGCAAAGTCGGGCACGAAATCACTGACCTTCTCGCGCGCCGCGCCGCCCAGGTTACCTATAAAAAATTCCCCGTGATCATTGGTCAGATTGCGACTGACCATTAAATAAGAACCGTCCGGCAACCAATGAAACGGCACCTCCATCACATTTGTATCCTCCGTCAATCGCCACATCGAACCCGTTTGGCGATCATAAAGTGTCAGCCATGATTCAAAAAATTGTGGGGTGGTTTTGTGTTCTTTCTCCGGCTGTGGCGGTATTTGGGCAAAAGCCAGATAGCGATCATCCGGTGACCAGCCAAAAATGAAAGTGACCTCGTTCGTAGTAGGAATTTGACGCTTTTCCAACGTCTTCAAGTCCAATAACACGATCCGACGCCCAATTTCCGTGCCATTGATATAGGCGAGGGTTGAACCCGATGCGTCCGGAGTTGGCGACCCAAGCCAAACATCCACGGGAGCCACCTCATCCAAAATTTGTTGGAGCTTGCCGGTTGGCACCGGCTCCGGTGTTCGTCGGCAGGAGGATATGCCAAGTGCGAAAATCCCAGCCACAATCAACCCTGGAATTTTGTTTTCCCTGAACATGGTGGATTGCCTCTACTCTTGTCCGTTCAACGCTTTTGCTTCCCGATTTTCCCGCCATTGCTCCAGAAACTTGGCGTTCTTTTCTCGCTTCCGTTGTTGACGGAGCAATTCCAATTGCCCCAAGGCACCAATCATCAATGCCGCGAGCAACCAACCCCAAGCTAGTCCCAACATTCTGGCGCTGATTCCAACTTTGTGCGCCAACAAAGTCACCATTGGAAAACCACCATACACATTCAACCAACCGATTCCGAGGCGATAAACCCCGCTAACCGAACTCAACCAAAAGACCACCAGCACCCTGGTCAAATTGTCCCGAATAATCACCAAATACGCACCCGCAGCCAGATGGACCAGTCCGGCAATTTCCAGCACGTTACCGGTGGAAATCCCACAAACAGCATCGCTCTGCCGCAATAGCCGCTCATCTTCGAGTCGTTCATCATCGAAGGCGGCAAGGAACATCAGCAAGCCAAGGAGTACTACAAATCCAGCCCCGGCACGCATGTACCACCCGGGAAACCAGAAAGACCAGCCTTTGGCAACTGACTCTTCTTTGGCTTGCATGTTGGTTTGGTTTACTGGGAACCTCCGCCAGTAGAGTTGCCCCTATTGCCTTAAAACAGTTGTCATTTCTTTGAGGTGTTGCCAGTCCGGATCATTGCCGCTGTGCCAGTCCGTTCGGGGAGCAGACATCCTGTCCGCCTCGATGTGTCCATCGGCAAACGTAATTTCATATCGCGTCCCATGCCGGTTTGAAGGCAAATCATAGATGTAATTTTGTTGTGCCGACATGTCCACCATGAACATTGAGTCATTGATGCTGCTCTCATCTTCATCAATCAAATACCACAACTTCGCCGGCTGCGGAATCTGGTTCTCGGTGCGAAAAAGCACATAAGTCAAAGTTGAATCTTTGTCCGGGGTCCTAAAATCAGATCTTCCGGTCGGATCGCCATAACTCTTGCCATTCATCCACGCGCTCATGGAATAACTGCGGACTACGGGCAAACCATTGATCGCTCGGCGATCTGCCGGACAACGGTAAACACCGGCTGAGTTGACATATTGCCACAGTTTCCCTTGTTGCAAGGCATACACGTTGGTGGCGCTGAATTGCGGGGCAGGGCCATAAACCAAGTCCTGAGGCTGGGTGGAAGCCCAACCTGGACACCACGAGTAGGGATTCACGGTCTGGTTTGTGCCGGAACCTAATGGCCATGAAGAAACCAGCCTGCCCTTGCTATCATCGGCATACATCTTGGCCGCCAACGAAAGCTGACGGAGGTTGGAAAGGCAGCTCGTCCTCAACGCTAATTTTTTGCCATTAGTTAAAGTCGGCAATAGCAGCGCGGCCAGTATTCCAATAATCGCAATGGTTACCAGAAGTTCCACCAGCGTGAACGCAGGAAATGCTTTTTGTGTTTTTATGTAGCCTCCAATCTCAATTTGAGAGCGCATTGTGATCACAAACCGGTAACGGTATGTGGAAAGTGGCCTTGCCTCGATTTGGTGGACAGCGTTGGGGTGACGCATGAAGCATGTTTTAGTTGAGTTGGTTTTCAAAGTCCACAGGGGATTGGTAATTGAGCGCGCTGTGGAACCGCACCCGGTTGTAAAAGACTTCGATCCATTCAAAGATCGCCGCGCGCGCGGCGGCGCGCGTGGCAAAAATCTGATGATGAATCAGCCCTCGTTTCAAGGTGCTCCAAAAACTTTCCATCAGCGCGTTGTCGTAGCAGTTGCCTTTGCGGCTCATGCTGGGAACAACTCCGGCCTGGGCCAATCGCTGCCGGTAGGCGGCACTGGCGTATTGGACGCCGCGGTCAGAGTGATGCCGGCAAAAAATCAGATTTATTCGCCAACCGCTTAACCTCCGCTAAAACAGATTTGGCCATCTTCATAGCTCACTATGGCAGAATGGTACCCAGTGGTTGTGGATGAACCGCAATAATCAGAATAATATACAATGCTGAATACGCAACCGTAAGGATCTGTTGTTGGAATGGTACATCCATTGGAACCGATATAGGCACCACCGTAACATTCTGGAGCAAATCCATCCCCTATGTAAGTTTCCGAGTTACCACAATCTGGGCTGGAGGAAATAATAACCCCTGAGTTATTGCATTGATAAGCACCTGTAAATGTGCATGCTTGGGAAACAGACATGCTCACCCCGATCAATAAGCTAACTAGTAGTTTTATTTTCATTTTTTTTGGTTTTGTTTGTTTTTATTTAACCGGCTTGCAAAAACAATAAAGCACAAAGTAATTAAACTGATTACCGAACAAAACACAGCGCTTCTAAACGGCGAACCTTGAGCGACACTTGAAGATCTTACTTGAGCTAAGAGTTTTCCACGGGATTGATTGTATAATATCCCGTTTGTCAATTCTAACTCAATGGTTTTCCCTGCAATCATTACGTGGCCATCGCCCGAAGTTTTGTTGGTTGAAAACCTATCTGGCAAAAAATGATCTTGCGCCAGTGGTTCAGTAGAAAGCTTCAAACGGAGAATTTCAAATTCCATATTGGTTTTGACCAAACTTCCGTTTCTATACACCTTCTGGACAACCTTAGATGGCAGAAAACTTGGCACCGAATCGTTTGAACTATACTGGAATTCTGAAACAACGTAGGGAGCATCTCCCAAGATGTGAAATCGAATTGCCACCACCTGTCCATTGTTGGTCAGAAACTCCCCTTCGGCAGAAGATCCCCGGTTAAGTCGAACCTTGAAAGTATTTCCTGAAAATTGAAACGAACCCCGTTTGACGTCAATTAGCCCCAAATCAAGGTACCTGGAATACATATTCCCTCGAATTGATGCAAATTGGGCAATCTTATTCGTATTTGAAACAGCCAGAAACGATAGGTTGTCTGATTCTCCCAATTTTGTACTAGCAACATAGGACAAATCTCGTAACGATCCTGCACGGCCCTCTTGCCAAGCGGTTGTTCCCGCGCACCCACCAGCATCAACAGTATTTGTCCCAAAGGGTTCGCCCTCGTCAGCATCTGTTAAAACTTGCCGAACATAAAAGTCACTCCCCTGTCGCGCACCTTGAAAGGTAACAAAATTGGCTTGCGATACATGGGAGTTACCTTGAACCGCACTCGCAGGCACAGCCGCTAGCGTATTATTTGCTCTCACTACCGCAACAGAAACGGCTGGCGGCGAACTAAAATAGTTCTTTAGTGCTTCTATATTACCCTCACGTTCAACCCGATTGGTTTCGGTTTTACCGGACTGAGGAAATGAAAGGGCGAGAATAAGCACGATATCCGCAAAGCCCATCGGAAAGGTGAAATATTGAATTATCTTCATTTACTATTGCTTGCCGCTTTGTCCGCTTTGTTCGATGTTGTTTGTCTTCCAAAGATAGAACAGCGCAGCGTAGCTGCCCAGCAGCAGGTAGCATAAGATGATTTTCATGGCGGTATCGGCAGTCTGAGGCTAAATGTGTAGGGCGTCCGTGAGATTCCCCAGGCAACTGCACGGCTTGTGATAGCCAACCCACCACAGACCGAACCGATAGACCACAAAGTTGGTCGCGAGCCACGCCACCAACCCAAGTGCCACCTTCTGTGATTTGCCGAAGAAGCAGAACAGCGCGATGACGATTTCGACCATACCAACCACCAGCATCAAATGCCCAAACGTGATGCCGGTGAGAGGATCAGCCACCGTCAATAATCTGGCCGCGCCAAATGCGCTCCAGGCCTTGGCAATTCCGGTGAAAGCCAAAATTACGCCGGCACTGACTACGAAGCTCCGTGAAAACGAGCTTTTGGCTCGCCCCTCAACCTCAATCACCGCAGGTTCTATCGCCTCACTCATTCGCTATAATTTGTTTAATTACTCGAGTTCGATCCCCTTCCGCTTGATCCTTACGGATAAAAATATACTCGAATACGTGGCATTATCCTTGCAAGTTGGTTTGCCGCGTCGGAATTGTAAGCTATGAACACGGCCTTAACCTCCTCTTCCACAACCGGGGCGCGCGCTACCTGTATCAGGAACTCCTACCCAAGTGCTGTCAGGCACAGAAAAATGCACCCCCATACAATCAATAAAATTGCAAGTGTAGGTACAATTTGGCTCAATTGGAGTTGTGCGTGGATGATCATAGTACCCGGTATCGGAAAAAATCCAAGCGTCAATGATAGTACCGCCGTAAATAGCCCCCCCAATCTGGTTGGGACAATTTGGACTATAGCCATAACATGTATCGCCATCACGCTTACATCTTACCGGCGTGGTGTTGTAACACACCGCATAAACCGTCAAACATCCACTAAGGATTATTAAGAGGATCCATCCTCCGAATGAATATATTGGATACGTTTTTGTTTTCATAGTTATACATTGTTACCTATCAACGGCATCTTTAATTCTATTGCGAACCACCCACACGAACGGAATACCAATTAGCACGGCAATTAAAGTAGTTGCAACTAAGCGCCTATAACGGTGTGGCCCTGCCATATTTTGAATCAGCCTAGGATCAATTGAATCGGATATTTTTACAAAATGGTTGGAAACCATATACACTTCGTCGCCATTAGACAAAATCGTAAACGACATTGTTTTTCCATTTACCATGAAACTATTTGGACTAAACTGATCCTCAGCAAGAACGGAACTATTAGTAACAATTGATAGGATCTCGATGTCATCAATTGGGTCTATTACCCCGTCAGAACCCAATGCAAACCTTCTTATTCTAAATGGTAGAAACGGAATACTCGAACTATTAGTGTAATCATATAAAATGGACCAATTAAACGTGCGCGTACCAGTGAAATTCGGATCCTCTACACTAATATGAACAACTATGCTTTCTACATTGGTTAAGCCTTTTCGAATAACCCCTGTCACATACTCGTGAGAACTCAGCATCTTATTCGATGAAATTAAACTATCTGCATGGAATACAATCGAACTAATGGGCGCATGCTCAATTCCCATGTTTAAAGCACGCACAAGCGGCATGCGACCAAAAGCGTGCCCTTGAGCAACTGAATTTTTAGCATTTACACCTTCATTTCGAACATCATTCCAAGTTTCTAACTGTTGTTGTGATAATGTTAACGTCCAATACATATTATTGTACTTGCCGTATACTTTTTGCGGACGATTAGTTGCCTGATTGGGATTAGAATTTCCCCAGTCTAACAATAGGTAAGCATTGCTTTGCCAACAACCTTCATAATAGCGAGGAGGCGTGGTGCGATACTTTTGAGAGTAATGCTCCACAAAGCTTATGTTAGACACTACGCAGGGCGACTGTAAAAAATCCTTAAACGAATCCGCCGGATTAATTTGCTTTTCAACGCTTACTGCGCCAGCATATTGGGCATTACTGATGGATAAGAATGCAATTACGCAGGCGAGTTGCGTATATTTTATCAACCTCCGGACGATTTGAACATCTGCATTCATTGGCTTAACAATGCCAATTTGCATTGGTGTCACACGCTCGCTCTATGCCAAACTTTAACCGCTCGCGCAGGACACCAATGTGACGATTGAAACATTGTGAACATGGTCTTGAAAAGAAAATGACCAATCATTTTCGGACATTTCATATCATTCGCGGACATTTGCGGTCTGGGCGGGATGAATTGCTGGCGGTTGCTGGGCACAATACCCTTGTTTGAAAGAAGCCATGAAATGCCAACTGACTTGTGAACTGTGGACAGGACTCTTGCTAATTGCGCTGTTGCGCTGTTGCGCTGGGCCAATGCCAAATGTCAGGAAATCCCATATGCCTCTTATGTTGGTTCTGAATAAAATCTAAAAGGTGAGGTTTGTCAACATTATTTTTGAATTATTTTATGCGCGCGGTTAATGGCTGGAAGTTCGCTGTTTCGGGAGGAAAAAGGGACGCGGTGGAACGCGTCCTTACCACGTTTGCGGGCCGGAGCGCGGAGTTCACGCCGGCGTCACCGTTCACATGTCCACCGGCCAGTCATTTCGTCTCTACGCGCTTTCATATTGAAGCGGCCTGAAGGCCGCGCGCCTGATGCGGTAGTGGATGCGTCCCAACCCGTATTGACTGTCCTTTTCCCGCTCACGAATGGAAAACATCGCGTTCCGAATCTGGACAATTCAAACCCGGCCCTAAGAGTTCTACCCGCAGAATAAAGAATTCTCCTCGCGCTGTACTCAATTCAACCGGCAGTTGAAGCCTTACATTCGCGAATGGCACCCTTAATTTCGCGTGGTTGTCCTTTCCTTTCGCGAATGATTGTCTTCCGGTCACGAGTCACAGACTTGTTTTGAGGCCGGTCAAGCCCACCTTGGAAGCTGGCATTTTCGATGCTCAAATCCTGCGCGAGGTGGAAATGAATTCGCCTCAACATTGAAAGGAAGTATATGGCCACAAAAGTACCAGCCGACAAAGCCCTCACGGACTCAACCGGCATCGAGAAGGTTTGGAAAGCCAACGCCGACATGAAACTCGGCAAAGACAAGGACACCGTCGCCCTGGCGGATTATCAGGCGAGCATCAAAGCGGTCAACGATCTCAATACCCAGATCGAAGACCTGCGCCATCAATTGAATGGTTTGCTTGATGACCGGGATGACGCCGCCATCACGTTGAGCGGTTACAACACGCGGGCATTGAGTGCCATTCGCGGCATATTCGGCCCGGACTCCTCCGAGTACGATCAAGCTGGCGGCACGCGCACGAGTGAACGTAAATCGTCGGTGCGCACCGCAAAAACTGCGGTGGCGAAAGCGGCGTAAGGGGAGTATTCCAAAAGGGAATCCTCACCTCACCCTACCCTCTCCCCTCCAGTCGATGGAGCGGAGAGGGCGTCACAGCGGCTTGCGGTTCAGGAGCGTTTCCATTTTTCCGAGCAGTCGCTCCAGTTCGATGGGCTTGGTGTCGTAATCATCGCAACCGGCTTCCAAAGATTTCTCGCGGTCGCCCGCCATCGCGTGCGCGGTGAGCGCAATCACCGGAATCGTTTTTGTTTCCGGCGCAGCCTTGATGCGGCGCGTGGCTTCCCAGCCGTCGAACACCGGCAGGCTCATGTCCATGAGGATGAGCTCCGGCGCTTCGGATTGCGCCATGGCCACGGCCTGCGCGCCATCGGTGGCCATCACCACTTCATAGCCCTTGCGCAAGAGCCGGCGCGAAAGCATGTCACGGTTCATTTCATTGTCTTCGACGAGCAGAATTTTCGGCATATACGAATTTTAGATTTGGACGTGCTGGCCGGTCTCGGCGGTGCGCGAACGCTGGACGCATTCGGCAACGAGGTCGCGCAGTTCAACCAGCAGTTCGTTGTGATTGAAGTCGCCTTTCTGGATCACCTTCTGAACATGGCCCTGCAACAACAGACGGTCTTCGTTCGTCAGCGTCTTGGCGGTGATGACAATGATCGGAATCGCCCGCCAGTCCAGGCGTTTGCGCAATTCGGAGACAAATTCAAAACCGTCCATGCGCGGCATCATCAGATCGAGCAGAATCAAATCCGGTTTTTTCACGGCCACGACGTCGAGCGCGGCGCGGCCATCTTCGGCGGTCGTGGCGGTCCAACCCTGCCGTTCCAACATGTGAACCAACAACTCGCGCACCTCCGGACTGTCATCCACGACGAGCACCTGCCCCGGGACGGCTGGTTTGCGCAATTTGCGAATCACCGCCGTGAGCCGCTCGCGATCCACCGGCTTGGTCAAATACTCCGTCGCCCCCAGGGCGTGGCCGAAATGCTTGTCGTCCACAATCGTCAGCATCACCACCGGGATGTCTGCGGACAACGAATCCTCCTTCAGCTTGGTCAGCACTGACCAGCCGTCCATGCCGGGCATCATCACGTCGAGTGTGATGACGGTGGGCCGGACGCGTTTGACAGCGGCGAGCGCTTCCGGACCACTGGACGCGCATTCGACGTGAAAACCTTCCTTGTTCAAAAACCTCTGCAGCAGATCGCGCGCAGACGGATCATCGTCCACCACCAGCACGGTGTTGCCTTCCTTTGGCAACTGATCGGGCGCGAGTGGAGCTTTTTCCTCCACCAACTTGGCCGGGTCAATGACCTCGGCTGGCAAGCGGATGGTGAACGTTGAGCCTTTGCCGGCTTCACTCGCCACGGTGACATCGCCGCCCATCATCCGACAGAAATGTCGCGTGATCGCGAGTCCCAGACCCGTGCCGCCGTATTTGCGAACCGTGGAAGCGTCGGCCTGTGAAAAGGCCTGGAACATCCGACCCAATTGCTCGCGCGACATGCCGATGCCAGTGTCGCGCACCTGCAGAACAATCCACACACCATCGCGCGCCGCATCCAGCGTGATCGTGCCGTGCTCGGTGAATTTGCTGGCGTTGCTGAGCAGATTGAACAGGGCCTGACGCACCTTGGTCAGGTCGGCCCGCATCGCGCCGAGGTCGGGCGACAGGCGGACTTCGAGCTTGTTGGATTTTTTCTGGACGAGCAAACGCGTCGTGGAAACGACGTCTTCGAGCATGGGCTTAAGGTCGAACGTCTCCAGATACAACTCCATCTTGCCGGCCTCGATTTTTGAAATGTCGAGAATGTCGTTGATGAGCGCGAGCAAATGTTTGCCGGCGCCGTTGATTTTTTTCAGGTCCGGGATGGCGTCGGCATTGCCGCTGTCGGCGGCCTCTTCCTCCAGCATTTCACTGTAACCGATGATGGCGTTGAGCGGCGTGCGCAGTTCGTGGCTCATGTTGGCAAGGAACTGGCTCTTGGCCTCGGTGGCGGCGAGCGCCTCCTCTTGCGACTGGCGCAACTGCACGTTCACTTCCGTGAGTTCCTTCTCGTGCCGCTCCATCTGGCCGAGCATTTCGTTGAAGCGATCAATGAGAAATCCGATCTCATCGTTGCTTTGCTTCACGGCGCGGACGGAATAATTTTTATTTTCAGAAACCACCCGCGTTGTCTGGGCGAGATCGAGAATCGGTTTGGAAATCACCTGTTGCAGGCGCGCGGCCAGCACAAAAGCTACCAGCAGCGCCCCGACGAGAATGACGATTCCGACCGTGACATAGCGGGTGATCAACAACCGCAGGTCCGACATGTCCACCTGGAAATAAACCGTGCCGAGCCGCTCGGCGCCGCGCTGGATGGGGCGGAATACCTGAAGCCGCCCGCTGGCGTAACGGTAGCCGTCCGCTTCACGGACCGGTGCGTGGGCGGCCGTTGGCTGGCCGGCGCGCATATAGGTGGCAAGAATTTTGCCGTCCTTGTCAAAAATCGCGGCGGTCAGGATGCTCGGCTTGTGCTCCAGCGACGTGAGGGTTTTGGCGGCCGACGCTTCGTCATCAAAGTCCAGCGCCGATGCGGAGTTGTGACCGATGACATCCGCCAGCGTTTGCAGATCGCGGACCATGCTGGTGCGGAAGGTGCGGACGTCGTTGAATCCGAAGAGCGTGACGGAGATGAGCAGCGCCACGCCGCTGGTGAGCATGGTTAGCAGCGTGAGTTTGGCTTTGATGGAGTGCTGGCGAAAATCGAACATGCGTTGGGCGCGCGTCGGTCTTAGGATTTGACGAGCTTGGCCAGCTTGAGCAATTCGGAACTGATGGTCAACCCCAGGTGTCTGGCGGCGTCCAGGTTTATTTCGAAACGAACCTTGTTGCGTTCGGAAATGAAATTAATGATGCCACCTTGCTCTGCGAAGCCCTCGATCTCGCTCACCGTGAGAATGCGCGAATCCTTCAACTGGCTGAGCACTTCCGGAA
>Ga0209067_10001864_pt1 | contig 12729 bp, 11 predicted proteins | sample ColStrG_CSR_2013_FD_187199 | JGI IMG/M metagenome (GOLD analysis project Ga0209067, IMG submission 187199) | Freshwater sediment microbial communities in response to fracking from Pennsylvania, USA - Cold Stream Run_MetaG_CSR_2013 (SPAdes)... | ecosystem: Environmental > Aquatic > Freshwater >... | reverse complement strand
TTCAAGCTGGGCTCCCAGCATGATCGCACTTTGGTGCAGCAAGGCATGCAGGTCAGTCGGACTCTTGTTCAACCCGCGCGGACGTGCGCTGTCTAGCATGGACGAAACCAGCCGGTTCAGGCGTTCAGCTTCACTTTCGATAAAACCGGACAGCTCCAGACCCTCTTCAGACAAAGCGGCCTCACGTTTCAACATTTGGGCCGACGACTTGATTATTCCCAAAGGGGTACGGACTTCATGAATAATAATCGATGCCATCTCACCTACCATGGCCAATTTGGACGCGCGAACCAGATCGCGTTGCGCCAGATCGATATCCTGCACCATCTGAATAAAAGCCAGTTCCAGTGCACCCAGTTCACCCTCGGCCAACTTGGGGATCGCCTGGGAGGTCAATGACTTCTGTCCGAGCCGGTAGTTCTTCGTTAATGCTGTCAGCGCCGCTATCGGTCTGGCCAGTAAGCCGCTGACTTTATTGGCCACGACAAAGGTAAGAACAATGATTGCCGCCAAAACGGCGACTGAAATCGAAGCAATGCGCCTGACTGGCAACAGTGCTTCGTCTTCAGGTTGAATAACCAGCGTGCTCAAGCCTACTCCGTTAAATCCGGCAAATTGCACCGGGTGCCCGATACCAACGACAACATTGGTCGGCGCAACCGGCATCCCGCTTCTGACAAACGCACCGCTCCGCACCGATGCCAGATTCCAGCTATCCAGCGCATGGCCATTCAACAGGCCGGCCTGTTGCAGGTTGCGCGAGGCGGCAAATATTTTCCCTGCTGAATCAACCAGAGCCACCATGCGCCCGTCGGATGCAGCCTTATCCAGCAAAGCGTTGATCTGATCCCAGTCAAGATCCAGCGCCAATTCACCGAGCGCTTCAGCCTTGAACGGGGAATTGATGGGTGACCGGATCGTCAACGTCGAATGCATTGTGCCATCGGGCCACAGGGTGTCGACGGGCGCCTGCAGGTTGACTCTCACACCGGCCAGATCGATAGTCTGCCAGACCGTATCCGGTGCGGCAACTTTACCAATTTCGGAAAAAACACTGCTACTTAAAATAATTCGTTGCGGATCGATCACTCGCAGGTTGTGATACACACCACCATAGCCGCTTTTCAGCTTGGTCAGAAAATTGCTTAATCGTTTGTCGACGTCACGCACCTGCACATCCTGCATGACCTCCAGCGTGCTCCAGGTGGCGGCATTTTGAATGCGCTCAAACATGATCCGGTTGATATTGGACGAAATGGCGTCGGCCTGTGCAAAAAGCCCGTGCTCGATTTCGGATTGCATGGCATCTCTGGCAGTTAAAAAGGCCAGAGCAGCCAGAACCATTGCGGGAACCAGCCCGATCAACAGAAATGCACGAAGTAGTGTTTTTTGAATAGTCACCCGTGTAGTATATGATGGCTTATACAGAGAGGGAAGCGTAATGGCAGTTTATGTTCACACAAAAATTATTCTGCACTTGTGCGTGGCGATATTATTCACTGCCGCCGGCACCGTATACGCGGCAGATGACGACCCGGAAGACGCCAAACCGCCTGACAGTGTCAAAACCGAATACGAACTGGGTCAGGGTTACCACTTCGGTGACAGCGGACTGACGCTCGGCGGCTATACCTCCCTGCAATACCAGGATCTGCAAAATCAGGGGTCCGACAATGCGCAAACTTCACTCAGTCATTTAAGCATGTTTGTATGGTGGCAAAACAATTCCCACTTCAAAATGTTTGCCGAAATTGACAACCAGGACCCGCTTTCTGCAGACGATCAGTCGCTGGACAATGGCCAGAATTTTCTGGCAATCGAGCGACTCTACTTCGACTACACCATCAATGATTCGGTCACTTTTCGCGCCGGCAAATTTTTAGCACCGATCGGAAGATGGAATCAGATTCACGCTGATCCACTGGTCTGGACCACATCGCGTCCGCTGATCACCGTCAATTTATTCCCGGAACATATTACCGGCGGAATGGCGCTGGGCAATGTCTCGATCATGGGACAGGAGGCGGATTACACGCTCTATTTATCCAAAGGCACCGACATCAAGCCCGATCGGGCGCAGGGACAGTTTAACGAAGCCTATGGTGCCAGGCTGAATTTGCCTCTCAATGACAATCTGCAAGTCGGTGTTTCCTATTCCAGTTTTGAGGTTACCGCCAAACCAGGTTCCAACGAGCAGTTACTGGGTATGGACTTTATCTGGTCGTTGGACGGCTTTGAAATCAGCGCGGAGACCGCCTGGCGATTTTCCAGTCTGGGATCGCCCTACAATATTAAAGGTGGATTTATCCAGAGCGTCGCACCGCTCTACGGCAATCTGTTTGCGGTAGGGCGCATCGAATCGGTCGGTAATGGACCTCAGCAAGACGCCACCCGACTTGGAGTCCTCGGCATCAATTACCGTTACAGCCGTGCGGTATCGTTCAAGGCCGAACTGATCCATGGCATCAGTCAACCCATCAATGACTCGGGATTTTTATCCTCGGTCAGTGTGCTGTTCTGAACGGCGCCATGAGAGTGTTCCGACTGCTCATCCGATGCGTACTGTGCGCATGGGTCTGGCTTGGTGTTCCGGTTGCAGATGCTGATGCCCCGGAGTCGGGAATGGTCGTCATCATGGCACCGGGTTCGCTACCAGCAAGGCTTACCCATGAGGAGCTGGCATTGATCTTCAAATCCAAAAAGCAATTCTGGGACGACGGCCAGCGAATTCAACCACTCAACCTTCCGGCGAACCATCCACTGCGTCGCGCGTTCTCGACAACGGTTTTGAAGCACAGTCCGGAAGAACTCGATGACTTCTGGCGTGATATGTATTTCCATGGCGTGCTGCCGCCACACGTGTTTCTTTCCGAAGAAGCGGTAATACGTTATGTGTCAATTACGCCTGGTGCGATAGGCTACGTTTCACATTGTGCAGCCGACCATCGCATTGTCGTTGTCATGAAGTTGGAAAGCGGATATCCGTGTCAAAAACCATAAGAATCGATCTGAATTGACACACCTGACAGCAATTACCTGCATCGCGACCGCAAACATTGTCCACAACAATTGCAGTCCAGTTCGACAAAAGTCGGAAATTTACGACCGACGTTAATATTTTTGCAGCTACCCCCCTTCTGGTCCCGCAATTTCATCACAGCCTTCAGTGTGGCATCAGACTTGCTTATCAATATCTGATGACTGTCAGGCACCTGACCAATTTTGCAATCCAAGCCAGCGAGAATCCAATGTATGTCGCAGAATGAATCTGAATCCACGCCAGGCGACGCAGTCCAAATTGTCGTTTGGGATGGCCTGATCCGGTTGTTCCACTGGACTCTGGTGTTCGGCATACTGAGTGCCTATCTGTCAGCCAAATATCGATTGGAACAATTGCATATTCTGATCGGATATATTCTTGCTTGGTTACTGCTGCTGCGCATCGTATGGGGATTTTGTGGCAGCCGGTATGCGCGTTACAGTTCGTTTTTGTTTGCGCCAAAAGAGACCCTGCAGTACCTGCGCTCAATGCTGTCCGGGACGCCGCGCCACTATCTTGGGCACAACCCGGCTGGGGCGATAATGGTTTTTGCGTTACTGATCTTGCTGACCCTGCTGTACTTGACTGGTTTTTTGACATTGGCATCGATCGATTTTGGCGGGCCGATGACTTCACTTATCAACCCTGTCAATGACCAGACCAGCTATTTTTTCCGTCATTTGCATGGCTGGCTCGTCAATGCCGGCATGGGGTTGGTTGTCATCCATCTTCTTGGCGTGATCTCAGGCAGCTTTCAACACAGGGAAAATCTGGTCAGAGCAATGATCACCGGCAAAAAGAATAGCGATTGACACACGGCGCATTCCAATTCAGAAAGATCACCACCACAAGGAAGTTCATGCAGCATTTAATCAGGCAAGCCATTCTCACTGCTTTTATTTTATTGACCGGTCTGTGCAATATCGCTTGCGCGCAATCGATTCTTGCCGATACCTACGTCGCAATGAACGCCACTGCAACGGAGGTTCCTGACACCAGACTGCCCGCTGTAACCAACCCTGCACCCCTCAACACGACGGTGCCGCGCGAGACCGCCGCCGAGGAATTTAAAGCACCATGGCTGACCACATCCAAGACCCACAGGTATCTCGGTATAGCTACTCTGGTGTCCTCCATGGCAACGGCCCTGACCGCGCCAAACTCATGTGAAACCAACTGTTCAAACAAACCGGCGCCAACCCACGGTGTCCATCAAACTTTGGGGCGAACCACCGGCGCGCTGGCACTGGCAACGGTTGCTACCGGTTTAATGTTTCATTGGAAAGACATGCATTTGTTCGAAGGTGGCCTGACTGATCCGGACAACCAACACTGGCTGCTGGCCGCCTCCGGCGCATTGATTATGGCCGATGCCATTTCCAAGGCACCGGCAAAAAACCATGCTGCGCAGGCTGAAGCAGGTGCAGTCATCATGCTGATCGGAGTAAAACTGGTATGGTAAACGTAAAGATCAAGAAATCATCATTTTGGATTGGACTGTGTTGTTGTATCTGGATGGCTACTGGCCAGACCCACGCCAGCGATGCCAGCAATGCCGAATTTGCCCAATTTTCGGCACAAGGCGCCGGCAATTTTTCCGCGGCGCAGGGCAAGACCAACTGGAACACGGTCGTCGTATCCAAAGAAGGTGAAAAGCGCGCCTGCGTGACTTGCCACGGTACGGACCCAAAAAAATCAGGGCAACATGCCACTACCCAGAAGACGATAGAACCCATGGCCTCGTCAGTTAACCCGGAGCGCTTTACCGACGTAAAAAAAATGGAAAAATGGTTTAAACGGAATTGTGAATGGAGATGGTTCAGGGAATGCACTGCACAGGAAAAAGGCGATATCTTGAAATATTTAATGAATGCTAACCAGGAAACTAAATGAAGTTGCAGAAATGGGTACTACCAGCCTTGATGGCAGTCGCAACGAGCACCTTCAGCGCCCAGGTGTTGGCCAGTGACACGTTGCTGGAATGGTTGATCAGTTTCAATCACGTGGACGGTGTCAGACCGGTAGAGAACAAGGTCTACCGGACCGAATGCGCTTCCTGCCACCTTGCCTATCAACCCGGATTGCTGCCGGCAAAATCGTGGGAAAAATTACTGACACCAGCTGGATTGCATAATCATTTTGGCGAAGTTGCCGACCTCGACCCGGAGACTCTGCAGGAAATTCTTGTCTATGCGACCAAAAATTCTGCGGACAATTCCTGGTACAAACGTTCGCGATCGATTACTGCCTCCGCCAAGGGAAGCGAAACGGCAATTCGGATCACTGATGTACCGTATATAAAGCGCAAACATCATGAAATTCCAAATATAATGATAAAGGATAATAAACAGGTACTTTCATTAAGCCGCTGTGATGCGTGCCATACCAAGGCCGAGCAAGGTGACTATGATGCCGATACAGTCCGTATTCCGAATTATCCGAACTATTAAAACAATATTTATTTAACCGAATCAAAAGATGTGCAGGAACTAAACAATGAAATCGATCGAATTACCCGGCGGATCCCATGCCGTACTTGCACTGCACGGCCTGTCCGGCAATCCACTGGAAATGCAGTATGTCGGAAAAAAACTGCAGAAGGCGGGTTACAGCGTCGTCATTCCACTGATCCCCGGCTATGGTTATGCAAGCGGCCAGGGTAATTCAGTCAAAACCACGACCTGGGAACAATGGTATGAAGAAGTCCAACATCAGTTCGACACACTCAAAAAAAATTATGATTCGGTGTCTGTGACGGGACTGTGTATCGGCGCGGTGCTGGCTCTGCGGCTTGCGATTGATCGCGGCGATGAAATCGCTGCACTGTCGGTGCTGGCGACCACGCTGTATTACGACGGTTGGAGCATACCCAAATACAGCTTCCTGCTGCCACTGGCCTACTACACGCCGGCCCGTTACCTGTATTCGTATAAGGAACGTTATCCGTTCGGCCTGAAAAACAAAAATCTGCGCACCTGGATTGAACGGGAAATGAAAGTCACCAGTTCCTCTGCGGCTGGCGCATCCCAACTGTCTGCCGAAGGCATTTTTCAGGCGCACCGCCTGATCAAGGACGTCAGAAAAAAACTGAACCGTGTCACCTCTCCCACCTTGATCATCCATGCCGAAGAGGACGATGTTGCCAGCACTCGCAGTGCCGATCTGGTTGAAAGTCAAATCGGATCACAGATCAAGAAAAAAATCATACTGCACGACAGTTACCACATCATCACGCTGGATAACGAAAAAGCGCTGGTGGCCGCTGAAACCACCGCGTTTTTTCAGCGTTTTACCGGTGTGAGCCAACCATTTCTCAAGACAGCCTGAAACTATATTTTTCCCATATTTACCAATCATGACAACCTTCGAAACAGTAGCAAAATTATTGGCAGAACGGATTGAAGTCAATCTTGACCTGATTCATCCGGATACCCCGCTGGAAACGCTGGGTGCCGATTCACTTTCCGTCATGGAGTTGATTTTTGACCTGGAAGATGAATTCAAAATCAGTCTGGGCGACGAACGTCCGACTCTGGTGACGGTGCAGGATATCGTCAACCATATCGACAAATATATCAAACTGGCAGCGGAGCTTCAGGGATGACAGAGCGCGTTGTCATTACCGGACTTGGCGCCGTTTCTGCGCTGGGGCTCGGTGCTGAACGGAACTTTGCCCAGGCCTTGGCTGGTGTTTCAGGAATTGACTTTCTCGAATTGTCTTCAAACCGAAAAATTGAAGGTTGCGTGGCTGCCCAGATCAAATTTCAGTTACCTGAACTGATCAAACGGGCTGAACTGTCGCTGTTCGACCGCTTTGCCATGCTGGGCTGGATTGCTGCCAGTGAAGCCATGCAGCAATCAGGGCTGACTACAAATGTGCGCGGTCTGGAAAACACCGGTGTGTTTTGGGGAACCGGCTTTGGCGGCGCGCAGACACTGGAAAACGCCTATATGGACTTGCTGGTTGAAGGCAAAAACCGGGTACGGCCACTGTCGATCGTCGCCAGCATGAATAACGCACCTGCCGCGCAAATTGCACTGCGTTGCGGCTTTGGCGGGACAGTCAATACCTATAGCAGTGCCTGTGTCTCTTCGGCGCAGGCCATTGGTGAAGCGTATCGGCATATTCGGCATGGGTATGCCAATCGGATACTGGCCGGCGGTTCGGAATCACTGCTCACGTTCGGAATCGTGACCGCCTGGGAATCGATGAAGGTGCTGGCTACCCCCGACAAAAACCATCCTGAACAGGCCTGTCAGCCGTTTGCACTGAACCGCAACGGACTGGTGCTGGGCGAAGGCGGGGCAGCAGTAATGCTTGAATCGCTGTCCTCAGCACAGGAGCGTGGCGCAACCATTCTGGCCGAACTGGCCGGTTACGGTTCGAGCAACGATGCCACCCACATGACCAATCCCAACCCGGCCGGTCAGGCGCGTGCGATGGAAATGGCGATCGCCACATCGGGCCTCTCCAAATCCGATATTGGCTATATCAATGCCCACGGGGCCGGTACGCCAGCCGGTGACTTGACCGAAACCGATTCGATCAAACGGGTATTCGGTTCTGGGGCAAATCGATTAATGATCAGCTCGACCAAATCGGTGCATGGTCATGTATTGGGTGCTGCGGCCGCACTGGAATTTGTATTGACGGTGCAGGCGTTGCGGGCCAGAGCCGTTCCACCGACCGCATTCCTGAACGAGCCGGATCCGATGTGTGATCTCGATTTTGTTCCGCTCCATGGACGAAGCAATCAGAAGATGGTCGCAGCGATGTCCAATTCGTTTGCCTTTGGCGGCAGCAACGCGGCTTTGATTGTCAAAGATTTCGTTCTGTAGGCGAAGAGAAAAGCTATTTGTAATAGTTGCTCACCTGCGGTGCTTCATAATTGGCCAGCCACGATTCAATCGGCTCCGGCACGCTGTACAGATAGCCCTGATGTAAAATTTCGGCCCGTTGATTCAGGAACCCGGCCTGTTCCAGCGTTTCAACCCCTTCGGCCACCACTCTCAGTTTCAAATGCCGGGTCACGGCCAGTATGCTTTCCACCAGCGCGGCATCGTTGGCATCTGTCGTCACTTCCTGAATAAAACTCTTGTCAATTTTCAGTTCATCAATCGGCAGACGTTTCAGGTACGACAGCGATGAGTATCCCGTACCAAAATCATCCATCGAAAAATGGATGCCCAACGCGCGCAGCTCGCGCATTTTTGCCACCACATCGTCCAGATTGCCGATCACCACACCTTCGGTAATTTCCAGTGTCAACCGGTGCGGATCGGCACCGGTCAGCGCCAGAGTCTGGCAGACCTGCGCAACAAAATCGACCTGACTGAAATGCCGGGCGCTGACGTTGACTGAAATCCGGATCGGGAAATCAGTCAAACTGGCAAGGCGCCGGCATACCTGATTCAACACCCAGTTATCGATCTCGACAATCAGATTCGATTCTTCTGCCACGCCGATAAAATGGAACGGCCCGATCAAACCGCGGCGCGGATGCTCCCAGCGCACCAGAGCCTCGGCGCCCTGCACCACTTCGCGCGCGTCGACCTGCGACTGCAGGTAGAGTCGCAATTCGTTGGCACCGATTGCCTGGCGCAGTTCGCCCTCGATGGCAAAGCGGTTGTGCACCACCAGGTCTAGACTGGCTTCAAAAAACACGCTTTGTTCACAACCGCGCGATTTGGCATGGTGCATGGCGGTGCTGGCACGTCGCACAATTTCGTGCGGATTGTCATCGTCCGTGCCGCTGAAAATGGTAATGCCGTGGCAGGCGCTCAACACCACGTCCTTGCCGCCGACATGGAAACTTTTGGCCATGCAGGAATGAATTTTTTTGGAAACCAGATTGCCCAGCAGGGCCGCCCCATTCTGGCTGTTTTCCAGTTCCGGCAAAAGAATGCAGAATTCGTCCCCGGATATGCGCGACACGACGTCCGAACTGTACAGAGTCTGCACCAGCCGCTCGCCAAATGCCTTGAGCAACTTGTTGCTGATCGCCTGCCCGTTGGCATCGTTGATGGTTTTGAAGCGGTCAATATTTAGTATGATCAACGCACCGAATGAACTGTACTTTCTGGTGTGTGCCAGTGCCTGATTCACGTGTTCCTGCATCATCAGAAAATTCGGCAGCTCGGTGACTTCATCGTAATACGCCAGGCGGTGCAGCTGCATTTTGGAGCGCAGTTTTTCGGTAATGTCTTCTTTCACTGCCACATAATGGGTAATGCAACCATCGGCCTGGCGGATCGGACTGATGATGGCATGCTCTGTATATTCGAAACCTTCCTTGTTGCGGTTGATGAACTCGCCTTCCCAGGACTGACCTCTGGTCAAGGCATCCCACATTGCTTTAAACGTGCTTTTCGGGGTACTGCCGGATTGCAGGATGCGGGAATTCTGCCCAATGAGTTCTTCCCTTGAATAGCCGCTTTTACGCAAATACGATTCATTGACATATTCAATATTGGCATGGATGTCGGTAATGACGATGCTTTCGGGACTCTGCTCTACTGTCATCGACAACTGCGTCAACTGCTGCTCGATCTGCTTGCGCTCGGTAATATCGATAATGCTGCCGATATTGTAGAGCGGCGTACCGGCCTCATCTCTGACAACGGAGACACTGGTCTCAGCCCAGAACAGGCTGCCATTTTTTTTGACAAAGCGCTTTTCAAAGCGGCTACTGTTTGCCAATTCACCCGTTCGAAAGGATTCCAGGCGAAATTGCGAAGAGAGAATATCAGCAGGATGCGTGAGGTCCAGCATATTCATTTTCAAAAACGCCTGTTCCTCATATCCCCACAGGCGTTCCGCGTTTTCATTCACCTTCAATATCTGTCCGCTGAGTGAATCCAGGATCAACATCGCCGTGGGAGAATTTTCGAACAGGGTCCGGAAGTTCGATTCGCTGCTGGCGACTTTCAACTGGGCCTGCTTGCGCTCGGTAATATCCTGTACCGTTCCAAACAAATTAATAATCTCACCATGCGGATTGCGCACGGCTTCTCCGCGTACAGTAATCCAGCAATGGCTGCCATCCGGCCTGACGGTTTGCGCATCGCATTCGAATGGCACGCCGGCTTCAACGCATTGTTGCAATGCCGAGATCACCTTCTCCCAACTCTCCGCAGTAAAGTATTGTCTGGATTCGTCCTTGCCACTCGGCCCCAACGCCGGGTCCCGCCCGTAAATGGCATACATACCCTCCGACCAGACACGTTCATCAGTCCGGACGTCCCAACTCCAGTCGGCGATCTCGGCAAGTTTTTGCGCCTCTTTCAGCTGGTGTTTGCGTTTAAGCAGATTGTCTTCGGTGTTTTGCCTGCTTTTCAGAATCACCGAAAAGGTAATACCAACCAATGCCAAAGCAAAACTGTAATTCCATAAGTTAACCAGGTAGGTCTGTTGCAGATCAGTGGCAAAAAATCCCTTGCCAGCCAGTGCGCCAGACAGTGCCTGCACTACGGTCAGCGCCACCAATACGATGGTGCCGTGCCTGCCTATACGCACCGCGGCAATAATGATCAGCGGGTAGATCCAGTAGCCACGATTGATTGCGCCGAAGATCGTATGGAACCAGTCAAAAAAAATGATCTGCCCGACCAGAAAATAGCATGCAACAAACAAAATGATTTCCAGACTTCGTCCGGAATTTTTCCAGTTGTCCGGCGCCGTTTTCCATACCAGCAGCAATGATGTGAGCAAGATCGTTACCACACTGTCGCCCATCCAGAATTGAATCAACCGATTCGGCACTGGGGATGGGAGGGCAATCAGATTCAGCCAGTCTCCGACCGCCAGCAAAGACACACTCAACGACGGCAGGAACAGACTGACCAGACACACGGCCAGAAAACTTTGTGACACCTCAAAATTGATTTCAAATTTTTTGTACTTGTTCAGGAGCCACGCCCCCAGTTTGCCTTCCATGCAGGCCGCCGCCGTCAGAATCGCAGCGGTCAAGTTGCTGACCGGGGCGAAAATGATCTGCGCCAGAGCGACGCCGATCAGCAAACCGATCAAATCGTTTTTTCTGTTGAGAAGCATGGGCGCCATGACCAGACCGGCAACCGGCATCAACATCGGAAGTTGCGGATAGGTAGTAAAACTAAAGCCGAACAGGTACAACACGCCGCACACCAGCGCCAGCGTGACCTGACGGACGGTGACGGCAAACAGGTCTGCTTCATTTGGCGATGATTTCTGCTTCATCCCGATCCAGAATTAGTTGAACCAATCCATTCAATCTAGGATAAATTCGATCAATTAACTAATCAAATATTGTTAACATTGATCGTGATCAAACCGTTGCCTGCCTCCGACTACAGCGATTGACACGGTGAAGTGGCACGCACTTTTTCAATTGATAATTAACTTATTTTAATATCGGAAATTTTGAAACCAGCCGGCAGAATTCGTAGCTGAATGTGCAGCAGTTGGCAACTGCATGCGGCACTATCAGTGCATCACTTTTGCATCCAGCAAGGCGCGGTATTCTGCCGATTCGCGGACAGTGCGAATGGCATTCCAGATCGCTTCGATCCGTTTCGGATTGTCGTCGTAGACTTTGCGGCTGATGGCCAGATATTGCGACGTAGTCGTATAGGGAATCGAAGAAGCAATCACGGCAACTTTAAATTTCGGGTCGTGTCCGACCAAATAGCGCGCTTCTTCACCCTGCAATACGGCGACATCGGCACGGTTCTGCAACAGGGCACGCAGCCCATCTTCCGATGATTTGATCGATTCTTCCACCTGCAGACCCTGACGTCGGAGCATCGTCCCAACGTAATAGCCTCGTTGTACGAGAATGGGAAGAGCCGGGCTTTCCAGTTTCTTGCCGTCCCAGACTCCTTTGCCGTCTTTTTTCAGATAGACAATCGCAGTGGTTTCATTCAGCATCGCCGATTTATCGGGCATGCCATTTGGCAAAGTCGGAAACGCACTGAATTGATGCCGCTCATCGGTATTGGTTGCGGCAAAATACCCATCCATCACGCCAATGCGGGTTTCTTCAATACAGCGTTTCCACGGTTTGGCAGTAAAGACAAAACTTTCACCCAACAGCTTTTCCACCCGCTTCAGCAGCACAATGTTCAAGCCAGACCCGTCCGGCATGGTCCAGGGCTTCTGGGCGACGTCTTCAAAACATAACTGCAGCGGCGCGCAGCAAACATCGCCCATTCCAGTCAGGAACAGGAAGATTGGCAGCAGTATCCGGGCAAGGCTACGCATTTGCGAATTAACAACCTCAGGTAAGAAGATGCTTGATCAATCAAACCAATATACGAAACTTCTTACTGATCTACAACCAACTTCGCACGACTGACTCGGTTCTGGGGATTGGCTGCACCGGCGTTAATACTGTGCCAATCCACGGTGTCAACCAAGGGGTGATCTGACAGTGGCGATTGTGTCATCAGTACCATCGATATCGCACCGTGCGGATGTTCGTAGCAGTGTTCCACATCGGATTTTTCATGACGTTGCGTCAACTTATACCGCGCTTCGCGGCGGCTCCATAAAAAATAAAATGCCTGCAGCTGATCCGGCCGACGCTGCATCCAGTCCAGATCCTCGTTCGGAAACGTGTGTCGGGCGATGGCCTGCAGATCGCGACCTGCATTCAGCATTTCAATATCCAGACCGACGCGCGCAGTTTGGCTGCAGGCGCAGGCAACCC
>Ga0209067_10001861_pt1 | contig 12741 bp, 14 predicted proteins | sample ColStrG_CSR_2013_FD_187199 | JGI IMG/M metagenome (GOLD analysis project Ga0209067, IMG submission 187199) | Freshwater sediment microbial communities in response to fracking from Pennsylvania, USA - Cold Stream Run_MetaG_CSR_2013 (SPAdes)... | ecosystem: Environmental > Aquatic > Freshwater >... | reverse complement strand
GTGGCCGTCGTGGCGCTGGCCGCGCTGGTCTGGGTCGTGCGTTCGCGCCGTCGACCCCGTCCCCCGGTCGAGGCGCCCGTGCGCGCCGCGATGCCCGACGTGCTGGTCCGCGAGGTCGCTGCGCGTCCCGAGATCGACGACAGCCCCGGACTCGATCGTCGCTTGGCGTCGTCTCGCTCCCTCTTCGACCGGGTGCGTTCGCTGACGACGGTGGGGGCGCTGTCGAGCGAACAGCTGGACATCGTGGAAGAAGTGTTGCTGCGTTCGGACGTGGGCGTGCTCACGACGACCGCGTTGCTGGACGAATTACGCGCCCACGGGGCGCCCGCCGGAGTGGCGAGCGCCCTGCGCGCGGCGTTGCTGGCCAGTCTCGACGCCGATCGCACGGTGCGCACCACGGCTGACGAGGGTCGCATCCCGGTGTGGCTCTTCGTCGGGGTCAACGGTGTCGGCAAGACGACCACCGTCGGCAAGCTCGCCTGGCACGAGACCCAGGCCGGTCGGTCGGTGGTCCTGGCGGCGGGCGACACCTTTCGCGCCGCGGCCAGTGACCAGTTGCAATTGTGGGCCGACCGCACTGGCGCCGACATCGTGCGCGCGGCCGAGGGGGCCGACCCCGGTTCGGTCATCCACGACGCGTTGGGTCGCGCCCACGCCCGTGGCGCGGACCTGGTGCTCGCCGACACCGCGGGCCGTCGGGCCAACAACACGAACTTGCTCGACGAGCTCGCCAAGATCCGCCGGGTGGCGGACCGCGAACCGGGTCAGGTGGTGGAGACCTTCATGGTCCTCGACGCCACGACGGGTCAAAACGCCCTGAGCCAAGCCCGCGAGTTCCTGGCCGCCGCCGACGTCACAGGTATCGTGCTGACCAAGCTCGACGGCACCGCGCGCGGGGGCATCGTGGTGGCCATCGAGCGCGAACTGGGTATCCCGGTCAAGTTCGTCGGAGTGGGTGAGCGCGCCAAGGACCTGCTGGTGTTCGAACCGGCGGCCTTCGTGGATTCACTCCTCAGCGCCTGACGGTAGCCTTTTCGACATGTTCGATACCCTGAGTACTCGCCTCGAGCGACTGGGCTCCTCCCTGCGTTCGCGCGGACGCCTGAGTGACGCCGACCTGGCCGAGGCCCTGGCCGAAGTCCGCGCCGCGCTGCTGGAGGCGGACGTCGAACTGTCGGTGGTGCGCGCCTTCCTCGACGCGGTGGCCGAGCGGGTGCGCGGCGAGAACGTCGCCACCAGCCTGACGCCGGGTCAGCACGTCATCAAGGCCGTGCACGAGCAGTTGATCGAGGTCTTGGGTGGGGCGCCACTCAAGGTCACCTACGCCGCCAAACCACCGACGGTGGTGTTGCTGGCGGGTCTCCAGGGCGCCGGTAAGACGACCACCGCGGCGAAGTTGGCGTCGTGGTTCAAGCAGCAGGGTCGTCAGCCCTACCTCGTGGGTACCGACCTGCAGCGACCGGCGGCGGTCGAGCAGTTACGCGTGCTCGCCGCGCAGATCGGCGTCGACGTGTACTCCGAGACCACCACCCCCGTCGCGGCGGCGCGCGCCGGACTGGCCGAGGCGCAGCGTCTCGGGCGCGACGTCGTCATCATCGACACCGCCGGTCGCCTGGCGATCGACGAGGCCCTGATGGCCGAGGTGCGCGACATCAGCGCGGCCACCTCGCCGCACTACACCTTCCTCGTCATCGACGCCGTGACCGGTCAAGACGCCGTGCACACCGCGCGAGCCTTCCACGACTCCCTGGCCCTCTCGGGCATCATCGTCACCAAGCTCGACTACGACGCGCGCGGCGGCGCGGTGCTCTCGGCGCGCGGCGTCGTCGGCCGACCGGTGGTGTTCGCCTCGACCGGCGAGAAGTTGGCCGATTTCGACCTGTTCCACCCCGACCGCATGGCGTCGCGCATCCTGGGCATGGGCGACATCTTGTCGTTGATCGAACAGGCCGAGCGCACCATGGACGCCGACGCCATGGCCGAATCGGCGCAGCGCATGATGACCGGGGCCTTCACCCTCGACGATTTCATGGCCCAGTTGAACCAGATCCGCAAAATGGGTTCCCTGGGTGGGCTGATGAGATTGATGCCGGGCATGACCAAGGACATGCGCGACGCGGCGAAGAACGTCGACGACGGCGAACTCAACAAGATCGAGGCGATCATCCGCTCGATGACCTTGCGCGAACGACGCGAGCCCTCGATCATCGACGGTTCGCGACGGGCGCGCATCGCTCGCGGGTCGGGTTCGAGTGTCACGGCGGTCAATCAACTCCTCAAACAGTTCGATCAGATGAAGAAGATGATGAAGCAGATGAGCGGCGGGGGGATGCCCCAGTTGCCCGGGGCCATGGGCAAGATGGCCTCGTTGGCCGCGCGCGGGGCCCAGGCGCGCGGTGAGTCGTTGCCGCCGGGGTTCGAGGCGCTGGCCGGCGGGATGCGCGCCGGCGGCGCAACGCCGGCGCCGTCGGGCGGGGCGAAGGGCAAGAAAAAGAAGGGCGGGCGGGTCACCCCTCCCAAACAACGCTAAACTGGTGCGCTCGGGTATATCGCCCAGTTCTGACATACGGAACACAAGGTCTGAAGGGAATTACGACGTGGCTGTGAAACTTCGTTTGGTGCGGATGGGTAAGAAGAAGCAACCGACGTACCGTGTCGTGGCGACCGACGCTCGTCGGGCCCGCTCGGGGGCGTTCCTCGAGATCGTGGGCACGTACCAGCCCCGCGGTCTGTCGACGGCGGAGCCCGAGACCATCATCTCGATCGACAACGACAAGGCCGTCGCGTGGCTGAGCCAGGGCGCCCAGCCCACGGACCGCGTCGCCAAGTTGTTGCAGGCCAGCGGCGCGCTCGACGCGTTCGCGGCCGCCAAGGCCGCCAAGGCGGCGAAGTGAGCGACGTCACGGGCGACTACGTCGAGGGGGACATCAACACCATCGACGAGAGCGACGAGTTCGATGAGACCAACGACGACCGTTCCGCGGTGTCGGGTCCCCTGAGCGCCACCGCCGTCTTGGAATTCATCGCGACGTCGTTGGCCGACGACCCCTCGGCGGTCTCGGTGGAGGTCAGCGAGCGCCAGGGCAAGGTCGTCTTGTCCCTGCAGGTGGCGCCCGACGACATGGGCCGCGTGATTGGTCGACGTGGTCGTACCGCGCAAGCTATCCGTTCACTGGTCGCCGCCGCGGGTGCGCGAGACGGCGTCAACGCCACCGTCGACATCGTCGACTAGCCGTGAGCGCCGAGGAGCGCCCCACGCTCGAAGTCGGGCGGATCATTAAGGCCCACGGCCTCAAGGGTCAAGTCGTCGTCGATCTGTGGACCGACCGCGTCGAGCGCCTCGACGCCGGCAACGTGCTCTTCACGCCCCGCGGGCCACTCACGGTGCGATCGGCGGCACCCCACCAGGACCGCTTCCTCGTGTGGTTCGAGGAATCGAACACGCGCGAGTCGGCCGAGGCCCTGCGCGGAACGGTCCTGTCGGCGGAGAAACTCGACGTCGTCGACGAGGACGTCATTTGGATCGACGACCTCTTTCGCGCGCAGGTCGTCGACGCCGACGGCGTCGTGCGCGGCGTCGTGGTGGACGTGGAGGCGAATCCGGCGAGTGATCTCCTGGTCCTCGACACTGGCGCGCTCGTGCCCCTGACCTTCGTGGTGTCGGTGGTGGCCAATGAGCGCATCGAGATCGACGCTCCGGAGGGACTCTTCGAATGACGCTGCGCGTCGACGTCCTCACGCTCTTTCCCGAGGTCGTCTCGACCTACGCCCAGACCTCGGTGCTGGGGCGCGCGCGCGAGCGCGGCGTGTGGGAACTCGTGACCCACGATTTTCGCGACGCCACCACCGACGTGCACCGCAGCGTGGACGACACCCCGTACGGCGGGGGAGCGGGCATGGTGCTGCGCCCCGAACCCATCGTGCGCACCCTGGAGACCACCGAGGGACTCGCGCGTCCGGTGATCGCCCTGACACCGTCGGGGACGCCCTTTCACCAGGCCCAGGCCGCCCGACTGGCGGGACTGCCGGGCTTCACTCTGCTGTGCGGGCGCTACGAGGGATTCGACCAGCGCATCCTCGACACGGTGGTGGACGAGGAGATCTCGCTCGGGGATTTCGTGCTGGCCGGGGGCGAACTCGCCGCCCTGTGCGTCATCGAGGCCGTGGTGCGCCTGCTCCCGGGGGGACTCGGGAACGACGAGTCGAGCGTCGAGGAGTCGTTCGGCGACGATCTGCTCGAATACCCCCACTACACCAAGCCCGCGCGCTGGCGGGGTCTCGAGGTGCCCGACGTGCTGCGCTCGGGCAATCACGCGGCCATCGCGCGCTGGCGCCGAGCCCGGGCCCTCGCCGTGACCCTGCAGCGCCGTCCGGACCTGATCGCGCGCCGGGGCGGGTTGAGCGCCGAGGACCGCCAGATGCTGGAGGAAATCGGCGTGGTGGAATCAGGGCCCGAGAACGGCTAAAGTAGTAAATCCCTAGTGATCCGAAAGGGACCGCTCTCATGAACCCGACCGACCTCATCGACCGCGACTCGTTGCGCGACGACATCCCCAACTTCCGTACCGGCGACACGCTCAAGGTCCACGTCCGCGTGGTCGAGGGCAGCCGCGAGCGGATCCAGGTCTTCCAGGGCGCCGTCATCCGTCGTCAGGGTGCGGGCGTGCAGGAGACCTTCACCGTGCGCAAGGTGAGCTTCGGCGTGGGGGTCGAGCGCACCTTCCCGCTGCACGCGCCCACCATCGCCAAGATCGAAGTCGACTCCTACGGTGACGTGCGCCGCGCCAAGTTGTACTACCTCCGTGATCTGCGTGGAAAGGCCGCGAAGATCAAGGAGCTGCGCGTCACCGAGCGTCCGTAGTCGCCCGTGGGCGAAGAAGAGCTCGACGACTACGAGTCGACCCTCGAACTGGCCCTGGTCCAGGAGTACAAGGCCGTGGTCGGGATGTTCGACTACGCGGTCGAGACCGACCGCCGTTTCTACCTCGCCAATTCGGTCGAGCTCGACGTGAAGTCGACGTCGCCGGTGATGGTGGAGGTGACGTTGACTGACGCCTGGGTCTGGGACATGTATCGTTCGGCGCGCTTCGTGCCCCACGTGCGCGTGCTGACCTTTCGCGACGTCAACGTCGAGAAATTGCCCAAGGAAGACCTCCAGCCCTAGGTGCGTATGCAGATCCACCGCCTCGAGGTCACGGCCGAGGAACTCCACCGCTGGCCCGTGATGGTCGGTGACGACGAGCATCCGGTGGTGGTACGCGTCACCGACGCCGACACCGTCACGCTGATGGCCGCCCTGGCCCCCCAGTGGGAGGGATCCTTCGGCGTCTGGCTGCGCGCCGACGCCGGCTACAGCGCGGGACTGATCGCGCGCGACGTCAAGACTCTGTCGTTCCTGTGCTCCCTCGATCACGTGGTCATCGACGCCGACCGTGAGGCCGCCGCCCACGCCGAGGTCGTGCGCGCCCTGTTGAGCGATGGGTCGGTGACGCTGCGCAACGCGGTGGCGACCATCACGGACGCCTATAACCGCCCCGCGCCCGCGCGCCCCCTCACCGTCTGGCACGTCGAGGGCGAGGGACTGCGCCACGGCGCGGACCGTCTCGACGTCGTCGAGGCGCGCGACGGGGTCACCACCTATCGCGGGTGAACGACGTCGCGCGGCGCAATATGCTGACGACCACGCCCGAGACACGAGGTAACCGATGAATCGATTGGACGTCTGGCAGCGGCGCACCGCGTGGCCCCTGGTGGGCTTGAGCCTGCTCTACACCCTGGTGTACGTCTATCCCATCTTCGCCTACCCGGCGCCCCGCGTCCTGGCCAGCGCGTGCCACTGGCTGGAGTACGCGATCTGGGCCGTCTTCATCGTCGATTACGCCATCCAGTACTACCTGGCCGACGACAAGGGCCGATTCTTGAAGAAGGAGTGGCTCGCGTTGATCTTCGTCGTCGTGCCGTTCTTCCGACCGATCCGCGCGGTGCGCGGCGTGGTCTTCTTGCGCCAGGCGAGCACTCGTCCGCGGGAATCCTTGATGATGACGATCCCCTGGATTCTGGCCGCGACCGCGGCCCTCATGATGGTCATCATGGCCGCCTCGATGCTCGACGTCGAGCGCTTCGCCGCGCACTCGAACATCCACACCCCCTCCGACGCCCTGTGGTGGTCGCTCGTCACGGTGACCACCATTGGCTACGGTGACAAGTTCCCGGTCACCAACGAGGGGCGACTGCTCGCGGCGGTGTTGATCGTCTTCGGTCTCGGTCTGATCAGCTCACTCACCGGCTACTTCGCCAGCTGGATTCTGCAGAAGGCTCACCTGGACGCCCTGCGGCGCAGCGTCGAAGAGGAATGAGCGTTCGGCGACGCGCGACCCCTCGCCACGCGCACGCGCGGCGCCGGCGAACGATCGCGCTGCCCCTCGGGCTGCGCTGGCTGGTCGGTCTGGCCGCGGTGGTGGTCCTCATTCTGGTGAGCGTCGAGACTCCGCCCACTGGGGCGCCCTCGGCGGGCGTGGGGCACCCCTGCACCAGCGCGCAATTGCGCGAGACCCTCGGAGCGAATCATCGCCTCGCGGGTGGGCGGGTGCAAGAAAGCCTGCTCACCGTGATCAACACCGGAGCGACCTGCACGCTCGTGAGCGCCGCGCCACTCTTCACGCCGGTGGTGGGACCGCGCGAGCGAGCGGTCGGCGCGGGCGACGTCGCCGCGGTGAGCGGCTCGGGGTCCGTTCGTCTGCGCGTGACCCGCGGCGGGCGCGTGACGTCGTATCTCCTGGTGGAGACCTTGCCGCGACCGTGGTCGAAGTCCTGTCACCCGACCACCAGCACCGGCGTGACCTTGGGACTAGGCACGCCGACGGGGAGTCGGCGCTACGTGGCCCACGGCCTCGTGGGGGTGTGCGCCAATCCGCGTCGCCCCAACGTCGGGGCTACCCGCTACGCGCCCGCCTAACGCGGTCGTCGGCTACTCGGGCTGCACGATGATGCTCTCGGGGGTGATGCGCACGGTGACGCGCACCTCGCCCTCGCGGCGCATGGGGTAGGAGTCGGCGCCCAGGTACTTCTTGGCGAAGGCGTCGATGACGTCATCAGCGCCCTCGGTGGTGAAACCGGTGACGAGGCCGCGCAGGGCCACGCAGACGTAGGGGTTGTCGGGGTCCACCAGCGATACCGCCACGCGAGCGTCGTTGGCGAGGAACCGAGCCTTGGCGCGACCGAGGGCCGTGTTAATGATGACGTCGTCCCCGTCGAGTCCGACCCACACCGGGGTGACGTGGGGCGCGCCGCTCAAGTCCAGGCAGGCGACGTGGGCGAGCACCTGCTTGTCGAAAATGGCGCGGGCGGCGGGGCTGAAGGTGGCGGACATGACTCTCCTGGAGGTGGATGGCAACAACTAGTTTTACTGTAACGAGGATCGTCGCCCCCTGACGTCACGAGCGCCGCGCGCGAGCACGGACGAGATGCGGGTCGTCGGTCGGTCATCACCAAGGAGACAACGTGGACGTACGCATTGAGTCAGACACGATGGGCGAGATCGAAGTACCCGCCGCGCACTACTGGGGCGCGCAGACCGAGCGCAGCCTGCACCACTTCGCCATCAGCGACGAGACCATGCCGGTGGCCCTCATCAAGGCCTTCGGCGTGTTGAAGCTGGCCTCGGCGATGGTGAATCACGAACTGGGCAAGCTCGACGTCGACAAGGCGGGTCTGATCGAGCGCGCGGCCATGGAAGTCATCGACGGGGCCCTGGCGGACGAGTTCCCCCTGCGTATCTGGCAGACCGGTTCGGGGACGCAGACCAATATGAACGTCAACGAGGTCATCTCGAACCGCGCGATCGAGCTCGCCGGGGGCGTGATGGGGTCGAAGTCGCCCATCCACCCCAACGACCACGTCAACATGTCCCAGTCCTCCAACGACACCTTCCCCACGGCGATGCACATCGCGACGGTGGTGGAGATCAGCGACCGGCTCATCCCCGCGGTCACGCGCTTGCGCGACGCGCTCCACGCCAAGGCCGTGGCCTACGTCGACGTGGTCAAGATCGGCCGGACCCACCTGATGGATGCGGTGCCGCTCACCCTGGGCCAAGAGTTCTCGGGGTACGTGGCCCAGCTCGACGCCGACCTCGACCGGTTGCGCCTGGTGCTGCCGGGACTGTGCGAACTCGCCGCCGGTGGCTCGGCGGTGGGCACCGGGCTCAACACGCACCGCGAGTACGCCGAGCGCGTCGCCGAGAAGATCGCCGCCATCACCGGCCAACCCTTCGTCACGGCGCCCAACAAGTTCGCGGCGCTGGCGGCCCACGACGCCCTGGTCTTCGCCCACGGGGCCATCAAGACCCTGGCCACCAGCCTGGCCAAGATCGCCGACGACCTGCGCTGGTTGGGATCGGGTCCGCGGTCGGGTCTGGGCGAACTGCAGTTGCCCGAGAACGAGCCGGGAAGTTCGATCATGCCGGGCAAGGTCAACCCGACCCAGAGCGAGGCCATGATCATGGTGAGCATCCAGGTGTTCGGCAACGACGCCGCCGTGGCCATCGCGGGTTCGCGAGGCAACCTCGAGCTCAACGTGTGCAAGCCGGTCATCATCCATAACGTCTGCAACTCGATCGACTTGCTCACCGACGCCTGCGACCGCTTCCGCGAGTTCTGCGTCGAGGGACTCGAGCCCGACTACGAGCAGATCTCGCACCACCTGACCAATTCGCTGATGCTCGTGACGGCCCTCAACCCCCTAATCGGATACGACAAGGCCGCTCAGGTCGCGAAGAAGGCCCATAAGGAGCGCCTCACGTTGCGCGAGTCGGTCCTCGCCTTGGGCTTCCTCACGGCCGAGGAGTTCGACGCGGCAATCGTGCCCGCCGATATGACGCACCCCTAGACGATCGCCGAAGCAGCCGGGGCCGAGTCGGCCGTCGCGGGGTATCCCTGAGTGGCGAGCATGAGGTCGATCTCCTCGAGCCGCTGGCGCATGGCCGCGCCGGCGGCGGCGGGCGAGAAGTGATCGCGGATGTGCTGCGCGGCGCGCGCGCCGATGCGCGAGCGCTCCTCGGGGTGCTCGACCAGCCACCGCATCCAGTGCGCGGCGTCGGCGACGTCGGGCTCGACCCAGAGGTAACCGGGCTGGTAGACCACGGTGGCCTGGGGGTTGGCGCTCATGTCGTCGAGGTCCACCACCTTGGGGGTGTAGCCCACCAGACAACTATTGGCGTTGTTCATGAACTGCATGTTGCCCGAATTAGCGGTGGCGATGACTGGTCGGCCGAAGTACATCGCCTCGGCGAGACCCAGGCCGAATCCCTCGGAGCGGTGCATCGACACGTACACGTCGCAGTGGCGAATCAACGACGCGATCTCGCCGGTCGACATGTCACTCTCGATGACGATGCCGCCGAGGCGTTCGACGTGGCGACGCAGGTCGGGCTGGATGAGGGGGTAGCGGTCCAGATTGACGACCTTGACCACGAGCATGACGTCGCGTCGATCCGTCCCGAAGGCTTCCTCGAAGGCGCGAATGGCCCCGTAGGGGTTCTTGCGCGCGAAGGTCGAGTTCGCGTCGAAGGTCACCAGGAAGATCACCACGTCCTCCCCGGGCAGCCCGAGGCTCTCGCGGGTGTGGCGGTCATCGGCGACGGGCTCCACCACGCACGGCATGACGTGAATCGGCTTGGTGGTGTAGCGCATGAAGGCGTCTCGCACGAATTCGCTGGCGACCCAGATCTCGTCGAGGCGGTCGATTTCGGCCACCATCCTGGCGGGCAGACTCGAAAGCTCCCAGTACCACATGGCCACGAGGTAGGAATCGCCGGATCGACGCAGCTGGGCGTCGGTGACCGAGCCGAACTCGTTGACGTTGAGGAACGTCAGATCGATCGGGTAGGGGTGTCCGTGGGGGAGCTGACGGATGACGTCGGGCACCAGGCGCTGGTCGTGCTTGGTGTCGAGCATCACTTGTTCGTTGGCCAGCGTGACACCCTCGTCGAGCAGGGCGAGGACGGCCCGGCGTCCAGCCTCGGCGAGACCGGTCGCGCTCGACCACGAGCCGATCACGTTGGCCGCGACGCCTACGGGCTCCTCGGACCAGGCGGCGTCGCGCGCGGGCGTGGCGAGGGCGCGCGCCAGGATCGCGAAATACGCGTCCGCCACCAACTGGTCGTGGAAATTCTCGGCCACGTACTGGCGCGCCGCGAGACCCTGGCGACGAGTCTCGTCGAGATTCGTCGCGGTGTGGATCAGGTGGTCGACCAGGACTACGTGCTCCAGGGATTCGTCGGAGGGCACGCGCCGACAGAACTCGTCGGCGAACTCCTGGTTCTGGGGCACGTCGGTCACGATCGCCACCTTGCCCAGTGAGAAGCACCGCAGGAGGGGCCCGCTGGTTTCACCGGTGGTCGGCCAGCGCAGTCCCACGATGACGTCACAGGCGCCCTGCAAATCGTGGAAGGTCTCCTCATCGGCGTCGAGGGCCAAGGTGACATCTTCCTCGAGGCCATGACGCGCGATGAGGACTTCGATTTCTCGTTCGATCTCGGCGCTGGCGCGTCGCCCGGCGATGATAAGTCGCGCGGCGACGCCACGGCGGCGGACCTCGGCGAAGGCGCGCACCACCTGGGGAATGCGCTTGTGGAAACTGATGTTGCCGAAGACCCCGAAAGTGATCACCGGAGTGGTGTTAACGACGAGATCGTCGTCCATCCACACGGCGTGGGGAACGACCGAGATGCTCTCGACCCCGAAGCGCGAGACGAGGTGCTCCTTCGCCCAGTGCGAGTGAACGATGGTGTGGCGGCTATCGGTGACCTGGCGACGCGACATCAACATCTCGGTCCGTTCGAAACGACTTACGATGTCGTGCAGCGTCTCACGATCGTGGGGTGAGCAGCCGACGTTGTAGGCGAGCTCCACTTCGAAGATGCGACGGTGAGCCCCACCGAGGGTGCCGACCGCGAAATCAACGAGCGCCGGGTCGTGCAGCACGAGGACGCCCGGACGTTGGGAAATGGGTCGCAACATGTAGTCGTGGAAAGCCATGTTGTTGCCCATGTGGTAGAGATCGATGTCGAAGTCGTCACGTCGGTACTGGCCGTGGGGGAGAATGCGCACGCCCGGTAGGGAGTCGTAGTCGACGTGGTCGTCGCGCACGACGGCGGTGAGCTCGTGTCGCGCGTCGCGCGCCATCGTGGCCAACAGGCGACGGTTGTAGTCCGCGATGCCCGATGCCTCGGGAGGGAGAGGCGTCCAGACCGCAACGCGCATGGCTAGTCGGCTCGACGGGCGATGACCGCGTAGTCCTCGGGTCCGAACAACTCATTCGCGAGACGTTCGGACAACTGCTCACTGGCCTCATCGAGCCGCAGCGTCGAGCCGAAGGGTGAGGTTCGCTTGAAGGGGACGATCTCGGCGTCGTCGAAACCGCGCATCGACACGACGAAGCGAAGGAACGCGCTCGGCAGCGGGTGCAGGTGTGTGGGATCCATCCAGAAGTAATTGGCGCCGACCTTGACGTTGTCAGGATTGGGGGTCTCGAAGATGATGAGGCCGCCCGGTCGCAGCGCGCGCAGACACAGGTCGGTGAACTCGATCAGAGTGTCGACGTCGAGGTGCTCCACCACGTGGATAGCGGTCACCGCGCCCAGGCTCTTCTCCGGGAGCGACCTCAGATGGTGCAGGGCATCATCCAGGCGAGCGTCTAACCCGCGGTCCACGGCCGCATCGACAATTTCTTGATTGAGCTCCACGCCGTACGCCTCGATCTCGGCCTCGGCGAGTAGTTCGAGCAATTCGCCACGCCCACAGCCCACGTCGAGGACCGGCCCGAGGTGAGCCACCGACTTGAGATCCGGCAGGTAGACCGCGAGCCGCTCCTTGATCTCGGCGAAACTGCCGCGGAAGATCTCGGCGAAGGCGCTGGAGAGGGCGTCAAAACCTGACGGCAGCGAGGCCAACTGCTCGGGTGGCACCGGCGCGGGAAAACTCCGCTTGACTTCACGCAGGAAATAATCGACCTCCGCCATGCGCGCGAGCAATCCCGACATGGTGGCGCGGTCGGATTCGGTCAGCGACTCGAACTGTCCCGCGAGCGACCCGAATTGTTCCGTGATCTCTCGCGACAACGCCGCCGATTTCTCCTCGAGCAGAGCGAACTGTCGCGTCAACTCCGCGGTGTCGCGCTGGAGTGCGCCGAAGCCGTCGTAGAAGCGCGCGAGGAGTTGACGATGTCCGAGGTCGATCTGGTTCTCGAGTTGCTGGGTCCGTAAGGTGAGGTGCGTTTGGACGTCCGCCAGGTGACTCTCGCGCTGGAGGACGACCGCGGTGTACTGACCCTCCAGGATGTGCAGCGCGTTCTCCACGTTGTGCAGGCCGTCTTCGACGAAGTCAATCTGGTCGCCCAATTGGCGGATCGACACCGTGGTGTGACCGTTGGTGGAGAGTTGCTGGTCGACGATGGCCTGCAGCGCCTCCTGGCGCGCTTGGAGATCGCGCAGTTCGGCGAGCAGGACGTTGTTGACGTCCACCTGGTGACGCAGGAAGGGCCAGATCAACTTCGCCGTCATCTTCTTGATCAGTGCGCCCGGTCCGCGACCCGCGATGGGCAGTCCGAAGGTCGGACTCACTTTCGAGATGGCATCGTCAATCGACATTCGTCGCCTCCACTAGGGTCGTCGCTTCGCGCCGAACGAACCACGAGGTCTCGGTGGTCCGCGACCGGCGACGCCGCTCACTCAGATTACACCGG